>VFSW01001036.1_pt1 | contig 41492 bp, 45 predicted proteins | sample 5358111 | NCBI WGS metagenome assembly VFSW01 (sample SAMN11554181, study PRJNA540505) | mine drainage metagenome | isolation source: sediment from site ElyBrook_90M | place: USA: Ely Copper Mine, Vershire, VT | collected 2017
ATTAAATGTGGTAAAATGAACTTATGAAATACGAACTTCCCAAACTTCCCTACGCCTACAACGCGCTTGAGCCGTACATAGACGCAAAGACGATGGAGATCCATCACGCAAAGCACCATCAGGCATATGTGGATAATCTGAACGCGGCGCTCGCCAAGCATCCGGAGATCGCGGACCGTCCGCTTGAGGAACTTCTGCGCGGCATTGACGGACCCGGTTCCCTTGTGCCGGAAGATATCCGCACGGCGGTGCGGAACCACGGCGGCGGGCATGCAAACCATTCTTTTTTTTGGACCGTCATGGGTCCCGGCGCGGGACAGTGCGCGGCAGGAAACAAAATGGGCGGCGAACCTGACGGCGCAAGCAAGATAGGGGAAGCCATAGCAAAAACATTCGGCGGGTACGCACAGTTCAAGGAGGAATTTTCAAAGGCGGCGGCGGGCGTTTTTGGTTCCGGCTGGGCGTGGCTCGTTACGGACGGAACCATGGATGGCACCGCAAGTGGCTCAAGCGCGGCCGGTGGAGGCGGCAAGCTTGCGAAAATCACCACAGCGAACCAGGACAGCCCGCTCATCAAAGGACACCAGCCGATCCTTGGGCGGGACGTCTGGGAACACGCGTATTATCTCAAATACCAGAACAAGCGGCCGGACTATATTGCCGCATGGTGGAATGTGATCAACTGGGAAGAGGTAGAAAAGAAGATTACGGCATAGAACGCGGCACACCGCCTTCTTCCTGGATGCGCGTGAGATGGAGCACGCCATCCCGCGCCTCCGCTTTGAGAAGTTTCACGCGCTTGCCGTCCTTCAGCGTCCACGCGCCCGGCTCGGGCGTGAGCGCGTTTATTTTCCGGACGACGGCCTCCGGCGCTTCCTTTGCAGTATCAATAAAACCATCTTCGGTTCTGAACTTTTTGGTATAGGTTGCGGCGGCTTCGTCCTGCACGTGTGTTGTTACGGCCCCGTCCGCAAGCTGCGGCACCACGCGGAGAAGCAATTTTGCGCCGATGCCAGCAAGGGTCTCTTCAAGCGAACGGTAATCGGTGCGTAAACTGTCCAGTGCCGTTCGTTCTGCCATAAGGATCGGCCCGTGGTCCATTTTTTGGTCCATCATATAGATAGTGACGCCGGTTTCCTGTTCGCCGTTCAGGATAGCCGATTGGATGGGGGATGCTCCGCGGTATTTTGGAAGAAGTGAAGGATGAACGCCGACCGCGCCGAGGCGGGGGATTGCAAGGACTCCGCGCGGAATAATCTTTGCATATGCGGCGACCACGAAGAGGTCGGCGTGAAGCGACTGAAGTGTCTGGACGGCATCTCCGTCAAGCGCCTCCGGCTGAATGACCGGGATCCCCGCGGCGGCGGCGACCTGTTTTACGGGCGGCGCCGTGACGATCTTCTTCCTGCCTGCGGGACGGTCCGGATTAGAGACAACAGCCGCGGGAGGCATGCCGGCATCCATAAGGCGCCGGAGCACGATCTCCGCGAACCGCGGCGTCCCAAAAAAAACATATCTCATTTGTCTTTGGTGCTTTCCGTATGTTTCTCTGCTTTATAGATCTTCTTGGTCCGGTCTATGAACAGTTTCCCGTTCAGGTGGTCCATCTCATGCTGGAAGACGCGCGCAAGGAGCCCCCACGCCTTCACCTTGGCCGGCTTGCCGTTTTTATCAAACCCGCTTATGACCACGCGCGCTGGCCGTTCCACGCTGCCCCAGACGCCGGGCACGCTCAAACAGCCCTCCTCATACGGCACGGTCTCTTCGCTCGCTTTTTCAAGCTGCGGATTGAATACGGCATAGAACTTCATGCCGCCCTGCGCGTCCGGCACTTCCGCCACAAAAACGCGGAGGTTGAGGCCGATCTGGTTCGCGGAAAGCCCTATGCCGTTCGCCGCCTTCATGGCGCGCCGCATGCGCGCCACAAGTTCGTTCACCTCCTTTTTGGTGAATTTCTTGAAATCAAAATCCGCCGTTGTGCGGCGCAGGAACTTTTCCTCCTTCTTATTTTCTACGATCAAAATTTCGTGCGGCATTTTCCCGTGATGCTTTGAGGAGTGTCATGAAGTACGCTCCACGGTTCTTCACCCCTTTTATCTCCGCCACTTCCTTTGCCATGCGGAGGAGCCGTTCGCCATTCCCTTCCTTCACCAGTTTTATATAGAGCGATTTATGCGCCTCGTCCCGCAGAGTCTCCGCGATCATAAGCCCTATAAGCTGGTATTTACGGTATATGTGCGATGCAGCGGCCCTCCGCTTGAGCTCTTTTATATATGAAGAACGGACTTTTGGGCGCATACAGGTTCATTGTATGCCGTTTTTATGGTAGAATCTAGGGTATTATGGCCAAACCCGCAAGAAAAATATTGGAGGTCGTGATCGCGGCCGCGCTCGGCGTGATTCTCCTGGGGAGCGGCTTTTGGCTCGGGTGGAATGCGGCCGGCGCTGCACCGGAGGGTATCACAACGATCGGGCTGTCAAATATGCAGGCGCCGTCCTCCACGGGCGTGAGCAATGCCGATTTCAGCACGTTCTGGGATGCCTGGCAGATCATCAATAACGATTATCTCCGCAATCCGAGCACTACGGACCAGGAAAAAATCTATGGAGCGATCAATGGGCTGGTCAATTCACTCGGCGACCCGTACACGGAATTCTTTGATCCTGTGAGCAACCAGCAGTTCCAGCAGGATATCACGGGCGATTTTGGCGGCATCGGCGCACAGCTGGACGCGGATGCGAACGGGAATATTGTGGTTGTGGCGCCTTTGAAAGGAACGCCCGCGGAAGCGGCAGGGCTGAAGCCAAAGGATTGGATTGTGGGCATTGACGGGACCTCCACGCAGGGCATGACGGTGGACGACGCAGTGAACATGATCCGCGGTCCCGTAGGGGACCCTGTCACGCTTTCCATCCTGCGCAGCGGATGGAGCGCGCCAAAGGATTTCAAAATCATGCGGGCCGTGATCCAGGTGCCGAACGTAGAATTTGAAATGAAGGGCGACATTGCCCATATAACGCTCGCCGAATTCACGCAGGATTCCGAGCCGGCGTTCTATCAGGCGCTTTTAAAGGCGGTGGGCGCGAACGCAAAAGGCATTGTGCTTGACCTCCGCGACGATCCCGGCGGTTATCTTGACGTTGCGGTGGACTTTGCCGGCTACTTCCTCAAGCCCGGTTCGCTCATCGTAAAAGAAGTGGGCCGCACGGTGCCCGAACAGGATTTCATGGCGCAGGGTGACGGCTCGCTTGCGGCCATGCCTATGGCGATCCTTGTGAACGGCGGTTCTGCGTCCGCGGCGGAAATCTTGTCCGGCGCCCTGCATGACGACCGCGGCATCCCTCTTGTTGGCGAACGGACCTTTGGCAAGGGGACCGTGCAGCAGCTGGAATCATTGCCCGACGGCTCCGCTATCAAACTCACCGTGGCGCACTGGGTGCTGCCTTCCGGCCGCATCCTGGACCATGACGGCCTTATGCCGGACTATAACGTAACGAGCACAGCGGGCGGCGCGGACACGCAGTTAGAGAAGGCATTGCAGGTGGTGCAGGCGGAGATCCATTGAGGAAATTTCCAGTTTGCAATTTTCAGTTTTCATTCAATTTTCAAATTTTCAATTTTTAAACAATGGTCCATTTTGGAAATTCGTAAATTGCAAAATTGAATGAAAATTGCAAAATTAAAAATTGAAAATTAGTAACAATCCATGAAAGTCATCTTATTACAGGATGTCCGCAAAATCGGACAGAAACATGAAGTGAAGGAGGTGAGTGACGGCTACGCGCGGAATTTCCTTTTTGTGAACAAGCTGGCCGAGCCCGCCACACCCGCGGCGCTCAAGAAACGGGACGCGCTCCTTGCCGAACATGAAAAGGAGGACCATGAGCTCCGCGCGCGCCTTACTGAAATATCGCGCAAGCTTGCGGATACCAAGCTGGAATTCGAGCTCCGCACGGACAAGTCCGGGCGGCTGTTCGGTTCGGTCAATAAAGAATCCATTCTCAAAGCGCTCCGTGACCATGGATTCATCACCAAAGAACGCGTGGATATAGACCTCAAATATCCGCTCAAAGAACCAGGCGAATACAAAGTGCCGGTTGACCTCAAAAAAGGCGTCGTAGCGACGCTCACCGTAATGGTAAAAGTAGGGCAATAGGCCTACACGACAGCCACAAGCGTTGCCCTCCGGGGCGAACCGTCGAACTTGGTCTTTGTCTTGGGCATGAACTTCACCGTGCCGCTTTTTTTGGCGTAGAATGTGTCATCGCCGGCGCGCAGAACATTTGCGCCCGCAAGGTATTTGGTGCCGCGCTGGCGGAGGATGATCTCGCCAACGGAAATCTTCTGGCCGTCGTTCACTTTAATGCCGAGCCTCTTGGCGACGGAATCGCGGCCCAGTTTGGTTGATCCCAGCGCTTTGGTATGTGCCATAGTGATTTAGATTGTATGCTAGAATGTATGTAAAGTCAATGTCTTCTTCAACAAACAAACTGGTGCTGGATATTGAGACCATCGGGGAGGATTTTGAAACCCTCGATCATGCCACACAGGAAAACCTGACGCGCTGGATAAAAAAGGATTCGGAAAACGAGGAGGAATACAAGCACGCGCTTGAAGAGCTGAAGGGCGGGCTGGGATTCTCGCCGCTCACGGGGGAGATCGTGGCGATCGGTGTTTTGGATTACCACAAAAACGAAGGCGGCGTGTACTACCAGGCGCCAGGACAGAAAAACGACGAGATAAAAGAGGATGGCATTGCATTCAAGCAGATGGAAGAGAAAGAGATGCTGCAGAAATTCTGGGATCTTGCCGCGCGCTATCAGGTATTCATCACGTTCAACGGCCGGGCGTTTGATATGCCGTTTCTCATGATCCGTTCCGCCATCTGCGGCGTTCGTCCCACCAAAGACCTCATGCGCGGGCGCTATCTTTACCAGAACAACCCTGAAGCGCTCCACATTGACCTTGCCGAACAGCTTTCGTTCTACGGCGCGGTGCGACGGAAAGGAAGCCTGCACCTTTGGTCCCGCGCGTTCGGCATTCCGAGCCCCAAATCCGGCGGCGTGACCGGCGACGACGTAGGCCCGCTTTTCAAAAAGAAAAAGTTTTTGGAAATCGCAAAGTATAACGTGGGCGACCTGCGCGCCACCCGTGAACTCTATACCAAGTGGGAATCGTACCTGAACTTTTAGCCCTGCCGCCGCATCGTTGTATTGCGGCGCGCCTGCATCACGGCGCGCACTTCTCAATGATGATCGGCGCATGGTTGAACTCGCGGTTCGCAAGATAGCCAAGCGCAAAGCTCAAAGTTGCCGTAAGAAAAAGTGCGGCGGCAAGCAAAATCCATTTTTTGCGATGGGGCATACAGGGAATCTACCACAAGGAAATTAAGGAAAGATAAAATGGTTCGGACAAAAAGAAAACCCGCTGGTTAAGCGGATTTTCTTTGCAGCGGTTGCTGCGGCATTGGCTGTGACGGCGTTTGCGGTATGGGTTCGGTAGTCGCCTTTGCAATCGGCGGGACAGCCGGCATGGGCGGAACGATCGTCGCGGAGGTCACCACGCCTGCCGTAGAGGTCTTTGGCTGCATGTGCGGCTGCTGCGGAGCGGCCTTCTTTTTTGCCGGCGATTCGTTTTCATCGTCGCCCGGCCAGAAGAGCCAGAGCGCAACGGCAAGGATCACCAGGATGATCACGATCACAAGCGGCCAGTTCAGGTTGCCGAATGAGAACGACGAACCTGCCTGCGCGGTCTGCGGCGCAGCCACTGCGGGAGCAGCGGGAGCGGTGACAACCGGCGCGGGTTCCGTCTGTGCGACGGGCGCGCTCGGCGCGGATGGCATGGCGGGTGCTGCGGCATTCGCCGGCGCAGGCGTGCGGGGCGCTATCGCCACCGGCGCGCTTGCGGTCCTGCCGGTCACCGTCGCCACAATGGCCGTAAGCGTCCTGCCCACGCCCGAAAGCGCGGAAGCAACGGCCGCTTCATGCCCTGCGATCATCTGCGGATTCTGCGCGATGCTCGTTTGAAGCATGACAAGCGCGGAAGCCAGCGTGGAAAGCGTGGCAGAAAGGGAAGCGGCATCACTTGCGGAAATGCCGGAAGGCGCGGGCGCGGAGACAACCGGAGTCATCTCTTCCTGCGCGGCCGCCTGCTCCTGAAGCGCCTGCAGTTTTGCCTGTGCGGCATCAAGCGATTGCTGCAGCGCCGCCGTCTCTGCCGGCGTGAGCGTCTGCGCATGCGCAGCGGGCATCATGATTCCAAAGCTCGCAATCGCAACAAATGCAAAAAGTATGGTTAAGAATTTTTTCATGAATGGTTTATATGCAATATGATGGCCTTTACAATATACGGCTATCAAGGAGCTCTGGAATGGTGTCAAATAACTACCCCACAGTATACTCCTTTTTATCCAAGAGCAAAGCGGGGGCGGGAAGTTGCTTTTTCAGCATATTTCTTTTATAATTATTCGACTATGGACCTCCGAAACATCGCAATCATTGCGCACGTTGACCATGGAAAGACCACGCTCGTGGACGCACTGCTCAAGCAGTCCACGAGCTTCAAGCTGAAGACCGGCGCGGTCTCCGAGCTTATCATGGATTCCAATGAACTGGAGCGCGAACGGGGGATTACCATCTTTTCCAAGAACGCGGCGGTGGTATACAAGGACGTGAAGATCAATATTGTGGACACGCCGGGCCACGCGGATTTTGGCGGAGAAGTGGAACGTATCATGCGCATGGTGGACGGCGTCCTGCTCCTTGTGGATGCCAAGGAAGGCCCCATGCCGCAGACCAAGTTCGTGCTCCGCAAAGCGATCCAGGCCGGACACAAGGTCATTGTGGTCGTGAATAAAATTGACAAGCCGGATGCGCGGCCCGAATGGGCGCTCTCCGCCACCTACGATCTTTTCTTTGAGCTCGATGCCACGGAGGAACAGATAGAATTCCCGGTGATCTATGCTGCTGCGCGCGAAGGGAAGGCCGGCACGGAAAAAGATCTTTCCGCAATGAAGAGCATTGAGCCGATCTTTGAAACGATCGTGAAGCATATTCCTCCGCCCAAGAAAAGCGGCACGGACACGCTCCAGATGCTCACCGTGAATCTGGCATATGACAATTACAAAGGGAAAATAGCGGTGGGCCGTTTGTATTCCGGCACCATGCGGAAAGGGGAGACCGTGGCGCACGTCACACGAACGGGAGAAATAAAAAAGGAAGAGCTCACGTCCGTGATGCTGTTTGACGGCCTTGGCCGCGTTGACGTGGAACAGGCCGAGGCGGGGGATATAGTCGCGATCGCGGGCATTCCGGATATCACGATAGGGGAGACCATCACCGATCCCGCGAATCCCATGCCGCTGCCCACCATAGAGATAGAAGAGCCGACCATCAAAATGACGTTCGGCGTGAATACCTCGCCCTTCCGCGGCAAAGAAGGAAAATTTACCACATCGCGCAACATCAAAGACCGCCTGGAGAAAGAACTGGAAACGGACGTGGCACTCAAAGTAAGGCCTCTGGAGCTCGGCACGGGCGCGAAGGGCGGCAACGGCGGCGGGCAGAGCGTAGGCCAGTGGGAGGTCTCCGGCCGCGGCGAGCTCCACCTTGCGATCCTCATAGAAAAGATGCGGCGCGAAGGTTTTGAGCTGGAAGTGTCAAAGCCGCAGGTCATCTTCAAAGAAGAAACGCTGCCTGGCGGCAAGGCGCAGAAACAGGAACCCATGGAACTGGTCTCCGTTGAAGTGCCCGAATCGTACAGCGGCACGGTGATAGAGATGTTCGGCAAGCGGCTCGGCCAGATGAAGACCATGCGCGTGGACGACAAGAAGATCGCGTTCATGGACTTTGAAGTGCCCACGCGCGGCATCATCGGCATCCGCAACAAATTTCTCACGGCTACCAAGGGCACCGGCATCATGAACACGCTGTTTTTGGGATACGAGCCGTACAAGGGCGACATCAATTCCATCCCGCACGGGTCCATCGTTGCCACGCAGGCAGGGCAGTCCAACAATTACGGCCTTGTGACCGCGCAGGGCCGCGGGACGCTGTTTATTGGCCCCGGCGTCGCGGTCTATGAAGGCATGGTGGTGGGGGAGAACGCCAAAGAGGGGGACGTCCACGTCCACGTGGCGCGGGAAAAACAGCTCACCAACTTCCGCGCCAAGAACGAAGGCCTTGCCGACCAGCTGGAGACGCCGCTCACGCTTTCCCTGGAGGACGCGCTGGATTATATTGCGGACGACGAGCTCGTGGAGGTCACGCCGCAGAACATCCGCATCCGGAAGCAGTACTTGACCGAAGTGGAGCGCAAGCGGGCAAAATAAATAACCTCCCGTTCTATAAATAGCCGGCCTTCTTGAGCCACGGCTCATTTTCCCATTCCCAAAGCTTTTTGGCGCCCAAGAACGCCTCAAAATCCTTCTGCCAGTAGGGGAATTCCTGAAGCTCTATCTCTCCCATAAGGTCGCCCCAAACGTGCACGCATGCGCGCTGGGCTGCTGCGCGGCCATTGCCACTTTTCCAGTCCACGCGGATCTTTTCCCGGCCGCCTTTCACGCGCCGGATGGCGCCGCATTTCACGCAGTGCTGGATCTGGTCGATGCGCAAAATCCACCGCGTGGAAAGGTTGCGGAACTGGGACTTCAACGCGTCCATATACGCGGACGTCTGCAGACAGTAATCGCGGTAGATGGCCTGCGAGGTTTTGATGTCCAGCACGCCCAGCCGCCCGCCAATCAAGGCAATGGCATCCACCGTACCCGCGTACCGGTGGTCGTAGTTCACAATGCGCCGCTCCACAAGGTCCGGCGTCACGTGGATATTGTTCGCTGCAAAAAATTCCAAAAACGAAGCGACCGCAGGCGCCACCTCCGGCGGGATCTCCGGATTTTTCCCCAAAAGCAATCCCTCCACCGCCTCATGGATCATAGTGCCTTCTTTTGCAGACAGTTCCGTGGCGTCCTGTGCGGCTTTATAGCTCTTTGCCTCGCCATAATAGCGGTAGAGTGCAGGCTTGGACTTGATCGTCACGATCTTCGTCACGCGCGGATACCAGACGCCGTCAATGGTATACCCAGATTTCTCCTTGAACTCGTCCAAATCCTTGTATTCGCCGAACATATGGAGGAATTATACTGCACAATGCTTCAAATCAAAAACATTGACATGATGGGCGATGGTGCGGTAAGAGATAAACAGAGGAGGGTTTTTATATGAATCTCGCGGAGTTCTTAGGGAAGAGGATGGGAATAAAGGAAGCCAACGAAGCGGTTGCGTTCCTGCGGAGTTCGTTTACGTGTCCGCGCCCCGCCGTCACGCAAAACGGAGATAACGACCACAAAGTGCGGAAAGGGATCAGCGCTGTGATCGGCCATGAGGTAGGCGATCTGCGTAAACTGCCGATCACAGCAAGCGAGCCGGCATACCGCGGTGCATTCGCATACGATGCGTTTGATGTGCTTTTGGAAAAGCGCTTCCTGAGGCCGTACCAATGTAACCAAAACTTTTCGGAACTTCAGGATTTTCTGAGGCGCAGCGCGCGGCATGACGTCACGGTAACGCTCGTCGAGGAATTTATAAGTTCATCGCCGGTACTGAAGGTGGCTAAGCCGAGCCTCAACTTCCTGTTCTTTGTCCGTAACAACATGCGCACCACGCTCTTGGTATATCTCGCATTGCGGTACATGGAAAAGATTAAGGAGGCAAAGCTTCTGGAGGGACTGATAGAGGTCCTGCCGATGGCGATCCCGCTGTGCCAGATCAAAGGCACGCTGGATTGGTTCGTTGCCGTCATCTAGGTCTTCGTCTTGCCGCACAATGATGTTCTACGGCGGGCGCTTGCAACTGCAGGCGCCCGCTACTTTTTTCCGATGAGCAGCGTGGTAAGCTGCACGATGTCGCCCGCGCCCATCATAATAATGACGTGCTCCGCGAGGGGAGCGGCAAGCGTGCCGACGGCGTCTTTCACACGCCGAGGGTCGGCAAGATAAAAGAACAGCTTGCGCGGTTCGCGTTTTTGGATGGCGCGGGCGAGCGCTGCCGAATTCCGCAGAGATTTTTTGTTTTGCGCCTCCCGTCCTGCCGCATCGCGTCCCGCCACATTATAGACGGGCAGGAGCAGGGTCTTGTCCGCATCGGCAAAAGCCGTGATGAATTCCCTGAATAGCGCAGCAAGCCGTTTGGCCTGGTGCGGCTGGAACACGCATAATATTTTTTTGCCAGGATATCTTTCCTTGAATGCTTTGAGTGTTGCTTTGATTTCCGTAGGATGGTGCGCATAGTCGTCATAAACCGGCGCGCCGTGCATGCCGCCGAACATGCCGCGGTATTCCATCCGCCGCCACGCGCCGTGGTACGAACCAAGCGCGGCGAGCGTTTTCCGCTCCGGAATGCCGAGTATGCGCGCCAGTTCGTACACGGCAAGCGCATTCAAAAGATTATGTTGGCCGGGCAACTGCATGGCGCGCCTCACTTTTGTTGCCGCAGGATTGCGGAGCGAATACCATGTCACGCGGACGTTATTCCTCCGCGCGATCTTTGCAATGCGCGCACGGAGCGACCATAGCGGCGCGTCGTCGCGGTTCAGGATGAACATGCCGCCCACGCGCGTATTCGCCAAAAAATCCAGAAATGCGCGCTGCAACGCGCCGAATGTTTTGTAGAAATCCAGATGTTCGCGATCGATGTTCGTGACGATCGCGATGGCAGGGGAGTAATGCGTGAATGCGGCGCCAAAGTCATCCGCCTCAAGGACCAAATATTGTCCCCGACCCATCCGGATGTTCTTATTGCCAAGCTCGCGGAGATTGGTGCCGATCAAAATAGTGGGATCCATTCCTGCGGCCATGAGCGCGAGCCCCGCGAGCGCCGTGGTGGTGCTCTTACCGTGCGAACCCGTAATCGCCACGGTTTTATATTCCTTCGTGATCGCTCCCAGGACCTCGGCATAGGGGAATGAACACACCCCGCGCGCCCGGGCGGCTGCGAGTTCCGGATTATCCTTTGGAATCGCCCTATTATAGACCAAAAGATCTGTTTTGGCCGGTAAATTGGCCCTTTTATGCCCAATTTTGACCCGTATGGCCTCTTTCCGGAGCGATGCCACAATCGGCCCATCCGCCGCATCCGACCCTGAAACTGCCCAATTTCTGGCTTTGAAATACCGCGCCAAAGCGCTCATCCCTATCCCGCCGATGCCCACAAAGTAGACGCTTTTTTTTATTCGTTGGGTCATAAAAAATTAATCATAAATTAATCAGAGACCTTCTCTAAAAATGGAACCGGGTCCGTATCCTGTCCCGTGGGCTCCGGGCCGCAGCCGTCGCGCGGCGTCATGGAGAAACCGTTCGCATCAAAAACGGAAAAGTGGAGATGCGTGCCGGTCTCAAGACCCGTGGCGCCCACGGTGCCTATGAGGTCGCCCTTCTTTATAGTAGCGCCGAGGGACACGTTGAATGTCCCCAGGTGTGCAAACCACAGGACCGCGCCATCCGCCCCATCTTTCAGGGCAACATATTTTCCAAAGCCGCGGCGCGGGCAATAGTTATCCTGGTTCCCAACCGCGAGTACGGTACCGCCGGCAGGGGAATAGATCGGCGCGCCGTACACAGCCGCAATGTCTATGCCGTCATGCCAATCGTTCGGATACATATAAGAGAACGGCGTGCGGCCGTAGCCCTGGGAGATGTAGCGCGCGTCGTTGTCTTTATTGAACGCGGTAAGGTCAACGGATGCGAGCCCCGCGGATGGTCCGGCACCTACGGCAGGGAAGAGCGCCATGGATGCCAATCCTCTGCCACCGGCAAAAAAATTCTCCGCAGCTGTTGCGGCGTAATTCCCGAGCACCAGCACGGAAAAGATCAAGAATATCCAACCGATCGCTTTGCCTGACATAGCCCACTCATCTTATAGGAGGGAGAGTGGAGAGGGAAGGAGCGGATTCGTGAGCATTACCAAAATACTATCTGTCGTCCAATATTGCTTTTGCGTCATATAAGCACCTAGATGGTGCGGCTATACGTGAAGTACCCCTAGCAACCAATCAACCGCACCCTTCACAATGCCCAACAGCCATGAAAGGATGCTCAAGATGGCGACGAAGAGTCCGGAGATATGGAACCCTGCTATCCCATAGAGCCACGCGTCAAATTGCTGGAACCAGTTCTGGATCATATTCGTGAACGAACCCTGCGGCACGGCCGGGATACTCACGGACGGCGGCATATTGAACGAACCTGGTATGCTGGGCGTTTTGATGGAATTCGCACTGCCTTCAAAGCTCTGGATGAAATTCTGGAATGGGACGATCAAACTATTAAAGTTGAAGGTGTTGATGGCCGGGATCGTAGGCAGTACGGCGGATGGCGGCGCGCCGGTCGTGCCAGCCGTACCGCCATTCGTGCCGGCCGTGGACCCGGCAATAGGATAGGCATACGCCACATTAATGGTTACGAACATACTGCCCACAGCAAAGGCAAAAGAGAGTGCGGCTACAGAGAAAATATTCCGCCGCTGCATGCTTCTATTATAACAAATTCTTTGCCAGCGCTATCCTGCGCAGTGATTCCTCCTTACCGAGTACGTCCATGATTTCCAGAGGGTCCGGCGAAGCCGTGAGGCCGGAAAGGGCCACGCGCAACGGCCAGAGCACCACTCCCCTTTTGCCGTCTATTTTTGCGATGGTCTCCGTGATCGCCGCCGACGCGGTCTCTTTATTGAACTCGAGCGCATCAATTTTTGAAAGCGCTTCCTCCGCGGCCGCGAGCGCCGCACGCGCTTCGTCCGCAGAACTTTCCTTCCAAATCAAAAGCTCCTTCCCATACTTTGGCAACTCAAAGAAAAGCCGCCCGTTTGTAATAAAATCCTGCAGCGTGTTCGCGCGGGTGCGCTCCACCGCAACGAACTTTTTAAGGAAGCTCTCATCCGGTGAAAGTTTTGCCTGTGCAAGGAACGGCGCGAGCGCGCGGACAAGCTCCGCCGTGGTCATCCGTTTTATGTGCTCGCGGTTCAGCCAGTTGAGCTTTTCTTCATTGAAGACCGCGCCGGCTTGCTGGACGCGCGCAAGGTCAAATTCCCTGACGAGCTCGCCGGGCAGGAGCACCTCGCGGTCGTCCTTGGGGTGCCAGCCAAGGAGCGCCAGGAAATTGACCATGGCCTCCGGCAGATATCCCCTCTCACGGTACGCAAGGAGCGCGGTGTCCGCAAAGCGCTTGGACATCTTGCTGCGGTCGGCGTTCAGGATGAGCGGGATGTGCGCGTAGACGGGTTCAGGGAAACCGAGCGCGCGCTGCATGAGGATCTGTTTGGGTGTGTTCGCAAGGTGCTCTTCGCCGCGGATCACGTGGCTGATCTTCATGAGCGCGTCGTCCACCACCACGGCAAAGTTATAGAGCGGGCTTTCAAGGTCTTTGGCAATGATGATGTCCCCAAAAAGCCCGGCGTCAAACACCACCTTGCCGCGGACCATGTCATGGAATTCCACGCGCGTTTCCGGAACCTTGAAACGAATGACCTCCGGCTTCCTGCCGGGCGGTGGCGTTTTGATGTCCCTGCAATGGCCGTTATATTTTGGCGGAAGGCCCTGCGATGTGAGCGCTTCGCGCTGGGCTTCCAGTTCTTCTTTGGTGCAGTAGCAATAATAGGCGTCGCCTTTGGTGAGCAACTGTTGCAGATATTTTTTATAGATCTCCGTCCGCGCGCTCTGGCGGTAGGGGCCGTAGGTGCCGCGTTCATCCATGCCCGGGAGCCGTCCGCCGTCCGCGAGCGGGCCTTCGTCCCACGTAAGGCCGAGCCACTGGAGGCCTTCCAGGACCTCCGCCTCATATTTTTTCTCCGAACGCTCCTTGTCCGTGTCCTCTATGCGAAGCACAAAGGTCCCGCCATGCTTCCGCGCAAAGAGCCAGTTAAAAAGCGTGGTCCGCGCGCCGCCCACATGGAGCGGCCCGGTAGGGCTCGGCGCCATGCGCACCCGCACTTCCTTTGCCTCCTTACCTGATTTTACCCCTGATTTCTCGAAGGTTTCCGGCATATCCCCCATTCTAGCCCATTTTAAGGACTTTGTTTAATAGTTGACGGCGCCCGCGGAACTTATAGATATGGTGGAAGAAATCGAAGGATCACCGATAACGTAAAGGCTGATGGAGGCCGGAGCGGACGCGGCACCCGTGACGGCAGAGAAAGTGATGTTCACCGCCGAGCCCTGCGGTACCGTGGCGGTGGCATAAGCAACGGTCCGCGGCAACGGGTAATATCCCCCGTTTATAGAAGATGTGCTGTATACAGCGGAAGCATAGAGGGCAAAATATGGCGTGCTTGTGGTGTTGTCAAAATGCACGCCCCATGCGGTCCCCTGCTTTTCACTCATGGCATCACTTTGCGCCTGGCGCAGTAATGTGCCGATCTGCTGCGTGGTACTTGTGAGATCGGTTTTGTCACGGCTTCCCGTAAGATTAAGTCCAGCGACCGTTGCAATGATCGCCATGATAGCGATGACAACAATGAGCTCTATTAATGTGAATCCTTTCCTCATATTTTCATCTTCACCATTGTCCTCAACCACAAATATCCCGTCGAATCAATCCATCCCCCGCGGTGGAAGTTGTGAGCGGATCAGGAATGGAAACATAGACCACGGAAGATGACCCGAGCAGCAATCCCCCGCTGCTTTGGTAGAAATCTATGGTGCCGTTCAGGGCTTTGAGGTCGGAGAGGCGCTGTGAATCGCGCGACTTCTGGAGGATCGCGCCGGGATTGAGGATGATGACCGCAACAACGCCAAGCACGGCTATGACCGCCATCGTCACCAACACCTCAACGAGCGTGAATCCCCTTCTTTCCATCATATTTACTTTTTATTCTAGCATATTGGGGCGCCCCGCACGTCACCCGTGGACATGAAGGTCTATTTCCCTGATCAGCCGCGCCTTAAAGCCCTTCATAAGCGGATGGTAGCTTGTAGGAAGGAATACCTTGAGTTCCTTTTCCCAGCCGTTCTGGAGCGCCTCCATCAGTTTGCCCTTCAGATTCTCAATATCCTTCGAGAGATATGCCACAAGCCGACGATTCCGCAGGATGAAATAGAGATCAAAGAAATCCCGCGGCTTTGCCCGTTCAAGGAGCGCCTGAACCTTCTCGCGCACCAGTAACTCTTCAGCCAAGAACATTATTGTGTAGGGAGCAACAAAATCGTTTTCAATGAGTTCGGTGTCGGTCTTCAGTGCTCCTTTATCGCGGAGCGAAACCTGTATCCGTATTTCCGAATCAAACTCCAGGAGTTTGAGCGCAATGGTCGCGTAATACCCGCCGCTCGTCTCCCCTTCTGTTCCCGGATTCACGCTCTTCACCGTCATGATGCCCTCATTGTTCAAATCGGCGATGACCGCATTGATGAGCCGGTTTATTTCGGCGACCGTAAGATCGTATCCGGAAAAATCAAGGTCTTCGGAAAAGCGGGGGCTCTTGAATATGATGCGGAGCGCCGTTCCGCCCTTGAACAGCATCTTTTCAGAGCCCGTTTTTTTATAGAGATAGGACAAAAACAAGTGCTGGCAGTATTCGCGGGCGATGTTCTGCTCGGACGTCTGATAGCGATTACTGAGCTCGGTAATGAATTGGCGTGCGATCATTGGTGTATTTCCTGCAAGAGGGATATGAGCGCCTTGTTTTTCCTGATGGCTTTTTTGAAAAAATTTACATAGCGGCCAAGACGGGGCTTATTTATCTTTGCCAAATCCAATCGCTCGTTCAGGGGACGCTTCTTTAATGACGCCAGATACAAATAGTCAAGCAGGGCTTTTTCTGGATCGGCGAGCAATATGACCCTGTCGCGGATCTTTACCGGCTCATAACCGAAAAACAATTTCTTTTTGATCTGGTAGAATTGATAGCTCTTATCCTGGAACCTGAACTCCTTTGGCGGGCGGGTTGTGGCGGAGGTCACAGTATAGACCGTTTCCGGGATGATCCCATGGTAGGAGAGCGCTGTCTCAAAAGAGATATACGACGGTTTCCATAGGTAGTTCGCTATCTCAAAACTTGCCGGAGGGTTGTTCGCAAGAATGTAGGTTCCCTGCTTCAATCTGGCGAACAAACCCTTCTTGGCCTGGTAGCTGAGAAACGACCTCGCCGTGTTCGCACTGACCTTGAAGATCCGTTCAAAATAAATAAGGGAAAGGATGGAAATCCTCTTTTTAATGAGCGTATTTTGGACCGAAATGACTTTGAGTTTATCCATATATTTCTTATTATCTCTAAGTCATTATACCATTTCCTTGGCTTATATCAAGGCAAGGAATCAGCTGGTGCCCAACACAATGATGCCTTCCGCGATCTTTGATGCGGCGTCCGGAACAAAGAACTTTGCGGCGGCCGCGCCCATCTTGGCACGGAGCTCGGCATTGCCCAAGATGGTCTTCAGCTGGTTCATGAAAATGCCCGGCAAAAGGTTTGATTCTTCTATCACAACGGCGGCACCCGCCTGCGCAAACTCAAACGCGTTTGCCTGCTGGGGGGCATTCGCGGATTCGGTGATGGGGATAAGGATAGACGGCAGGCCGAACGCGGCAAGTTCCATGATGCCGCTCCCGGGCCGTGTTACCACAAGGTCCGCGGCGGAGAACGCAACGCCGAGCTCGTCGCCAAAATATCCCACCGGTTCGTACCGGTTCTTGAAGGGTGTTCCCTGTAACACAACGCGGGAAAGCTTCTGCACGGTCCCAAGGTTCGCCATGCCGGTCTGGTGCAGGAGCTGTGTTTCCGCCATGATGGCGCCGAGGTTTGTGAGGACAAACTCATTGATGCGCTGGGCGCCCTGTGAGCCGCCAAGGACAAGCGTAAGCGGGCGGGATACCTCAAACCCGAGTGATTCTTTTGCGGCGTTCCGTTCCACCCTGTTTTTGAGGAGCTCGTTCCGGATCGGCGCGCCGGTCGCTTCCACTTTTTGCGGATTGAAATATTTTGCCGCAACGTTGAACGTCACGAACACTTTGCGCGCGAACCGCGCGGAAAAAAGGTTGGTGAGCCCGGGTTTTGCGTCCGATTCGTGCACCGCAACGGGTATGCGGTAGAACCAGGCAGCCAAAACCACGGGCAGGGCACCGGTGCCGCCTTTTGAAAATACTACCTCCGGCATGATTAAAAACAGCTTAAAGAGTGCTTGACACAGCCCTATGAAAAACTTCGGTACGTCAATGAAATTCTGGAGCGAAGCGTACCGCCGGATCTTTCCGCCGGAAACGGGAGAGATTTCCACGCCGCGCGCGCGGAAGAGTTCGTTATAGCCGTCATCCGGTCCCATCCGTATCAGCCGCAACGGATGGCCGAGTTCCTGCAGCTGCTTTTGGAGCGCGTCAATAACGGCGAGCGTAGGGTACACATGCCCCCCGCTCCCCCCGCCCGCAAAGACCACTGTGAATGGATGCCGCGGCATAAAGGTTTAACTATATTTTGACACATTAAGCGCAATTCCGCTCATGGTGAGGAATACGGCGAGCGCCGTCCCGCCATAGCTCACAAACGGCAACGGCACGCCGGTCAAGGGTATGAGGCCGGACGTGGCCGCCATATTTACAAATGCTTGGAGCGTAATCACGGTACCGAAACCGATGAGCAGGAGCCGGCCAAAGCGGTCGCTCGTCCGCCGGGCTAACCAGAAAAGCCGTATGGCAAACAACGCAAAGAGGGCAATGAGCAATCCGGCGCCCACAAAACCGAGTTCCTCCGCCACCACGGCAAAGATGGAGTCGTCTATCGGCGTGGGAAGGTAGCCGCTCTTCACTGCCGACTGGCCGTAGCCCACGCCCGTCACGCCGCCCGCGCCGATCGCAATGAGCGATTGGTTGAGCTGGTAGTTGGTCCCCTGCGTATCCGCGCTTTGATCAAGGAATCCCAGAATGCGCGCGCGGCGGTACGGCGTCACATAGATCACAAGGCCGATTGCTAAAACGGCGCAAACCACAATGAGTAAAATATATTTCATGGGCGCGCCGCTCATAAAATACACAACAAGCGCGGAGCAAAGTAGGATCACCACCGTGCTCGTTGCGGGCTGAAGGATGAGAAGGCCGGCAATGACGCCGGAAAGGATGATGAACGGGAGAAAGCCGGATTGGAAATCGGTGGCGCGTTTGAGCTTGGGGTTTGCGAGCCATGCGGCAAGGTAAACCAGAAAAGTAAGCTTCATAAGCTCCGCGGGCTGGAAGCTTAACGGGCCAAGCCGGAGCCAGCGGCTGGTATTCCGCGCCACAAGGCCCAAAGGCGTGAAGACCAAAACGAGCGCCGCCAAACTTACCAAAAGCGCCACAAACGCGATCTTCTTCCAATTGCCATAATAGACATAGTAGCCGATAAAAAATCCCACAAGGCCAAAGGAAAGTCCGTACAGGATCTGATGCTCCAAATAATAGTAGCTGTTATTAAAACCGGTCTTGCCGAGGTTGGACGAAGCCGATGCGAGCATGGCAAGGCCGAAGATCGTAAGGATGAGGACTATCGCAAAGAAGAAGTAATCCGGATTGTGCCCCCGTTTGCCGCCGCCGAGCATTTTCATTGCGCTTGTATCACTCGCCTCATGGGCGCGCCGCATGCCGGAGAACTTTCCCGGCCCGCGCGCCGCGGCATTCGCCGTTTTGCATCGCCACTTTGCCGTTCACCACGGTGAACAAGATCTCATTGCCGCGGAAACCCGCAAGGTCCGCATAGTTGCCTTCCGCAATAACGCCGCGCCCGCGGAGCCCGAACATGCGCGCCGGTTCCGCCGTGAGCTTTGCGATCGCCGCATCAAGCGGCATGAGACGTTCTTTTTCCACGAGTGCAAGGAAGTCCGGAAAGGTTTTTGTGGTCCGCTCGGATTTGAGCTCACGCGTGGCGGACGCCTTCTCGTCAAAGCTCGGCGCGTTGGAAGCAATGAAGCTGCGCGGGTTCGCCATGGCGCGCGGGAGCGGTCCCTTTGCCAGATTGCGGTACAGGATGCCGCCGCGCATGTTCATGGTGACCATGAGGCGCAGGAGTGCGTCGCGGGCATCATCCATGCCGTACATCTCCCGCACGTCCTTGAGCGTCTTCCCTGTCAGGAAATCGTTGCCCGGCGCCTGCGCGATAACAAAATGCGCTTCGTTCCAAAGCGGCATGTCTTTTTTTACGCGCGCGGCGAACCAAGAGTCCTTCACATTCGCAAGCATGGTAGCAACGCCGCCGTTCTGGGCCCAAATCGGAAGGAACGTATAGATGGGCAATAACGAATTCTGCGAAGGATAAAGGTCAAAGCGGAGATCCACGGATGGCGGCAATTCTGTAATGTCATTGAGCGCGGCTTCATATTCTTTTCCAGCGCCCATCACGGGGACAAAGTGGCTTACAAGCGTCTTTACGCCGGTCTCTTTTGCGAGCTTCATGGTCTCCCCCACCGATTCGCGGACGCCGTGCGCCATATCCCGCAAGTGCGTGGCATACACGCCGCCGAATCCTTTCACCACGTCCGCAAGCGCGCGCAGTTCCGCATACGGCGTCTTCCGCGCATGCACGTAGGCAAGCCCCGTTGACAATCCAAAGGCGCCCTCCTGGAGCGCAGTCCGCAGGACGCGGGAAAAAACGCCGAGCTCGTTCCGGGTAAGGTCGCGCTGGGCTTCGCCCACGATTGCGCGGCGGATGGTGGCATGTCCCGCGAGCGTGCCAAAGTTCACGCCGAGCGGGCGCCGGTCAAGGATGCGGAGGAACTCTCCCATGGTATGCCAGTTCACGTTCACCTGGTCCGTCGGACCCCACTTGCTCACCGATTCCAACCCGCCGTAGAGCAGCGGCGCGAGCGAGGAGCCGCACATGCCGCCAAAGATCGTGGTCACGCCCTGTTTCAAAAAATCTTCCTGCCCGGGATGGTCAAAAAGCGTGAGATAATGATCCGAATCGGTGTTCACGTCTATGAAGCCGGGGCTCACGTACGCGCCCTGGCCTTCCAGCGTGACGGCCGCGCTTTTGTTCGGAAAGTTGCCAATGGCGGAGATGCGGTCGTTGCTTATGAAAATATCTGAACGGCCGGAAAATTTCCGGTTCGCGCCCAAAATTTGGACATCCTTAATGAGGAGTGTCATCTCCCCTTTATTATATACCAACTGCGCCGTCCGTGGCGCTATTTTCCATCCACTTCTATTTCCAAAAGCCGGTTATACTTGGCCGTGCGCTCGCCGCGGGCTGGTGCGCCAAGCTTCAGCCCCTCCGCGCCCACGCCATAGGCAAAATCGGCAATAAAATCGTCATCGGTCTCTCCGCTCCGGTGGGATGCCACCACCGCCCAGCCGTATTTCCGCGCCGCGCGCGCCGCGTCCAGCGCCTCCGTCACGGTGCCGATCTGGTTCGGCTTTATGATGACCGCGTTCACGCTGTTCTCCGCATGCGCACGCTCCATGCGTCGGACGTTTGTTGTGGTGAGGTCGTCGCCCGCGATCCAGCGCGGCGTATGGGACCTGCTCCGCGCCGTGCGGTGCGCGGCCGCGGCCGCATCCGCCGCGCCGTACTTCATGGTGAGCGCCGCAAAACTCAGAAAGTCTTCTTCGTTAAAAGGGTCTTCAAGGTAGATGAAATTATCTTCGCGCAATAATTTTGCATAAACGGCCTCCAGGTCCTTATGGCGGAGCTCATTGATGTCCGTGGCGGCAGCGTCCATGCCAAAATCAACCTGTTTTGCCAATTTCAAATTTGCGACGACGGCGCGCACAATGCGGAACGGTTCAAGGTCGTCTTTGAACGAGGGCGCGTAGCCGCCTTCGTCGCCAAGGTTCGTCGCCGTTTTTCCTTTGCTGCGCGCAAGCGCCTCACCGAGCGCGTGATACACCGCCACGCCCACTGCGACCGATTCGCGGATGGTCCGGCACTTTGGAATAATCAGATATTCCTGGAAATCCAGATTGTTGCCGGCGTGCAATCCGCCGTTCACCACGTTGATGAACAGGCGCGGATGCGCCATGCCGCGTGCGGCGGGAACCGGCATGCCGTAAATTTTTTGTAAGTATTGCCACAAGGGGACGTTCTCCGTCTTTGCCGCGGCACGCGCAAAGGCAATGGAGGTGGCAAGGAGGGCGTTCGCGCCAAGACGCGATTTGTTCCCGGTGCCGTCCAGTTTTATCAAAAGCGCATCCAGCGCTGCCTGATCGTTCTTTGCGCCGCCCGTCCATCCCCAGAGCGGCCGGAGGTTCGCGCGCAGAAGCGCGGGCGCGATCACGGTATTCACTTTCTTCACGGCCGCGGGCGCGGGAAGCGCGTGCGCCTCGGCCGCGCCGGTGCTCTTGCCCTGCGGCACGGAAGCCGTTGCGCGGACGCCGTTCCGCAATTGAAGCGTCACTTCCACAGTCCACATGCCGCGGGAGTCAAGGATCGGCCGTGCGGTGAGCGTGCGAATCTTCATAACACCCTAATTTTACCATGTTATACTGGATGCATGAAAGCGATCCCATGGGGACAGATATTCCTCTATGCCATGCTCGCGGTCTTTTCCATCACGATCATCGTCTGCGTCTGGTATTACTTTGTCATCTACGTCCCCGTAGTAAAGCATTTGGAGAAAAATCAGGTATATTTTGACAGCATATATGCGGAGTACCAAAAGCACGACCTCCGTCAATCCACCACCGTCCAGCAAATCCTGAACAATTTCTGAAAAAAAAGACGCCGTAATGCACGGCGTCTTTGGAACGAACGTTAAACCATCTCTCTGTCTCAGGGCCGCGCATTGAGGTAATCGCAACCGGCCAAGTTGTCCCGCGCATTGCGCAGGATCTCCCGCAAGGATTGACGTTATCTCTCCCGGGGTGAAACAAAGATAGCGGGTCTCTTATGCTACGCGGGGCGGGCAAGCAATCGTTCTATCTCCGCCAGCGAAATCTTCTTCACGCGGAGCTCCGGATGCTTATCCAAATGCCGCCGCATGTTCCCAGGATCTTTTTTGATCCGGTTCTCTGAACAAAAGGGGCACCCCACTTGGCGGATCGTTGTATCCCGGAACTTCACCATCTCGCCGAAATATTCCACCGCATCGTCAGGAGGAGCTTCCGGCAAAGACAATACAAGGGATGGTGACAGCGTGGATGCTTCGGGATGAGGGACCATGGACTGATTGAGGCTCTTGATCTTGTTGGAGAGCGGACGTATTCCAAGTACGAACATTGGAACGCCCGTAACCATTACCCCTATGAGCGCACCGATGAGGAGCAGCCAGTCCCGGGAAGGTTGTTCCGGAAAACGCTGTTCCGTGGCCTGAAGCCGCGCCTGTAATGCGCCGTTTTTCTTTTCCAGTACTTCGATCTTGCCCTGCGCCGCCGTCAATGCCGCGCGCGCACCTGTGAATTCGTCACTAAGGAGCGCAATGGTTGTGCGGTCTTCGCGCGCTTTGCGGAGCATTGCTTGATGCGCAAAGATATGCCTTGAAACGTTCACATCTTCGCGCGAGGGTGAACGGTAGGTGCATCCATCCGGCATCACAAGAGGAGTGCCGGCATGAAGACGCGTAAGTTCGTCCTCTGCGATATTGCTTTCCCGCATGACGACGGAAAGCCATGCCGCATGGCAGCCGCTGCGGGCCATGGCGCCAAGGAGCGTCCGGTCCTGAAGGCGGAGCGTTGTGTGTGCCGCCTCGGCCGCCGTGACCGTGCAAAACACAAAAATACAAAGCAACAGCATTTCCCTTCGTACCATCGTACAGCCCTCCTTTATGATGTAGGTCGTCCCACAAGCCGTCCTGGCCTTGTAGGGACATCAAACACGATCCCGGTCGTTTCCCGTAAAATCTTCTGCACGTCCTCTGCCTCGTCCCAAATGGCGATGGAGGGAGCCCTCTTCCACAGCGCCCGGTAGCGTTCCGCTAATTCCTGCGGCGCCCTGCACTCCTGCCGTACGCCGTTCACGATCCCTGCAAAGGTAACGTAACTCCCCTTGCCGTTCCCATTGTCTTTCGGAACATCCACGGGCGGAAGAACGGAAACCGCGAGATGCGGGAGCTCCGTTGGCGCTTCCTGAACCGCCCTTGACGGCCCTTCTTTTGCGAACGCAACAAAACCGACCGTCTTTGTCCCCTCCGGGACGCCCTTCTCCCGAATTCCCGATTTGAATTCCAGATTCGGGTCGCTCCTGTTGCTGATCCGTTTTTGGATGCACTCCACAACACGGTTATGGTCCTCAATGGGCCAATATCCTTCAAACCACAAAAGCACGGAAAGCGCGCGCTCAATTATCTGCACGTCAAGATAGGGATTCCCCAGCAATCCTTTCTCGAGGCCGTCCAAACCTTTTGACGCGTCATAAAAACCGGGGATTGTGTAATTGCCAATACCGACCCCGGATTTCCAGTCGCTGCCGTCAAGATCCCGCACATCCCCTACTTCCTGTAAAAGCGAACGAAGGAGCCAGAGGATCCAGAACAAAGAATGTTCATTGATCTCCGTCCATGCGCCGCTGAATGAAAGATTCTTATCCGGAATATTTTCGTTCCGAATAAGCGTGGTGGGGCAGAGTGCACGCAGACGGTCGCGTATCAGTTCCGCCTTTTCAACCCGCCTTGGGCCTTCGTCAAGAGGCGGGATGGTAAGGATGGCGTACGTAGGTTTTTGGAGTTCCTGCAGGGCTTCCGCAATGACCGGCATTGCGCCGCAGGTGCCTCCGCCTCCGCCGCCTATGAGGATCGCATTATCAAATTGCTCAAAATATTTTTTGATGTCTGCGATCTTTTGTTTTGCCATTTCCTCGCCTTTTTCTATGTCGCCGCCGGCGCCCAGACCAAGATCCCCAAGCTGGATGCTCTTTAACTGTTCCCCTTGCTCAAGCCATTGGGGAAGAAAACCTAGGTCGTCGTCGCCTTCCAGGCTCAGGCAGCTCTTGAGCACTTTCCTGTTGGATTCGATCCCCAGAAAACTAAGATAAGGATTTTTTCCGGGATCGTGCCTCTTGAGCGCAGTCCTGAGGGCATTCGAACCACATCCGCCAACGCACACAACCAGCAAATTAGACTTAGCTTCCTCCATCTTGATTTTCCTCCTTTACGGTGAAATGCCATTGGATTTTATACTTCGCCATATGCGGTGCGGCCATCAGTTCAAGAAGCCGCTTTTCTATGAACGCCTCCAAGCCGTTCCGTGCTGATCCTCCAAGATCAGTCACGGTGAACAACAGCACGATCTCTGCCGAACGGAGAAAACGCGTGCCATTGCCGCTTACAATAAGCGCCACGTCATGCACGGCGTTCATTGTGATCTTTGATGATGCGGTTGCAATAAGATGCGTGATGTCATTCACGATCGTCTCGCCGGCCGCCATCAATTCGTCGCGTTCCTCTTGCGTCAGCCTTTTGCGGTCCGATTCCCAGTCCATTGCTCCTCCTTTCCACGAAAGATTCCTCTGCAAGACTAAGTTTTCAATGAACCCGTGCGTTTGTGCCTAAAAACTTCCCTCGGGAAGCAGGGCAAAAACGGCACTCCATTAAGTAGCGCATTATTAAAATGAAGGAAGTATGAAGTTCTACTGCGGCTTCACTATATTAATGGGCGCGCCGTTCGCGTACGCCACAATATTGTCTATGGTGGTGTCAAGAATGCGGTAAAACGCTTCCTTGGTGTTGAATGCGTTGTGGGGCGTCACGATCACGTTCGGCATCATCACAAGGTCGCGGTCCAGGCCCATGTTGCCTTCTTTCATTTCCGCCTCTTCCTCAAGCACGTCCAGTCCTGCGCCGCCCAGCTGACCGCTCTTCAATACGCCTATGACCGCTGCCGTTTCCACAATGGCCCCGCGCGCGGTGTTCACAAGATACGCGCCCTTCTTCACCTTGCCGATGTTTTGCGCGTTGATGAGATGATGGGTGGAAGGAAGATACGGCGTGTGGATGGTGATCACGTCGCTCCGTGCAAGCAGTTCGTCAAGGGGAACATACGGGAATTCCATTTCTTTTGCGAATGCGTCGTCATGGTACACGTCGTAGGCAACAATGTTCATGCCAAAGCCCTTTCCCATCCGGACGGCATGCTTGCCGATGCGGCCGGTACCCACCACGCCGAGCGTTTTCCCTGCAAGGTCAAAGCCGCACAGGCCGTCCGAGGTGAATTTCTTTTCGTCGCGCACGCGGGCGTTTGACTCGCGGATCTTCCTTGAAAGCGCAAGGATGAGCGCAAAGGCGAACTCCGCCACCGTGTTCTCCCCGTATGCCGGCACGGACGAAACCGGAATGTTGCGCCCCGCGGCGGCCGGGAGGTCAATGTGGTCAAAGCCCGTGGAAAGCGTTGCAATGAATTTGAGGTTCGGGAGCGCGGCTATTGTTCCCGCATCAACAACCGAATCCATAAAGACGCCCGCCATGTCAAAATCCGCCGCAGGCGCAAGCGCGCCCACGGTATCTTTATTGAGCAGCTCCTCCGCGAATGCCACTTCCACCCCCGCCGCTGTGAGCTTCTCGCTCTGCGCCATGTATTCTTTCCCCTCCCCCCACCGGTCAAAATTGAAAAAGGTTATTTTGTGTGCCATAGAAACATTATACCGCACCAGTAAATTTTAGATAGTTTTAATGGTCTTTATGGTATGGAAACGGCGGCTTATCATGCTTGAATTTGCGCCGTGTATCATCCAACACACAAAGAACATTCATGCACATCGGATATCAAAGAACCACGAATATTGGGCTATTCGCCGAAAAATCGGCAAAACAAAGCAGGGAATAACAGTGATCATAAGAAAGAAGATGAAAAATGGAAAATTGGTTTTTCATAGCATAATGCAGAAATAAAAAATCGCCTATTTACGGCGATTCTTTACCGTGCCCACTTTCAGCTTGCGGGACAAGTCCCGGTGGCCGAGACAAAGCTTTCGCTTCATGGGCACTATATTCAGTATAGGAAGCGTATGTATTTTGTCAAAAATTGCTTAATAATTTTTTAATCTAACGGCGGAGCTGCTTCTCTTTCTTGGCGATGGCGATGGTGGTACGGACCACAGTGTCCGGGTTGAGCGACATGCTTTCTATGCCTTTTGTGACCAGGAATTCGGCAAAGTCGGGGTAGTCGGACGGCCCCTGGCCGCAGATACCGATGTATTTCTTGCGCGCGCGGCACTTTGCGATGATCTCCGCAATCAGGCGCTCCACCGCCACATTCTTTTCATTCGCAATATGCGTGACGATGCCGGAATCGCGGTCAAGGCCCATGGTAAGCTGGGTGAGATCGTTGGAACCGATGGACATACCGTCAAAGATGTCCAGGAACGCATCCGCGTTCAGAACGTTGGACGGGATCTCGCACATCACGTAGATGGGCGTTACAGCTTTGCCGCGCGCGGACTTGCTGCGGCCGTGCCCGCGCCCCGCTCCGTGAGACAATGTATATTTTGTATAGAGCCCCGCCTCCGCCATTGCCTCCTGCACTTTCATTCCCTCCTCTACGGTGCGGCAGAACGGAACCATGGGGATCACGTTCGTAAGCCCCATCTCCTCGCGCACCATCTTCACAGCCGCAGCCTCCAGCATGAATGCAGGCTTGAACTTTGGATCGTAGTACCGCGAAGCGCCGCGCCAGCCGATCATGGGATTCTCCTCCTGCGGTTCGTACATTTCTCCGCCCAGGAGCGTGCGGTATTCGTTCGTTTTGAAATCGGAGAATCGTACGATAACGGGATTTGGATGGAACGCCGCACCGATCTTTGCAATGCCGAACGCAAGATTGTCTATATAGTATTTGCGGGCGTCCTTCCAGCCGCGCATCTTGGCTTCTATTGCCCGGCGCACGGCCGGCGTTTGCTTACTCAAATTGAGCAGCGCCATGGGGTGCAGACCCATCTTTGATGCAATGATGAACTCCTCCCGCGCCAAACCCACGCCGCGCGCAGGCAGGAACGAAGTTTCAAACGCACTGTCCGGGATTGCCACGTTCACCATGATGTGCGTCTTGGGATGCGGGATCTTCTTCAGGTCATGTTCCACCACCTTGAACCGGAGCGCGCCGCGGTAGATATTACCCGCACTGCCCGTGGTATCCACGGTGATCATATCCCCGGTGCGGATCACTTTTGTTGCTTTCTCCGTTCCTACCACTGCAGGAATGCCAAGTTCGCGGGATACGATCGCGGCGTGAGACGTCCTCCCACCCTTGTCCGTCACAATGGCAGATGCGATCTTCATGATCGGTTCCCAATCAGGGTCCGTCATGGTGGTCACCAAGACCTCGCCTTTCTTGAAATCGCCGATGTGTTTGGCGTCCATGATGACGCGCGCTTTGCCTATGCCTATTTTTGAACCCACGGACGCGCCCGTGAGGATCGGTTCGCGCTTCTCAAGCGGAATATATTCCTTCACTTTGGAAAAGTCCTGGTTTGCGTGTATGGTCTCCGGCCGCGCCTGCACAATGAAGAGCTCGCCCGTCACGCCGTCTTTTGCCCATTCCATATCCATCGGCGTCCACTTTTTGTAGTGGTCGGTATAGTGCTTTTCTATGATCACCGCCCATTCGGCAAGCTTGGCCACTTCTTTGTCTGTGAGTACGAAGGTTTCACGCTCGCGCGGCGTGGTCGGCACGATCTTGGCCTGCTCTATGATGCGCTCGTGCGCGTAGATCATTTTGCGGAGCTTCACGCCGAGCTTCTTTTCTATGATCGGATGCTTCACGCCTTGCTTGAGCCCCTTCTTCCAAACAATGAACTCATCCGGCGTCACTTCGCCCTTCACGATCATTTCCCCCAGTCCCCACGAGCCGTTGATAAGAACAATGCCGGAAAAACCGGACTCGGTGTCCAGTGAGAACATCACGCCGGAACACGCGCGGTCCGAGCGCACCATCTTCTGCACGCCGGCCGAGAGCGCGATCTTGAAGTGATCAAAGCCGCGGTCTTCACGGTACGAAATGGCACGGTCGGTGAAGAGCGATGCCATGGTTGCCCGCACCGCGCGTAGAACATCCTGCGGCCCGCGGATGCCAAGATAGCTTTCCTGCTCGCCCGCAAAGCTTGCGCCCGGCAGGTCCTCCGCGGTTGCGGATGATCGCACGGCAACGTCCGCATTCTTTCCGTACCGTTTTTCCAGTTCGCGGTAGCCGCACACGATCTCTTCGGTAAGGTCTTTGGGAAATTCCGTTTTTACGAACGCGTCCCGGATGGCCTTCCCGCGGCGCTGGAGGTCCTTCAAATCCTTAGTATTGAGGCCCTTTAATGTTTCTTTAATAAACTTGTCCAGGCCCGTGGTCTTCAAAAAATGGAAATAGGCAGAAGCGGTGACCACAAAACCGGACGGCACCGGGACACCTTTCTTCTGGAGCGTGCCGATCATCTCCCCCAGCGATGCGTTCTTGCCGCCCACTATGCCTACATCCTTGATGCCCACCTCCTCGTACTTCAGAATATGCTTTTGCGATTTCATGCGATTTTCTCTTCATTATACACCATCGTTTCCGCCGTCATGGTGGACATCCACTTATTAGCGGATGTTCGCTACGATTTCAGCGCAATCACAAGGTCCGAAACATTTGACCCGGTGTCCCCCGTCATCACAAAGCTTCCGGTTTTTTGGAAGAGCTCGTAGGTATTGTTTTGTGCCAAAAATGATTCCGCTGAAAGTCCCGCATCGCTTGCGGCTTTTTTGGTGACGGTATCGCAGATAGCGCCGGCTACGGCGCCATGATCGCGGCCATCGGAGGCAAGGGAAAGCATCTCCTCTCCGTCCTGCACTACAGCAAGCGCGGCAGCGGAGAATTCCTGGTTGCGGCCGCCGCGGCCTTGCGGATTCCGCACCGTGACCGTGGTCTCCCCACCCCAGAGGAGCACGTGCTTGGCGGGCGCGGCATGGAGTTCTTCCGCCACGGAAAGCGCCACCGCGCGCGCCTCGCCCGTGAGCGTGGTTCCGCGGATCTGTGCATGGTAACCGATCTTTTCCGCGGCGGTCGCCATGGCTTCCAACGCCTGCTTGCTGGAAACCACAATATGGTTCGTCACGCGCGCAAAATATTTATCTTCTTTTGGGGTTTCTATAAGGCCGCAATTTTCCACAGGGCACACGCGCGGTACATTGTATTTCTCAAGCACCGCCACGGCGTCTTCCATGGTAGTGGTGTCTTTTACGGTTGGGCCGGAAGCGATGGCGGTAAGTTCGTCGCCCGGCACATCACTGAACACAAGGGAGACCACCCGCGCGGGGTAGGCTGCTTTGGCAAGATAGCCGCCGCGCGCAAGCGAAAGATGCCGCCGCACCACATTCAACTCCTCTATGGTGGCAGCCGCGTCCGTGAGCGCGTTGAAGATAGTCGCCTCTTCTTTGTTCTGCGCATCCTCCGGCAAAAAGAGCAACGTGGAACCGCCGCCGGAGATCACAAAAAGCGCCACATCATGTTCCGTGAGGCCCTGGAGCGCGGCGACAATGGCGGTCGCCGCCGTACGATTACCCTCGGACGGCAAGGGATGCGTCCCGCAGAACGTCTGCAGGCGCTTTGATTCGGGGCACACCTTCACGTCCACCACCACACCGCGCGCGATGCGGTCGCCAAGAATTTCTTCCACCACCATCGCCGCATCCGCCGCGCATTTTCCGATTGCAATGAAAACAAGCTTTTCCGTCTGCGAGAGGTCTATTTTCTCCCCGCCGTAGGAAAGCGTATCGCCATCCACGTGCATTTTTTCCCGCACCACGTGCTGAGTGTCTATTGCCACAAGCCCCGCCTCCGCCACGGTCAAAAGCGCCCGCCGGGCATCCGTCACCGCCAACTCATCAAAATTCTGGATCTTCACAGCCCCATTATACCACGTCCGCCGCTCACGGCGCCTTTTCCACGGCAACTTTGAGCGAACCGTCCTCCATGAAAACCTCAATGGTGCCATCCTGGTCCGTGCGGAAGACGCGTGCGTGCGTGGATGATGCAAGCCGCGTAAGCATATCTGCCGACGGATGCCCGTACACGTTCTTTGCGCCCACGCCTATTGCAGCGACGGACGGGTTCACGGCGCGGAGGAACGCGGCGCCGGAGGCATACTTTGAGCCGTGGTGCGAAACTTTCAAAACATCCGCATGCAGATTTGCACCGTAATGCGCAAGGAGATAATTCTCCACGCTGAACGGCGCATCGCCCGTAAGGAGCATGCGGAAGGTTCCACTCCCTGCGCCGCCCCCATCCGCAGTCACCATTTCCACAATGCTTGTATCGTTCGTCTCCGCGCTTTGCGCAAATGCTCGGTTTGGTGAAAGAATGTCAATAAGGTTCGTTTGGTAACGAACATGGTCGCCCGCAGCAAGCGTGATGAGCGGGATGTGCTTCTCATTTATTTTCTCCATGAGCGCTCTCCACGCATCGCTCGGACCGTCGCGGCCGTTGTACAGGAACGCGCCGACCGAATAGCGGTCAAGGATGTCTATGTAGCCGGCAAAGTGGTCAGAATCAGGATGCGTGATGAGCGCAAGGTCAATATACCGGTCGTTCTGCGGCAGGACACTTTGGAGCGAATCAACGATCTTTGCCGGCGAACTCGCCGCGGGGCCCGCATCCGTCATCACCTTCACGTTGTCTGGGAAGATGACGAGCTCGCTGTCCCCCTGTCCAACATCCAAAATATATTCACGCGTTGCGGCGACAGCACTGCCGGCATTCGCAGAAATAATGAGGAACCAGAAATAGCCGTCCACCGCAATGAGCGCGGTCAGAATGATGAGCGCGAACGTGTCCAGCCGCTTGAGCGCGTCAATAAAATGTTTTATCCGTTCGTCCATAAGAAAAAATGAAGATAATGATGATGGCGTAATAAAGCGTGATGGTGAACGTTGAGTTGAGCGGCAGGGGCAACGGGATAACAAGCTTTGCAAAGAGCCGTATCACAAAAAGCTGGTACGCCAGCATGAGTCCAACAAGCTTTGCCGTGAAATAGGCAAGATATTCCGAAACAAAACCGAGCGCGGCCAAAACCGTGCCAAAGAACATGGTGAGCGGCACGGTGGAAAGGATGAGGATGTTCGCGCCGATCGCAGCAAGGGAAAATCTGCCAAAGCTGTTTATGAGCGCGGGTAAGACCATGAGCTGGGCGGAGGCCGTCGTCACCGCGTTCTCCTTCCAACCAAAGAGGCCGCCGTCCGCGCCGCCGTAGCGCAGGAGCTTTTTGAGCGGCGGGCCAAGGTAGACAATGCCGAGCAGGCTCAAGAATGAAAGGATGAAGCTCAAGTTCGCCGTAAGCGCCGCGGGGTCCAGGAGTGCCATGAAAAACGCGGTGAACGCTATGGCATTCCGCATGCAGAATTCCTCCCCCATCTGCCGCGCCACAAGCGCCAGGAACCCCATGATCGCCGCGCGTACCGCGGACGCCTGCGCGCCCACCATAAACATGAAGAGGATGAGCCCCGTGACCGCGGCAGCGAACGTCACGCGCCGCGAGAAATATTTCCGGAACAATCCGCCGACCGCCACAATGACTATGGTGATGTTGTATCCGGAAACCGCCACAAGGTGCGTGGTGCCGGAAAGCGCCATGGCATCCTTCAACCCCTGCTTGAAACTCACTTTTGAACCGAACGCGATGCCGCCCAAAAGCGCCGCCTGGTCTTCCGGAAGCATGGCGCGGTAGTGCGCGATAATCGCAAGCTTCACCGCCAGCATCCATTCGCGCAGCCAGAATCCCATGTGGCGCTTTTCTACTATGATCCGCGATGGTAGGTAGACGAACGCATTCCCGCCCGTAGCGTCCGGGGGATTGATCGTACCCATGATTTCCAGAATATCACCATATTGATAATCGCTTTCCGGCGGTGCCAAGATCGGAAGCGTTCCCGCGAACGGCGGTTCGGCGCTTGCGGTGATAATCAAATAGTTTTGTGATGGCTGTGGTTCGTCGGAAACAAAAACAGAGAACGTAGTTTGTTCGCCGAACGGCAAATTTGTCCGCGCAGCACCGGCGCGGAAATAGAAATGATAATAGAGCGCGCCAAAAACGAGCGCGCAGAGAAAGGCCGCGCACTCGCGCCAAAGGCGGCGCTTCACAAGGATGGAGATCGTGCCGGCGCACAGCGCGGCAATAAAAAAGATACCGAACTGCCAGCCCATGCTGGTAACGAATATCCCAAACAGGAACAGCGCGGCAATACCAAACGCCACATCCGCCGGATGCAGTAAAAACGCCATCCCGGAATTATAGGATGACGGGATTAAATGGCGATTAAAAACTATTCCCCTTCACTTTCTGATACCATCTTTTGTCTCTGCTCTTCCCTTACCATAGAAATGAGTTTGATCCCTCCTACAACCGTAAGCATTATTGCCCCTATAATAGCAGACGCAGAATCAGCAGTTTCCAATCCCATGCGCGCTGCCTCAAGGACACCAACACCCAGGCCGCTTATCCCTCCCAAAAAATTTAATACCTTCAGGCCGTCATTGCGCAATTCATTGGCGTCTTCCTTTGAAAGCTTTTCAGGGTCAACTTCCTCTATTTCCTCTTGTAGTTCTTCGAGGTTCCCGGTAAGATCCTGTTCCTCCTGTTCAAGGCGCGGATCAACTTCGGCGTTTTTATGCTCGCTGCCTAATTCAAATTGGGGCGGTTGTTCAAATTTCATTTTCGGAATTTTTTGAGCCGTTGCCTTAATTCCAACACTGCGCGATTCGCCTTTTTTACGCGATCTAATTTTTCTTCAACTGTCATCGGTCTTGTAGCGCCCTTCTTATCCGCAGATTTTTTATTGCCCTCCATTGATTTGAATTATAGATGAACGGCATTTATTGTCAATGCATAGGAAAAACATTGACACGGATTAAATATATTGCCATAATACATCAAGGAGGTTAACATGCCACTAAGTCCTAGGCAGTGCACGTTGCTTGTCATAGCTTCTGGAGCGCTCATCGTTGCGCTCAGCCTCAACGTCTCAGACTCAGCCACGCGCCATTCCTTCCTTGCAACGGGGATCGGCTATCTCGTTATTGGATCCGGATTCGCATTCTGGGAATCAAAGCGCGGAAAACGGTTCCGAATGAAATATTTCGGAACCAAGAAATAACCGCAGATGATCAGTTCCGCCCCGCAACAGCAAGGCAAAGAGCCTCACTGCTGTTTGTGGGGCTTTTTGTTGCAGGATTGGATTCAAATGCTAAAAAACGATATCAGCTTCTCCGCCGCCAGGCGGCGATTTTTTTATGGTCGCCGGAGAGGAGCACTTTTGGCACGCTCCATTTTTGAATTTTGCGCTTTGCTTTTGCAATGTTCGATTTTGCAATAAACACCTCCGGGCGCGTATACGTGGGGAACGAACCGTTCACCTCTTCCAATGACTCCCCTTTTCCAAGGAAGCCCGGTAGGTGGCGGCTCACGGCCTCCATTAAAATGAGCGCGGGAAGTTCGCCGCCCGCGAGCACATAATCCCCCATGGAGATCTCCTCGTCCGCAATGTGCTGGGCCACGCGTTCGTCCACGCCTTCATAGCGGCCGCAGATCAAAATGAGATCCGAATATTTTGCAAGGCGGCGCGCAGCCGCGGCGTCAAACTTTTTCCCGCGCGTGGAGAACAGGATGACGCGCGCTTTTGGATGCGTCTTTGCCTTTCCGCGCGAAAGTGCGCTCTTTATGCGCGCGACGGCGTTATAGACGGGCTCCACCTGCATCACCATGCCGGGGCCGCCGCCGAAGGGCCGGTCGTCCACTTTGCGGTGCTTGTCGCGGGTGAAATCGCGCAGGTTATACGCGCGCGCGAAAAGCACGCCGCTTTTCTGCGCGCGCTTGAAAAGCGATTCGTTAAGGTACGAATCAAAAATATCCGGAAAAATAGTGAGGAGATGGAAGCGCATTATTTTTCCGGCTTGGCATTGCCGCCCTTGCCGGCATCTTCCCCTTCATCCTTAGGATGCTGGAGCGATTCGTGGATGGCGCGGCGGAGTTCGTCTATGTTCACGTTCGGCTTGGGAAACTGTTTGGGCGCCTGTTTTGGTTTTGAATGGTGCGCCATACTCTCCGTTACCGCCGTGGCGGACTCGGCTGCCGCAGGCGCGGCTGGTTCGGCCGCAGGTTGTGCAGGATGCCTTATGGGCGATACGGAACGCTCGGATGGGCTGGCCGCCGGAGCAGGACGCGGCGTGCGCGGCGCCGCGCCGTTGCCCGGAAGGATGATGCCAGGCGGCATGGGCGCCTGCGCGCTGTCCACAAAACGCGGACGGTGGGTCTGCGTGGGCGCACCGGGACGCAGGGTGTCCGTGAGGCGCCGTTCGTCCCGCCGGCCGATCTTCTCTTTTATCATGTCATCTTCCGTGGCTGCCCATTCGTTCGCAATGCGCTCTTCCACCACTTTGCGCACCGTCCCATAGCGCGTGCGCGAATTGCGGATAATCACGTCCCGGTAGGATACCAGGGGCAAGGGCTGCGGCGGAAGCGTGGCGGCGGAGAACGGCCGCGAAGCCACGCCGTCTATCATCAATTTTATATACACGTTTGCCTTGGCCAGATTCACCAGGTCCGTCTGCAAAAATTCCGGCATGAATTCTTTTTCCAAAAATTCCGCATCTGCCGCGCCCACGCGGAAGGAAATGATGGTTCCCACGTTGCCGAACACGGCGTCCCGCACGCGGGTGTTGCCGTCGTTCGTCACGAGCTGGCCGATGTACTGGTGCGCCAAGACCAAGCTCAAGCGGTATTTGCGCGCTTCGGATAAAATGGAAGCGAACGAATCCGTGGCAAAGTTCTGGAACTCGTCCACGTACATGAAAAAGTCGCGGCGCTTCTCTTCCGGGATGTCCACGCGGGACATGGCGGCAAGCTGCAGGCGGGAAATGATCATAGCGCCCAAAAGTGCCGAATTGTCCTCCCCCATCTTGCCCTTGGAAAGGTTCGCAATGAAAATCTTCCCCGAATCCATGATCTCCCGCATGTTCAACGTTGAGCGCGACTGGCCCAGAATATTCCTGATCAAAGGATTGGAAACAAACTGCCCTACTTTGTTCTGAATGGCGGCCAGGGCCTCCGTCTCCAGCCGCTGGGTATAGCGGGCGAACTCGTTCTGCCAGAAGGCGCGGATCACGGGGTCCTGCAGGTTGTCCACGATCTTTTTGCGGTAGTTCGGTTCGGCGAACATGCGCAAAATTCCCAAGAGCGTTGAACCCGGGTACTCCAAGAGCGCAAGGAGCGTGTTATTTAAAATATATTCCATGCGCGCGGACCAGGCGTCCGGCCAGATCTTCTTGAACACGCCCATGATGCCGGACGCAAGGAGGTGCCGGAACTCGTTCCCCACCTGTTCCATGGGATTGAACGCAATAGGGTTCTCCATGTCCGACGGGTCAAAATAGATCACGTCATCAAGGCGTTCCTCCGGGACAAAATTCAGGAGCTTCTCCGCAAACTCGCCGTGCGGATCCACAATGGCCACGCCCTTGCCGGATTGTATGTCCGCAATGGCCATGTTCTCCAGGAGCGTGGTCTTCCCTACGCCGGTCTTACCGATTACGTACACGTGCCGGCGCCGGTCGTCCAGCTTGATGCCGAACTTTTTCTTGCTGCCGCGCGCATTCGTGACGCCGAGCGGGGTGATAATGCCGTTGCCTTGGCTCATGTTCGCCATAACGTTATTCTACCACCGGCAGCGCCGCGGGCGGCGTACCCTTCCTTGACTCAACCTTTTCAAGCTCGCTCGTGGAAACGGCCGCAATCGGGAAGTGGAACACGGTGGCAAGCTCCTCAATGTTCAATACCGACTCATGGTGTGCGGGAACCGTGTGGCAATAGTGATCGTAGATGACGCGCTTGCGCCATTGGAGCCGCTGTTTTTTAAAGAGGCCTCGGACGGCGTAGCCGGCCGTGGTGGTCGCGCTGTTCGGCTTCAACTGGTTGGAATCCTGCGTGTTGAACTGGCGGATAAAACCGTGGATGGAGTTCATATGGTCCGGCTTCACCGGCGTATCCTTCCGTTCTATGTAAATGAAGCGCAGCGTGGCGTTGAAGGAGATCTTGGCGATCTTCTTCTGAATGCCTTCCGCAAGTTCTTTGTCATGGGGCGCAACAAGGAACCGCATAAGCTTTTCTTTCTTTTCCTCTTTTTTCCGCGTTCCCGGATGTTCAAACGGTGCGCGCAATACGTCGCTCAAGCCAAAACCAAGGTCGAATTTTGAGAAAAAACCTCCCTTCTTCTTTTCTTCATCGTCTAAATGGAGCAATGTGGCGATGGCCTTCTGCCCCTCCTTCTGCGTCTCCTCACCCGCCGGAACTACAATGACCTGGAACCACAGCTGTTCGTCGCCCTTCAGTTTGGAAATGGCTTCCACAAGCGCACCCATGGTGTCCACGCGCCGTTCCTCCGTGGGATCTTCAAACATTATGTACGTCCGGATGGGACGGTAACTGGGATGGCGGAGCACTTCCTCAAAGCCGGATATATCCAGCGTCTTGTTGGGCAATGACTTCGGCATTTCTTTCAGGTAATCGTCCACCTCCGTGATCTCCGCCTCCGGATACTGGCTGTAAATGGCGGACTCCATCATATTGCGAAACGCACGCGGCACGCGGAGATAGAAATGGCTTTCCCCTGCCTTACCCACAAGCTCAAAGGACATCCACGCCTCGCTCAAACCCTGGACATGCTTCTGGTACCACCGGTAGCCGTAGGAGAACGGCGCATGCGCCGCAGCAAAGATCTGTTCCATCGCCTTTGGCGTCTTCAGCACGTTCTTGGGGATCTTTATCTCCAAAAGCTTCAGGTCCAGCTTTTTGGCCCAACGCCATGCAAGGTAAATATGCCAGGCATCCCAGGCAAGGAAGCCGGTAGCGAGCGGCAGCGCAATCCACCAGGTATATCCCCATACCGTCCCGATGCTTTGGAGCACCGGTATCAATGCGGCCGGCGGCGTGAAAAGCGATGAAAGAAATTGTGCCATCCTGTTCCTATTTATTTTATCAAAATTCCAATACTAAATCCCCGCGCAAAGCGGCGCGGGGTTTATGCCTCACGGACGCGGTATTTGCCGTCCGGCATCCGCTCAAAGAAACTGCGGTTCTGGAGGTTGATAAGAATGGTGTTCTCCTTGAAGAAACGCTGCTTGTTCACTTCCGTGACCACTTCCGCGGGGCGCAACGGACCCACGTCCGTGAGGACCTTCGCAATAACCTCTCGCGCGGTACCCGGTTCGTAGCCATGCTCCCGCAGACCGTACATGCCGCGGCCGACGAGCACAAAACGCTCATCCTTGATAAGCTCGTTGTGCACGGTAGGCGCAAGCGCCGCCTGATCGTCAAACGCAACCTTGTTGATGTGGCGCGCAATGTCTTCAAAGTGCAGCGGCTCGCCGTTCTTCTTCAGCACCAAATAAATCTTGTCCCGCACCGTGGTCGGGCGGATCTCCGGCCAGTCGCGCAGACCCATGTCTCCGTACGGATTCTTGTGGATGTGCCTTGCAAGGCCAAGATAATTTTCCGCGACCGCGGCGTCCACGGAACTTCCCTTCACAAAACTTGCAAGGTGCGCGGCATAGGTACCGCCGAGCACTTTCTCCTTGTGGGCATTAAGAAAATCAACCCAGCCTTCCACGAACGATTTCACCTCCTTAAGATCCTTTTCGCTCACATAATAGAACGGGATAAAATCCGCATCTGCGCGGTACACCTTGAAAGCGCCCGAAACCTCCGCCAGGAAATCCAGCTGGTTCTCTTTGATGCCTTTCACGAGCGTCGCCGCGTAATCGCGCGTCTCTGCCTGCGCCGAGGCGCCGCCGCGTCCTGCAAGATACTTTTTCACTTTTTCCAAAAAGACAGTGGTCTCCTGATTCGCCGCAATATTCTTCTTTGCAAGCTGGATGCCGCTCGCCTCTATCTGGCGCACGCGCTCACGCGTCACTTTAAGGCGGTCGCCGATCGCCGCAAGGGTCTCCCCTTCGCCGGTCTTTGCGAGCGCAAAACGGGCCTCCAGAACTTCTTTCTGCCGGGGCCGCAGGTCCGCGAACGCCGAATCGATGATCTTTGCTATTGATGTCATTGAATCTATTATAACCTATATAGCATTTTTTTGCAAGTGCTCAATCCACACCCTTGGGGCGCATCAGGACCAGGCCCGGACTTGCAATGAATATGGAAGAATAGATACCGGTCGTTACCCCTACGAGCAGCGTGAGCACAAAGTACCGCAGATCCGCCGGGCCCACAAAATAAAGGGCCAGCAGCACCAGAATGAGCGTGAATGAAGTGTTTATGGAACGCGCGAGCGTCTGGTTCACGCTGTCATTCACAATGGTCGTGAAACTTGCCCTGCCGCGGTGCGTGACGAGGTTTTCGCGGATACGGTCAAAGACCACAATCGTATCGTGCACGGAAAAGCCCATGACCACCAACAACGCCACAATAAAATTCGTGTCTATCTCCACGCCCTTGAAGTGGCCAAGAATGGCGAGCATGCCCGCCGGGATGGACACGTCATGGAAAAGCGTGATGAGCGTCATCCAGCCGTACTTCCAGGAGGAGACCGGCCGCGATGCCTTCCGGAACGCAAACGCAATATAGAGCGAGATGCCGATGAGGACCAGGATGATGGCGATGATGGCGTTCTGCTTCAAGCTCGCGCCGACCGTTGGCCCGATGGAAGAAAAGCTCAGTTCGGTGAACGACGGCCACTGGGCCTGCGCCTGGTTCAGATACTGCTGGTGCGTAGCTTCGTCCACGGTATTGAATGTGGCAAGGAAGGATTGGTTAGTGCTGTCATACGTCACGCTTGCGCCGTCAATTTTCAACGTATTCGCAAAGAAGCCCTGTACGTCCGCGAGCGAGGGCTGGCTTGAAGGGATTTTGAACTCCCAAAGCGAGCCGCCCAGGAACTCCGCACTTTGCCGGAATCCAAAGACCGCCATGGCAATAACCGCAAGCCCTACCAAAATGCCGGAAAGCGTGAACCAAATCTTTTTGTGGCCGATGATGTTGAACATATTATGAAGTGGATGCTAATTTTTGCGGCGGCGCGGCGTCCTTGAGGAACGCGCGGAGGAAAAGCCGCGTGGTCGTGATGGCGCTGAACAGGCTTATCAGCACGCCGATGAGGAGCGTGAGCGCAAAACCCTGTACAAAGCTGGAGGTGAAATAGTACAGGATGACCGCGGTAATGATGGTGGAAGTGTTGGAATCGCGGATGGACGGCCATGCGCGGCGGAAACCTTCTTCCAGTGCAGACGACTTGGGCAATCCACGCTTCAATTCCTCTTTATAGCGTTCAAAGATGAGGATGTTGGCGTCCACCGCCATGCCTATGGTAAGCACAAAGCCCGCGAGGCCGGAAAGGCTCAGTGTTATCGGGATCAGTTTGAAAATGGCGAGCGTGAGTGCCGTATAGATGATGAGCGCGAACGACGCAAAAAGGCCGAGTAGGCGGTAATAAAAGATCATGAAAAGCATCACAAGCAGGGTCCCCACAATGCCGGCCACGATCATGTTGCGGAGCGAATTCGCGCCGAGCGTGGGACTCACCGTCTGCTGGGTGATGAGCGTGATGGGCGCCGGGAGCGCGCCGGCATTAAAGCGTTCCACGAGCAGCTTTGCGGAATCCACCGTGAAGTTGCCGCTGATGAGCGCTTTTCCATCCGGGATCGCCTCCTGTACCGTGGGCTCCTCTATAAGCTGGTTGTCCAGGAATATCGCGAGCGGCTTGCCCACGTTCGCCGCAGTCATCTTTTCAAAGATGCCGGTTCCTTCACTGTTGAAACTGATCTGCACCTCCGGCGCGCCCGTCGTGGGGTCAAACTGCAGCTGGGCGCCCGTGATGTATTCGCCCGTCAGGTTCGTATAGATATACTGCGTGCCCGTGCCGCTCCCCTCCACTTCGCGGAAATCCAGAAGCGGCGTCTGACCGATTTGATTAATCGCATCGCTCACGTTCTTCACGCCGGCGAGATCCACAATAAGCTGGGCCTGGTTGCCCGATTGCGCAGTGTAGACCTGCGGTTCGCTCACGCCAAAAAGATTGATGCGCTTTTCAATGACGTCGCGGAGGCCCGCCACCACAGAACTCTGATCCGTGGAAGAAACATTGGAAAGGTCTATTTGGTAGACCAGATGGCTGCCGCCCACAAGGTCAAGACCAAGATGCCATGGCTGCCACTGCGCGCCGATCCATCTTGGGTAAACAAAGAATCCGGCCGCTATTGCGACCACGATGATAATCCCTAAAAAAAGGCCCGGATGACGCCTCATTGCGAATTATGGTAACACGTTTCAGGAGAAATGCAAATTTGTGCGCGGGAGAGGATTCGAACCTCCACGACCTTACGGCCGCTACCACCTCAAGGTAGTGCGTCTGCCAGTTTCGCCACCCGCGCATTCTTTCCCGACCAAGAAAACTATAGAGAAATTTAAACCACTTTTCAAGTTTTCCTGTTTATGGTATCTTGTTCAACAGATAATCCCAGAAAAGTCGGGATTCGTGATCAGGAGGAATAATTATGCTAAAGCATGTGCTTGTCATTTTGGGAGCTATACTCCTTATCGTAATCACTGCCTTCATTACTCTTCTGGGCATGATAGGGAGCATATTCTACCGACCGACTTTGCCTTTGCCGTACAAAATACCTGACAACGCAGCATCACAACCGGCCATCTTAGAATAGGCCGGTTTGCTTTTTAAGGCTTTGGGGCGGCGGAGCGGCGGGAAGGACCTAGATGGATGTATCCAGTTTCTGCCGTATGCGCGAACCGGAAATATTGCGCACAAAATACAGCTTTGCACGGTGCACCTTCTTGGGGCTTGAAACGATCACCACTTTCTGAATAACCGGCGAGTGAATGGGGTAGACCCGCTCCACGCCAACGCCCGCCACGATCGCGCGGACCGTGAAATTTGCGCCGGCCTCCGAACCGTGCTTGCGCGCAATGACCAGCCCTTCAAAAGGGGTCTTTCCTTCGTACACCCGGACCTTCGCCCCGGGCTTTATTTTTATGAGGACGTCTGCCGCTATCATGACCGTGATTATACCATCAATGATTTAATTTTGCCAATAAGGTCGTCTATGGAGATCTTGACCTTCACAAAGTACTCCCGCGCGCCGAGCTGGCGGGCCTTTTCAATATCCGAATCCTGCGCAAGGTTGGAAAGAATGACGACCGGCACATTTTCAAAGCCCGGCGTGATGGAAATGGTCTGCAGGACCTCAAACCCGGTCACCTTGGGCATGATAAGGTCCAGAATCACCAGACTCGGTTTCTCCTGCTTGAGCATCTGGATGGCCTCCTCGCCGTCAAACGCCTGCATCGCCGAAAAACCGTCTTTCTCAAGACGGGCCTTTATGAGCGAGGACAGAAAGCGGTCGTCCTCAACGATCATGATCTTTTTTCCTACGTCGGCCATTGAATTCTATTATATCACATCCTCCGTACCGCAAAAGAGCTTTTTAGTTGTCCCGTTATCCTCCAACGTTTGCACGTTAGTCGACTGCGGAGCCTCCGGCTCCGCCAATAAGTCGCTCGTCGAATGTGAAAATGAATTTTCACGTTCGCCTCGCTTCCTAATTGTAGTTTAATTGATCCACGCACAGCTTCCGCTACGCGTGCCTTGTTACGACTTA
>VFSW01001037.1_pt1 | contig 41479 bp, 35 predicted proteins | sample 5358111 | NCBI WGS metagenome assembly VFSW01 (sample SAMN11554181, study PRJNA540505) | mine drainage metagenome | isolation source: sediment from site ElyBrook_90M | place: USA: Ely Copper Mine, Vershire, VT | collected 2017
TGACATACATGCGCTCAGTGGAGGCAGTGGATCGCTGGTCGTGCTGCTGCCCGGCCTGACGCAATTGGGCACACCGCTGGCGCCTGGCGCGGATTTTTCCATGGTGACAGTCACCCATTGCCAGATGGGCGAAGCGGCATTCGGGGTTTCTCCTGGCGCCGCAGAAATCTGGGCAACGCTGCGCACTCTGACTGATGACCGCATGGCGGCCCTCTGCGCGCGCGCCGAAGCTCTGGCACGGACCACGGCTGCGTCACAGGGGCTGGGCCTCGGTGTGTCGTATGCCGACATTTTCGCCCATGTCGAAAATGCGCCAGAAGCCGTCGCCCACCTGGCCCGCGCGCTTGATGCCGAGGGCATTGCCCATGAGCGGGGCTCTCTTCCGATGCGCGCTTCGGAGGATTTCGGCCGCTTCGGCCAGGCGGCTCCGGCGGCGATGTTCTTTCTGGGTGCCGGGGAAACCCATGCCAGCCTGCATCACCCCGACTATGACTTTCCCGATGCGCTGATGCCTGTGGCGGCGCGCGTCTTGATGCGCGCGGCGCGTGGACTTGTCGGGGCTTCCGGCTTGTCGCCGGGGTCAAGCGCCGCTACAAGGCGGTGACCCTGCCTCTTTTCCCGGCTGTTCCATGCTCGACCCCCATCGCCTCAACGCCCTGATTGACCTCTGGCTGCATGAGGATGTCGGAGCCGGCGACCTGACGGCCGAACTGATGATCGAGGCCGGGGCTGCGGCGCGGTTTGTGATGAAAGCGCGCGAGCCGCTGGTGCTGGCAGGCGTCGGCATTGCCGCGCAGGTGTTTCAGCGCTTTGACCCCAGTATCATCGTCAACCACATCGCCCAGGATGGCGCGTCCCTCACGCGCGATGAAGCCATCATGCAGGTTACAGGCCCCGCCCGCAGCCTGCTGACTGCCGAGCGCACGGCGCTGAACATCGTGCAGCACCTTTCCGGCATTGCGACACTGACGGCCCGCTATGTTGAAGAAATCAAAGGCACGGCCGCCCGATTGATCGACACCCGCAAGACCACGCCGGGCCTGCGGGCCTTGGAAAAATATGCGGTGCGCTGCGGCGGCGGGGCCAACCACCGTCTTGGCCTCGATGGCGGCGTGCTGATCAAGGACAATCATCTCGCGGTGGCGAGCGACATTGCCACAGCCGTGGCCAAAGCCCGCGCCGGTGCGCCGCTGCTGACCAAAATCGAGGTTGAATGCGACACGCTGGATCAAGTCGATGCCGCACTGGCAGCAGGGGCCGATGTCATCCTGCTCGACAATATGTCCCATGCCGACATGCGCGAGGCGGTGCACCGTGCTGGAGGCCGCGTGCCGCTTGAGGCATCGGGCGGCGTGCGCCTTGAAACCATTCGCGCCATTGCCGAGACCGGCGTCGCGTACATTTCAACCAGCCGCATCACCCAGGGCGCAAGCGCGGTCGATATCGGGCTCGATGAGGCCTGATGTGCCAGATTGACCATTGCCGCGCTGAATGCCCATAAATGCTCGAACACCTCAGGACATGCCACCCATGACAAATCCCGCCGAGACACCTTCCGCCAAAACACCTGCCGGTAAGCCGCGCATCGGCCTTTATGCCACCTGCCTTGTTGACCTTTTTCGTCCCAGCGTCGGCTTTGCGGCGGTCAAGCTGCTGGAGGACGCGGGCTGCGTAGTCGAGGTACCGAGCCAGACCTGCTGCGGCCAGCCCGCCTACAATAACGGCGACCGCGCCACCGCCAGGGCGCTGGCGCTGGTGGTGATGCAGGCGTTTGAGGGCTACGATTATGTGGTGATACCCTCGGGCTCATGCGGCGGCATGATGGCGCGCCATTATCCCGAACTTTTCGCGGGCGAGCCGGATATGGCGGCCAAAGCGCAGGCTTTTGCCGATAAATGCCATGAGCTTGTGAGCTTTCTCACGGATGTGCTGATGGTCACAAAAGTCACCGCGCGCTATCCTGGCACCGTCACTTATCATGATTCCTGCTCGGGCCTGCGCGAGCTTGGTGTTGCGGCCCAACCACGCCAACTGCTGGCCAGCGTCGAGGGGCTGACCCTTACGGAAATGGCCGAAAACGATGTCTGCTGCGGCTTTGGCGGCACGTTTGCCGTGAAATATGGCGAGATTTCCAACGCCATAGTCAGCCAAAAAGTCGATAATATCGTTGCCACCGGCGCGCCGACCCTGCTGGCAGGTGATCTGGGCTGTCTGATGAACATGGCCGGCAAGCTGTCGCGGCAGGGCAGCAAAGTGCAGGTGCGCCATGTCGCCGAAGTGCTGGCAGGCATGACCGATGCACCGCCGATTGGCGTCGGCAAATCGTGAAGGGCTTTGCCCATATTGTTTCCGAGCGTTGGCAGCGGGCGCTGCCATGGTTGATTGTGGCGGCGTTGGCGGGTCTGCTTCCGGCATGGCAACAGGCCTTGACGTCACTGCCATTGCTGCTGGCCCTGCACCTGCCGGTTTACATGATCCATCAAATCGAGGAGCATCTCTGGCCGGGCGGGTTTCGCCGCTATGTCAATACCAAGGTATTCCACTCTGGCGACCCTTTGCGTCCAGCCTCGGCGGGGGCAATTGCCTTTGTGAATATCGTGATGGTTTGGGTGCCGATTGCGCTGGGCGCCATCCCGCAACAGGTGCTGCCGGGCCTAATGTGGCTCGGCCTCACCATGGTGGCGGTATCGCTGGTGAATGCCATGGCCCACATCGCGCTGCTTGTGCCCACGCGGCAGCGCAATCCCGGCGTCATGACCGCCGTGGTGTTGTTGCTGCCGTTTTCCCTGTGGACGTTGCGCCTTGCGATGGTGCAGAAGGTGCTGGACTGGAGCCACCTCGCACTGCTGATTGTGCTCGCGCTGGCGCTGCATGGGGTGGTCGCGGTCATTATCGCCTGGCCCCGGCTGCAACGGGCCCGTGCCGCCAGGCCATGAGCGCAGCGCGAAGCCGTCCGCCAGCCCCTGGACTGCCTCGATGCGCTCGTATTTTACGGCTTTGCCGTCAAGACGTTGCTGCGAAACAGCAGCCCGGCTGCACCTGCGCCCAGCAGCGGCGCGATGATAAACAGCCACAATTGCCCGACGTAATGCGGGTTGGCACCCATGCCGATCAGGGCTGGGCCGATAGAGCGCGCCGGGTTGACCGAAACGCCTGTGACATTGATGCCGACAATATGAATGGCGCAGAGCGTCAGGCCGATCGCCAGCCCGGCAGTTTGCGAAGGCCCGCCCTGCTGCGTGACGCCAAGGATGCAGGTGAGGAAAATGAAGGTCGCCACCATCTCGAACACGAAGGCTGAAAGGGTTGAATATTCACCAAGATACCCAGCGCCCCAGCCATTTTGTCCCAAGCCGCCGTTCCAGCCGGAAGCTTTGCCCGACAGGATGATGTAAAGCACGGCGGCACCAGCGATGGCACCCAACACCTGGGCAATGGCGTATTGCACGAGATCGGCGGTGCTGATGCGACCGGCGACCCAGGCCCCAAAGCTCACAGCCGGGTTGACATGGCAACCGGAGATCGGCCCGATGCCATAGGCCATGGCGACAATGGCGAGGCCAAAGGCGAAGGCAATGCCCAGCACGTCAATGGCGGTGGCACCCTTGCCCATGCCACCGATGACAGCCGCGCCGCAACCGATGAAGACAAGCGTAAAGGTGCCGATAAATTCGGCAATGGCTTTGTTCATGATGAAAGGCCTTTTTAAAATTCGACCCTGGAGGTTCCAGGGGCGGACTGGAATATATCCTCGCCCTGAGAGCGCCGGTCAATAAAGACTGTGGATAACCTCATAAATCTATGATGTTTATAGACAATAAGCAATTTTTGGCAAAAAGCGCCCGCTTACGCGAGGATCACAATTTGCGACGAAAGACTATGCATCATCTGCAGAATTTTGGGTTAAATACCCGTTGCGCGCGAGAGATTTGTTCAAAATCCAATGTGGCGGTGACCGCTGGCGTGACGTTAACGCAACTGGGAGGAAACTCATGTCAACTACGGCAATTGCTGCAGCGCCTGCGGCGTCAGGCGGCTTTTTTTCGCGCTCGAGTATTGTCGCCAAGCCTGGCTTCAACCGTTGGACAATACCGTCTGCCGCCGTCGCCATTCATATGTGCATTGGTATGGCCTATGGGCTCGTGGTGTTCTGGCTGCCGCTGTCCCACCTGCTGAATGGCACGAAACCGGTCGCCTGCCCGGCTGGGTCGGGTCTGTTCAACGAGCTTTTCACCACCACCTGCGACTGGTCGATTTTCAGCGTATCGCTGACCTTTGCCATCGGCATTGTCCTTCTGGGCTCATCTGCTGCGCTGTTTGGCGGCTGGCTGGAACGGGTCGGGCCGCGCACGGCAGGCATCGTCGCCGCCATCTGCTGGCCACTCGGCTTCCTGATTGGCGCTTTCGCCATTTCAATCCATCAATTATGGCTGCTCTGGCTCGGCCTTGGCGTCATCGGCGGCATTGGCCTTGGCATTGGCTATATCACCCCGGTCTCGACGCTGATCAAATGGTTCCCGGATCGGCGCGGCATGGCGACCGGCATGGCGATCATGGGTTTTGGCGGCGGTGCCATGGTCGGCGCGCCTCTCGCCAACCAACTGATGCAGCACTTCAAAACCGCTGCTGGCGTTGGCGTGGTGCCAACCTTTATCGTTCTTGCTGTCGCCTATTTCATTCTCATGATGATTGGCGCGTTCCAGTTTCGGGTGCCGCCGGATGGCTGGCAGCCTGAAGGGTTCACTCCCAAAGCCTCGTCGACCATCATGAACACGCGCAGTGTCGCGCTCGCAAACGCCCACAAGACGCCCCAGTTCTGGCTCTTGTGGCTGGTGTTGCTGCTCAACGTCTCGGCAGGCATTGGCGTCATCGGCATGGCCGCACCGATGCTGAATGATATTTTCGGTGGGTCGCTCGTCGGCAAGGCCGGGACGGCGCTTTCGGCGCTCTCAGGGCCCGACAAAGTTGCCGTGGCGGCTATTTTGGCCGGGTTCCCCGCGCTGCTTTCCCTGTTCAACATCGGTGGGCGGTTCTTCTGGGCTTCGGTCTCGGACAAGATTGGCCGGAAAATGACGTACGTCGTTTTCTTCGTGCTCGGCGCGGCGCTTTACGCCTTGGTTCCTACTTTGGCACATGGCGCGATGCTCGGCCTGTTCACGCTCGCCGTCTGCCTCATCCTGTCGATGTATGGTGGCGGGTTCTCGACCGTGCCCGCCTATCTGGCTGACTTGTTTGGAACGCAGTTTGTCGGTGCCATTCACGGGCGCCTGCTCACCGCCTGGTCGCTCGCCGGGGCGATTGGGGTGTTCCTCGTCGGCTGGCTGCGCCAGTTCGAAATCGCGGCGGGTGTGCCGAAAGATCATCTATATGATTATACCTTCTACATCCTCGCTTCGTTCCTTGTGGTCGGCCTGATCTGCAACCTGCTGATCCGGCCGGTTGCCGACAAATGGTTCATGACGGATGCGGAATTGGCTGCCGTGCAGAACCATGCCGGGACGCCGGTGAAGACAGGTTCTTATGGCATCGGTTATGGCGGCATTGACGCCTCATCGATCATCGCCTTTGCGATTGTCGCAATCCCGCTGCTGTGGGGCCTGTATTATACGCTGATCGCCGCCGTCAAACTGTTCTGAGGCGATTCGCTCGACTGATCACTACGCCCCCTTCGCCGCAGCGATGGGGGCGTTTTTTATTGCCTGCTTTATGGTCTTGAGCAAAAGCGCAATGTCCTGCGGGCGCGACAGGCGATGATCGCCATCCGGCACCAGCGTCAGTGTCACCTCGTCGCTGGCAAGCAGTGCCGTGATGGCTTGCGCATGAGTGAAGGGCACATCCTCATCAGTCATCCCCTGCAAGATATGCACCGGGCAAAAGCTGCGCATCGGCGCATCCATCAGCAGGTTGTGCGCACCATCCTCGATCAGCTTCCTGCTTATGGGATAGGGCTCGGCCGCATAAGGCGTCGGGCGCAGCCAGACGCCTTGCTGCATGATTTCAGCCCGTGCCGCCTCACTCAGGCGCGGCCACATCAATTTTTGGGTAAAATCCACCGCTGGCGCAATCAGCACCATGCCGGCCAGGCGGCCCGCCTCACCCCGCGCTGCCAAAGCCCGCGCTGCCAGCAGCGCGATCCAGCCGCCCATCGAGGAGCCAACGAGGATTTGCGGCCCCCGCGTCTGCGCCAAAATCAGCGCCAGCGTTTCTTCCAGCCAGTCCGAGACGGTGCATGCCGCAAAATCACCGCCCGATTGGCCGTGGCCGGAATAATCAAACCGCAGCATCTCGATGCCCTCCCCTTCAGCCCAGGCGGCCACGGCACTGGCTTTGGTCGAGATCATGTCGGATTTGAAGCCGGAGAGCCACACAAGACCGGGAGTGCCGGTTTGTGCGCCACGTAGAAACGCGATGGCGCGCTGCCGCGCCGCTGTCCCGACCTGTTGAATGGCTGCTTTCATGAGCGCGCGTGTCCTTGCTGGTTCGCTGTTTACCGCAAATTTGGTAAATGGCTCTAAAGTCTGGCATAACACCCCAAGTGAAACGGTTTATGAACCTGATGCCATCGCAGCGTGCCTTCATGAGTGGTCCCGGGCCGGGCCAAAAGCCACGCACCATCCTGCAAATCATCCCGCATCTCGATGCTGGCGGAGCGGAGAAGATTGCGGTCGATCTGGCCGCAGCCCAGGCCGCTGCGGGCTTTCGCGCGCTCATTGCCAGCGAGGGCGGCCGTCTGGTGGCCGAAGTGCAGGCGCGCGGGGGCCTCTGGCTGCCTTTTCCCGCCGCCAGCAAGAACCCGCTGGCGATGGCGCTGAATGTGCGCCGTCTTGCGGCGCTGCTGGCGCGCGAGCAGGTTGACGTGGTGCATGTGCATTCGCGCGCACCGGCCTGGGTGGCGCTGGGGGCGTGCCGCCTGCACCCTACCCCGCTGATCAGCACCTATCACGGTGCCTATGGCGGCGGCTCGGCCCTGAAGCGGCGCTATAACAGCGTGATGGCGCGAGCTGATCTGATCATCGCCCATTCGCGCTTCATTGCCGAGCATGTCGCAAGCGCCTATCCGGAAGCGGCGGCGCGCGTGCGGCTGGTGCCCTGCGGCTTTGATTTCAGCGAGTTCGACCAGGCCCGCGTCGATGTCCAGCGGGTGCGCAGGCTGCGCGAGAGCTGGGGTCTTGAAGGCCATGAACGCCTGGTGCTGCTGCCAGGCCGCCTGACCGCCATCAAGGGTCAAAGACTGATGATCGAGGCGGCCCGGCAATTGCTGGGCGAGGGCCTCACCGATACGAAGTTTGTTCTGGCCGGCGACGAGCAGGGCCGCACAGGCTATGCCCGCGAACTTGATCAATTGATCGCTCGCCACCATCTTGAGGGCCAGGTGCGGCGGGTTGGCCATTGCACCGACATGCCCGCAGCCTATAGCGCGGCGGCACTGGTTTGCATGCCAACCACCGTGCCCGAAACCTTTGGCCGTGTCGCGGTGGAAGCCCAGGCCATGGGCACGCCGGTGATTGCCGCCAGCCACGGGGCCAGTTCGGAGACAGTGCTCGCCCCGCCGCTGGTGCCAGCTTTCGAGCGCACGGGCTGGCTGGTGCCGCCCGATGACGCGCCAGCTTTGGCCGCCGCCGTGCGCGAGGCCCTGGCGCTTGGGGCCAGCGCCCGCAGTGCGCTGGCGCTGCGCGCCCGCTCGCATGTCGTGAGCCAGTTCGGGATGGAGCGGATGAATGACACAACGCTGGCGCTTTATGATGGGTTGATCAACGCCAGCCAGGACCACCGGCGGGCTTGACATGCAGCAGCATTATGCCAAGCTTTCCAACGCACCGGACGGCTCGCACATGAAATTGTCGAGGCGGTGGCGGTGCGTAAACTTGATTTTGCGTCGGGCTTTTTGGTCTGGCGCGAGATTTCGTGATATGACCAACCTGAATATCGCAACCAGCACGGAGACAAAGCCATTCGCCGCCCCATGAAAGCCACCGCCGCCCCGCAAAAAGACGGGCCGCGCATCAATCAGGACATACGTGTCCGCGAAGTCCAGTTGATCGACCACGAAGGGCAGAACCACGGCGTCATCACAATTGAAGCCGCCCTTGCCATCGCCAGCGAGGCAGCGCTCGACCTGGTCGAGATCGTGCCGAACGCCACGCCGCCGGTCTGCAAAATCCTCGATTACGGTAAATTTCGCTTCACCGAGCAAAAAAAGCTGGCCGAGGCCCGCAAGAAGCAGAAAGTCGTGGAAATCAAGGAAATCAAGCTGCGGCCCGGTATTGATGACCATGATTACGAAACCAAGATGAAAGCGGTCAAACGCTTCTTCGAGGAAGGTGACAAGGTGAAGGTCACCATGCGCTTTCGTGGACGCGAAATGGCGCATCAGGACATTGGCTACCGCCTGCTGGAGCGGGTGAAGGCCGAGACGTTGCTGTTGGCGAAAGTGGAAGCCGAGCCGATGCTCGAAGGTCGGCAGATGATCATGGTGCTGTCACCAAAATAACGGTTGACGGGATGGTTTGGCCGCGGAGCGCGCCAGCACAACCTGCGCCGTCCGTCCCTCTCAATCGCATCCCCCCTGAATGACATCTGATACAAAAAACCCCGCCAGTCGCCTGGCGGGGTTTTCGTATTCGGGCTTTGTCAGAAGCCGATCAGTGCGCCAGCACGGCCAGCAGCAGCAGCGCCACAATATTGGTGATCTTGATCGCCGGATTGACCGCCGGGCCTGCCGTATCCTTGTAGGGGTCGCCGACTGTATCGCCGGTGACGGAGGCCTTGTGGGCGTCCGAGCCCTTCAGGTGCTTGACGCCGTCCTTGTCAACAAACCCATCCTCAAAGCTCTTTTTGGCATTGTCCCAGGCACCACCGCCCGAGGTCATCGAAATCGCCACGAACAGCCCATTGACGATCACGCCGAGCAGCGACGCTCCCAGCGCCGCAAAGGCATTGGCCTTTGAGCCGGAAATGCCGAGCACGCCAAAATAGACCACCAGCGGCGCCAGCACCGGCAGCAGGGACGGCACGATCATTTCGCGGATCGCGGCCTTGGTCAGCATATCGACTGCGCGGCCATAATCAGGCCGGTCAGTGCCTGCCATGATGCCGGGCTTTTCCCTGAACTGGCGGCGCACTTCCTCGACCACCGAGCCCGCCGCACGCCCTACTGCCGTCATGGCAATGCCGCCGAAGAGATAGGGGATCAGGCCACCGAAGATCAGCCCCGCCACCACGTAGGGGTTGGAAAGATCAAACGACACCGTGCCGACATCCTTGAAATAAGGCACGCCGGTCGAGATGAACTGATGCAAATCATTGGTATAGGCCGCAAACAGCACCAGCGCGCCAAGGCCCGCCGAACCAATGGCATAGCCCTTGGTGACGGCTTTTGTGGTATTGCCCACCGCATCCAGAGCGTCGGTTGATTGGCGCACTTCCTTGGGAAGTCCGGCCATTTCCGCAATGCCACCGGCATTGTCAGTCACCGGGCCAAAGGCGTCCAGCGCGACAATCATGCCAGCCAGGCCGAGCATGGTCGTCACTGCAATGGCGGTGCCAAACAGGCCCGCCAGTTGCGAGGTGATGATAATGCCCGCAACAATCACCAAAGCTGGCAGCGCGGTTGATTCCAGCGATACGGCAAGGCCCTGAATGACGTTGGTGCCGTGGCCGGTGACCGACGCCTGCGCAATCGACACCACCGGGCGCTTGCCGGTGCCGGTGTAATATTCGGTAATGACCACAATCAGCCCCGTCACCGCCAGACCGACCAACCCGCAGTAGAACAGGTTCAGCCCGGTAATGGCACGCCCGCCGACGATGCCAATTGAGCCCCAGCCGGCGACAAACTGCGTCGCAATGGCCAGGCCGGCAATCGAAAGCACGCCGGTAACAATCAGGCCCTTGTAGAGCGCCCCCATGATTGAATTATTGGCCCCGAGTTTCACGAAATAGGTGCCAACGATGGAAGTGACAATGCAGACCGCGCAGATCGCCAGCGGATAGAGCATCGCCGAGACGCCGATGGAACCCTTGCCGAAGAAAAACAGCGAGCCCAGCACCATGGTCGCCACCACGGTCACCGCATAGGTCTCGAACAGATCCGCCGCCATGCCGGCACAGTCGCCAACATTATCGCCAACGTTATCGGCGATGGTGGCCGGGTTGCGCGGGTCATCTTCCGGAATGCCAGCCTCGACCTTGCCAACGAGATCAGCACCGACATCCGCACCCTTGGTGAAAATGCCGCCGCCGAGACGGGCGAAAATTGAAATCAGCGAGGCGCCAAAGCCGAGCGCCACCAGAGTGTCGATCACCTGCCGGCTGTTGGGGGCAAGCCCCATCGGCCCGGTCATCACATAGAAGGTGACGGCAACGCCCAGAAGCGCCAGCCCGGCGACCAGAAGCCCGGTGACGGCACCGGCCTTGAAGGCGATGTCGAGCCCAGCGGCCAGCGATTTTGAGGCCGCCTGCGCCGTGCGCACGTTGGCGCGCACCGAGACATTCATGCCAATGAAGCCCGCTGCGCCCGAAAGCAGCGCGCCGACAACAAAGCCAGCCGCAACGCCGAGCCCGAGCAGCCAGACGAGCAATGCAAAAATGATAATGCCGACGATGAAAATCGTCATGTATTGGCGTTTCAGATAGGCTTGGGCTCCTTCGGCAATCGCGGCAGAAATTTCCTGCATCCGCGCATTGCCAGCGTCAGCGGCATTCAGGCCGCGCACGGTTACCACGCCATAGACAAGCGATAGCAGCCCGCCCAAAATAATTAACCAGATTGGATTCATTGCCGTCCCACCCTCATGCCGCCTCACAGGATGCGCAAGGGACGGCCGTTCACCGGCTGCTGTCCATCCCCCCGCTCCTGGGGGAGATTGCCAGAAAGCCGCGCTGCACGCAATGCGTTACAGGGGCGAACGTCCCCGACAATTCGGCGAACCCTTGCACCCGCGCCCACCCGCCGTGCGGGCTCTTCATTGCCGCTGGCTGAACCGTGCGGCAACCTCACGAGAACTGGCTGTTTACAGCGCTGTGGGATAATTCGGGCTCTCGCGCGTGATCGCCACATCATGCGCGTGGCTTTCGCGCAGGCCCGATGAGGTAATGCGCACAAACCGCGCCTTGGTCTGGAAGGTGGCGATATCGGGCGCCCCGACATAGCCCATGGCGGCGCGCAGGCCACCAGCCAGTTGATGCAGCACCGAGCTCACCGGCCCGCGATAGGGCACCTGACCTTCGATGCCTTCGGGCACAAGTTTCAGCGAGTCCTTGATGTCCTGCTGAAAATAACGGTCAGCCGAGCCGCGCGCCATCGCGCCGACCGAGCCCATGCCGCGATAGGATTTGTAGGTGCGGCCCTGATGCAGATAAACTTCGCCGGGGCTTTCATCGGTACCAGCCAGCAGCGAACCGATCATCACACAATCGGCCCCCGCCGCCATCGCCTTGGCAAAATCGCCCGAATATTTGATGCCACCATCGGCAATGACCGGAATCCCGGCGCGATGCGCGACTTCCGCAGCATCGAGAATGGCCGTCAGTTGCGGCACGCCAACGCCCGCCACAATCCGCGTGGTGCAGATCGAGCCGGGGCCAATGCCGATTTTGACGGCATCCGCCCCCGCATCAATCAGCGCCCTTGTGCCATCGCCAGTCGCGACATTGCCGGCAATCACCGCAACCCGATTCGACATGAGCTTGACGCGTGTCACCTGATCCAGCACCGCCTGCGAGTGGCCGTGGGCGGTGTCGATCACCACGCAATCGACCCCGGCATCAATCAGCATCTGGCTGCGGATGATGCCCTTTTCGCCCACTGTCGAAGCAGCGGCAACACGCAGGCGCCCGCTCTCATCCTTGCAGGCGCTGGGATGCAGCGTTGCCTTTTCAATGTCCTTGACGGTGATGAGCCCGACGCAGCGATAATCATCATCGACCACAAGCAGCTTTTCGATGCGGTTTTGATGGAGCAGGCGGCGCGCTTCGTCCTTGCCGACGCCCTCGCGCACGGTGATGAGCTTCTTGGTCATCAGTTCGGCAACGGGAATTGCAGGATTCTCGGCAAAGCGCACATCGCGGTTGGTGAGGATGCCGCAGAGCTTTTGCGGGCCGGCCCCGCCGCCGCGCTCCACCACCGGAATCCCGGAAATCTGATGGTGCTTCATCAGCGCCAGCGCATCGGCCAGCGGCGCGTCGGGATAGATGGTGATCGGATCAACCACCATGCCGCTCTCGAAGCGCTTGACCTTGCGCACCTCCTCAGCCTGCTCGGCGGGCTCAAGGTTGCGGTGTATGACGCCCATGCCGCCCGCCTGCGCCATGGCGATGGCAAGGCGCGCCTCGGTGACAGTGTCCATGGCCGAGGATATGATCGGCAGATTCAGATGAATGGAACCAGTGAGCCTCGTCGAAATATCAACCTCGCCCGGCATGACCATTGAGTGATCGGGCTGCAGCAGCACGTCATCAAAGGTCAGGGCCTCGCGAAATGGCGACGGGATAATGAGGGCCATGGCCAACTCCAGAAATTCTGAGGAACCGCGATAGAAGCATCGGCGGGAATTGGCAGTGGTCGTTAGCATGGCGCGACGACATTGCAAAGCGCGCCATTGGCCTCAAGGAGCGCCGAGCTCGCCAAAATCCACCCGCAAATCCGGGGCGCTGCCGAAAAGCCTTGTGTGTTCGGCGACGGCGTAGCGGTCGGTCATGCCAGCGATATAATCGGCAATCGAGCGGGCGCTGACCTCCGGCCCGCGCCATTCTGGCGGCATATCCTGCGGGCGCGCGCGGAAGCGATGAAACAACGCCTCCAGCAGCGCCTCGGCATCGCGCCGCACCGCCATGATCGCCGGATGGCGATACATATGGGCAAAGAGGAATTGCTTCATCGCCCGCTCGGCTTCGGCCATCACCGGCGAGAACGCCACCATGGCGCGGCTTTGCTGGCGGACGGCGTCGACATGATCGACACCAGCCTCTGCCAGCCGCCGGGCGCTCTCCGCCAGCACGTCTTCGATAAACCTCGTGATGACGCGGCGGCCGAGTTCGTGAATGCGGCGCGCCGTGGCGAGACCGGGATGCAGCGCATCAATCTCGCCGAGCAGCATCGCCAGAAACGGCACGGCGGCGACATCCTCCAGCCGGAACAGCCCGGCGCGCAGGCCATCATCAAGATCATGGGCATTGTAGGCTATGTCGTCGGCCAGCGCCGCCGCCTGTGCCTCGGCGCTGGCAAACTTGCCGAGATCAAGCGGAAACAGCGCATCAAATTCGAGAATATAGTCGGCGATGGCACGCTTTGACGTCAACCCGCCGCCTGCCAGCAGCGGGCCATTGTGCTTGACCATGCCCTCCAGTGTCTCGAATGTCAGATTGAGGCCGTCAAATCCGGCGTAGCGATGCTCCAGCTTGGTGACGAGGCGCAGCGCCTGGGCATTGTGATCAAAGCCGCCCTGCCCCGCCATGACCCGGTGCAGCGCATCCTCGCCGGCATGGCCGAACGGCGGATGGCCAAGATCATGGGCGAGCGCAATGGCTTCGGCCAGATCATCATCAAGCCTCAGCCCGCGTGCCAAAGCCCGCGCAATCTGCGCAACTTCGATGGTGTGCGTCAGCCGCGTGCGAAAATGATCACCCTCGAAGGGCACAAACACCTGGCTTTTGTGCGCCAGCCTGCGAAAGGCCGTCGAATGAATGATGCGGTCGCGGTCGCGCTGGAAGGCGCTGCGCGTCGGCGAATCAGGCTCCTCGACCAGGCGGCCACGGCTGGCCCCCTCATCGCAGGCATAAAGTGCCAAAGGCGCGTGTGCCGCATGCATGCCGAGATCATGGCCTTCCGAGCGCGACTGGTTGAATTTAGCAGTCATCACGCCTATCTCATAAGGTGAAAATCAAGAGGCGCAAGCCGGAGTTTTGCCATGACCAGCGCGAACCACGATGTCCTGCTGACCGACCGCGCCGCCGTGCGGGTTGCCAAGGTGCTCGCCAATGAGCCTGCGGGCTCTGCCTTGCGCATCGGCGTCAGGGGTGGCGGCTGCTCGGGCTTCCAGTATGATTTTGCGATTGATGGCGAACGCCAGGCCGATGATCTGGTGATCGAGCATGACGGAGCCATCGTGCTGATTGATTCCACCTCGCTTGATTTTCTGCATGGCGCCCGAATCGACTTTGTCGATGATGTGATCGGCCAGGCCTTCAAGATCGACAATCCCAATGCCGCCTCGTCTTGCGGCTGCGGCGTAAGCTTCTCGGTCTGAGACGCCGCCCTGCGCGGCTGCGTTCGAGCTATCCACATTTGTGCACAGGGCCTTGCCTTGGCCGCGCTTGCAGGCCGGGCAGAATCATGGCGTTAGTGTGACAATCATGGTGCATCGCATCGAGGCGCAACTCTACATCTTGTGGGCGTTCACCGCTTTTTAACTAGCTGTAGCTAAATGTCGTTGACTCGCCCCAGCTTTGCCGCGATGACGTGACATAAGGGAAGTTGCGTAGCCAAGGTTGCAACGGGGATGTTGGGCGCGGGTGTGTTGCCTGCAAATGCCGGGCTGTGTCCTGGTGCGCGTTGCGAAGTGAAGTGATCAGTTCTGCCATTTTAACGCCCGCGGGATCGGCTCCGCGCCACCAAATTCAAGGAAGAGACATCATGCATATCGAACGGCGCTTCAGCACGACTTCTGCCGGCGAGGCGGCCTTTTCCGGCATTGCCTTCACCACAACCCGCTCGGAAATCCGCAATCCGGATGGCTCTGTGGTGTTTGCGCTGGAAAATGTCGAAGTGCCCGCGAGTTTCAGCCAGGTCGCCAGCGACGTGCTGGCGCAGAAATATTTCCGCAAGGCAGGTGTGCCGGCGCGGCTGAAGCGGGTTGAGGAGAGCGCCGTCCCCTCCTTCCTGTGGCGCTCGGTTGCCGACCCTGAAGCTCTAGCGGCTTTGCCCGAGAACGAGCGCTATGGCTCAGAGATTTCGGCGAAGCAGGTGTTTCACCGGTTGGCGGGTGCCTGGACCTATTGGGGCTGGAAGGGCGGCGTCTTCAGCGCCGAATCGGATGCCCGCGCCTTTTATGACGAGCTTTGCCAGATGCTGGCCCGCCAGATGGCGGCGCCAAACTCGCCGCAATGGTTCAACACCGGCCTGCACTGGGCCTATGGCATCGACGGCCCCGGCCAGGGGCATTTCTACGTCGATCATGAGACCGGCAAGCTCACGGCCTCCAAATCCGCCTATGAGCACCCGCAACCCCATGCCTGCTTCATTCAGTCGGTGGCCGATGATCTGGTCAATGACGGCGGCATCATGGACTTGTGGGTGCGCGAGGCGCGGCTGTTCAAGTATGGCTCCGGCACGGGCTCGAATTTCTCGAAACTGCGTGGCGAATCGGAGAAGCTGTCGGGCGGCGGCAAATCCTCCGGGCTGATGTCGTTCCTGAAGATCGGCGACAGGGCCGCCGGCGCGATCAAATCCGGCGGCACGACGCGCCGGGCGGCCAAAATGGTCGTCGTTGATGTCGATCACCCCGACATCGAGGCCTATATCGACTGGAAGGTGAAAGAGGAGGAGAAGGTTGCCGCCCTCGTCGCCGGTTCCAAAACCGTCAAACGCCATCTGAAGGCGCTGATGAAGGCCTGCCTGAATTGCGAGGGCGAGAATGACGATTGCTTCAACCCGGAGAAAAACCCGGCCCTGAAGCGCGAAATCAGGCTGGCGCGCCGCGCCGATGTGCCCGATGGCATGATCAAGCGGCTGATCCAGTATGCCCGCCAGGGCTATACCGACATTTCCTACGCCACCTACAATACCGATTGGGATTCAGAGGCCTATCTGACGGTGGCCGGCCAGAACTCCAACAATTCAGTGCGCGTCACCGACGGATTTCTGCGGGCCGTCGAGGACGATGGCGACTGGCATCTGATCCGCCGCCTTGATGGCAAGACCCACAAGGTGCTGAAGGCCCGCGATCTTTGGGAGAAGATCGGCATGGCCGCCTGGGCCTCGGCTGATCCGGGCCTGCAATACCACACCACCATCAATGACTGGCACACCTGCAAGGCGGCGGGCGAAATCATCGCCTCCAACCCCTGCTCGGAATACATGTTCCTCGATGATACCGCCTGCAATCTGGCCTCGCTCAACCTGCTGCAATTCTGCAAGCGGGACGGCACGATTGATCTTGACCTCTATGAACATGCCGTGCGGCTCTGGACCCTGGTGCTGGAAATCTCGGTGCAGATGGCGCAGTTCCCCTCCAGGGAAATCGCCCGGCTCTCCTATGAATATCGCACGCTTGGCCTTGGCTTTGCCAATATCGGCGGGTTGCTGATGTCATCGGGCACGCCCTATGATTCTCCCGAAGGGCGGGCGATTTGCGGGGCGCTGTCGGCGATCATGACCGGGGTTTCCTACGCAACCTCCGCCGAAATGGCCGGCGAACTGGGCGCATTCAAGGGCTACAAGGCCAACAGCGCCCACATGCTGCGCGTCATCCGCAACCATCGGCGCGCCGCTTATGGCGAGGTTGCGGGCTATGAGGGTCTGGCGGTCGCCCCGGTGCCGCTTGACCATGCCAGCCTGCGCGATGGCGCGCTCGGCCAGCACGCCAAAGCAGCCTGGGACAGCGCCTTGAGCCTTGGCGAAAAGCACGGCTATCGCAATGCCCAGGTCAGCGTCGTCGCCCCCACCGGCACCATTGGCCTCGTGATGGATTGCGACACCACCGGCATCGAGCCGGATTTCGCGCTGGTGAAATTCAAGAAGCTGGCGGGCGGCGGCTATTTCAAGATCATCAACCGCGCCGTGCCGCAAGCCCTGCGGGCGCTCGGCTATCGCGAAAGCGAGATTGCCGAAATCGAAGCCTATGCGGTGGGTCATGCCAGTCTGCGCCAGGCACCGGCCATCAACCATGCGACGCTGGCTGCCCGAGGCTTCAGCGCCGAAAAGCTGGAGGCGCTGGAGAAGACCCTGGCCTCGGCTTTCGACATCAAGTTTGTGTTTAACAAATGGTCGCTAGGTGCTGATTTCCTTCAGGAAACGCTGAAGGTTCCTGCTGCCAGGCTCGATGACGCCGAATTCGACCTCCTCAGCTTCATGGGCTTTTCGCGCAGCGACATTGAGGCCGCCAACATCCATGTTTGCGGGGCAATGACGGTGGAGGGTGCGCCGCATCTGAAGCCGGAGCATTATGCGGTGTTTGATTGCGCCAACCCGTGCGGGCGCACCGGCAAGCGCTTCCTGTCGGTCGCCAGCCACATTCACATGATGGCGGCGAGCCAGCCGTTCATTTCGGGCGCGATCTCGAAAACCATCAACATGCCCAATGATGCCAGCGTCGAGGATTGCAAGGACGCCTACATGCTGTCGTGGCGTCTCGCCTTGAAGGCCAACGCGCTCTACCGCGATGGCTCGAAACTCTCGCAGCCGCTCAATGCCCAGCTCATTCAGGATGACGAGGACGAGGACGATGCGGTCGAGGCTTTGCTGGCGCAGAACGCCCCTGCCCGCGCCGCCCAGGTTGCCGAAAAGATCGTCGAGCGCATTGTCGAGCGGGTCGAGCGGGCCCGCGAGCGCGAAAAGCTGCCCGATCGTCGCAAGGGCTATACGCAAAAGGCGGTGGTCGGCGGCCACAAGGTCTATCTGCGCACCGGCGAATATCAGGACGGGCGTCTGGGCGAAATTTTCATCGACATGCACAAGGAGGGCGCGGCTTTCCGCTCGGTGATGAACAACTTTGCCATCGCCATCTCGCTCGGCCTGCAATATGGCGTGCCGCTGGAGGAATATGTCGATGCCTTCACCTTTACGCGGTTTGAACCGGCCGGCTTGGTGCAGGGCAATGACGCCATCAAGAACGCCACTTCGATTCTCGATTACATTTTCCGCGAACTGGCGATCTCCTATATCGGGCGGCATGATCTGGCGCATGTGAAGCCCGAGGATATGGGCCCGGCGGCGCTGGGGGGCGGGGTTGACGAGGGCAAGACGACGCCCTCCGGCTCGTCGTCGGTGGTCTCCAAGGGCCTGGTGCGCTCGAAAACCGACCGGCTGATGCTGGTGCCAAGCCCGGTCAAGATCGCCCCCGAAGCCGTGACCATGTTTTCCACCGACGGCGCCACCGCGCTGAAAGGCGAGGTCGGAGTGAGCGAGGCGGCAGACGTCGAGGGGGTGGCATGGGGCGCAGCCCAGCCCCGCCCCACCACCGCCGACAAACGCGCCGAAGCCCGCATGAAAGGCTACGTCGGCGAAGCCTGCCCCGAATGCGCCAATTTCACCATGGTGCGCAACGGCACCTGCCTGAAGTGCGACACCTGCGGCTCAACGACCGGGTGCAGTTGAGGGGGATTGAGTTCTAAAAATATATTTTGGAGGGCTAATAATTCGGCAGCTTACCATTTTAGGAAATGAAATCATGGGACAAGATTATATCTCGAAGAAACGGTCGGACGAGGAGATACGCAAAATAGCGCGAGAGACGCTTCTTTACTATAGGGAGCGTGTTTCATTGCCAGTTAATATTGTTGATATTCTTAACTCTGCGACGGTTCCAACCGTGGAAGGCGTCAAAGAACTACAATACAAGATTGTACCGGACTATGAACTTAATGATTACGCCATCACCGAGTTTTCCGACTATAAGCGCATAGTTACTGTCAAACAATCAGTACACGATGCAGCGTTTTACGGCGACGGTCGTGACAGAATGACTCTTGCGCATGAATTAGGGCACGCTGTGCTTCATTCAGGCGCACCCAAGGCCCGCAGTGCGGTTCAAATTAAAACGAATTTCATTAAAGCATATGAGTCGTCTGAGCGGCAAGCTTACATCTTTGCTTCATCGTTTCTGATTGATGATGTTCTTGCATCGCAATTTAAACGTATAGAAGATATATCAGTACATTTTGGTGTTAGTTGGGAGGCTGCGCGTATTTGCTTCGAGCGACTTCACGCAGAAGAGCTGCATGAAAAGATTTATCGTGGAATGAAGCAACTGTCAGAAAGGCTTTTAGCTCCAAATAAACCAGAAATTCCCACTAACAACTACATTGACACTTCATGTCCAAAATGTAGTTGTCCTACTATGATAAAAATTGGGGTAAAATTTTATTGCGCCACTTGCCATAATACCTGCGACCCGTTTCAAGACGGCGATCCGTACCCATAGCTTAGAAGATCATGATTTTACTGCCGCAATTTCCGATGGGTGAGCACTTATAGCAGCGGCACTCAATTCAGACGCACCGGATGCAGCCATGGCAGCGGCGCGGGGGAAGCCCCCCGCCCGTTCGCCGGGAGGCATCCTGCTCTGATCAGGTCAAGGTGCCAGGAGGCACCTGCTCCGCTGCGCTGCGCCCCTTCGGGTGACATGATCAGAACAGGATGCAAAGTGCTGTCCATGGGGTTTTGCTGCTAAAAAGGGCGATGAAATTCGCCTTTTTGTCAGCAAAACCCCATGGATGCCATCTGCCCTGCCGAATTTGGCCTGTCACCCGCCGAGGCGCAGCGGAGCCCTCGCCCTTGGGCGACTTGACCGGCAAAATCCGGCGGGGCACCCCCTATGAGGGACATCCCCGCTGTCATTGCGAGCCCCGCCGTCATTGCGAGGAGCAAAGCGACGAAGCAACCCAGGTGTATCCGTAACCCGCTGGGTTGCTTCGCTGCGCGCGCAATGACGGAAGTTTGGGTTTAATCCCGCTGCCAGCCCATGTCTCCACGCAGTTTCGCCGCGCGAACTGTTTTTTGCGGCTTGCCAAGCGGCGCGCGCTCTGTCAAAAGAACCCCGCTTCTGGCGCTACGCCAAGGCAATGCCCGGGTAGCTCAGTTGGTAGAGCATGCGATTGAAAATCGCAGTGTCGGTGGTTCAATTCCGCCCCCGGGCACCATTTTTCATGCACATTGTTTTCACGCGAAATTGCGCGCGGGCGCGGCGAGATGGCCCGCCTGGCGTAACCGCCCATCCCCCTTCAGGCACTTGTCTCAGCAGGGGAGAAGGACGAACTCACCGCCCCTATGAGGGGTGTTCCCTTTTATGGCGTCTATGCTATCAGATGCGCGTGTGGTTCCGTAGCTCAGCAGGATAGAGCAGCGGTTTCCTAAACCGAAGGTCACAGGTTCAAATCCTGTCGGGACCACCAAAGGCCTCAGCCCTCGCGCAACCATGGTGGCACGATGTCGGCGTCAATCATCGTCTGCAGCGTCGGCCTTGCCCGCACCACGGCCCAGCGGCTGCCATCGACCATGACTTCGGGCACCAGAGGCCGGGTATTATAGGTGCCAGCCTGCACCGCGCCATAGGCGCCGGCCGAAAAGACACTGACCAGATCACCGGCCTGCAACGGCGGCATGGCGCGATCCTCCGCCAGATAATCGCCGCTTTCGCAGACCGGGCCAACGATATCTACGGGCGCGCGCGGCGCGGCGGGCGCGGGCTGCACCACCGGCAGGATCTCGTGCCAGGCTTCATAGAGCGTGGGGCGAATCAGGTCATTCATCGCGGCATCGACAATGACGAAGGTCTTGCCCGCGCCGTGCTTCACGTAAATCACCTCCGCCACCAAAATCCCGGCATTGGCGGCGATCAGGCGGCCATGCTCGAAGATCAGCTTCAGCCCGAGACCGCCCAGATGCTTCAGGATGGCGGCGGCATAGGCCTGCGGGCTGGGCGGTTCGGGATCATCGGCGCGGTAGCGCACGCCAAGGCCGCCGCCAACATCAATATGCGACAGCCTGTGGCCCTGCGAAGTCAGCACTTCGACAAGCCCTTTGAGGCGGGCGCAGGCCTCCTCGAACGGGGCCAGATCAACAATCTGGCTGCCGATGTGCATGTCAACGCCAGTGATGGCGATGCCGGGCAAGGCGGCAGCGCGGGCATAGACTCTGGGGGCGTCGCCGAGCGGGATGCCAAATTTGTTGGCATGGGTGCCGGTGGAGATTTTGGCATGGGTCAGCGCATCGACATCGGGATTGACCCGCACGGAAATGCGCGCCTCCAGCCCCATGCTGGCGGCGACCTCTGACAAAGCCTCAAGCTCGGGCTCGGATTCGATGTTGAAACACAGGATATCCTCGCGCAGGGCCAAAGCCATTTCGTCGCGGGTTTTGCCGACGCCGGAAAACACGATGCGCGATCCTGGCACGCCAGCGGCTCTGGCGCGCATGATCTCGCCGCCCGACACCACATCCATCCCGGCCCCAAGCCGCGCCAGTGTGGTCAGCACCGCCTGGTTGGAATTGGTCTTCATGGCAAAGCACAAAAGGTGCGGCACGCCGGCAAAAGCTTCATGGAACGCCTGATAGCGCTCCTTCAGCGCCGCGCTGGAATAGCAATAAAACGGCGTGCCGACCTGACGCGCGATCTCGCGCAGGTCAACGCCATCGGCATGAAGAATGCCGTCCCGATAGGCAAAAAAGGTCATGGCAAAACAGTCATGAAGAGGGCTCGAATCAAAGCAGGGGATCGAGGACGAAGGACTGTTTGGGAACCTCAACAGGCGTCGGCTTGGCATGGCGCGGCAGCAGGTTGCCGGTCGAGATCACATCGCCGGAGGCGGGCGCCTGCGCTTTGGCTTGCTGCGCGGCAAGGGCTTGCGGCGTGGCAAGGCCCGGCGGGGCTTCCAGTGCCCCGCGCCGTCCGCATCCGGCCAGCCCAGGCACGATCAGGGCCAATGCGGCCATTGCAGCAATTCGTCTCAAGCCCCAGGCTCCTTCGTTGCCTCAGCCTTAACCTCTTTCGTCAGCCGCGCCAACCAGCGGCGCGCCTGGCTCATCACATTCTTCGGGGCGGTGCCGCCATAAGACACGCGGCTTTCGACCGAGCGGCGCACACCGAGTACAGCATAAATCCCGGCGGTTATGCCAGGATGAACGCTGTTCATCTCCTCCAGCGTCAGGTCTTCCAGCCCGCAGCCGCGCGCCTCGGCCATTGCCACAAGGCGGCCCGTGGCATGGTGCGCCTCCCGGAACGGCAGGTTGAGGCGGGCCACCAGCCAATCGGCCAGGTCGGTCGCGGTGGCATAGCCCGCGCCCGCCGCCTTCTTCATGCGCCGGGCATCGACGGTGAGATCGAGAATCATGCCGCGCATGGCCGCAAGGCAGAGCGACAGCGATTCCAGCGCGTCGAATGTGCCTTCCTTGTCTTCCTGCATATCCTTGGAATACGTCAGCGGCAGGCCCTTCATCACCACCAGCAGGCCGGTGAGTGCGCCATAAATGCGCCCGGTCTTGCCGCGCACCAGTTCAGCCGCATCAGGGTTGCGCTTTTGCGGCATGATCGACGAGCCGGTGGTAAAGGCGTCCGACAAGGCCACAAAGCCAAATTGCGGCGTGACCCAGAGCACGATTTCTTCGGCGAGCCGCGACAGGTGCATCGCGCAAATGGCGGCGCAGCTTAGCACCTCAAGCGCAAAATCACGATCCGACACGCTGTCCAGCGAATTGGCGGTCGGCCGGTCAAAGCCCAGTTCGCGCGCCGTCATGTGCCGGTCAATCGGAAACGATGTGCCCGCCAGCGCCGCCGCACCGAGCGGACATTCATTGAGCCGCACCCGCGCATCTTTGAGGCGGGCGCGGTCGCGGGCCAGCATTTCGACATAGGCGAGCAAATGATGGCCGAAGGTCACCGGCTGGGCGGTTTGCAGATGGGTGAAGCCCGGCATGATGGTTTTGGCGTGTTCGCGCGCCCGCGTCGCCAAGGCCACCTGCAGGTCGCGCATTTGCGCATCCAGCGCATCGGCGGTGTCGCGCACCCAGAGGCGGAAATCCACCGCCACCTGATCATTGCGCGAGCGGGCGGTGTGAAGACGCCCCGCATCGGCCCCGGCCAAAGTGGCCAGTCGCGATTCGACATTCATGTGAATGTCTTCGAGCGCGCGCGAAAATGTGAAGCTGCCTGCGGCAATTTCGCCCGAGATTGTTGAAAGGCCTGTGCTAATGTCCCCGGCGGCCTGCGGCGTGACAATGCCCTGGGCCCGCAACATCGCAACATGGGCTTTAGAGGCGGCAATGTCCTGGCGTGCCAGTTTCCGGTCGAAATCAATGGAGGCGTTGATCTCCTGCATGATCGCGTCCGGCGCGGCACCAAAGCGCCCACCCCACATTTTATTGCTCATTCAGCCCTCTTTCCGCCCGATCCAGAACGCATCATGACCGATCCTGACCAAGACCGCCAACATGTTTTCCGGCTGGGGCTCCGCCTCGGTCTGGCCAGCCTCGCCTTTGCGGCAGCTTTCCTCGCCATTGCCTTTGCCTTGCTATACGGGATGCGTCGACAAGTCAGCAAGATGGTGGAGAATATCCCCTGCCCCGCAGCGCAAAAGGCCCTGCCCGGCCTGCAGGCTTTGGCGCATGGCGATGTCGCGGCCTTCAAGCCGCTGGCGTTTCCTGTGCCGATGACACCGGTGCGCTTCAAAGGGGCGGATGGCAAGCCGCTGTCATCGGCGGATTTCAAGGGCAAGACCCTGCTGCTGAACCTGTGGGCGACATGGTGCGTGCCCTGCCGCGCCGAAATGCCGACGCTCGACGCGCTGGCCGCCAAAGCCGATCCAGCGCTGGCGGTGGTCACGGTGAATATTGACACCACACGATTCGACAAGGCCAGGGCATTTATCCAGGACATCAAGGCCACGCATCTGACGTTCTATTCCGACCCGACCGCCGCGATATTCCAGACCCTGCGCGAGAAGGACAAACTCGTGGGCCTGCCCGCCACCGTGCTGGTTGATCCCCATGGCTGCGAACTCGGCCTGATGGAAGGCCCCGCCAAATGGGATTCCAGCGCGGCCCTTGCCCTCATCAAGGCAGCGGAGGGGGCCTGAGCGGCACCAGGGCCAACTGCATAGCAGAGCGTGACACCGTAATTGATCTGGCCTTTGGGCGCTGTTTCATCAAGACCGAATTGACAGGCCCCGACCTCGCCGGTGGCCCGGTTGATCTTGTAGATTCGGTTCAAATTGGTCTGCGGCGGAGCCAAAAACTGATAGGTTCCGGCCTCCGCATCGGCCAGGCCGGCGACCATGGCAAGAAAGAGCACTCATCCGCGCCAAAGGGCGGGACGACGCGAAGCTTGACGTTGCATAGTGCTGGCTCCTGGCTCTGGCCTAGTCCGCGTCATCATCCAGACGATCATGACCCAAGCTTGTCCCTGACAACGCGCGGAGTTTATGGCTTGGCGCTCACAAGTCCACTGGAGAAGGCCGTCTTGCCTTCGCAACCCCCGCTCATTGTGTTTGATCTCGACGGCACCCTGGCTGATACCGCCGATGATCTGATCGCCGCGCTCAACCACGCCCTGGTGCTGGAAGGCGCGGCGCCGGTAGCCCGTAGCGCCGCCCGTCACATGGTGGGCCTGGGAGCGCGCATGCTGATTGCCCGCGGCCTCGCCAGCCAGGGCCGCAGCATCAGCCCGGAGCGTCTCGTAAAGCTGTTCCAAGCTTTTCTGGCCTATGACGTCGGCCATATTGCCGTTCACTCAAAGGTGTTTCCCTGCGTTCGCGCGGCGCGGGACAATAGGGCGGCGCTGGGCTTTGGCTTTGCAGTTTGCACCAATAAAGATGAGGCCGCCTCGGGCAACTTGCGCGACACGCTCGGCCTTGCCGATGATTTTCACGTCATTTGCGGCCAAGACACTTTCGCATTTTGCAAGCCTGATCCGCGTACCCTGCTGGCGACCATTGCCGCTGCCGGTGGCGACCCCAGAACCAGCATCATGGTGGGCGACAGCCGCGCCGACATCGACACCGCCAAAACTGCCCAGGTACCGGTGATTGCCGTTGATTTCGGCTATGCCGAGCAGCACGTCAGTACCTTTGGCCCGGAGATGGTGATCTCGCATTATGATGCGTTTGCCACAGCGGTGGCGCTGGCCTGAATTAAATTCGCAGACAGCGCAAGCGTGCGCCAATCCGGGCTGGTGGCACGCCACACTGAACACCGCGCACCTAACCTGACGCGGCTGGGCAGGCTGCGGCCCTAATTTATCTATGATGATTGCCTCCGGGGGAATCCCCCGGAGGCGCACTCTTGATCACGCGATGACGCAGGATCACGCGATGACGCAAATCAACCGCCTGAGAACACTTGTTCGATCTGGCCGATGTGGACCATGCAGGCATTCATGTGGTGCCCATCCATCGCCGTTTTGGCCATCGCCAATTCCTTCATGGCCTTGGTACGATTGGCATCATGGGGCATGTGCGCCAGCATGTTGCTGAACATGCGCACCGCCGTGCCGCAATCCATCGCCACGGCGCGGGATTGAGCATGAGCAGGGGCCACTGCCAACATGGCAGCGCCCATTGCAGTTGCGATAATATACTTTTTCATCGTTCAACACTCCATTTTGGTTTATGGTGTCACTTGCGCAGGACGCAACGCCTTGATCGCATTTGCGACTTTGGAAAATAGTACTTTGCAAGTGACAATTATTTCTTGCCGGATATTTTAATTTTTACAATCTAAAAACTTCAAACTAACATCAATGTGAACGGGATGTTACTTATGCTATGCTCACAATCACAAATGTTTGATTATTTTCTGCGCGCATATAACCATATTGTGATCGTGATTGCTATGCTCCAGCGGCCTGGCGTCGCGCTGGACGCCCCCTTAAACATGTTTCGCAGCCCAACCTTGACAACGGCTGGGCGCAGCCATATCTGAAGCTCGGCTGGCACTCACCATGTGAGAGCGCTAACAGCCGCCAGAACAACCTCAAACAGGATTGTACCCATGAAATTTCGTCCGCTGCACGACCGGGTCGTGGTCAAGCGCCTTGAAGGCGAAGAAAAGTCCAAAGGTGGCATCATCATTCCCGATAACGCCAAGGAAAAGCCGCAAGAGGGCCTGGTCGTCGCCGTTGGCCCGGGTGGCCGCGACGAGGCTGGCAAGCTGATCCCCATCGACCTGAAGAAGGGCGACAAGGTGCTGTTTGGCAAGTGGTCGGGCACCGAAGTCAAGATCGACGGCGAAGACCTGTTGATCATGAAGGAAAGCGACATCATGGGCGTGGTTGGCTGAACGCCTCCGCGTAGCCCCCTACCCAATTCCCCAAATTAAAGGATTTTCACTATGGCAGCCAAAGACGTTCGTTTTTCGTCTGATGCCCGCGACAGAATGGTCCGCGGCGTCGATATTCTCGCCAATGCCGTCAAGGTGACGCTCGGCCCCAAGGGTCGCAACGTCGTGCTCGACAAGTCATTCGGTGCTCCCCGTATCACCAAGGACGGTGTCACCGTCGCCAAGGAAATCGAACTTGAAGACAAGTTCGAGAACATGGGCGCGCAGATGGTGCGCGAAGTCGCCTCCAAGACCAATGACAAGGCTGGCGACGGCACCACCACCGCAACCGTGCTGGCACAGGCCATCGTCAAGGAAGGCGTCAAATACGTCGCCGCCGGCATGAACCCGATGGATCTGAAGCGCGGTGTTGATCTGGCCGTGATCGAAGCGCTGAAGGACATCAAGCGCCGCGCCAAGAAGATCAAATCCTCCGACGAAGTGGCACAGGTCGGCACAATTTCGTCCAACGGTGACAAGTCGATTGGCGACATGATCGCCCAGGCGATGCAGAAGGTCGGCAACGAGGGCGTCATCACCGTTGAGGAAGCCAAGGCTGCCGAGACCGAGCTTGATGTTGTCGAAGGCATGCAGTTCGATCGCGGCTATCTCTCGCCGTATTTCGTGACCAATGCCGAGAAGATGATCGTGGAACTCGAGGATGCCTATATTCTCATCCACGAGAAGAAGCTCTCGACCCTCCAGTCGATGCTGCCGATTCTGGAATCTGTCGTCCAGACCGGCAAGCCGCTGCTGATCGTGTCGGAAGATGTCGAGGGCGAGGCGCTGGCCACCCTCGTGGTCAACAAGCTGCGTGGCGGCCTGAAGATTGCGGCCGTCAAGGCACCAGGCTTTGGTGATCGTCGCAAAGCCATGCTTGAGGATATTGCCATCCTCACCGCTGGCCAGATGATTTCCGAAGACCTCGGCGTCAAGCTCGAAAATGTGACCCTGGCTCAACTCGGCCGCGCCAAGCGCATCCGCATTGACAAGGAAAACACCACGATCATCGACGGCGCAGGCAAGAAGAAAGACATCGAGGCCCGCGTCGCCCAGATCAAGGCACAGGTCGAGGAAACCACCTCTGATTACGACAAGGAAAAGCTGCAGGAACGTCTGGCCAAACTGGCTGGCGGCGTTGCCGTGATCCGCGTTGGCGGTGCCACCGAGATCGAGGTCAAGGAAAAGAAGGATCGCGTTGACGACGCCCTGAACGCCACCCGTGCTGCGGTGGAAGAAGGCATCGTGCCCGGCGGCGGCGTTGCCTTGCTGCGCGCCAAGCTGGCGGTCGCCAAGTTGAAGGACGCCAACCCCGACGTGCAGGCAGGTATCAACATCGTGCTGAAGGCGCTGGAAGCTCCGATCCGCCAGATTGTTGAGAATGCTGGCGTTGAAGGCTCGATCGTTGTCGGCAAAATTTCCGAGAACAAGTCCGAGACCTTCGGCTTTGATGCCCAGAGCGAGCAATATGTCGACATGATCGCCAATGGCATCGTCGATCCGGCCAAGGTTGTGCGCACCGCACTGCAGGACGCAGCATCGGTGGCCGGCCTGCTGATCACCACGGAGGCGATGGTCGCCGAAGTGCCGAAAGACAAGCCCGCCATGCCCATGGGCGGCGGCGGCGGCATGGGCGGCGGCATGGATTTCTGATCCCTGCCTGACCTACCCATCAAAATCACTGATACCTGAAAACGAAAATCCCCGGCGCGAGCTGGGGATTTTTTTGCGCGGATAGCTGGCGACGTCGGGAATGCTCAAATCACCAAACAACCTATGCGCGCACTTTGCGGTAGCACTTTTACAACCGCCGCGGCAAAGAGCGCTAAAACTCCGTAGCAACAGCGATTTTTGCATTGATGCAAGATTTTCTTGCAATAAAGCTGCTGAGGTGATGCCTTGCATCATCGCCATGCTACTGTTTAGAGTGAAACTTTGGGCTTTCAGCGCTGGGCAGGGGCTGAAGTGGGCTTCACCCTTTGAGCGCTCGGAATTATTTTTTGTAATTTCAGCCTTAAGGCAGTAAATTTGGGGATGAAACAGCCATGACCCATCCGGATGTCACAATGCGCACCTTGACGCGTGCTGATTTTCTTGAGGCCATCCATACAACTTGTCCGCAACTTTCGCGTGCAGAGGCGCGTGAATTGTTCGAGCAGACCATTGACAGCATTTGTCACGCGCTGGAGCGCGGTGATGACGTCAACCTGCGCTCGTTTGGCTCCTTCACGACCCGCTACAAGCGCGAGCGGATTGGCCGCAACCCGCGCACCGGCACGCCGGCGGCCATCACGCCGCGTCGGGTGATGACCTTCAAGGCTTCGCCACGCCTCATCGACCGCGTCAATGGCGGCGATGCCGGAACCCTGTTCGCTGACGAATGACCGAAGATTAATTTGCATAATTCGGCAATTCAGCCCAAACGCCTGATCCCAGCGCGCCCGCAGAGGCGCAATTTTTCAGGTTGAGGTTGCTCCATGCGGAAATTGGCCATTGCAGTGGGGATTTTCGCCCTGCTGACGTTGCGGTCAGGTGCTCAACTTCATGACAACATGACGCTGCTGCTGGCTGTTGCCAGCGCGGGCGAGGCGCTTGCCTTGTGGTTTTCCGGCCGCGTCTCGGCCTTCCTGAAAATCCTCATGATGATTTTCGCGGTGGAGACGCTGCTGTTCGGCGCGATCTATCTCATCAGCCACCTCGGCTATTGGCCCCCGGCCTTGTTGCCGTTTCTCATCCCTGACAGCCTGGCATTGGCCGTGTCGCTGTTTGGAATTACGGTTTATGCCGTCAGCCACTTTGCGGTGGTGCGCCGGATCATGGCCCTGGCCGATCCTTATTTCACGACCAGAGAAATCACCACAGCGAAAATCTGGTTGCTGCCGCCCTTCACCATCAGGCTGTCGCGGCTGGCGGCGATGATGGTGGTGTTTCTGGTTCTGCTGAATCAGTTGGAAGTGGCGATCAATGTCCGCCTGTCCTTCGTCAACCAGGCGCTGTTCAACGCGCTTCAGGTGAAAAATGCCAGCCAGTTCTGGTATCTGATTTTTTTCGTGCTGTTGCCCTGGGCCCTGGTGTTCATCGCCGCCGTGGTGATTGAATTTGTCACCACATCCTATCTGGTGCTGCGCTGGCGGCGGTTTCTGACCGGGCATTTCACCACGCGCTGGCTCTCGCACAGTGCGCATTACCGCATGGCGGTGGCGCGGATGGCGACCGACAACCCCGACCAGCGTATCCAGGACGACATCAACGCCTTCATTGACGGCGGCACCAACCGGATTTTCGGGTCGAACACCTCTTATGGCGTTTATGGCTATTCAATCAGCCTGATCGCGCAAATGACCTCGCTGGTGTCCTACGCCATTGTACTGTGGGTGCTGTCGCGCAATTTCACCTTGCCCGGCACGGCGCTGATCATTCCGGGCCTGCTGTTCTGGGTGGCTGTGATTTATGCGGGGGCCGGCACCCTGTTCACCCATCTCATCGGGCGCCCCCTGGTGCGGCTGGCTTTTGCCCAGCAGCGCTATGAAGCGAATTTCCGCTTTGGGCTGGCACGTTTGCGCGAATATGGCGAGCAAGTCGCCTTGCTGAACGGCGAGCATCGGGAGAGCAGCGCGGTCAAGGGCCGGTTCCAGAGCATTTTCGACAACTATCTGAGGATCATCCGCATCCGCAAATTTCTGACCATGTTTCTGAATTTTCTCGGACAGATCAATTCGCTGGTGCCGCTGGTGGTGGCAGCTCCGTTTTATTTCCTCGGGAAGATCAAGCTTGGCGTGATGATGCAGACGTTGCAGGCCTTTTCCCAGGTGCAGTCCTCGCTGACTTATTTCATGGACAGCTACACGTCGATGGCGGATTTTGCAGCCGTGGTGAACCGCCTCACCACATTCGAGGCCGACATCGCCCGCGCCCGGCTGCTCGGCATCACGCTGCCGCATATTCATCACATCGCCGCCGCCTCATCCGATTTGACCCTGCAGGGCGTCAGCGTCAACAAGCCGGATGGCGGCACCATTGTCACTGTGCCAAACCTGGTGCTGCGGCGCGGCCAGAGCGCTTTGGTCACCGGCCCATCCGGCTCAGGCAAATCCAGCCTGCTGCGGGCGATTTCCGGCATCTGGCCGTTTGGCGAGGGCGAGGTCAACCCGCCCGAAGGCGCAAGCCTGATGCTGTTGCCGCAGCGGCCGTATATCCCCATCGGGCCATTGCGTGCCGCCATCACCTACCCTGCCGCAGCGGAAGACTTTTCCGACGAAATGATCCGCGCCGCGCTGGTGCGGGCGCAATTGCCCGATTATGTCGGACGGCTCGACGAAGAGGACATCTGGCCGCAACGCCTGTCCGGCGGCGAACAGCAACGCGTCGCCATCGCCCGTGCACTGCTGGCCAAGCCCGACTGGCTGTTTCTCGACGAGGCGACAGCCGCCCTCGATGAAGCCACCGAGGCCAGGCTCTACCGCGCCTTGCACGAGGCTTTGCCGCAAACCACCATAGTCTCGATAGGCCACCGCGCCTCGCTCATCGCCTACCACCAGCGCCAGATCGCCATGCAGCCAGGGGCCGACGGGATTTTCACCCCGCAGGATGTGGTGGGCATGGCGGCGGAGTGAGGGCGGCCTGCGGCAAGCGCGGCAAGTCTTGAATGAATCGGCGGGCTTGATGTGTTGAAAACAGGCTCAGTCATCCGTCATGGCCAGGAACGAGGGCCTCCAGACACCGCGACCCCAAAGGCGTCGCACGCCAGGTTGTCCCGGCCAAAATCATGAAGCAATCTTGTTTTTGGCGCAATGCGCCATACCCTTGATGCAGGGCGTGGCCGCAGCGGGATAATTTCGTTCATGAATAAATCAGCACCGGTCATCGTCTGGTTCCGGCAGGATTTGCGCGTCTCCGACAATCCCGCCCTTTTGGAAGCGGCCGCGACCGGGGCACCCCTGGTGTGCATCTTCTGCCTGGAGGACGGCACGCCCGGCCAGCGACCGCTGGGCGGAGCAGCGCGCTGGTGGCTGCATCATTCCCTTGCGGCGCTGCGCGAAGCGCTGGCAGCACGCGGCGCTATCCTGCGGTATTTCAAAGGGCCAGCGGGAGAGGCGCTTGCCGCGCTATGTGACGCGACCGGAGCCAGCACCGTTCTGTGGAACCGGCGTTATGGCCATGATGCCACGCAGATCGATGCGCCCATCAAGGCGACCTTGCGGGCGCGCGGCTTGCGTTGCGACAGCTTCGGCGCGTCCTTGCTTTACGAGCCCTGGGAGGTGGCGACCAAGGCGGGTGATCCGGTTCGTGTGTTCTCGCCTTTCTGGCGGCAGGCCCGTGCAAAAGGCGAACCACGTGCACCCCTGCCCGCCCCGATCGCCTTGCGCGATGACTCGAACCGCGAAAAACTGCCTCGTGAGGTCAGCCTCGCTGATCTTGCCTTGCTGCCGCGCACGCCGGATTGGGCCGCAGGCCTGCGTGCGACATTCACCCCCGGCGAGGCTGGGGCGCAGGCGCGGCTGCGGCGTTTCGTGGAGCACGGCTTGCCGCATTACGCCGACAATCGGGATCGTCCCGATCTCGACATCACCTCGAAACTTTCAGCCCATCTGCGTTTTGGCGACCTCAGCCCGCATCAGATCTGGCATTATGCGAGTGACGCGGTGGCAGCGGGCACCACCACCGCCGCGGAGCGTCATCTGGAGAAATTTCGCGCTGAAATAGGCTGGCGCGAATTTTCCCATCATCTGCTGCATTACAATCCTGAACTGGCCCGCCAAAATTTCCAGCCGCGCTTTGACCATTTCCCGTGGCGCGATGATGCGCCAGCCTTGCATGCCTGGCAGCGTGGGCAGACTGGCTATCCCATCGTCGATGCGGGGATGCGCGAACTCTGGCAGACTGGCACCATGCACAACCGCGTGCGGATGATCGTCGCCTCGTTCCTGATCAAGCATTTGATGATCGACTGGCGGCAGGGCGAGGCCTGGTTCTGGGACACACTCTGCGATGCCGATCCGGCCAACAACGCCGCCTCATGGCAATGGGTGGCAGGTTCGGGTGCCGACGCGGCTCCCTATTTCCGCGTTTTCAACCCCGTGTTGCAAGGCGCGAAGTTTGATCCAGAAGGCGCTTATGTACGCCGCTATGTGCCTGAATTGGCAGCCCTGGCCGCACCTCATATCCATACGCCCTGGCAAACGCCGCCGCATCTGCTGGCCAAAGCGGGAGTGCGCCTGGGCACAACTTATCCTGAACCGATCATCGATCTTGATGAAGGACGCCGGCGGGCGCTGGCCGCCTTCGCTGCGCTTCCCGCGCGCGACGTTTTTGTCGCCCCATAAAACCAAACCGCGGTTCCAGACGTAACCACATCAATGCCTCCAAATCCGGGATTAAAAGCAAAAACATGCGCATCGCAATCATTGGCTCTGGCATTGCCGGGCACTCTGCCGCTCTGGCGCTTTCCTATGCTGAAGAGCGTCATGATGTGGTGCTTTACGAGCGCGAGGCCCGCGCGGGTGGCCATGCTGCAACTGTTGATGTTGCGTGGCGCGGCGGCACGATCCCGGTTGATACTGGGTTTATCGTCTATAACGAGCCGAATTATCCAAATTTGACAGCTTTTTTTGAATGGGCTGGCGTCGCGACGCAGGCCTCGGACATGAGCTTTTCGGTTTCGGCGGAGCGCGGCAAGTTTGAGTGGTGCGGCGCGGAGGGGGCTGGTGCCTTTGATCGGCTGTTTGCGCAACGCCGCAATCTCGCATCGCCATCGTTCCTCAACATGCTGTGCGACATTATGCGTTTTCAGAAACAAGCCGCTGCCGATCTTGCGGCGCGCAGCATCGGCGCGGATTCGCTGGGGGCCTATCTCGCCCGCCACGGGTTTGGCGAGCGCCTGAAAGCCGATTATCTGGTGCCCATGGGCGCGGCGATCTGGTCGACATCGCCACGCGCCATGCTGGAATTTCCGGCGCAAAGCTTCATCGAGTTTTTTGAAAACCACGCCCTGCTGCGATGGCAAAGGCCACAGTGGCGGACGGTGACGGGCGGCTCGCGCAGCTATGTCGAACGGCTGGCGACGCTGTTGCAGGGTAAAATTCGGCTGGGCTGCGAAATCACCTCGGTGCGGCGCGAGGGCCATGGCGTCACGCTGCGCGATGCTGGCGGCCATGACGCGTGCTTTGACCATTTGGTGCTGGCAACCCACGCGCCGCAGGCCATGGCGCTGCTCGATAACCCCACCGCCCTGGAACGCGCCGTGCTCGGCGGCCTGCATACCAGCCAGAATCGCGTGGTGCTGCATGCCGATCCCGCGCTTATGCCGAAACGTCGGCGTGCCTGGGCGGCCTGGAACTTCCTGCGCCTGCAGGGCCGAGAAGGCGAGAAGGTTTCGGTCACCTATTGGATGAACGCGCTTCAGGGCCTGCCCGCCGATTGCCCGCTGTTTGTCAGCCTCAACCCACCGTTTGAGCCTGATCCAGCGCTCGTTCACGCCGAATTTTCCTATGCCCATCCGCAATTTGATGCGCAGGCGCTGATCGCGCGCGGTCGCCTGGCCGAAATTCAGGGCCGGGACAAGATTTCCTGGTGTGGGGCCTGGACCGGCCACGGCTTTCATGAAGACGGGATGCGCTCGGGTCTGGAAGCTGCAGCCGGGCTCGGTGGGCGCGCGCCATGGACGGTGCCAGAGTTTGCGCCTAAAATAACGGCGCAGCCGAAGTCAGCGCTGCAGGAATTGGCGGAAGCGCTATGAAGCCAGCTTTGCGTGAACCAGCGGCCAGTTTCTATCGCGGCAAGGTCATGCACGCGAGGCTGAAGCCCGTCGGGCATCGGTTTACCTACCGTGTCGCCAATCTCATGATCGACATTGACCGCCTTGATGAAGCTGGCAGGCTCTCACGCTTCTTTTCCGTGGGCCAGCGCAATCTCATGTCGTTTTACCCTTCGGATCACGCGCCCCACCATGCCGGGCCCTTGCGCGCGGCAGTCGATGCCATGCTGGCACCCACCGGTATTGCGGCAGACCATGTGCTGCTGCTCTGTTATCCGCGCATTCTTGGCTTCGTTTTCAACCCGATCTCGGTCTATTATTGCTTCTGCGGGGGGGAACTTGCCGCCCTGATTTATGAGGTGCGCAACACCTTTGGCGAGTTTCACAGCTATATAGCGCCAGTGCGGGCCGGGCAAGCCAGCGAGGCCGGGATACGGCAAAGCTGCGCCAAACAGCTCTACGTCTCGCCGTTCATGGACATGGATATGCAGTATCATTTCCGGTTGCGGGTGCCTGCCCGCGAACTGACGTTTCGCATTCTGGAAACCAGCGGCGCGACTCCGCTGTTTGCTGCCACGTTTCATGCTGTGCGTTATCCTCTTGACAGCAAACAGATTTTGCGGATCTTTTTCGCTTTGCCGGCGATGACCCTGAAAATCGTCGCGGCGATTCACGGGGAGGCCTTGCGGCTATGGCTCAAGGGTATGCGGCTGCGAGTCCGGCCCGCGCCGCCCGCGCCCACAAGTCTGGCGTGAGCGCAAAAATGTTGATTTGCAGCAGCGTGGCACAACGCGGGGCAAGGCTTGGGCGTACATGACCATGATAGCGGACGAAATGAAGTCATATCCGCGCGCCGTGCGACGGGCTCTGTGGCTTGCGAGCCTGCTTGAAGTTGGCACGCTCGACGTGCAGATGCCCGGTGGGCGCACCCTGCGCTTGGGCGGCAAGTGGCCCGGCCCGGCGGCGCGGATCACCATTCTTGATCTGCAATTTGCGCGCCGGCTCGGTCGTGGCGGCGATATTGGTATTGCCGAGGCCTATATTGCCGGCATGTGGGAGACGCCCGATCTCACAGAGTTTCTGGCGCTCTTTGCCGCCAATCAACCGGTGATCCAGCGCCTGCTGGCCAACCGGCCCGTGGTGCGGGCGCTGCAGCGCTTTCAGCATTTTCTCAACCGGAACAGCCGCCGGGGCGCAAAACGCAACATTCACGCCCATTATGATCTTGGCAACGGGTTTTATGGTGCCTGGCTTGATCCTGACATGAATTATTCCTCAGCGCTCTATGAATCGCCCCAATACACGCTGGATCAAGCGCAAAAGGCCAAGCAAATGGCTTTGGCGCGCGGCCTGGGGCTCAGCGAAGGTCAGCATTTGCTGGAAATCGGCTGCGGCTGGGGCGGCTTTGCGCTGTTCGCCGCGCAGAATTTTGGCTGCAGCGTCACCGCCCTGACCATCAGCCAGGCCCAGGCCGATTTGGCGCGCCAGCGGGTGTTTGCCGCTGGCCTTAATGAGCGAATCAAAGTCGAACTGCGCGATTATCGCGACGAGACGGGCATTTATGATCGGATCGCCTCCATTGAAATGATTGAGGCGGTGGGCGAATCCTATTGGCCGCCCTATTTTGGCCAGTTAAGCGGCAGGTTGAAGCCGGGCGGACGCGCGGGGATTCAGGCCATCACCATCGATGAGGCGCTGTTTGCCGGCTACAGGCGCGACATCGATTTCATCAGGCGTCACATTTTCCCCGGCGGCATGTTGCCAACCCTGAGCGGTTTGCGCACGCTTGCGACCAAGGTCAATCTGAACATCATAGGCGAGCGGGCCTTCGGCCCCGATTATGCCCGCACGCTGGCGCAATGGCGCGACCGGTTCCACGCTGCCTGGCCGCAAATTGCCCGCAATGGCTTTGATGAGCCCTTCCGGCGCATGTGGGAATATTACCTCAGCTATTGCGAGGCTGGCTTTACCATCGGCACCATCAACGTGCGGCAGATTTTCTTCGAGAAGCCGCGTTGAGATGTCACGACTGCCCCTGCCCGGTAATGCGGGCGACCAGCGGAAAATACAGGCTGTAGGGCAGCATATTCAAGGCTTTCAGCGTCCAGGACAGGCGTCGCGGAAAGGTGATTTCAAACCCGCCCCGCGCGAACCCATCGCAAATGCGAGAGCCCGCGTCCTCCACCTCAATGATGCCTGGCATGGGAAAGGTGTTTTTGGCGGTGAGCGGCGTGCGCACAAAGCCGGGGCAAACGATCTGCATGCGGATATTGAGTGGATCAAGCACGAATTTCTGCGAGGCGCAGAAATTGATTAGCGCCGCCTTGCTCGCGCCATAGGCCGAAGATCGCGGCAGACCGCCATAGCCTGCCACTGAAGCATTGACGGCGATCTGGCCGCCGCCGCCTTGCTTCATGTGGGCGATAAGCGGCTCCAGGCAGGCCATGGTGCCACCGATATTAACGGCAAAGGTCGCAATGACGCTGGCCGCATCAAAGCCTGCGGCTGCCTCGGGCACGTAGGTGCCCACATTGAGAAAGGCGAGGCTGATTTTGCCATGTTCGGCGATGATTTTGGCGATGGTCGCTTGGACGGCGGCGGTGTCGGTCACATCGCAGACATGGGCAAACAGCGCATCAGGACGCTCCCGGGCGACCTCGTCCAGGACATCGCCACGGCGCGCCAGTAAGGCGACCCGCCACCCGCGCCGCGCCAGTTCCAGCGCCACCGCCTTGCCAATGCCCGAACTCGCGCCCGTCACCAGAGCCATGCCATCCAGGTGCGAGGCGCGATACATGGGCAGATCTCCGGTGTTGGTGCAAGCGATATGAGGCGGGCGCGGCGACAATCAAGGCTTTGGTGACCACAGGTTGACACGCACGCCTGCTTGCTTCAAGCCCAGCCTCCTACTGCTTTGGCAGTCCGAAACCAAGGAACTATCCCCATGCGCGCTGAAGCGCTTCAACTTGTCGAAGAGATCAAGCAGTCGGTCGGGCTGCTAAGGAGGCATCTTTGACGTCGATACTGCAACCCGCCGCCTTGATGAACTGAACGCCAAGGCCGAAGATCCCAGGCTCTGGAACGATACCGACGCCGCGCAAAAACTGATGCGCGAGCGCACCGAGCTGGAAGACCGGCTGGGGGCGCTGTCGCGTTTCGAGCGTGATCTTGATGATGCCGTGACCCTCGTCGAACTTGGCGAGGCCGAAGATGACGAGGCCACCGTCAAGGAGGGCATCGGCCAGTTGAAGGCCATGGTGCAGGAGGCCTCGCGCCGCCAGATCGAGGCGCTGCTGTCGGGCGAAGCTGACGCCAATGACACCTATATCGAGGTGCATTCGGGGGCCGGTGGCACCGAAAGCCAGGATTGGGCGCGGATGCTGCTGCGCATGTATGCCCGCTGGGCGGAAAAGCGCAAATTCAAGGTCGATGTGATCGAGGAGACGCCCGGCGAGGAAGCCGGCCTCAAATCCGCGACCTTGCTGATCAAGGGCCACAATGCCCATGGCCTCGCCAAAACCGAATCAGGCGTGCACCGGCTGGTGCGGATTTCACCGTTTGATTCCAACGCCCGCCGCCACACGTCCTTTGCCTCGGTCTGGGTCTATCCGGTTGTGGATGACAAGATCGACATTGACGTCAATGAAAGCGATTGCCGGATCGACACCTATCGTTCGTCCGGTGCCGGTGGCCAGCACGTCAACACCACCGATTCAGCGGTGCGCATCACCCACATCCCGTCCGGCATTGTCGTGGCCTGCCAGGGCGAGCGCTCGCAGCACAAGAACCGCGCGACCGCCTGGAACATGCTGCGCGCCCGACTCTATGAGCAGGAACTCGAAAAGCGCGAGGCCCGTGCCAATGTCGAGGCGGCCAGCAAGACCGAGATCGGCTGGGGCCACCAGATCCGCAGCTACGTGCTGCAACCCTACCAGTTGGTGAAGGATTTGCGCTCGGGCCACACCTCCGGCACGCCGGACGCGGTGCTTGATGGCGATCTCGATGATTTTATCGAAACCTCGCTGGCCCACCGCATCAACGGCGGCTCGACCTCGGTTGTTGACGATATTGAGTGAGGACACCCAACCAAACGCGCTACACGCACCCGAGACGGTTGACCCCCGCCCCATCTGGCTTTACCAGAGGGCACGCCTGAAGCAGGCGAGCGCGTAGCTCAATCGGTAGAGCACCTGACTTTTAATCAGGGGGTCATGGGTTCGAGTCCCATCGCGCTCACCAGGGTGTGTCCTAAGTTCCGTAAGGGCCGCCACCTCGTCGCCCGCCTCAATGCGCGCGATCTGCAAATGCCAATTTCACGCCAAGCATCACGAAGGCCCCCGCAAAACTGCGCCGCATCCAGGTGAGAATGCGCGGGCGCGAAACAATATGATCACGCACCGAGGCGGCAAACAAGCCGTAGCCGACAAACACGATCAACGTCATCAGCATGAACACGCCGCTCAGAAGCAGCATCTGCGCCAGAGGATGCGCACCATGGGCATCGATGAACTGCGGCAAAAATGCCAAAAAAAAGATCGACAGCTTGGGGTTCAGAATATTGATCAGAATCGCCTTGCTGATGATCCGCGTGGCAGAGTGCTCAACCGTTGGTGCCTGCAAATTCAGCGCGCCGGTTTCGCGCGACACGTGCCACGCCATATAGAGCAGATAAACCACCCCGGCATATTTGAGCGCTTCAAAGGCCACCGCACTGGCCTGCAAGACCGCTGCCAGCCCAAAAATAGCGGCGGCCAAATGTGGAATAATGCCGAGCGTGCACCCAAAAGCCGCCGCAACACTGGCCCGTGGCCCACGCGAAATCCCCGTCGCCAAAGTATAAACCACTCCTGTTCCTGGCGACACCACAATGATAAAACACGTTGCAAGAAAAGCGAGCGTCATGGAATTATTCCAATCACAACTAACACAGGCAAGCCCTGAATGACTAACACGCGCCGCCCGCACTGCCAATCGCTCGACGAAGTGCGCGCGCTGGCGGCGGAAAATCACGTGGATCAAGGGCTTGTCGAAGCTGTTTACCGCAGGATGATCGCGGGATTCATTGAACTTGAACGGCAAGAATTTCAAATTCGTGGCTAGACGTATGAACGCCAGCCCCCATAGCCACGCTGGACGAATCCGCCCCCATCGTTTATGCCACGACGCATCACCTGGAGACTGGCCTTATGGAAGATTTTCATCGCGTGCGGCGTCTGCCGCCTTACGTTTTTGAACAGGTCAACCGTCTCAAGGCCAAGGCCCGCGCCGGTGGCGCTGATATCATTGATCTGGGCATGGGCAATCCCGATTTGCCCGCCCCGCGCCATGTCATTGAAAAGCTGACGGAAACCGCCGGCAAACCGCGCACTGACCGCTATTCCTCATCGAAAGGCATCCCCGGCCTGCGCCGCGCGCAAGCCGCCTATTATGGGCGGCGCTTTGGCGTCAAGCTCAACCCCGACACGCAAGTTGTCGCCACCCTCGGCTCGAAAGAGGGTTTTGCCAACATGGCCCAGGCCATCACCGCGCCGGGCGATGTGGTGATTGTCCCCAACCCGTCCTATCCGATCCACGCTTTCGGCTTCCTGATGGCAGGCGGCGTGATCCGCTCGGTGACGGCCGAACCTAATGAAGAATTCTTCCGGTCGCTGGAGCGGGCGGTCAACCATTCCATCCCCAAGCCGATTGCGGTGGTGGTGTGCTACCCCTCCAACCCCACAGCCCAGGTGGCTTCGCTGGATTTTTACCGCGATCTGGTCGCTTTCGCCAAAAAGCACGAGATTTTCATCCTGTCCGATCTCGCCTATGCGGAAGTCTATTTCGACGGCAATCCGCCGCCTTCCGTGCTGCAGGTGCCGGGGGCGATGGATGTGACGGCGGAATTCACCTCCATGTCGAAGACCTTTTCCATGCCCGGCTGGCGCATGGGCTTTGCCGTCGGCAACGAGCGGCTGCTGGCGGCTTTGACGCGGGTGAAGAGCTATCTTGATTACGGGGCCTTCACGCCCATTCAGGTGGCTGCAACCGCCGCGCTCAATGGCCCGGAAGACTGCATCCACGAAATGCGGGCGATTTACAAGGCGCGACGCGATGTCATGGTCGAGAGCTTTGCGCAAGCGGGCTGGATCATCCCTGCCCCCGTCGCCTCGATGTTTGCCTGGGTGCCGATTCCCGAAAAATTCCGGCATCTGGGTTCGCTCGAATTCTCCAAGCTGCTGATTGAGAAATCAGATGTCGCGGTGTCGCCCGGCATTGGCTTTGGCGAGCATGGCGATGATTATGTGCGCCTCGCCTTGGTCGAAAACGAGCAGCGCATCCGGCAAGCCGCCCGTGGCATCCGCAAGTTTTTCGATGGAGCCGACGCCACGCTGCATAATGTCGTGCAGCTCAAGGCGCGACTCTGAGCGGGCCTCAGCGCCGACGATGCCACCATGGCGGGGCGTAAAGCAGTCCTTTGCCATAAAGCCAGAATGGGCACCCCCTTCGCCGCCATGACGAGGAACGGAGCTTTCCATGAGCCGATCTGCCCGCGGACCACTCACCTTGTCTTCGAAGACCATTTGGCACCCAGCTTTGGTCAAAGCTTCGCGTTGCAGTTCAAGGTTCCGATCCCGCGTCGAGACGCGTGCATAGCTGATCAACATGGCTTGTCGGGCCATATTGTCATCACTAGTTCGCAAAAGCTGGGAGCGGGCTGCTCGGCGATTGCCTGGCGTACCATCCTCTTTTGGAATCCAGCATAGAGCATCGGATTGCTCTCGATTTCGGCAAGATTGGCGTTGAAATAGTCTTCGATGCTCATGTCTGGATTGTTCGGAACCGGACTGGGCATGTTCGGCGATTGAGCGACGAAATTGGCCAGGCGCATTTCCGTAGCCGCCGCAGGCGGTTTGGCAGGATGGTCGCGCCAGAAGGCGACCATGATCTGGTTCGCCTGATATTCGGCTTGCCAGCGGCTCAAGGGTCGTAGCGCCATCTCCTGCAGCCAGTGCCCGAGTTCATGCGCTACCAGCAGGTTGTTAAAAACCTCGCCGTATTGTTCGTGGCCAGACAGGCCAAGCGTGCCAATGGCGGCAAAGCGATCCATGGCGGCACGGCGCACTGGTGGAAGCACTTCATAGGGAACAAGGACAATGGCGCGGCTTGATGGGTCATAGCGCGTCGCGTCGGGTGTCGTGGCAACCCTGATTGACGGCTTGAACAGAGGTTTACGACCACAGGCTACGACAGCGTCATAGAAGGCATCAAGAACGGGCTGGGCCTGCGTGATGACGATTTCAGCGCGGACTGTCCCATCATGAGTTGGGAGTAGGCTGGCTACGGCAGGCAACTGCTTTAGTAGTTCCGGCACCGCCGTTTGCACCGTCTCCCACACCACGTCGAGGTTGATGTCGAAGTAGCCGTGGGCAATGCGATTGCGCATGCCACGCATGCTGCGCCACGGCACTTGCGCGTGAGCCTCGGCGAACTCTTTGTGCCCGTCCATCACCTTCGTGGCGGCCTCGCCGATGATGATGAGGCTCATGATGACCGCTTGCTGGGTGCGCTTGTCGGCCAGGAAGTCGTCCTTGGCCAATCCTTCCACGAAGCTGCACACATCCGCTGCGGCCTGCTGCATGTGATCGATGTAATCAGGCAGACGGTTCTCATTCATACCGGCTGCGCCTCCGCGAGCACCTTGGCCCGGAACTTTGGCGGCA
>VFSW01001038.1_pt1 | contig 41460 bp, 57 predicted proteins | sample 5358111 | NCBI WGS metagenome assembly VFSW01 (sample SAMN11554181, study PRJNA540505) | mine drainage metagenome | isolation source: sediment from site ElyBrook_90M | place: USA: Ely Copper Mine, Vershire, VT | collected 2017
GGTAAATCTCACCCTCTGCGGCTTTGTAACCCTCAGGGAGCAAGTCTCCGTTCTGGGTCTGGTAGACGACGAGATCGCCAATCTTTGCCACTGTAGAACCTCCTATGGTAGACTCTGGTTATGAAGAAGCCCTACAAACAGCGAGCGACCACACCACCTGAGATACGTTTTCAACGCCACATTAACAGAGATGGCCCTGTCCCCGAGTTCACTCCCGAGCTTGGCAATTGTCACCTTTGGACCGGGGCCAAGTCTGGAAGTGGCTACGGGATGTTCAACGATGGAGAGCGCATGGTTGGCGCTCACGTCTTTGCTTACGGCCCCGTACCTGCTGGCCTTGAAGTCGATCATCTTTGTCGCGTCCCGCTCTGCGTACGACGTTCGCACCTGGATGCAGTTACGCACAAAGAGAACCAAAGACGAGGCCGAGCAGGCGAATGGGGCCGCGCGAAGACTCATTGCCCTTCTGGTCATCCCTACGACGAGGCCAACACGCGCTGGTACATAGGACATCGATACTGTCGAGCCTGTGATAAAGCGCGGGTAAGACCCAAGCGTGATAGGCATAAGAAGAAGGCACTCCATAGCTAGTTGTTTGTTGCGGGAGCAGCTACAGAATATAGTAGGGGTGCGCCATACGTGTCGTCTAATTCAAACGCGCCGTAGTCGGCAGTAGCATTCAGCTCCCATGCACGTAGGGATGCGTCGCGCTGTTCCTCAACACCGAAGCCCTTGGAATTAAGAACCACAAGGGCGTTTTTGCTCATGATGACACCAATACCATCACCAGCCACACCACCAGCACCACCAGCAATGTTGCCATCCTGGAAGACCTGTACGCCGTTAATCTCGTAAGCATAGAAGCGCTTAACAAGGTCTTCAGAGTAGCCATCTGGCAGGGGGTAAGTAGCGGATGGGCCAACCGCTGCCGACACAACCACCGCATAGACAGCGTTCGGGTGGTGGACAATAGCAATGGGCTCCGGGAACTTGTTGGCCTTAGCAAAGGCGATACAGGCACCCGCGTTAGTCATCGTAAACAGCTTGGTAGTTTGACCCAGAGATGTGCCGCCATTCAAGGCCGCATACAGAGCAATGATGTCCTGGTCCTTCTTGCGGGCCGCTGCATCACCGAACTGCCTGCCAACAATGTTGAAGACAGACTCGTTCTCCTGTCGGACCAACTTGTCAGTCAGGATGATCTTGGCACCAACCTCAGAACTGGTGAGGTCAATGGTAGTCATGCCGATGTTCTGTTCGTTGATCATGTCCACGCCGTCCTGAAGGGACGCAAAGACGAACTGACCAACCTTGGGAACTGTGACAGTCTTGGCACCCTGTTCAAGCACCATCTGCTCGACCAGTTCAACGTTAGGTGCGTTATGCTCCATCGTATATCGCGCTTGGGCGACTACGACCCTCTGTGCATTAGCCAATTGGCCCGTAGTTGCAGTCTGTGGCAACTGTTTATCCCTTTCCTAGAGCTTGCGCTGCCAGGCCAATCAAACTAAACTGTGGAGCATGAATGCTTACTGTTCGGTCGAAGGCTGCACGAATCTCAGTGATGGATATGCGCAAGGCTGGTGCGTAATGCACTACATGCGCGACAAGAGGGGAAGCACTCTCGCCGCCCCTAAGCGCGTTTGGCAGGATGCACGTACGCGATTCTGGTTGAAGGTTGCAAAGGGCGAGCCTGACGAGTGTTGGCCGTGGACCGGCACGCTCAAAGCCAAGGGATACGCCCAATTCAGGGTTAATGGAGAATGGGTCTATGTTCACCGCTTCGCCTACGAGATGCTTTACGGCCCGATTCCCGAGAACCTGACTGTTGACCACCTTTGTCATAACCGCGATGAGAACTGCGCAGGCGGTGATGACTGCCCCCACAGGCGTTGCTGTAACCCGGTTCACTTGGAACCTGTCACGCAACCAGTTAATTGGCGACGAAGCAAGAATAATCCCCATAACCGAGTTCATTAGCGACCACTCTTAGACTTTTCAGCCTTCAGCCTGTTGTACTCGGCGGTCTCAGCAGCGGTAGTCTCACCCCTGCCATATTTCTCTTCCAGTTGGACAAATGACATCGAGCCGGGAGCAGTACGGCCATTTGACATACCAGGAGGGGAAGTCCCTGCTGGATCACTACGGCCCTGTTCTCTACCGGCATCGAATTGCTCTACATCGCGGGCAAGAATTTCTCGCTTGAACTTAGCGGAGACCTTCATAGCCTCCTCTACGCCCATGCTCTTGACCGCTTTGGTGTGAAGTGCAGCAGTCTCAACCCATGCATTGAGATAGTCGGGGAGCGGCATGTCCTGAGTGGTCAGCTTGTCCAGAGTCTCCTGAGCAGCCTTTGGTAGGATGCTATAGGCAGTCTCCGCAACTTCGCTAGCCACGTCTCCGCGAATTACCTGGTCTGCTACAAGGTTGTAGCCAGCGAGAGCATTCTTAACCTCAGTCTGCTCATAGTCAGTCAGAGGTCGCGGCGAGCCATACTCATCCTTAGCCTTAGCAAAGACCTGATCGATCTTCTGCTGAGCTACAGGGAAAGCCTGCCTGAGCCGCTGCTTGGTCGCTTCTCGCTGTTGCTGTGTCTGGCCCTGCTCAAGCTCTGAGAGGACGCTGGACCGGCCCCGCTCCTCAGCCTCAGCACGTTCTGCATCTGCAAGGGCGGTGATTCGAGTCTGGCGGGTGTCGGTCGGGGCAACTTGGCCCTCAGTAGTTTCGCGCTCAGTGCCAGTGTCGGTCTGGGTCTCCTGCTGCTGGTTGTCTGTAAGTCGGCCAGTGGCCTTCTCCTCGGTTTCAACCGCCTGGGACTCCTCGGTCTCCGTCTTAACCTCTGTGCGTTCGGCTACGTCTGTGGTCATACTACGGCTCCTGCTTGGCCGCTGGGCAACAAAAAAGGGCGCATCCAATGAAGGATGCACCCTTAAGCAATGCTCGGGCGGCTATCTAAGCAGCAGTGTACGCGCGGTTAGTCCTTTTTGGCAACAGCGGGGCCTATGGTCATTTTCCAGTCGGCTGAGATGTTGCCATACTTATCCCGGAAAATGATAATCTGAGCACCGCAATGAGTCTGCTTGGCAAGCTCCAAAATCGGGGCCATCTGGTCTATGAGGTCATGCATCTGCTGAGGGGCAGCCATTAAGGAATATACCCCGGAGGTAACACCGGCCCTGTAGCAGTACCAAGCGGCGCACTGGCAGGGGGAGGAGTGCCAGCAGGAGCAGAAGTCAAGGGTTTCTGTCCACTCTTTCTGCCCGCAATCTCCTGTTGGATGACAGCCTGAGCCTTCTGAGTCGCCGCTTCAGGGGTCATTCCCTGCTGTGTATAGCGACGGATCAATTCCTGGAAGACCTGGTACTGCTGGAAGTAGTTAGCATCGTCAGGCAGCGTGTTAGCCAATTGCGCGTCAGAAAGCCCAGCAAGATTTGAGCCTTGGTTTCTAACGCTAGTGGCATAAGGCTGCTGAACGTTCTCTTGATACTGGGCCTGCAACTGGTCGTACTGCTGCGGCGTAACCCACCGTCCTGCACCTGTAGCCGGGTCTGTCCACTTGACTGCCCCAGCAAACGGCGGCTGGCCCGCTTCTTGTACTCCAAGACCTGCGCGGTTCTCCACAATGCCCGCGTATTCAGAACCTAGTTCGGCTTGACTAACTAATTGATTAGCCTGGTCTAGAGTCAAACCAGCCTTAGCCGCTGCTAGTTCTGCCGCCCGTACATCGGTACCCTGCAACTGCACAATCGTCTGGGCTATCTGTAGCTGCTGGTTCCTGATCGGGTCTTCGTAGCCAGCCTTTTCTGCCAGTCGTTGCTCTTGAGTCATGATCTTGGGTCGGATACCAGCCTGACGTGGCCCGTTGTATTCGGACGGCAAGTTAACTTCAGCCGGGGCAGACACGCCCATAGCAGAATCTCGCCGGTTCTCAGAAGCATAGGCATTCTGGGCCTCGCCAGCATTGAGTAGGTCAGGAGTGTTCTTACTCGCTGCATAGATAGCTTGTAGCTCACCAGCTTTAAGTTGCTGGTTGCCTTGCTCCTGCTGTAGATAGCCTTTCTGCATCTGATTCTGCTGAGACTGAGCGAAGTTTACGCCCCACTTAGCTTGCAAGACGTTGTTCTGGAGCGGCATAGTCCCAGTCTTGGCATCCAGCACTTTAGCCTTCATATCAAGATACTGGTTCTTGGCCTGAGTCTGGTTCTGCTGAGCCTGCCAGATGTTCTGGTTAGGATTACCATACATAGTCTGCAACGGGACAGAGGTGATGCTAGGTGCAGGCTGTTGCTGACCGAACATTCCTGTGCCAATAGTCGAGGGATAGGAATTTTGGGACTGCTGCTGCTGGGGCTGGTAGCCGGGGATTCCCTGAACTCCACCTCCACCAAAGATACCAGTGCCTATAGTGCTGGAGTAGTTGTCCTGCGGAGGCTGCTGACCCCAGCCGCCATCGTTAGGATACTCACCCGGCAAGACTGGCTTGGGCTGCGGCCTACCAGTTCCACCAATTAGCAGAGTGCCACCACTGGCATAGTTTGGTCCGCCAGCAGGGTCATTCGTCGGCAAGCCGCTTGGTGTGACCCGTACTTGCTCCTGACCGTTCTCTCCCAGCCTGCCATGAACATTGCCCATGTCATCTACAAGGTTCACCGGGCGGTCAATAGTCTGCACCTGGGGCATCGGCTGACCTGCTGCCAATGTGGGCATGGGCCTGCTAATCTTGGGCTTATTACGAGGGGGAGCGAAGATTCCAGCCATCTAGTCCTGCCTCACCATGAACCTCGTCCCCGGTTTCGGAGGTTCTGGCCCGTACTTCTGAATCATCTGCTCAAGTAATGGGCCTGCCTGCTTGCTGACAATATACTCCCCGTTCGCATTCTTCGTGTCTCCCATGTATTGGAGGATCGCCTCCAGCTCAGGGGTTCTGCGTCTGACCTGGGTGAGAATGGACTGAGCAACAGCCTGCTTCTTAGCTTCATCGGGACGGCCATCAGCAGTCTTCAAGTCAGCATAGTTTGTCTTATAGAGCCGCTGAGCTTCTTGATCCTTATACACATCTACAGTCTTGGTGTAGTAGGTGTCAATCCGCTCGGAATAGTCCCGCCAGGCTTGCAGGACTCCGGGGGTCTGGTTTACGGGGCGGTCTAGCCCTGCGAACTTAGCAGGCCGCTTGGGGTCCATCTGGAGCGCATAGTCTACCGCTGCCGGAGAGTTCAGTGTAGGCGCATCCTTGTTCTGCACGCCGCCCTTCCAATACCAGTTCAGGGCATCCTGAAGCGGGTTAGCCTTGTCCAGAGCCACCAACTTCTTAGCCTTGTCCGGGTCATCAGGCTTGATATCAAAATACCCAGCAGTCTTACGCTCGTCTATGTACTTGAGGTACTTCTGGTGGGCGTCAGACTTGCCTTGCCGGGTCACACTTAGCGACTTCTCCAGCCAGTCTCTCTCATCAGGTTTAAGTCCCTTAATATAGTCCTGCTTGGCTAGCTCGGCAGTGTCGAAGTCTGGCTGACCATCTACTAGTTTAGGCTGGATGCCGTAGTAGCCGTTAATCACGTCCTCATATTGGGTCTTATCGAATTTCGCAAAAGTACCCTTGAACTCATCGGCAAGATCGAGAGAAACCTGTCGCCTGCGAGTATCCAGCTCGCGCCAGATATCAGGTAGCGGCGTACTGAGCTGGCCATTCTTGAAAGCTAATTCCGCCGCTGATTCCTGTTGATTAATCTCCTCTGTACGACGCTCCCTGGCCTGCCTACTCTCAGACTTAGGTAGTTCGGCATCCATTTGCTTAACTTCAGGAGACTGATTGACCTTGAACTGCTGCTCAGGGTCGAGTTCATCGAAGGGCTTACCGTAGAGTTCCTGCGCCTTGTCGTATCTTGTGTCCCTAACACTGGGGTAGGTATTAACACCGCTAGAGAGGACTGCTAGTGGGGTATCCATTGCCACACCCTGTAGCTCATCTGCTTTGTAAGCATCCCAAATAGACTCTGCGACAAAGTTGAGCCCTAAATCCTTGAAAATGTTACCGGATCGTATCTCCTGGGTTATGGAATAGGGATCACCCTTAAAGTCTTTGCGCTCTGCGGCACTAACTAGAGTTCCCATTAGTGGGCTAGTAGCATTCCGAAGAAAGTCCTTACTTCTCAGTAAAGCATCAGACAGCCCCTTATCCACGTCACGAGTCTCCAGTGTTTTCTGGAATACCTTGGCTAGGTCGTAGGTCAACGTAGCTATGGGCTTCATGCCGCCCCAGAAGTCGTAATGGTGTTTACCAATGCGAATAGTAGGCAGTGGGTTGTAGGTAATCTCGGTGCCGGGGATTACCTCACTGGCAAGCTGGGCAAGCCCATAGTTAAGAGCTACAAAGGACAGCAAGTTCTTCCCAGACTCCTGTGTAGCTCCCGGTCTGAACAGCTCAGTAGGATGCCGGGCTATACCGATAGTGGAGTCCAATGCAGCCTGTATACGGCCAGATGTAGCTCTAGCAGAGAACAACAGAGGAATCCCGGCCTGGCCTATACCACCCCTCTGCTGGGAATGCTCGATCTTCTTAACTAAGTCTTCGTACATCTGCTTGTCGTGCGGCAAGGTGTGACGTTCCTCGAAATCCCACATACGCTGAGCAGTCTCCTGGTAACGACCACGGGCATTGAGGTTTTGTTGCATCGCAGCCTGGCGCTCGGAGACACCCTCACCAGTACCCAGCTTCCTGCCCGGCCCAGCAATAGACTCCTGAATCTCACCGGCCTTCTGGCCAGCGGCAGCAAGTATCTTAGACTTGCCCCTACCCTCATAGCCCGGCGCACGCTCAGCAGCACCCTCGCCCCAGTCCCAGCGAGCCCCACCCAGTTCGTCCCATGTATAGCCCTTGTAGGGGGACACGCCGTCCTTAGAGTAGGGACTGATCCACTTGTTGCGGAAGCTAACCTCGTCTATCTCCCTCGCTGCTTCCTCGCTCACCCCATCCTTGACTGACAGCCCGAACTCCTTGAGTGCCTGTCGCGGGTTAGTCAACAGACGTGGCAGACCTGAACGGCCCAGAGGCGGACTAAGGCTAGACTTCAATGACAAGAACTTGCCAGCGACTCCACTGACCTCATCGTAGACAGACTGGGCGAAGTTGTTAGGTCTACGAACATCTGTAGCAGCCACACCCGGCAGGCCAGTTTGAGGTGTTTCTGCCCCCCTAGCTACCGCACCCTCGACTGCCTGTCCGGTGCCTTCAAAGCCCTTACTGTCTATCCACCGCTCTAATTTCCCATAGGCATTGATCCGATCTATGTTCCAGTCAGCAGGCCAGCGCCGTCCGCCATCCCTTGCGGTCTTAACGTCATTCCATTGTTGTCTGAACTCCGCTTCAGACATCTGCGTTCCGCCAGTACGCTCTACATACTCCTTAGAGAGACGAGCCCGTTCAGCCACAGAAGCAGCATCGAGTCTGCCGTAGCCAGTACGAGGAGTTGGAGGTTGAGCACCCAACTCTGGTACAGCTTCATTAAAGCTAACCTGACCACCCTGACCACCCATCTCTAGTTGGCCTGCATTAGGATTATCAATTGGTGGCTCAAACCGCCCAGTACCAGGCTGGACCACATCCGGTAGGGTCTTGGACGGGTTCTTAGGCCCAGCAGTCCTCGCAGCCTTTAGTGCAGCATTCTCTTCTGGGGTACGGCGTTTGCCCTTCTGCTCCTCTTCCTCTATGGCCTGCTTGAGCTGAGACTTGCCCTGTCCTTTAGCTACTCTGACAGCCTCAGAGAAGGGGTCACCAGCAATCTGAGCGCTACGGGCAATGCGAGCAGTGCGGTCAGAGAGAGATGAACCAGTAGCCTCACTCCATTCAAACCTACCATCCTTGTATGTAGGCTCCGGCAGACCACGCTGAACAAGAGCTTCTTTAGCAGCTCGGACATTCTCTACTACCGTCTCTGCCGAGTCCCGCGCCTCTTGAATAATTCTCGGAGACATCTTCAGCCGCTCGCCGTTGGTCAGAATATGTCGAACTTGGCCCTCACGGACAATCGTATCCTCATAGGTATTCTTAAAGCTGTTCTCAGGGAGGATGGCTAGCTCATTCGCACTCTGTGGAACAATCGCATTCCCATGATTTCTAGCTCGCTCGCTGGCTCGCTGCATCTCTGAGCGAGTAGCTTCGTCAGCCAGCACATTAGGCTTCTGCTCAGGCAGATTTTCCGGGGCCTTACCCGCTGCACGCCGAGCTTCCCTACTAGACAGTCCTGTGGCTATCTGTTTAGCTTCAGCATCCGAGTAACCCTCAGCTTTCAGATCATCTACATACTGCTGAAAGACTCGCTTGTAGGTACGCTCAGCAGCAGCACCCTTAGCAACTTGCTCCTGAGTAGTCCTAGCTGCTACTTGTGGTGCTGTATCGATGCCTCCCGCAGCTTCAAGAGCACCGGGGAAGGCTGACCTAATTTCCTCATCAGACATGCCCAGTGCGCGGGCTTTCTGGATGAAATCAACCGGGTCTGGCTTGCCCTTGCCGGTTATGCCCATAGCTCCAGGCGGGGTCTCACCGGGTTGGACTACACTCAAGTTGGGCTTAACCTGTGTAGTCCATGGGCGCCCAGCCGCACCCACGGGATTAACATGGCTGGCAACACTGGTCGGATTCAGCAGGTCTTCACCCTTGGAGCCACCCAGGGCTCCGCCAACCAGAGCCAGGGGGCCAGTCTTGCCCAACACAGGGAGGTTCAGTGACTCATCCAGCCCAAGGCGCTTATCAGCAGCCTCTCCGACTATTTGTCCGCCTGCACCGATAGCTGTAGCTACAGGCCCGGCACCAATCATCGGCAAGGCTGTTCCCAAAGCCAAAGCCGCATTACCCAGCCGATTTTGGCCCTGTCTGCTCGCCTCCAGTTTGGCACGCGGGGAGCCAGTTGGAGCATCAATGAACTCCTGCCCCTGACGCTCATCGAAAGGCCCATAAGAGCCATCGAAGACTCCACCAGTCTGCGGGTCTACAGGAGTAATCTTGCGCAGTTGGTTCCTGAGTAAATCTTGAACAATGCTAGGCTTATTGGCCGCTTCAGTTACCTGTCCCTGGTAGAGTTCTCGCCTTGCAGAGTCCTGTATTCGCTGGTCATAAGTCCGCTGGGCATCAATGGCCCCGCCACCGCCGTAGTCATACGGTACATCCCCACTCATGTCGCCGGACTGTGGGCCCATGAGGTTCGGGGTATTGGGCAGCGGGATCGGCTGCGGTACAGCAGGCAAGCCCTGTGTATCTAGTTGACTGGTATCCGTGTTGACTGCTGGCAGGCCCTGAGTGTCTATGTTGAAGTCTTGTGGCTGCTGTATCTCGGGCTGGGAGCCGAAGTCAATAACCGGCTTCTTCTGCTGCATCATGCCGGGGATCGTATTTACTACAGAATTGCCTATAGCACCAGCAGGCCCACCGCCACTGTCTCCGGGATAGGGAGTACGTCCTAGGGCACCAAAAGGTTTCCCTTGGTAGGTAGCATTTTGTCCCCAATCTGTCCAGGAGTCGGGATTGTTGCTGACCATGCGCCACATGTCGTTAATCTGGGTAGTAGCATCGCTACCAGCAGGAATATAGTGAGATTGGTAGAGTCCGTAAGCTGCACCGCCATCGCCAGGAACAGTATCTGAGCCGCCAGACTCGCCTTCCATGACATAAAGAGACTTATCAAGTAACATCGCCGCATCAGGCCGGGACTTGAGCTGTTGGGGCATAGAGTCCCAAACTTGCTTCCGCCACTTCTCTACCTGTGGAGAGTAAGTCTTGATAGTCGGCGGAGGCTGCTGCTGGGCCTCTACCTCAGCGGCGAGAGGGCTAAGAACATTAAGGGCAGGCGATTTAGTCAGTACTAAAGGCATCTGGTACCTGCTATAATCGAGGGAGCCGCGTAGCTACAAACTACCGGCCCCGTGACACCAGAGAGGAGAAGTCTCAGATGTCTAAACAGTATACCCCCGAGCAACGCCAAATAGCTTTCTGGGCAAAAGTCAACAAGAATGGCCCGATTCCCGAGCATCGTCCTGAACTAGCGAATTGCTGGATTTGGCAGGGAGCCACTACAAACAACGGATACGGAAGATTCCAAGGAAACGAAGGCAAGTTGGTTCTGTCTCACCGCTTCGCCTTTGGCCTGGTACCTGAGGGCCTTCAAACTGACCACCTATGTCGCATCCATGCTTGTGTTAGACGGTCTCACTTGGAAGCCGTTACGGGTCTTGAAAATGCGAGAAGAGGGATCAATGCGGAGGTTCAACGAGCAAAAATGAAGTCGAGGACGCACTGTCCACAGGGCCATCCTTACGACGAAGCTAATACTACCGTTAACCCCAACAACGGTAATCGGCAGTGCAGGGCTTGTGGTCGCGTTAGACAACGAGTCAAGTACCGGGAAGTGCACCAGCTCAGCCCTTCTGATTACCGACTCTGGCGAGTTCTTCCTTGAACATGTCCCTCAGTCGGGGCATTAGCTCATCTATAAGCATTTCACAAAGGTCCTCAGCACTGACCATGTTAGACCGGCCTGCTACCGCCTGCACCTGTCCGTTGTTAAGCTGAGTAGACTCCGGCTCAAAGGTGCCATCATCATCCAGATGCCGTATCATCGGCCCAAAGACAGGCGGCAGAGCCTTTACCTTTTGCTTACCGAGATCGGGAAGGCCGTTCAGATTCATGGTGTTACCTCTGGCAATGTAGGCTCTGGTTGGGTCTGCGGATACTTTTGCTCCAGCGCTTCCCAGTCTTGCATATCGTGCTCGAAACGCCAAGGAAACTTCGCAGATTGCTCCATCCAGAGTTCAGGGGGTTTGACCCTGTAAAGAGACAGCCGCATCTCTGGCCCCGGCTCCTTTACCCCCATAGCCTTGATCGCTATCTCAAAGGACTTTAGGGCCAGTTCTGCCGTCTTCTCCCCTACTTCCTTGAGCATTCTGGACAAGCGGTCAGGCTCGTATGTCGCTATCCAGCCCCAGCACTGACCCAGTGTTGGCGGGGAGTAAAGGACAGACGCGTTATACATGGTGGGCGGGGTTTTACTAACACGCTCCGGCTTGTTGTTCGCAGCCTGTGGTGCCATCGTCATTGAGAAGCTACCTTTCTAGCTTCTTCCACAAGAGCCAAAAACTCATTAATGGTCTCTCGTTCCCCATCAAACAGGAGATCGGGCCGTGTCTCTAAGTAATCTCTGATAACACAAGCCTTGCCCAGAGACTCAGGATTAAACGGGTCTGCTACTATCTCGTGGACGTAGCGTCTCATCACTGCGCTAGGCATTGTCACTGTGTTGGCATCCCCGGATTAGCTCCACTGCCACCTACAACCCCGCTAGTAGCAGGAGGCAATCTACCACTAGCATCTGGACCTGCACCCGCATTGCCGTCTCTACCTACTGGAGCAGGGAGACTGGGCGGCATACCAAAGGTTACAAGGATGCCGCCAGATGTACGGATGTAGTCAGAAGCTACCGCATCCATCTGCTGCACCCAGCCGCTGGTGGTATGCTTGAGCGCCAGGTCTATAGAGAGCTTTTCTATCTGGTCGGCCACATCCTGGTAGCCCGCAGCTTCGATCCCCTCGGCGAAGGTAGACAGGCCCATAGCTTCCCGCTGTGACCAGTCCTGGATCATCATGCGCCGTTCTTCCTCAGTCATCGACTGGGTAGAGACAACAATCTCGTGCGGGAAGTCAACCATGCTAGCATCGATAGTGACACTGGTATTGGCCTTCAGCTCTCCCTTGGCATACTTCTCGCCACCCAGAGCATAGATCGGGAACTTGTCTTTGTATTGTTTGATGCTGGCCCTGACCATCTTCATAATCTCGGCCCAGCCCCAGTCGAGGTTACTGAGCATAGGCCCAAGCTGGCGCTTGCGGACTCCGATGGCTAGCTGGATGCCACCGAGAGTTGCAGCCTTGGCTACCTCAGACGTGGTGACTGCCATCTGGGTATCGGCAATCATGTTCATCTCGGCGGTCCACGACTCGTCTAGCTTGTTCAGGTCATCATCACTTGGCGCTACCCAGAGCATCGGCTTACCAGTCACGTTGATGACGTTAGGCCCGCCTCGTTCAATGTCGATGTTGCTGGGCTCCTGGAGGATACCTGCATCCTTGAGTGCCGCTACCATCTCCGGGCCTTGCTCTACGAGGAAGTCTGGTTTCCAGTTGAATGCCTTGGTCATGCGGATGCCCCGGATCATGTTGATCACCATCGCGCACTGCATCAAAGCCCACTGAGTAGGCTGAAACCGCTCTACCGGGACTCTGAGCGGGGTAACATGGCCGGGAACCACTACCACTGGAATGCCATCAGTCATGGTCTCGGCTTCCCAGACTATCTGACCCTGAGTGCCGTCATGGTCGCTGGAATTGCGGCTACCCTCAGCGCCGATAGTGCCGTGCAAGGCTACGTGGTAAACATGGTCTGGCTGGTATAGCTCGATCATCTCTACCACGTCGGCGACTCCGGGCAGGCCAACACGCCGGGTAGTAAGATTACCCACATCGCCGGTCTCTACAGGCTCATCTTCGCCCAGCGGGTAGGCCCATTCCCACTCTTCGCCCGTGTACTTGAGCGTCTGTCCTTCAAACTGAGTACGCTGCTGGCCCTTGTAACGGTTTATCACATCGCTGACAAGGATGGTGTAGCGGCGACCCATGATACTGGGCCTGCATGGTCCACCCTCCATCGGGGCGAAGCAGGTCAGGGGATCGGGGATTTCTACCCGCCACGGGTTGCCCTGTTTGTAGGACTCGGAGCCAGCACCGTCACAGTGCAGGATCATGTAGACCCAGCCGGTTGCGCCCTGGTGCCAGCGGCAATCGTGGGAGTTTCTACCGCCGTCATCTAGCTGAGCCCGCTTGACCGCGTACCACTTCTCAGCTTCGTCGGCCTGGTCTTGCAGGTCTACACTGCTCTTACCCTGGGAGATTACAGAGGTAATAGTCGGGTAGCTGCGGCAGTCTGCCAGAATTGAGTTGAGCACCCACATCACTCTAGGGGTGTTGGTTGATACGCTGTCTCCCCTAGTCATGTGCGGCGGTAGGTCTGGCACCGTTAGCATAGAATGGAGTTCGTGCCTGCGTCTGGCCCGGTCTCGCTGGTCGCGCAAGAGCTGGTCTGCCTCCAACCATTTTACTGTCTGGATGATCTCGTTGGCACCCTTAGCCACGTTCGGAGCCCTCAGTCAGCCGCCAGAGCCATGCTTCTCTCGCCCCGTCTATTTCCTCGCCTAACAGGTAAGTCGCCCCGCCGTTAGCGCAGGTGATATGTAGTTCATCCTTGACGGTGAATGAGCCTTCGCTGGTTTCAATCTCCGGGCCTAGCTCCGTCTTGCTAACCTTGAGTGACTTGCTGGACTTGAGTAAGTCTACAGAGAAGTTGACATGCGGCGGGAAGTAGGGACAGACTAGCCGCTTTCTGGGTTCGCCACTGGGCTTGCCAGTCAAGTCGGCATCCTGCCAAGTCTCTATGCGGACTTCTAGGGGCTCAATCATTGTTACCCCACGCTATATAACTGAGGGAAAATGGATCTTTTTTAAAGTCCAGATGATGATTTCGCATTGTGGCCTCGACAGAATAGGCAGGACCAATTCGGGCGCTAACCTTGAGTCTGAGCCCACGGTTATGTTCGGGAAGATTATCCAGGACTTCTCGTATCTGGGTCCAGCTCCCTTCTAGTTCAATCTTGTGGATCATCCGCCGAGGTATCCGTCTCTGTAAGCGCGAGGGTCTAATGGTATGTCGTTGTTCTGAGACTGCATCTCAACCCGTGTCTTGGCCTGTTCGTGCAGTATCTGCTCCATTGTGATGCTCTGCTCATGTTCCGGCTGAGCGGCTACTAGCTGGGCCATAGTCTTCTTAGGCGTCTTCATACTGCTCCTCCGTAAATCCCTTGTGGCTTGCTCCCATATGGCGCTGGCCGGGGATCGCTGGCATAGACTGGCCTGGCATACGCCTCCATATAGACCAGAGCCGGTTGCTCCAGTTCCTCGTTAGCGTACTCCAAAGCCGCAACCATGTCTTCGTTGATCCGGGCAACTACAAAGTCTTCTGCCCGCTCTGTGGCTACGTAGACCTCGTGATAGTCCTCGATCTGCTCGCATAGCTCCTCAATACCGGGAGCGCCCTTGACCAGTAGTAGGCCGGGACTGTCTGGCTCACGAAATGGCGGCTGGGGGAACTCGGCCAAGAAGCGCCGTTCGTTTAGCTCCAGACTCATGCTGGGTACTCTGCCGCCGGGGAAAACGTTGAACAGTCTGCCGGTGATCTTGGTGCGGGCATTACGGGAACCTGCTGAGCCGACTGCGATGTTGTATCCCAGCATCCCGGCTAGCGCGCCCTGAAGCGGGTCTGTGCGGCCTCGCCTGATCTGGTAACTTACCCGCTGGTTGCCGATGGCGGTTAGCAGGTTGGCATTGTCCGGCGTAACAGGCTCGGCCCAGGCTTCCCGTACCCAGCGTCTGCCGTACTGGTCCACTGATACCGGGATCGCCGCACCCTTGTGCCGCCGTCCGTAGTCAACCCCGATTGCGCCGGTGATCCAGTGAGTCTCTGGCTCTAGGTCGCGTACGTGAGTCTCTCTATCAAAGTGCGGGTAGATGGCATTCTCAACCCCGACTCGCTGGCCTAGCAGGAAACGCTTACGCCGGGTGCCACTGAGCTTCTCCAGTGTGCCTAGGTAGTTCTCGCCGGCTGGGGTTGCTGTGCCGTCGTCGTTGAAGAATGCCGGGTTGTCGTGCAGCTTGGAATAGATAACCCTCGCATCGCCTCTGTCGCAGCGCAAGTGAAGCCAGTTCCGCGCCGCTGTGGGGTTGCAGTCGGCGATGATGCGCATACTCGGGAGCACGCCGTTGCGCAGACGGGTTAGCAGGGTCTCGTGCGATTCCTCTGTTAGCTCTGTTCCTTCATTCTCGTAGATCAGGTCATACTCGGAGCTAAGTATCTTGTCGGGGTCGTCCATGCCGCCCAACATGATGCGGCTCCCATTGGGATATCTGTAGCTTGCAGCCTCAGACTGACTGCCGCCGAAGAACTTAACGCCATCCTGGGGTCTGAGTACCTTCTCATTCAGGGTCACTAAGCAGGTGTTGGTCAGAGTGACGGCATGTTTGCGGACGATCAGCACTCGCAAGCCCGCGTACTTGTGGCAGAGCAGGTTGATCAGCTCCAGGATCGTGCGGGTCTTGCCGGTGCCGCTAGGACCTTCTGCTACTACCTCGCGGTCCCGTGCGTTCCATAGCTCCAGATTGCCGCCCCGTAGCTCAAAGGTCTGGACTAGCTCAGCCACCACGTATTATTAGCCTACGTCCTCAGGATTTGCACCCTTATACTCCCGTACTAGTAGCTGCGCCCTGATGTTGACGTTTTGATCCGGCCGGGGAAGTGCACCTAGTTCTTCTGCTACTTGTCTAAGCCGTGCTGAAGCCGTATTGATAGCTGCAAGTCTCTCGGAAGTGGTCTCAGCCGTAGTTACTTCAGCCTTAGCAAGTGAGTAAAGCTCCTGATTCTCGCCTATGCGCCACACTTTAGAGCTAATTTGGTGAACCGCTGAGTCTGTTTCAACCGCTTCAGCACGCCGGTTGATCTCTTCGCCATGCCGTACAGCGAAATCAGAGACCGAACTAGTAGCTACAGCGTACTTGCGAGCTACATTAGCCTGTGACATGCCGTCTAGCAGGTCTCCAATGACTTCCTGAGTCTGTTTCTCTAGTCTTGTGCGGCGCTTTGTTCGCCTAGCAACGGTCATGTACTAGGACTCCTGGAGTTTACGTATTCCTTTGCAGTGATGCCAACCCGAGCGTAGATGCTCTTGTCAGTACACCGAATCCTAGCACACTTCACCCGCCAGGCCACACTTATGTCAAGCCAGACTACCATCGACTGCACTTATCTACCCTCGACTAGGTATAACAACTATGAGTTGTGCAGAGTGTTACGGTCTGCTATAGTCTGGGTACTAGCTAAGGAGGAGGAGATAGAAATGGAACTGAATTACAACAACCCCAGCACTAAGAGGCTTCAAGCCATCACTGCCGGCGACCGTGCTCGACAGGCACGCGAATGCTTCCTTGACACAGTGAGTCACTTCGGACCCGGTGCTAAAGAGTCTCACGAGGCCCTGAACGCTTGGGGTAAGGCACACAACGAAGCAGTAGAAGCTGACCGGCAGGCACAAGGTTAGATGGGAGCGCGAGACTCTACCATGTTCATACTCTTGGCCCTGATCATCCTGATCATCCTGGCACTGGCACTAGCCATCCTGGCACTGGCAGTAGCCCTCGAAAGGCTTATGGACTAGAGACCATGAACGAACGTTTCACCCCAGAGATTCACAGCTACAAAGCCCCTTCAGGTGAGTATAACCTGTTCAAGCGCTGCGGATCATGCGGCTGTGGGCAATCACTGCACTACCTAACGGATCGGACTTACAAAGCCTATTGGTTTCAGTGCGTCAAGTGCGGCGAACGGACAGACGTACAAGGAAGAGGGATTCGGTAGATGTACACCACACCCAGCATCCGTGAGGCCTACAGCATGAACAGGGCTGCCTTGATCGCAGATATCAAGCGATCCGGCAATACCATCGTCTACCCGCCACTAGCCAAGTTCTCTAAGGAAGAACTGATCGGAGCTTGGCTGGAGCGATATGGAATCAAAGAATTAGAGAGGATCGACTAATGCTTGCGTATCACTACCTCAAGAAAGACATGACTGCCGGGCATGGCAAAGAACCGGCATGGAAGATCGGCGAAACCCGATCACTTAAGGGCGAGCTGATCATCTGTGAACACGCTTATCACAGTAGCCCTAGTCCGGCTGAGGGATTGTCGTATTTACCAGGCCCGATGCTCTGTCTTGTGGAAATCGGGAAGCCGATGAAGCAGACGGCTCAGCACATGGACAAGTATGCCAGTAGGAGCCGAACCCTGCTTAAGTGTGTCGATATGAGCGTGCCTTTGCGCCTACTCATGTGCGACATTGCGGACATGGAGAACGCAAGCTATGAGGCTGAGAATCCAGGGAGGAAAGTGCCAGTAGAAGCACTGAACTCTGTGTTAGTGGGACGGAAATTCGCAACAGGAGAGATCACGCAAGAAGAAATGGAAGTGGTGAATAGGGCGGCGTATGCAACAGCCTCCTACTCCTCCCCCTTCTTTTCCTCCTTCTACTCCTCCTCTTTCTCCGCCTCTTTCTCCGCCTTCTCCTCCTCCGCCTCTTTCGCCTCTTTCTCCGCCTTCTCCGCCTTCTCCTCCCCCAGGTGGCAAAAACTAGTTGCCGCCTATAACAAGTTAGCACTGGAAGCATTGGAGAAAGCATGACTTCCAAAGTAGAACGGTTCTGGACTTGCGACATGCAGCCCTGCGATAACTCCGCAGTCTGGCATCTACGTGGCGGGCATAAGCTCTGTGCTCACCATTATTGGGAGGATCGCTGCTGGTGCACTGAATACTTCGACAACCCTAGGTGCCCGGTACACGAATCCCCGATAGAGGAAGGGCACGGCGAACTAGCTCCGAACGGTACCAACTACTTTGACACAGTAGAACGCTTGCGCGATACTTCCGAGAGAGCGCATCTCGGGGGTGACAGATGTCTGGTTTGTGGAGCAAGCGCGAAGACTTCGCAGTTAATTTCATTGCGGCAGCGGTGTTCATTGTGATCGTCGCGATAGCCATCACCGTATGGGCAGCGTTTGAATCGCTTCCGAACCCGATCATCTTCTTCATATTCGTTGGGATGTTGGCGTTTGGAGCCATGTTGTTTGTCGAAGCGCCTGACCTTTGGCGACGCTATACCAGACCACGCAGTCCGCGAGCGTGGGAAAAGACTCTTAGAGATTGGCTCTATGACGCGGGATATAAGCCTGATCGGAAGGACAGCCCCGACGTAGATTTCCACATCGTGGGAACTGATCACCAGGGCCGCGAGATTCATTTCGTGATGTTTCCAAAGGAGCCTGGAGTCATCCGTATTAGCGTCACCTTCAAAATGAAATGGGACGCTGGCAGTCAAGAAAAGATGTCTAAGGAAGCTCTAGAAGCCGTGGCTTCGGTTGTGCTGATGCAACTGACGAGTTATGGCGTCTTACAAACCGGAATACAGGCGCCCTTTGATGCTGTGGAACTATTCGTTGATGTTCTCGCTGACGAGTCTCTGACTCGGTTCGTGTTTTTCGAGAAGGTGAACTACATGAGGAACGCGAAGATTCTGATAGATGTCGCGATGTACTACAACATGAGCGCCCAGTTAACGGCGAACCACTGGCTAGCGTAGACCACGCACGATTGATGAAGGGAGACTTCCAATGAACAAGAGTCAGCCCAGCGCACTGATGACTGAGGGCCTGACACGCACTACCAAGAAGAGTGATGCAGTCTGGGCCTATTGTCAGCAACACAAGACATGGATATCAGGTGGGTGGTCCTGGGATCTGCCAACCATGTGGCGCCTCCACGAGACCGGCATCGGCTCCGAAACCTATGCTCGGGTACGCGGCCTGAGCTGGGTTCCATGCAAATTCCTGCTGTACAAGTGGGCTCTCTCGGAGACGACATGACTAGAGAGCGAATGCCGTCAGTGCTGGGGTATTCACCCAAAGAGGTACCACGACGGACTCGGCAGATTAAAACGGCTGACGGACTCCGTAGGCCCCTTCCTGAGCGTTCCTGTGTGTGCGGTTGCGGCTCAGAGTTCCAGCCCCGCGATCCCCGTCAGCAGTTCATCCCAGGCCACAAGACCTACAAGATGCATCGTTGCCCAGAATGTCAAGCAGTTCATCGTCAAGGAGTGAAGCATGTCTGACTTAGCATTTATCGGCCTGATTGTCTGGATCGGTTCGCTCTGTGCCTTCTTATGGCTGAGTTTCCGAAACGGGGAATGGGATGACTGAGATCACAATAGCTAAAGCCCCAAGGATATGGGTATTGCATTGCCCCTTTAAAAAGAATGGCTACCCATCACTTGGTACGTTTGGAAAGACTATCGAGGAGGTAATCGTGATGAAGGCGTCCACTTGGACCCAACTTTGTGTTGAGATACCAGCTCTAGGAGATAAGAAGTTCGAGGTAGGATCGTGAGTGATCTCATCAGGCCAACACGCTTTGGCAACTCCCACTGTCCACGCTGCTGCAATGGTCAACTCGGCTGGGATGACGAGGTGTTCTGTCTCCAGTGCGGCTGGCGAGCCGTTCACACCCAGCCGCTAGATGATGGCTACTACTATCGGCAGTGGCTGAAACTACCAGAGGAACCACGAAAGATGCCGTTCAATGAAGCAATGACTGAGTTTGAAGGAAGGCAAGGCTAATGCCTCGCTTTGCTAGTCAAACCCCCGGCTTCTATCGCTCTGACCCACTAACTAAGGAGCTAGGTAGTCAACTCAGCTCTCGTGAAACCGAGGTCATGAACCTACTGGTGCAAGGGCTATGGAACAAGGAGATAGCAGACTGTCTGGGCATCTCGACTAAGACAGTGGAGACACACATTCACCACATCATGGAGCGGACCGGGATACAGCGGCGGGTGCTGTTGGGGATCTGGTGGAGTAAGCAATGACCAAGCGCAAGAAGTGTAGTCATAAGGGCTGTGACAACCTTGTTAACCGTGAAGGCTTGTGCTATGCACACTGGTACTTCAAGAAACAAGATATCATCTGGCCAGAGTGGACCGACAGATGAAACTTCCTATTGATGCTGGGATTAACCTACTTTGGTTCGATTTCTGGATTGGATGGTTCTGGGACAGGAAGAAGAAGAGACTATATGTCTGCCCTTTGCCATGCGTAGTTTTCTGGTGGCAGTGGTGATCAGCCTTAGCCCCGCTAACCTGGCCCGGATCAAGGCAGCAACCGATCTGGCTTACCCAGCACTAGACCCAGCACTGCGGCTGTACCTGAATCAGCAATTGCTAGAGAGTACCAGCTACTATGAGGTAACAGACTGGCTAGACCGACTACCCTTGACTGCGGCTTACTGTGCTGGTGAGCGGCTGAGGCTGGGTAAGCGCAAGACTAGGACGGAGGCGAACTGATGACACTGCTCGGAATACGTGAGGGAACTATTCTCCGTGAAGGTACTTGGGCCGACTGGCTCCCCCTTGACTCACTTCGCAAGAAGGAAGGCGCAGCACTAGGTTTTATTCCCAAAGCTGTCTACGAATCTGTACTTACTCGTACCCGTGTAGCCAATCGTGACCGCTGGAAGTACCAAGATGTGATCGTTACTGAAGACAACGCAGACTTCACCGGGTTCTGCATGACTTCCTACGCCAAGGACTTGGCTAATGTATTTCAGATTGTAGTAAGGCAAGATGCACGCCGCTGGCACCGTGCGCTACTAATGATCGATTCAGTAGAAGATAAGGCTAAACGACTAGGAAAGAAGGGCATCACCTGTCGAGTAGCTCAAGACTTAGAGAGTAACTTTTTCTGGACAGCAATAGGCTATTCAGTACAGGGGCTAGTTACTTCAACTTGGCTAAACCAAACAGAGAGTCAATCCAAGCGCCAGCTCTACGTCTATGTAAAGAAGTTCGCTGATGTGGCCTGAACTACAGATGCTAGCTCTCGCAGCCTGGTTTGGTTTGTGGTACGCGCTGACCGTGGCTGTGCTGGGCTAGGCTGGGCGTAATCGTCCACAGGAAGTACAGCGCTGATGCACGATGTTATGAATCGTTCGGGTTGGTCCCCATGTGTGCTCGCCCGGCTTGCAACCGAGCGCCCAATCACCTGCTGGGTAGACCCGAGGCTTTTCGTTTGTCACCGCTGTAACCCCCTCTGTCACCGTAACCGTTTATCTTATCTATATATTAAGGTAACCGCGGTTACGGTTACGGTAATTCGTTAGCGAGAGTAGCCTGCGAAGCTGTCGATCCTGTGCGCTGCCGAGCCCGGAAATCTTTCTGGTTCTTGGCCTTCCGGCAGCCGTCGTTACAATACTGGATCCTCCCGCTCCCGGTTAGAGGAAGGCTACAGTTCAGGCACTTACCAACCATCATGTCGGTTTCCCAAAACCATTCGTTCCCACGCGTTAACTTCTCAGGCCACTCTCTTTCGTCCCTAGCTCCACGCCAATGCCTCAGTCTTCCGTCATCCTCAAGACAGATACCAAACTCGGGCCAGCGCATCCACAGAGATGAACCTACCGGGCGCTCTGGTCGCCAGAGAGACTTGTTAAGTATGGTCTGATGAGGTTGGTGTGCTTCCATTGCTACTGCGCACTGGTGGTTGAGCCGCCACATGTCAATCTCTGAAGCGAGTTGGCTAGCTGCATCTTCTGTCTCTGTCCCACCTGGCAGCATCTTGTACATCGGCCCAATGATTAGTAGGTCAGGAGCTATGAGCTTCAGCCAAGCCGCCATCGTGGTACGGAATGCCTCGACTCCAAGGTCTATGCCTTGAGGCCATGTCGTAACCGTCAGCCAGCCGGGATCAATTGCCCGGCCTGCCTTAATCTTCTCTATCTCCCTACGAACCAGACTACGTGGGTTTTCAAGGTCTATAAGCCAGACCTTCTTGCGTTCTATATCTTCAAGTGTGAACGGATGGACGCCCATCGACACCTGAATCCCCAGTTGACGCAGGAGGGTAGACTTACCCTTCCCCTCGTTGCCGGTGAAGATCACCCGGTCCCCATGCTCAAGGATTTCAGGGATGCACCAGTTGTATTCGGGCTGCTCCTCCGTAAGGAAGTCATTGACATCGACAGGAGGAGAAAACAGTGGAGAGTCAACCAATAGAAAACCGCCCCCTTCCCAATGCCGCAAGCCTCGTCCGCCTACGGCACCGGGACGAGCGGTACTAGCTAGATTCTACCACAATTCCCAACTATCCAAAACTCTGATAGCTCAGGCTATTGCGCTAATCTCCAGATAGGCGCAACATGATGGAACCAACCGAGTGGAACCAACCGAGAGGAACCAACCGAGAGGACAGGCTGACATGAGGATCAAGAACTTCTGGTACTGGTGTAATCTCTGCGAAGTACGCTTCCCGGTGTCAATCGCCACTGAGTACGCGGGTTGGCCTATTCACTCGAAGTGCAAACAGAACAACGTCTCAGAAGACGACCAGCGCTTCATCTGGTTGGACAAGAAACTTAACAAGCAGGAGGCAGAAGTATGAGGAGCCAAGACCCCACAGTGGCATGGGAAACCCTCGATGAACGAGAGCAATCCCTCTGGGCGGGCAAGGCAGTAGCGCACCAAGGTGGAGATATTTCAGACGTACTCCATGCCGTAGAGAAACCTTGGAACTACCGTGATGAGGTCCAAGATTATTGGAAGGCACTACTTGAAGAGGGAGAGCGAGTATTGAAGTGACCATCATCCCGTACGAACTCCAGTGCAACCAGTGTGGCCACACCTGGAGACGCAGATCAGACAAGCGACCGAAGAAATGTCCCAACCCCGACTGCAACAGTCACCGCTGGGACAAAGAACCTGAACAGGAGTTAACAACATGACAAGTGAAGCTATCGATCTACTGGACCTCCTCAGCGTAGGAGCTATCAAGCAAGCAGCGCAGGACAAGGACCGCCCATTCGAGCGCTCCCCACTGCGCCACTTTAAGGCTGACATCCCCAAGCAGGATATCGAAGTCACCACGAGGCGACCAGCCGGTTCTAACTTCGACCAGACCGGCCTCTACCTCACCGTCAACGTGACTGAGGTACTGAACTCCGGCTCGCAAGCCGTCTCACTGGGTGAGTACCAGCTCTGGATTCGTATGCCTGGCAAGCGGCGTGACGGCAGCAACCCGAAGGTCGAAGACAACAGTGAGTACAGCCGGACTCTGCTCGCAGCCAACGAGAGCGATGCCAGCATTACCAACTTCCGGCAGATTCCCGGACATAACAACGTCGAGTTCAAGGAAGAGACGTTCGGCTACAAGTATGACCGCAACACCAACCAGAAGGGCGACGATGGCCGCGACATCTGGGAGCGCGGAGTAGACGGAACTACCTTCTTCTACCGCATGAACTTCCGTGGCGGCTCAGCTTCTAACGGTGCCAAGCCCATTGCCTCAGAGCCGACCGAAGCCGGCCTGACTGCCCTCGTCACCCTCGTAGCCAGCAAGCCCGAGGGCTGGGACGAGACGGCGTTTGCTCTCGCAGCCTCGAAGGAAGCGGCTGTGAAGGCTGACACCCTGCTCATGGGCCAGGTAGCTGATGGCAAATGGATTGCTGATCCTCGGATTGCGGGTAAGGTACTGCGGGATGGCAAGGTTCTGGTGGCTGTGTAATGGCAGCTAACACGGGAGTGAAGGGCTCTGCCAAATACGCTAAGGCTGAAGTGTTGCATCAATTGCATGAGGCCAAACAGCGGGTAGAAGAAACGATCATCACTCACGAGCAAGCAATGACAAACTGGCGAGCCGAAGCTCCTATCAAGTTTGCCGAGATGGTGAAGAACTATCCCGAACAGAACTTCTACATCCACGGCTTAGAACCGCCACGGCTCAATGCTGCTTGCAACGACTATCGGGTACAGGCCCTGAATAAGATCATCGCCCGCGTAGTGGTTATGGATGGAGATGTGATTACCCTGCGTGGTGATGATCCCATCTGGGACTATGTAGGGCTTGCAGCCTGTCTGTAACTGGAGTAAACTGCACATAGAGTAGTCGGGGATTGGATAATCCTCAGCAGGGCGATCATCTGGCTAGGGACTACGGTACTCTTAGTCCATCTACCTGCTACCGTGACTACCTACAATGGAGCAACAACAGGCAGCAGGACCACTACAAAGAACTGGCTTCCTCTGAGGGTTCTAGTGGGAAGCCAGTCGCCTGTCTAGCGCTCAAAGAAAGGTAACAACAGATGCCGCAGCTCAAGAACTACATTCCCGAAGCAGAGATGGCAGCGAGTGACACCGGCCTGAGCAAGGCTGACCAGGCCATGCGAGACTTCTACGACTCCGCACTCAAGGCTAACCCGGCTGGACAGGCCACGGTGCTGGAGCTGCTGCCGGAGGACAACTCCCGCGCTGTGTTTATGCGCATCCGTGCAGCTAGCAAGCGCACTGGCATCCCAGTGAATAAGCTGATCCGCTCTGGCAACGAGATTCAGTTCTCGGTCGGCAGCAACGGGGCTAAGACGAAGTAAGCCGTTCGACGGGCAGGGTTCAGCAGGGCACTTCCGCCGCCTTGCTGCTCTCTGTGGTGGAGTTAACTAAAGTAGCTGTTGAAGAGAGGGTTGGTTGGGCTGTTCGTGTCCCTTCCCGAAGTGTGAGCAACTTAGCTGGTTGCTCTCGATCCTACGAACTAGAACAGTAGAAACAGTTGACTTCACCACGGAGGGACTGCCACAGAGCCATAGGTGGGGATGGACAGGGTAGGCCGCTCACCAATAGGTGAACGGTGCCGCTCACCAATAGGTAATAGGTAAGCGGTACAACTCCAGGGAGGGTTAGTCGCAGGACTGAGCCGGGCGGGACCCATAGCCCGGTGCCAACATGACACTCGCGCGTTGTGTTGGCCTCTCCTTCCAGGTTCCTGAGCAACTAAACGGCTCCCACTTGTGGGAACCGCGACTTGCTAGGGGCCTGAGAGGAGAGTAGAATAATCAGAGAGCCGCTTACCCCGGCAGTTGCAGAGTGGGTAAGACTTTGCGGCTGTCGAGGAAAGCGGTTTCTTTATGCCTCACTACTACAACCGAGACACCGGCCAGCTGCTCCCGATGGTTGAGCTTAAGGTCAGACCGGGAGAATACAGAGAACCAGACTTGCGTGATGCGAGGAAGGTTAACGCCCTCGTCAGTGTGACTACTCTGATCTCCATTCTTGCCAAGCCGGGACTATACCCGTGGCAAATGGAACAGGTGGCTAAGGCTGCATGGGATGCGCCAATACACGAGGATTATGCTGAGTGGTTCAGCAATGTGAAGCGACAGGCGCAAGAATACACCCGCTACACTCAGGACAATGGCAACGCAATACACTACTGGATAGCCAAGAAGCTCAGGGCTGTGGAGACTATCGAGATTCCTCCACTCCTGGCCGGCACCGAGGAAGTAGCCGATGCCCTGGTCGAGTGGTTCCCCGCCAATGGCTATGAGTGGGAGTATGTCGAGCATACGTTCCTGCGGCCTGACCTGGGCATCGCCAGCACCGCTGACCTTGTAGGTACCCACTGGGGCAAGCCCTGCATTGGTGACACGAAAAGCCAGAACCAGCCGCTCACTCCTTACGATCCAGAACACCCACTCCAACTAGCAGGCTACAGCAAGGGGCTCAACCTGCCTGACGATGTAGAGCGGGTTAGCTTCATCGTAGACCGGGATGCGCCGGGGGTTGTACTTGCTAACCTGTGGAAGGACAGGGATAAGACCATAGCAGAGACTAATGCTCGCTATAATCGCATGTTTGAGTACCTGACTGAGTTCTGGTTTCTCAGCAACAAGTACGATCCGAGAGAGCCAAAATGAATCTAGAAACATTCTGCCCAAAATGCTCAGCTACTCTGCATGTAGCTAACTTCACTGTGACAGACAGTAATGATCCTAAGTATGCAGAGCTAAACATTACTTGCTGGGCCTGTACTTGGAGTACGGCATTCAAGATAGAACGCTTTGAACTGGAGCCAGACTAATGCCTCGCACATATCTCTGTTCAGGACTCGCGGGGGCAGGCAAGACCACATTCGCCATAGCAGATGCATCTCCCGAACACCCAGTAGCCTACAAAGGCATGGAGCCTGGCGGGTTTGAACGTGCCGCCAAGCGGCTCAGGCTGGGCGAGGGCTCTGTGATTAATGACTACTACCCAGCCCCAGAGAATGAGCTGGAAACCCTGCTGGCCGGCATTCCCAGAGTTGGTCAAGGCGGCGGGCTCAAAGCTGACTTCCATTACAAGCTAGACGGCTGGGTAGAAATTCTCAACCGGCTGGTTACAGGCATGATGGCTTCAAGTAAGGCCGGGCAGCGTCCCGTGTTCGACACGGCTACTCGCTTCTGGCTCATCGTGCGCAATGCCTATGAGGAGATGGTGCAGAAAGCTGTCAGCAAAGAAGCTGAATCCATCGGGCAACTACGCTATACCTGGCCGAACAAAGTCCACATGCAGGTCCATGAGTTCCCAATCAAGTACGGGCTAGACGTGATCTGGATTGCTCATGAGACTTCCGTGTTTGGTTCAGACCCACCGATCTACAAGCCAGACTGCTGGAAAGAACTGGAGAACATGGTAGATGTCAGCTTGAAGTTCTTCGTTCGTGACCGTAAGCCTATCGCCCGCATCGACAAGGGCGCTGAGGTTGGCATGGTGCTTAAGGGTCTGGAAGTAGAGGAACCCACGCTTAGTAAGCTCTCTACCATTCTCGACACGGCAGGTGCTCTGGAAGCAGAGGGCGAGGACGTGCCCCGAGATTCTGCTCAGCTCCTGACAATGGGTGAAATCTACAAAGCTGCCGGAAAACTCAAGTGATGCTGCTCAACTCCTGGCACTGGGCAAGTTTGAAAGGGTTGTAGCCATCATTGCCGCAGACCAGAACGAGGCTCGCAACCAGTCCGCTCTCTTGGACTACCTCCGTAACCATGTTGAGATAACTACCGGCTCTTACAATGAGACAGCAGGCAGCTTGCTAGTCTTCCCCGACTTCACGGTCTGGGGAGGCGAGCACCTTACTGGCTGGAACCGTAAGACTTGGACCGAGGTTCTGGGAGGGCTGGACAAGGTAACAGAGCAACTACAGCGAGAGCTAGCAGGGCCAGTAGAGTACCTATGTCTGGGTATCGAGGGAGCTATACGTGCTGACAGTACGGGAGTATGGGCCTATGACTTCGACTGGGACAGGCTCCAGACTTGGAAGTCTCCTATGGCAGGCACCCTACCCTTTAAGCGTCAGCGCTTCGGAATTAACTCCAAAGCCGTAGTCGCATGGGAACAAAGTCTCAGTCAGCAGGGCGTGGCTGTATACCATTGTGCAGACCCGCTCGATACCGCAGCTCACCTTGTAGCCCTGCATGATCTAACCCTGAGAGGCGGTGAGCACCGTACACTCAGCAGGCTGATCAAGGTCAAGCATCAGGTGAACTGCCTACCAGAAGAACGAGCCATGGCGCTCACGCTCATGGGTATAGAGGGGGCAGGAGTGGGAGAAGCTACCGCGCTAGCAATCTCTCAATCTTTTAGCAACTTAGTCGAACTGCTTGACTACTGGCGTGACGGTGGTACTATTAGTGACACAATGCTACCGAATGGAACTAGACGTATCGGTACTGTAGCCGAGCAGAAGTTGCAGAAGGCACTGGGTTATGAGTCCTCAAAGGAAAGCTAAAATACAAGCGCTTTCAATAGCATGGCAAGTAGTCGATACTGCCGGAGTAGATATAATGATGGACTTGGGAGTTGATAACGACAAGAAGACCGACTAGTTCGCGCTGAGCTAGAGCTTATAGCTCAGTCGCTCTTCAACCGAATGACTAGGCTCAAAAGTGATTAAGTTCATTAGAGAGTGGGCCATGCCTAACAACGATACTATCTGTGTAGCAGAGCAGAAGTTATGTTTAAACCTCTAGCTACCCAATCCCTCTCCCCCACTGGCAGGGTAATCAGGCGAGCATACTGCGGACCCCACTATAAATGGTCTAGCAATTTCCAAGGTGTGGATGTTCATGGCTGGCTGTTCAAGTGTACTAACATGAAAGTAAGCCATCGCTTCTATGCTCAGCCAGACCGCAGTGTACCCCAGCCGGGACAGGAGCAAGCCTGGATAGCTGGGCAGAAAGCTCTGAGGATACAGAACAGGTGACTCTGCCATGAACATTGACCAGTGGGGCAAGCAACATTCAGTAGCTACAGGAGCCAACACCAAGACTGAAGCCACGGCGATACCCCGAGCGGTTATAGCCGATGGGTCGGCTGTGGAAATACGTGACCGCATCGTCGCCGACCACGAGGCCAGCGCTAACTGGCGAGACTGGCAGAAGCTAGTTGAGGCTGAGCAGGCCAACACCGCTGAGGCTATGCGGCAGCTAGCGACTATAGCGGGATTGCCGAGCGTAAGGCAAACTCGGGAGTGGCGCGAGTGGAACAACCGCGTCATGTATCGTGACGAGTCAGGCACGCAACACTACGCCGACGCCGAGATGCTGAACAGCCTCGAATCAGCCCTGTCGCTGGCCGTAGCTGACGCTGAGCGGTTGGTTGAAGTGATTACGTATCTGTACTGCACCGCGGTGATTCCGAAGCAGGGCACATCGTGAGCGCGAGCTTGCATCAGCATATGACTGCCAGCGTGAGGACTGCAAGACTTATGCTTCGTTCCGTCTGAGTTAGCCACCACAGCAGCCCCAAGAACCCTTCTGAGAAGCCCAACAGCCGTCGCAAGGTGCAGACCTGCTCCTGCTACCCCTCTAGCATCCAACTGAACCCTTCACGCAAGCCTCGTTCCGGCTGACCAGGTAGCTGGCAGGGCTCTCTTGCTTCAGGTAATACTGCTGCCCCACGATGATGTTCAGCCCCTCGTTTACCCCGATCCCCATGCAGCCATTGGAGTCCTTTACTAGTGGAGCCGCCACACCAGCCCAGACGATCCCGCGCTCATCGTGCCGGTCCACTAGCACAGAGAGTCGTGTGGCATTACTATCGAAGTTGCACGCCCAGACGTACCATGCACCAGAGAACGCATAGCCAGTGTCAGCGCGAGCCAGCTCAGGACTCCCCATCGTGCGCCACGTCCTAGCGTCTTCCACGGCTCCAAGGTCGTGCCGGCTGAGTGGCCCAGTGTTCATAATGCTTACGTCATTAGAACTGCCAAAGCTGCCATCAAGTCTGTACTGCTCATTCCACACGAAGATGGCGTGGTGCAGTTCATGGTTGGCTATAGCTCGTTGGCTCACCTCGAAGTACGCTGCCATGTCAGTCGAGATGTCGATGTCGTTGTTGTAGGGATAACCACGACCGAGACAGCCGATAACCGGCGGTCCACCACAGACAGCGGCAAAAGTAGCACCACAGGATGCGAAGACTGCACGAGCAGTAGGGTCGTTGTCAGCCTGGACAATCGACATGCCATAGCGGGAGACTTGGGCAAAGGCAGCAACGATCGCAGGCCGAATGGATTCGCTGTTGCACCCCGGCACAGAAACAAACCGCCAGCGCCACTGACCAGTGATCTTGAGAGCCTTGTTGTCAGCACTGTCCTGTTGGAGCGACCGCCCCTGATACTGGAACAGCTCAGGGTTCTGAGTGGTACTGGGAACAGTGGGTGGGTTGGCAGCACTGGACACACCTCCCAGTAGGATCAATACCAACAACACCACAAGGATGATCGCCACTGTACGGTTCATCTACTTAGCCTTCTTCCGAAGACAGTCCGCAGCGGGTTTGGTTATTTCAACAGGCAAGCCAGTCTGTGATCCGTTAGGCCCAGTGGCATAGAACACTGCACTGGGGTTCTTATCTTCAGGACTATCAGCCCAATTGACACTCTCTGTACCACGGCTTGCGATGTAGCGTGTACCGCCAAGCGGTGCGTCAGTCATGGCAGTCTTGCCTACTTTAGTAGTGGGGTCATTGCAGAACAACATCACATCGAACACCGCACCCGGTTCCTTGGCAATAACCTTTATCGTATCCCCACCAGATACAGTCAGTGGCGGTGTTTCCCCCGTGATTTGAGAGCCAGCTATCACGACACCGACAAACACGAGTGCTCCGAGTGGCATACCCAGCTTGAGCAGGACTCGCCACGTTACTGCCCAGGCCAGACTCTCTGCTGCCTTCACAATACGGTTGCGTTCAGCAGTATCTACGTCTTTGTCAACCTCTTTCCAGAACGCCTCGGCTTCGGTCTTTGCACCTAGCTTGTCAAGAAGGCTCATACCTTAGCTCCGTGTGAAGTTGACTGGAATGGAATAGCCATGAGTGAGGATACCCAACGGTATGAAACCCCAGCCCACATCTCGTAGATGAATCTTGCCAGTGTCCTGCACTATGTCAAACCCTAGTGCAAGAAAGATGATGGCGGATAGAATCAGGAAGATCATTCCCCAAGTCATGTTACGTTCCTTTCGGTGGTTGCTCGCTTTCAACGAGAGCTACAGGTGTTTCGGCCACAGACTCCCCGCGTCGTAGTTCTTCATTCTCTCCACGAAGTTGTTTAATAAGCTCCTCCATCGCTGTGCGTTGGGAGTTCACAATGTCATGCGTGATCTCTGTGGTCTCTTTAATCTTGGCCGTGTCTTTCTCGGTGCCCTGAGTAGCCTTGGTAGTCTCTCGGGACTTCCATGCGATATAGGCCAGGATCAGAGGTACGGTTGGGCCAACAATGGCCGTGATGAGGTTGCTATCAATGACAATATTAACTGCCAGGATTGTTGCTCCAAGCTCTGCTACAACAATGACAGATGGTAGATGGATCATGGGGTTGTCCTGTTCCTCTGCCGGTCCATGAGCTTCAAGAGAGAAGCTACTGGCGCGTGCACGGGATCACGTACGGCAATCCCCTCTATGTATATCTCGTTGTTGAAGGCATTAGGAGTTAACCGGGTAGGGTCAGTCCCGCTCACCGCAGCTTTCTCAGTGATCTTAAACTGCATCTGGTAAGTCCATGAGGGAGACGTATACTCCCGAACCTGCATCCGCTCTGTAGGCTCTGTGCCGAAGAACTGGGCACCCTTGCCATTTGCTCCTATACCAGTGAGGCCACTGAGCAATTCTTCTACCAGCACGTAAGCACCAACACCACCGTAAGCTACAGCAGCAGGTTTAGGCCCCTTGATTGCTGTCACAGTCTTAGCGCAATCCTCCAGCCCGTCAACATCAAAGACTGGCGTAGTTAGATAGTCTGTATTACTGAACTCGATCCCGGTACCCGCTGCAGCTCCAGCAGTCTTGCGCATGTTAAACAGGTTAGTACCCAACGGGAATTGCTGTTGCCTGTGCCATTGGTCGTTAGCTCGCGCATGGGTGAAGTTAGTAAAGGGTGACCAGGGCAGCTTGGCTCCCCCACGGCTGAGAATACCAGTGCTGGCAAACAGTTCCTTAGTTTCAATCTGTGTTGATTGCCATGTGTCGAAGTTGAACTCAAACTGGTAACGCTGAGTGTTGCCGGCTCCAGCAACAGAGATAGTCTCATTGCATTCTATAAGGAACTTGCCGTCCTTTTCTCTGTGGCCACAACAAACATACTGCTTGTCAGAATTAGCTGGCAGGTCATCAAACACAGCCATCCTGCGCCACTTACCACCGGGGTTCTTCTTGTTCAGATACCAGTGAGTGTTGGTGTCGCAGATGACGATTCCACCTCTGCACTTGGTCGCATATGTTCCCCACGCCAGCGGTACATCTACAGTCACAGGCAAATAGCCACGCGCGTCAGTCTTAGTTAGCCTGCACCTGTTGGTAATCCCCGCTCCAGTGTTGTTGAACTGGACGTGTAGGCCATCAATCGGTTCCATCCAGTAGGGCATAGGATTCCAATCTTCAGCCTCAGACAAGCCTACAGCATAGCCACCAGGAGCCATCTGGCAGCGGGCAGCAGAAAGAGCTACTGTACCTGCGCCTACGTCAGTCCTGATCGCTTTGATACAACCATTCCCCAATGCGTCGGTAGTATAGATCAGCAGGGCATTACCATCTATGGCAGTTTGAATTAAGTCATAAGTAGGAACTGGGCCTACAGGAATACCACTACTAGTTGGTGGGTTGTTCAAGTTAGCAAGAATCTGGATCGAGTTACCAGCACCGCCGTTCTGGAAGCAGATAGCCAGATATGGGACTCCATTGACCAGAATCGAACGGATAGCATTGATTCCCGAGACGCCAGCAGGAGGAGCATAGCCAGCTACAGGAATCACTACCGGGTTAGTAGAGCTGGTTTCTCGGAACAGGTTAGCTGTACCAGCCTCGTAGCCAGTAAAGACATGAACCCCGATGAAGTTAGCCGAGCTTATTCGATCAATGGTCGCGGCAGGAGGGTTCGCAGCAATGGAAAAGGTTGTAGCTGGAGGCAGACACAGATAGCCTCGCCCATCAGAGTACAAAGCCCCATCTGCTCGCTTGCCATTGTCTTTACTGTACTTGCCAACCTGCTTGTAACCAAGCTGAGAGTGATTCAACACGAACTTAAACCACCAGCAGCCTTTGTAATCATCACCCAGCATCTTGCTAAGTTCGACAATCTGCGGCCTGTTCTGCGGTGGAGCTTCGACTTCCGGACTGAAAGTGGCATCTTGAAACCCAGGGCCAAGCGAGCCAGGGATCGGCGGTACAAAGCTCAGGTCTTTGTTGGTGTACTGATTGGGCAGGTTAAAGTTGTTCACTAGAGAATCCATCCATCCAGCCGTGAACCAGCTAGTAGCAAGGTTGGTGTAGCATTAGCTGCATTCTGGCTCCACTGCACCTTGAACTGCCCGCCATTAGCCCCGTTAACAAAGCGGCCAGAGAAGATACAGGCACATTCAGACCCGGCTCCAGCATTGACTAAGAAGTTCAGATCAGCATTGAAGCTAGCAAGGGTTGTAGCTATCCCACTCTGAAAGACCGCAGCCGCGTCGATGTAGGCCAAAAAGAATGAACCACTAGCCGGGGCAGCAGGGGTAGTAAACCTAGCCTTGGCATTCCCCGGAGAGTTGCCACCCCAGATGAGCTTACAGCTCCATTCAAGTACCTGATTTGGTCCAATCTGCACTACAAGGGTGTTGTCATCTGCATTGACAGCATTGTTGGTCCGGGACTCATCGGCAGCCTTGACCATCTGTTGGGCAGAGAGTAGCCCTGTAGTCTGGTTGATCCCATAGCTATGTTGTACTGGAAAGACGTTCAGAACGCACCTGCTATAATAGGAGGAGCCGCAACGCTATGAACGTTCGGCCCCGTGTCACCTGAAAGGAACTTCAGATGTTGACTAAGTATACCCCTGAACAGCATATTGCTGCCTTCTGGACCAAAGTTGATAAGGCTGGACCAATACCCACCCATGCCCCCGAACTTGGCAACTGCTGGCTCTGGACTACCTATATTGATAAGGGCGGCTACGGCCATTACGGACCACGGCTTGCCCATCGTGTTGCCTTCGGGACTATTCCAGATGGTTGTGTTATTGATCATCTCTGTCGTGTACGTGCTTGTGTGCGACCCAGCCACCTTGAGGCTGTTACCCAACTGACAAACATTCGCCGAGGCGTAGGACATGGAAAGGAAACCCATTGCCCTAAAGGCCACCCTTACGACCAGGCTAATACTCGACGCCATAAAAATGGAGGGCGTTGCTGTAAAACTTGCGATAAGGCAGCTCATCTTATTTGGTTGCAACGTAAGCATCTTCATGGCTAAGCAAGTGTATGGTGATAGCGCTGAGGGGTGTACATAGCTTGTGGCGGTCGCGCCATGTCCTCGATAACTGCCCACTGCTTATACTCAGCCAGCAGGTTCTTCCAGACCACGTTGTCAGGATCACGTTCGTTCAGAGTCTCGAACACATAGCGCAGGCTGTAGCAAGCACACTCGTCTAGCGGCTGGCCTGTGGTGCTGGTCTCAGTCAGCAACGGCTCAAAGTCACTAGCCTGTGCCTCCATTGCCAGCCAGATCGGACCCATGTTGCTAGACATGAACTGCGTCCCTAATAAGCCTCCCCAGCCCACAGTCCGGTTGTTGTAGCTGTTGCCGATGAATCTCAGCCGGTTAGAGTTAAGATCGCGGCGAAAGACCTCCATATCCCAGTCTTCAGGGTGGGTCAAGTCGCCGATGAACTCCATAGAGTCCGCGTCATAACAGCCAGCAATACTCTGCGGCGATAGGAAGCGGGCAGGCCGTACGAACCTGAGCTTGTAGACCTCATTGATCGCTGAAGTCAAAGGATATTCTGTCTGCCCGGCCTGGTAAGGCCCAAAGCAGGTATCCACCCACCACAGGGCCGTAGCTGAAGTGCTGCTGAACTGGTACTGAATCACTGTGGTGTTAGCTGGAATGCTAGCCTGGATGAACATCAGGGTCCAGTCGCCAAGGCTTAAGGTCTGCGTTACTGTAGACCCCACCAGTACAGCATTCATGTTATCCCAGATTTGGAAGCTAACCGGCCCTACATTGACCTTCACAATAGCAGCAAAGTAAGCCAGCCGATTAGGACTGACCCGGATTAGCTCTCCTCGTGTGAATGGGTTAGCTCCTGTAGCAGCAACCAGCATGGCTTGCGAACCGGAGAAGGCATTAGCAGTGTCCTTGCTCAGAGTGCAATTACCAAGACTGGACCCGCCCAGTGCAGCCGCTGTACCCCAGTAGTTCGTGTTAGCTAGCTGCATGTCACCGTCAGCACCGCGCACCAGGGCTATGTTGGTCCGCACTCGTTGGCGTCTCTGACCCTCTGCAATAGCAAAGTTCAGGTCGTCAGGGTGTAGGGTTAGCCGCTCATAAGCCAAGTCTGTGTTATTAACCCATGCTAGCCCATCTACGTTAATGATTCCGTCATTGGAGGGTGAGTTCAGCGTGGTAATCAGCCGCCAGCGGTCCGGGTCGGCAAGGTTGTACCTGTGGATGTACTGGTTCTCGAAGCTGGTCAGTCCTGCTCTCTGGCGTGCATATTCTGCAAGATGAGTCAAACTGGGACCAGCCTTGGTCAGCGAGTCGGCAGTCAGCCTTCTACCCAAGATCGGGGCTCGCCTGAGCATTTCGCCACGTACGTCGGAACGCGATATCGTGACAGCCATTAATTAACTTCTACACGTAGCTGGAAGTTTACATAGGTGTTATTGACAGCATTGGCGAAGTTGGCCCCATCCTGCCGGGTGATTACGATAGTTGTGCCAGCAGCCCCTACTGCAATCAATGCGGCAGAGACTACGCCATTGTCAGAGACCATAGTTGGCAACCCCCCCAACGCTCTTGTTGATACTGCAAATCCCGGCAACGCGATCCGCAACTGAGCAGGTGTGCCAGTCACTGTAGTAGTCGAGAGCTTGACGTTGAATACCATCACATTGCCGTCCATCTGGATAGTAAAAGTGTCTACGTCTCCTGATTGCAGCACCCAAGTACCAACGTCAGCGGTATAGAGCGCAGCATCGAAAGGAATAGGGTAAGGCTTAGGAGTGATGATACTCTTGTCAAAGAATGCGATAACCGCATCTTCATTGACAACCTCAATGAGATTACGCAGGTCAGTAGCACCTGAAGCTATATCACCCAGTCCGCCATTGTTACCTACCCCGTGGAAGGTGATATGGTTGTCGTTGTTAGACTGGTCGCTAACCCAGCAGCCCAAGTCGCCATTGCCATTAGCGTGAACATCTAGCTCGCCGTGGTTAGAGCCGTTAGCAATAGCAACCCCAGTAGAGTTGCCACCCTCAGACCAGAGCTTCATTGTGGGGTCCCATGTACTGCCTAACTTCACACCACGAGAGCCAGGACTGACAGCACCCAATTCACCTCTCGGCTGGCTGCACACATTGAGCTGTGCGCCCCAGCTCAGCGAGTCAACTGAGTAAGAGTTCTCCCAGTATTGACCGATGCTGTAGTAAGACTGGATACTGGCTGAGAATGGACCAACGACTCCGTTATAAGGAAATCCACAGCGGTAAGGGATCACGTCGCGGTACTCGGGCTCGTAGTTCTCTATGTCGTAGAGCGCAGAGCCAGTAATCAGTTTGGCCGTGTAGTTGTTAAGAATTGGACGATCACCACCAGTAACAACTAGTCCCACATTACCTCTGAGCTGAGCGATGCTTGCTCCTGCGCCTATATTCTGAATTGTGGCAGTCGCAGCGTTTAGAGCAAAGGGCAAGCCACCATTAGTTGTTACTACAGCTCCAGCAAGGGTAGCTATAGTGATCCAGCCGTTAGCCTCTCCAAATAACTGTCCAGAGTCACGCACCAGAATGTAGTCGTTAGTAGCGAAACCTACAGCGCTAGTCAGGGTAAAGGTAGTTGCACCCTTGGCAGCGTTAGCCGTGATAGTAGTAGATGCAGAAGCTACCCAGCCGGTAATCAAGCCGGGGTTACTGTTGCCATTATTATCGATGTGCAGGCCGTCGATTTCCTGCCCAGGTACAAGGTCGGGAATCTGCGTACAGACACTCACCGCAGCCGTGGTTAGTGGTGCTGAGATTGGCCTGTAGAGCCTAAGCACAGTAGCACTAGTAACTTCGCGGATACGGTTGATCTGAACCTGTCCTACATTGTTAGTTAAGCGAACATACTTGTCCTGAATGAACCCGGTAGTTGAAACAAGGGTGATCGATCTAACTGCATGGTTCGCATTCGCATTGAACAGCGAGCTAACAGCCGTATTAACTACTGGCACACCCATTCTGACCAACACGTATGCATCTCCACCTGTGGGGGCCAGAAATGGGCTGGACTTGGGCCAGATTACCTTGAGGTTGGGCCGAGACAATAACAGCGTAGTGTAGCTGCCTTGGATCGGCTGGTTCGGCGGAATAACCAGTGTGCCACCAATAGCAGGCAGAGAGTCATGTGCAGCTTGCACCCCTGCCGTATTGAACGGATAGGTACCCCCATCTACCAGTACACCGGAGCCTGCCAACGCTGAGAGTGAGACAATTAAGTCTCTGGCTAACTGGGACTGGAGGACAGTAGCGCGCGGGTTGGCGTACCCGTTGTTCTGCGGCTCAAGCAATGAGAGCAGGTTGGTAGCTGAACGTACTACGTCTGTCATGCTAGGCCCTCAACGTGACGCGGAGAGCACCGTATTGCACACCAGCGTTGTTGCCCACGAAAGAATTGGCATTGGTACCATCACCTTGCTCAGTAGCCTGTAGGAAGTGGAATCCAAGTCGAGTCGCACCTGCCCATCCGATATAGCCTGCTATAAAATGGCTGATCATCATGCCCGACTCACCCGCGATAATCGGCGAGAAGTAGAAGCCGGTTGTACCAGTAGCCAGAGAGTTCGTTGTATCTGCGCACATGCTTATAAGCCCATAAGCATTTAGGGCAGCGGCAGAAGTTAAGCGGCAAACATAGCTTGCCTCGATACCGTCTTCTAGCAGTCCGTTAATGAAGCTCACTCGATTACCAACTGAGGCGTTAGCACTGCGTACGACTGCTGTGGTGTAGGTCCAGCCGCCAGCGGTATTGTCCATGACCGTACAGTCCACTGTGACGCGGTTGTACATGTTCCACACGTTGATCGTCGCTGGGGTACCGCCAGCGGCTGCACCACCAACTGACCAGCTCACCGTAGCCCCGCCAGCGTCCGTCCTGACAGTGCCGACATAGGTTCCGTAGCCAGCCGCCGGACCATTGGTAATAGCTACGGTGTTGGTTTGTACACCATTGACCATGGTGAGTTGAGTCGTGCCTGCGCCAGTGCCACGAGCGGTATCAGAAGTCCATAACGGTCCGCGCGTCAGGGTCATTACCCCGGCATTACTCCACACAAACAGGTCATAGTTCGACGCGGCGATAGCTGCTGCTGGGCCTGCACTACCTGTAGCAGCATTGGCGAGCACGTTGGTCAGTTCAGCGAATATCTGCGGCTTGAACTGCGCACCGTCCCAGATCGGAATCTGGTTGCCCTGGTATGGCGTGTAGAGCACATTAGCAGAGGTAGCTACCGTGGCTATGAGCACAGGAACTAAGGTAGTCAGGGTCAGTCTGCCCTGCGGCTGGAGCATGGTCATTACTGGAGCGGTATCGTACTTCATCGCTTACGTGTACTGGAAGTCAAACCAGCAGTCCGCGCTGCCGATTGTTTTGGTTGCTAGAGTGCTGGAGTTGCAAGCTACGATGCCCGTAGTAAAAGACCTGCCATAGATGCCGTAGTCAATAGAGAACGGCGACAGTGCAGGCACCAGGATCACTACCACGGGGACTGCTGTATCAGCGGGCAGAGTAGCCGAGTTATGAAGCTGGATGTACTGCGCCGTGGACTTGGAGTTATAACCACTGATCCCCCACAAGGTGCCCGCAGCCGCCTTAGCGATCCTGCTGGCTTCCAGTGCTGTAGATGTAGCATTGGTCGGGGCTACTCCACCTACAGGAGTAAGTGAGACTGCACCAATAGCCGCTGAGCCTGCAACAAGAGTTACGGGAATACCACCAGCAACGGTCGCACCCAGTATGCTTCCGTCTCCCGAGACTATGGCTACATACTGCTGAATCGGTATAGCCATCAGCTAACCCCAATCTGGTATCCGTGTGGCTTGAGTGCCACCTTCATCCGTTCGTAGTATCCATCCTCAAAATACCAGCCGAGGAATGCATCATCCGGGTCACTGAGCCTGAGAACTACAGTCTGTTCAGGTGGAAAGTCTAGCTGAGCCTCTTTGGGGAAATGGCTACAGGGCATCTGTCTGATCACTCCGAAAGCCCTGCAAGCCCACGGCCTGACCTCGTAGATGCTGCACATGCCGTCCTGCAAGAAGCCGCACTGAATACCCTCGTTCTGCTGCCACTCAATACCGTTGTCCTTAATGAACCGGCGAATGCACTTGGCTTCAGCAGGCCTAGCACGGACAATTGTGCAGCAGGCATTCTTAACCGGCTGGTTAGAACACCCATTACACTTAGTCATCGTGGGTAGGTCTGTTCGCCTCATTTAAGTTGTCCCGGACCATTCAACCTAGCTTCCCAATATTCCCAGTCCTTTGTAACGTATTGAATCTCCCATACGCAAGAAGGACAAAAAGGCGGCATGTTAGTCTCCATCAAGCAGCGTATGCAAGTTCGCCTCATCGCTTGGACGAACTCCCGCCCTTGACATTAGCTACAGCAGACTTCTTGATCCCCTTGACATTGCCCTTGATGAAGCTCGGAGGAGCCTTACCCTTGGGCTTCTTGGCAGCCTGAGTGCTAGAAAGCCCTGCTGGTATCCCCTTGATGCTCATCGCAGGTTTACCCGCTGTCCGCATGGGGCGAGATGTCCCGCCCATCGCATTAGCCATAGCCTGTGCTGACGGCGATCCACCCAAGGAGGGTACTTTGCCCATCGGCTTCTGCTTACCCATAGTTAGTTGCCCTCCTTAAATACTTGACTAGTTAACTAGAGCTGCTGTCGGGGTTAGCCGGGTTCTGATTGTCAGAGCCGCCTTTACCCTGTGAACTCACAGCCCGGAAGGGATCATGCGGTACGCCGGGACCAGTGTAGTTACCTGAGTCCTGCTGGGCCGTCATAAGGCGTTTGCCAGGCCGGCCGGGTCCACCCAGCGGACCACCAGTAGACAGTGGGCCACCGCCGTTCGAATTGCCAACTCCGCTTGTTCCGTTGTCGCTCATCTCAGAGCCTCCAATCCTGATGCGGGATACAGACGACGCCTGCCTTCCCGCCTAGCTTTGCCGTGCGAATAGATGTCTCTCAAGCCTTCAGAGATTTGAGCGCGGGTAGGGCCAGCAGCCTGTCTGACTAGTCTGGCCTCCCGCTCTCTCTGCATCTGCATCGCCTCCTCCGCTTGAGTCTGTTCGTACTTCTGTAGCATGTCCCGCAGTACAGAGGTCTCTTCCAACCACCATCCCGCGACTGCTATCCCTAGCCACCAGAGCTTGTGAATTATCTCCTCCCGCTCCGTCTGCGGGACAGGAAAGGGATCAATACCTACCCGCTGCCTGCGCTCAAAGTAAGCATGAGTCGCAGGAGTGCCTGGTAGCCAGAACTTCTTGTCCATTAGTCGATGCTCAGCTTGACCGTGCTGTAGGAAGCAGAGACAGCAACACGGGTGAAGATGCCGATGACCGGGCTAGTGATCACGTTGGTGGTCGTCAGCAGGGACACCGCACCCGCCGTTACGGTTGAAGTAATCGCAGGCTGCCCGATAACCACCACGGTGTTGTCAGTAAGCACCATAGCTTCGCCACGGGTCTTGAGCCAGCACCACGCACCGATAGCCGCTGCGACCACAGAAACGCCAGCAAGTTCTGCCGTGGTTAGGGCAACCACCGACAGAATGACCTTCTTGTAGGGGTTCGGGATCAGCGAGACTGAGTTGGCGGTAGTGGCGATAGCCACCTGAACCGTCTCAGAGCCACTTAGCAGCAGAGCGCCATCAGGAGCAGCAGGCAAAGTACGACTCGGCGAGCCTGCCAGCGGGACAGTGAACACGCCAGAACCAGCAACAGCCGGGTGAGCATCAATGGTGTAGGTGTAGCCAAACCCGGTGTTGGATGCGAGGTCAACTACCAGGTTGCCGTTGATGTAGTCGTTAGCCACGATAGCGGTGTTGCCAATAGTCACCGCTACAGTGGTAGCACCAACCGCAGCAGCCGCGGCAGTCTGAAGCACATGGTTAGCCACTGGGATCGGAGCCTGATAGAGCTTGCCAACCACCATTGCCACTGCGCCAACCTGCGCATAGCGGTAGATGTCACCGTTCTGTGCAATTGCCTTCTGGCCAGGCAAGTACAATGGCCCCTGAGCCAGAGTCCTTGTCTTGAACTGATCACCAGCCTGTAGTTCTACCCAGTTGAGAAAGGCCATTAGTACCTCCTTGGCGAGCTTCTAAGGGACACGCCAGTGTATGCCGCGTCTAAGCCTGTTTCAGTAGTATCAACTCACCAGAGGCTTTAGCTGGTGGAGTCAGGGTCAGACCCATTGTCAGATACTCATGCATCGAAGTTGGGTCTGCGGGTAGGTTCGGGAGTTCATCTCCATTAGCAGAGTAGTAAGTCGCAGTAGGAGCGTTGCTAGTTACATCGCTCGGGTTCCGCTGCATTCGCTTTTTCTCTACTGGGGAGACTTCCTGCCCTGTGATACCAAAGTCGTATTCAGTACCATCTGCCATCTTCTGTGTTGTGGGCTGTTTCAGAGGGTGGGCAGGCTTTGATAAAGCCCAGCCACCCTCCATGAACATCGACATCTGAACCGGGTCGGCAGGCAACCAAGCCTTGACTCCATAGGGATTCCAGTACCATCGGTAAGGCCGGTCATAGTAGACCCCTTTGACCTCGCCGTGCTCTACCTCATCCCCATTCATCCGCTTGGTTGCCATAGCTACTCGTTACTCCCGCTGAAGCCGCTAAAGGTAGATACCACAGACGGAGGTTCCACAACAGGAACAGCAGGCGTACCCAGAGCAGCCGCGATGTCAGCCCGCGACTGAGCGCCGTGCAGGTCAACTCCTTCTTGCCGGGCAAGGTCTCGCAGGCTAGCCACAGAAGGCAGGCCCTCGATAACCTTGGTGCGGATATCAGCCCTACGGGTGCTGTCACCCAAGTCGATGCCGTTCAGTTCAGCCAAGTCTTTCAACTCAGCCACGGTCCGCTCGCGGGGACTTTCCGAGTCTGTACCGCTACCTGCTCCCCTTGCCTTGGGGAACTGATCATGGGAAGCCATACGGCCAGCCTCGTCCTGTGTACGCCACTCGTTCGGCGCATTGCCATGAGTGACGCCACCAATGGAGAAGCTCTTGCCGTACTGCCCAAAGGCGATGGGGGTACGAGCTGCACCCAACATCACATACAGCTCGCAGACTTCATTCGGCTCCACACCGATGACGATAGCTGCGGTACTGCGGTAAATCTCACCCTCTGCGGCTTTGTAACCCTCAGGGAGCAAGTCTCCGTTCTG
>VFSW01001039.1_pt1 | contig 41453 bp, 44 predicted proteins | sample 5358111 | NCBI WGS metagenome assembly VFSW01 (sample SAMN11554181, study PRJNA540505) | mine drainage metagenome | isolation source: sediment from site ElyBrook_90M | place: USA: Ely Copper Mine, Vershire, VT | collected 2017
CGCCCCTCTGGGGGGGGCTGCCGCTCGCGGCGGCGGCGGGCGGCGTATTGCGGGGCGATATGTTGCCGATAAAGCGCGCCGGGTCTAATACCCCCGCGACCGCCGCGGGATCGAGAGGCTGATCGGGCGCGAGCGCGAAGCTCAGCGTGACCTTGCGGTCGCCCGGACGCCACCAGCGCCGGCCGAAGTCGGCCACGCGCTCGAGCCGCCACGGCCGCGCGCGCATCACTCGCCGCCGCGAGGATTCGTCGGTCGAGTGCGCGGAAAACTGGAGCTGGAAGCGGCCGCCGCCGTAGAGTCGGTCCTTGATCGCCCGGATTTCATCGAGGCACGCGGCGGCCGTCGGCGCGTCGGGCGCGACGGTCGAAATCGAGGCCGTCAACCCCGGTCCGCCCCATTCCGCCGCCAGGCGCGCGAGGGCCTCCGGCGTCGCGGGGTTCAGCGTCGGCTCGCCCATGCGCGCGAAGTGGACCTTGAATTTCGGATGGCGCCGAGCGTCGAGCCCCGGATTGTCGCGGACCGCGCGGCGGACTTGCGCCGTGATCTCGGCGGCCGTGAGGTTTCCGCGCCAGCCTATGGCCCCCCCATCGCACATGCGGCAGCCCACGACGCAGCCGACCTGCGTCGAGACCATCAGCACCCATTTGCGCGCCTTCGGCACTCCCGGCTCGACGGTGTCGACGAATTCGACAAGCCGCTGCCCCGGGCCGGAGAGACGCGCCAGATAGAGCCGCCCAAGCGGTCCGGCCGAACGCGACGAGACGATCCTCACGGCCGGTCCTTCCCCCGCCGGCCCGCGCTTGCGTTCAGCGCGCGGCGTCGGCGCAAACGCCCGCAGGCAAGGCTTCCACCGTCCATGGCCATGTTCCTCCGGGATTCGCGCGAGCCGCGATAGGTGCAACGCTTCAGCCTCGGCCGAAGCGTTGCATCAGAAATCCGCCCGGCCTTCGTTCCCCGCCCTGAAGGCAGGAGCCTCAGGAGGATCCCGCGAGTGTCCCGAAATGACGCCGGAACTCCGTTGCCGCGGATGAAAGGGGCGCCGTGAGCGGGATCGCCCCGGCACTCGATCCGGCGAGCTTCGATCCCATTCGGACGGGGCATTTCCGTTTCCGCCGGCTCGTCGGCAAGAATCTCATCACCAATGATTACGGGAGACACCGCCTCCTCTCGAACGCCGAATTCCGCGATTTCATCGCGGGAACTCTCGACGAGGGCTCGCCGCTCTACGGCGAACTCGCCCGCGACGGCTTCATCCGCGACCGGATGGATCTCGACGCCTTGACCGCCGTCTGGAGGAAACGAAACCGCTTCCTCTGGCAGGGCCCGAATCTTCACGTGGTCGTGGTGACGCTGCGCTGCAACCACCGCTGCCTCTACTGCCAGGCGAGCGCGGGCTCGATGAAGGACGTCTCGACCGACATGAGCCTGGAGACCGCGGCGAAGGTCGTGGACCGCATCTTTGAAAGCCCGAGCCCTTCGCTGACCATCGAGTTCCAAGGCGGGGAGCCCTTGGCCAACTGGCCCGCGGTCAAGTTCATCATCGAGTACGCCCAGAAGAAAAATCTCGAGGCCGGCAAGAGCCTTTGGCTGAGCCTCGTCACGAATCTCAGCCTGATGGACGACGCGAAGCTGAAGTTCCTGCTGCAGAACCAGGTGAGCCTCTGCACCTCCTTGGACGGCCCGGCGGATCTGCACGACAAGAACCGGCTCTTCGCGGGCGGCAGCAGCCATGAAAAGGTCGTCGGCTGGTTCAAAAAGATTTCCGCCAAGACTCGGAAGAAGACCTTCCGCATCGAGGCGCTGCTGACGGTGACGCGCTACTCCTTGCCGCACCCGAAGGCCATCATCGACGAATACGCGGGATTGGGCTCGCGCGGCGTGTTCCTGCGGAGCCTGAGCCCGCTCGGTCTCGCGCAGGAGCTCTGGGGCCGGATCGGCTACACGGCCGAGGAGTTCCTCGATTTCTACCGCCGAGCCTTCGATGACATTCTCGCGATCAATAAAAAGAAGCTCTTCGTGGAGCAGACGGCCCGCATTTTCCTGGCGAAGATTCTGACCGACGTCGATCCCAATTTCCTGGACGTGCGTTCCCCCTGCGGCGCGGGAGTCGGTCAGATCGCCTACAACTACGACGGCGGCGTCTACACCTGCGACGAGGGGCGCATGTTCGCCCGCATGGGCGACGAGTCCTTCCGGATCGGGAGCGTGCGGGAAGGGACGTACCGGAAAACCGTCTCGCATCCGGCCGTGAAGGCGCTCTCGGTCGCGTCGCTGCTCGATACCCAGCCGGATTGCTCCCGCTGCGCCTACAAGCCCTACTGCGGCGTCTGCCCGATCCAGTGCTATGCCGAGCAGGGCGACATCATGGGACGCATGCCGACCAACACGCGCTGCCGCATCCACAAGGGCATCATGGATCTTCTTTTCGAAAAGCTGCAGGACAAAGGCAACGAAAAAATCTTCCGTCAATGGGTGCGGCGGAAGGAAGAGGCCAGCACCTATCAAAGACTGTAGGGGCCGAACGGACGGGGGCGCCATGAACGAGAAAAAGACGAGCCTCGAGGCGAAGAAAGGCCTCGAAGGGTTCTTCACCCAGGAGGAGGCCCAGAGCCTCCGCCGAAACGCCGCCGAGGCGGCCAAAGCCCTCGGGATCCCGGACGCCCCCGCGGCGGCGCGCCAACCCCCGCCGTCCCATGCCAACGCCCTGTCCAGCAGCCGCGAAATTCGGCCGCCGCGCGTCGCCCGGCGCGTCGACGACGAGCCGCCGTCATGACCGAAAGGATCGATCTGAAGGTCGGCTTTCGCTGCAATAACTTCTGCACTTTCTGCGTTCAAGGCGACAAGCGCGAGAAGCTCCCGACCAAGCCGCTCGAGGAACTGCGCGAGTCGTTGAAGTCCGGCCGCGAATCCGGCGCGAGCGGAGTGGTCTTCACCGGCGGCGAGCCGACTCTCCACGCCGGCCTGCTGGAACTCGTGCGCCTGGCCAAGGCACTGGGCTACGAAACGATCCAGATCCAATCGAACGGCCGGACCTTCTGCTACGAGAAATACGTCAAGGAGCTCGTCGCGGCGGGCGCGACCGAGTTCGGCCCCTCCCTCCACGGCCCGAACCCGGCGATCCACGACGCGCTGACCGGAGCGCCGGGAAGCTTTCTCCAGACCGTCGCCGGCATCCGCAATATAAAGAAACTCGGCCACCGCGTGATCACCAACACCGTCATCACCGAGTCCAACTACCGCTCCCTGCCCGAGATCGCCCGGCTGCTCGTCTCGCTTGGGGTGGACCAGTACCAGTTCGCCTTCATGCACATCACGGGCCGCGCCGGCGAGAACAAGGACTGGCTCACGGCCCGCAAGAAGGCGATCGAGCCCTGGGTCAAGAAGGGGCTCGACGTCGGGATTCAGGCGGGACGGCGCGTCATGACGGAGGCCATCCCGTACTGCTTCATGTCCGGCTACGAGGACTGCGTCGCGGAGCGCATCATCCCCGACACCAAGATCTTCGACGCGGCATGCGTCGTCGAGGACTACACGCTGGCCCGGCGCAACGAAGGCAAATCGAAGGGGCCGCGCTGCCCGGAATGCGCGTACGCCGAGGGTTGCGAGGGCCCCTGGAAGGAGTACACCGATCTCTTCGGCTGGGACGAGTTCGAGCCGGTTCGCGCGCGGCCGGATCGTTGCAACAGGATTTCGTTCTCTGACTTCTAGTTTTAGAAGGAGGCTTCCATGTTCCGACTGCCGCCCGAGCCCTATCGCATCAAGATGATCGAGCCCATCCATCTGCTTCCCGAGCCCGAGCGCCGCCGCCGCCTGGCCGAAGCCGGCTACAACACCTTCCTTCTCCGCAGCGTCGACGTCTACATCGACCTGCTGACCGACTCGGGCACTAACGCGATGAGCGACGCGCAGTGGGGCGCGCTCATGGTGGGCGACGAGGCCTACGCGGGCAGCCGCAGCTTCGAGCGTCTTCAGGACTCCGTGCGCGACATCTATGGATTTCCCTTCCTCGTTCCCACGCATCAAGGCCGCGGCGCCGAGCACCTCCTTTCCAAGGCCTGGATCAAACCCGGCCAGGCCGTGGCCGGCAACATGTACTTCACGACGACGCGCGCCCACATCGAGCTGGCCGGCGGCGTCTTCCACGACGTGATCGTCGACGAGGCCCACGACGCGCGCTCCGCGGGCTCCTTCAAGGGCAACGTGGACCTGGCCAAGCTGACGGCGCTGATCGACCGTCTCGGCGCGAAGGCGATGGCCTATGTCGCCGTCGGCGCGCCGGTGAACATGGCCGGCGGTCAGCCGGTGAGCCTGGCGAACCTGCGCGCGGTCAGCGAGCTGTGCCGCAAGCACGGCATCCGCCTCGTCTTGGACGGCGCCCGCGCCGTCGAGAACGCGCACATGATCGTGACCCGCGAGGAGGCCTGCAAGGGCTGGAGCGTCGCCCGCGCGCTGAAGGAGATGTGCGCGCTCGTCGACGCGATCACGGTCAGCGCCAAGAAGGACGCCTACGTCAACATCGGCGGATTCCTGGCCACGCGCGACCAGGCGCTCTACGACGAGGCCGCCAACCTGTGCGTGCTCTTCGAGGGCCTGCACACGTACGGCGGAATGGCCGGGCGCGACCTCGAGGCGCTCGCCGTCGGCATCCGCGAGATGGTCCAGGACGAGTGGATCGCCCACCGCGTCGCCCAGGTCGAGTACCTCGGACGCCGCCTCGACGACCTGGGCGTGCCCGTCGTGAAGCCCTACGGCGGCCACGCCGTGTTCGTGGACGCCAACGCCTTCCTGCCGCACCTGTCCCAGGACGAGCTCCCATCTCAGTCCCTGGCGGCCTGGATCTACGCGGCCACGGGCGTGCGCGCCATGGAGCGCGGCATCGTCTCCGCGGGCCGCGGCGAGGACGGAGAGAACCACCGGCCCTCGCTCGAGCTGGTGCGCCTGACGCTCCCGCGCCGCGCCTACACGCAGACCCATCTCGACTACGTCGCCGAGGGCATCGGCGCCCTGCACAAGAAGCGGGCGGAGCTGCCGGGCCTGCGCTTCACCTACGAGCCGTCGCGCCTGCGCTTCTTCCAGTCGCGCTTCGCGCCGTCGCAGGCCAAAGTCGCCGCATGAGCCTGGAGCACGACCGCCTCTCCTGGTACGCGCGCAAGGCCGCGCGCTCCGCCGAGGCGCTGCCCGGAGTTGAGCCGCCTCCGGAACGCGTGGAAATCCTGCGCGGCCTCCTGGAGCGCCTGAAGGAGGCCGGAATCCAAGGCGACTTCGAGAGCCTGACTTTGTACACCCGCCGCCTGCCGCCCGGCTGCCGCTCCTGCGTGTCGGGCAAAGGCACCAACCTGTACGTCACGGGGCTGTGCACGCGGGACTGCTTCTTCTGCTTCAATCAAAAGCCGCGCAAGGACGAGACCGTCGTGCACGGCATCCCGATCGACGACGCCTCCGAGGCTCCGGAGATCGTCGCGCGCTACGGCCTGCGCAGCGTCGGGCTGTCCGGCGGCGAGCCGCTGATGCGGCCCGCGCGCGTGCTGGCCCTGCTCGCCGAGCTGAAGGCCATGCCCGATCCTCCTCGCGTGGAGCTTTACACGAACGGAGACCTCGCCACCAACGACCTCCTGCGCCGCCTGCGCGACGCGGGCCTCGACGCGATCCGCTTCGACCTGGCCGCGCGGGACTACGATCTCGAGCCCGTCCGGAGAGCGCTGCCCCTCATCAAGGAGGTCGCCGTCGAGATTCCCGTCGTGCCCGAGCATAAGAAGCGGCTCGAGCGCATGGTCCTGGAGCTCGACGCGCTCGGCGTGCCGTTCCTGAACATCCACGAGCTGTTCCTGTGCGCCGAGAATTCCGCGCGCGTGGTCGGCGAGGGCCAGGTCCCCCTCGAGGCCGAGTCGCGGCACCTGCTCTGGCGCCCGACCGCGGAGAGCGGCGTGGCCGCGCTCGAGCTCCTGCTCTTCGCCCTGAAGCGGACGAAGACCCTTTCCGTCTACTACTGCTCGTGCGGAACCCAGGAGCAGATCGCCGCTCGCGGCCTCAAGCGGCGGCGCCGCAAGGTCGCCGCGTGAAGACCCGGCGCTGGCGGACGATCATCGAGCCGTTCCGGATCAAGTCGGTCGAGCCCCTCGGCTTCACGACCGCGGCGGAGCGCAAGCTCGCCCTCCGCCGCGCGTCCTACAACCTCTTCAGCGTTCCCGCCGACAAGGTTCTCATCGATTTCCTGACCGACTCGGGAACGTCGGCGATGTCGGCCGAGCAATGGGCGTGCCTGCAGCGCGGCGACGAGTCGTACGCGGGCGCGCGCAGCTTCTTCGTCTTCGAGCGCGCCGTGCGCGCGCTGACGGGCTACCGCCACATCCTGCCCGTCCACCAGGGACGCGCCGCGGAACGCATCCTCATGGCGGTCGCCGGCGGCCCCGGCAAGACCGTGCTCTCGAACTCCCATTTCGACACGACGCGAGCCAACGTCGAGGCTTCCGGCGCCGCCGCCGTCGATCTTCCCGCGCCCGGGGCGCTCGACTTCGCCCGCCCGGGCCCGTTCAAGGGCAACATGGACGTCCGGGCGCTGGAAGCCAAGATCCGGGAGCTCGGCGCCGAGAACGTCCCGATGATCATCATGACGGTCACGAACAACTCCCTCGGCGGCCAGCCCGTCTCGATGGCGAACCTGCGCCGGGTGGCCGAGATCGCCGGCCGCCACAAGATTCCGGTCGTCCTCGACGTCGCCCGCTTCGCCGAGAACGCCTACTTCATCAAGCTCCGCGAGCCCGGCTACGCCGACCGCTCGCCGCGCGAGATCGCTCGCGAGATGTTCTCGTACGGTTCCGGATGCATGATGAGCGCCAAGAAGGACGCGCTGGTCAACATCGGGGGCTTCCTGGCCCTGAACTCCCCGGCCTGGGTGCGCAAGGCGCGCGAACTGCTGATCCTGGGCGAAGGCTTTCCGACCTACGGCGGCCTGGCGGGGCGCGACCTCGAAACGATGGCCCGCGGGCTCGAGGAAGTTCTGGATGAGGAATACCTGGCCTACCGGGTACGCTCGGTCGAGTACCTCGGCAACGGGCTGAGAAAGGCGGGAGTGCCGATCGTCGAGCCTCCCGGGGGCCACGCGGTCTACGTCGACGCCAAGCGCCTGCTGCCGCACATCAAGGCCGAGAGGTTCCCCGGCCAAGCGCTCGTCTGCGAGCTCTATCGGACCGCCGGAATCCGGACCGTCGAGATCGGCTCCCTCATGTTCGGACACGGGAAGGGGAAGGATTTCGTTCCCGCGCGCATGGAGCTCGTCCGCCTCGCCATTCCTCGCCGAGTCTACACGCAAAGCCACATCGACTTCGTCATCGAGGTCTTCGCCGACATCGTCCGCCGGAAGAAGTCGATCCGAGGACTGAGGCTCCTGGAAGACGCGCCGAGCCTGCGGCACTTCACGGCCAAGCTCGCCCCCATCTAGCGGGCCCGAGCCGGAGTGTTGCACCGCCGCATCCACTGGGAACTTCATCTCGGGGGTTCATATGCGGGCCAAAGACATCATGCGCCGGAAGATCGTCACGGTCGGGAGCTACCTGACCCTTCAGGAACTGACGAAGGTTCTCGACGAAAACGGCATCACCGGAGCGCCGGTCGTGGACTCGAGCGGGACGGTGCTCGGCGTCGTCTCCCAGACGGATCTCGTGCGCACCCGGCGCGAAACCGCGGCCGGCATTCCCCTCTACCACCGCGAGATCGAAGAGCCGCTCACCTCGCTCGGCATCCATTTCGAGGAGTTCGACCAGACCCGCGTCGAACAGATCATGACGCCGGGCGCCATCTCCTTCGACGAGGAGACGCCGGTCGAGACGCTCGCCGCGGCCATGCTCGAACGCCACATCCACCGCGTGCTGATCACGAACGGCGAGCGCTTGGTGGGCATCGTAACGACCATGGACCTCCTGAGGGCCCTCGTCGTTCTCGCGCGGAAGCCTTCCCCCGCGCGGAAAGCGGCTCCGGCGCGGAAAACCGCCCGCCGGCACTGAGCGCCTCGGATCAGTCGCGCCGCTGCGCCCGTGGCGCGAGCGCGGACGATTCGTCGAGGAGGCGCGCGACGGCCGCCGCGTCCGCGGCGGCCAGGGCGTCGTCGCGGCAGCCCTCGGCCCGGAACGCCTGAAGAACGTGGCGGCGAACGCCCGCGGCGAACAGCGAATCGGACAGCCGGGCGATCTGCGGCGCGCTGAACAGCGCGGGGTGGACCGTCGTGCGGCACTCGTGGTCCACGCCGCTCTCGACGAGCAGACGCAGGCTCTCGCGGGCTTTCGCGCCGCTTCCGGGGACGCCGTTGATCCGGTCGTAGCGCTCGAACTCCGCCTTGACGTCGAACCCCACCCAGTCGACAAGAGGCAGAACCTCCGCGAGGCGTTCGGGATAAGGGCCGGCGGTGTGCAGGCCGATCGAAAATCCCAGCCGGCGCACGTCCCGGACGGCGTCCGCCAGGCCGGACTGCAGCGTCGGCTCGCCCCCGCTAATGACGACCGCGTCGAGAAGCCCGACCCGGCGGCGCAGGAAATCGAGCGTCAGGACCCAGTCCCGGGCCGGGAGCGCGTCCGGGGGGATCAGGTGCGGGTTGTGGCAATAGACGCACGACCAGGGACACCCCTGGCAGAACAGCACCGCCGAGAGGCGTCCCGGGAAATCCGTCAGGCTCAGCGGCGTCAAGCCGCCGAGCTTCAGTCCGGCGGCCTCAGGCCGCCGGACGGCCGAGGCCGGCCCGGCATTCCTGGAAGAAGCGCCGTTGGTCATGCTCCCCTTTCTTTCCGATGTTGAACGAAGCGACGGGCCGGTGATAGCCCATCACGCGCGTCCAGACCTCGCAGGGCTGGCGCTCCGAATCTTCGAGCCCGGCGGGCGTCGGGAAGGTCCGCGTCTGGGACGGAATTTTATTCATCGAGGGCTCCTTTCTTTTTGGGCGAGGCGTTCGACGTCGCACTTCGGGCAGAACGGGTGCTCCCCGTCCAGATAGCCGTGCGTCGGGCAGATCGAGAAGGTCGGCGTGATCGTGATGTAGGGCAGCTTGAAGCGCTCGAGCGCGCGTCGGACCAGCGTCTTGCAGGCCTGCGCGCTCGAGATGCGCTCCCCCATGTACAGGTGAAGCACCGTCCCTCCCGTGTACTTGCGCTGGAGCTCGTCCTGGCGCTCGAGCGCCTCGAAGGGATCGTCGGTGAAGCCGACCGGCAGCTGGGACGAGTTCGTGTAGTAGGGCCGCTCCTTCGTCCCGGCCTGGAGGATGTCGGGGAAGCGCTTGCGGTCCTCCTTGGCGAAGCGGTAGGTGGTGCCTTCCGCCGGAGTCGCCTCGAGGTTGTACATGTGGCCGGTCTCTTCTTGGATGGCCACCATCCTGGCGCGCACGCGATCCAGAAGCCGCACGGCGAAGGCGTGGCCCCGCTCGGTCGTGATGTCGTCCTCGCCGTCCGTGAAGTTGCGGATCATCTCGTTGATGCCGTTGACCCCGATGGTCGAGAAGTGATTGCGCAGGGTGCCGAGATAGCGCCGCGTATAAGGGAACAGGCCGTCGTCCATCAGGCGCTGAATGATCTTGCGCTTGATCTCCAGGCTGTTGCGCGCGATCTCGATCAGGACGTCCAGGCGCGCGAACAGCCCTTCCTCGTCGCCGCGGAACGTGTAGCCGAGGCGCGCGCAGTTGAGCGTGACCACGCCGATCGAGCCGGTCTGCTCGGCCGAGCCGAACAGGCCGTTGCCGCGCTTGAGCAGCTCGCGCAGGTCCAGCTGGAGCCGGCAGCACATCGAGCGGATCATGTTGGGCTTGAGCTCCGAATTGACGAAATTCTGGAAGTAGGGCAGGCCGTACTTCGCGGTCATCTCGAAGAGCAGAACGGCGTTGTCGCTTTCCCAGGGGAAGTCCGCGGTGATGTTGTAGGTCGGGATCGGGAACGTGAACACGCGGCCTTTCGAGTCGCCCTTGGTCATCACCTCGATGTAGGCGCGGTTGATCATGTCCATCTCGGGCTGGAGCTCGCCGTAAGTGAACGGCATCTCCACGCCGCCGATCAGGGGATGCTTCTCGCGCAGGTCCTCGGGGCAGACCCAGTCGAAGGTCAGGTTCGTAAAGGGCGTCTGCGTGCCCCAGCGCGAGGGCACGTTGAGGTTGTAGATGAGCTCCTGGATGCACTGCCGGACGTCCGCGTAGCCGAGCTTGTCCTTGCGGAGGAACGGCGCCATGTAGGTGTCGAAGGAGCTGAACGCCTGGGCCCCGGCCCACTCGTTCTGCAGCGTGCCGAGAAAATTGACGATCTGCCCGACGGCGCTGGACAAGTGCTTGGGCGGGCCCGCCTCGACCTTGCCCGGGACGCCGTTGAGTCCTTCCTGAAGGAGCGTCTTCAGCGACCAGCCGGCGCAGTAGCCGGCGAGCATGTCGAGATCGTGGATGTGGAGATCGCCGTTGCGATGAGCCTCGCCCGCCTCGGGCGCGTAGACGTGGTTGAGCCAGTAGTTCGCGACGACCTTGCCCGAGACGTTCAGGATCAAGCCGCCCAGCGAATAGCCCTGGTTGGCGTTGGCGTTCACGCGCCAGTCCAGCCGGTTGACGTACTCGTTGATCGAGGTCTCGACGTCGACCACGGTCTTGCGGTCGCGGCGCAGCTTGCGGTGCTGCTCGCGGTAGACGATGTAGGCGCGCGCCGTCTTGAAATGGTCGGCCGTGATCAGGACCTGCTCGACGACGTCCTGGATCTTCTCGATGGTCAAGGCTCCGGCGCCGGAACGGCGGGCGAGGACCTTGACCACTTGATCGGAAAGCTTCACGGCGCCGGCCTCGTCGTATTCCCCGGTCGCGGCGCCCGCGCGGGAGATCGCGGAAAGGATCTTGGCGGGATCGAACTCGACGCATGAGCCGTCCCTCTTGTTCACCATCTTCAGCGTCGCGATCTCGCTCTCGGCGGCCGTCGTCTTGGTTGTCATCCCGTTCTCGTTCTCCCTGAAAATCGTTTGCTCCAGGGCCTTGAATACGCAACGGAATGGCCGCGTCATTTTTCCATCGAGCACCGTCTACTATCATTTATTATTGCTGTATTAATGATGCGTTCCAATCCGGCTCCAATTCGTCGCCGTCCTCCCGGCCTTCCCTGAAGCCTTGGCCGTTTCATTGCGGAGGGCACCCGGGAAGATGAACAACCGACCCGCCGTTCTCGTCGTCGATGACGACACCTCGCTGAGGACCATGCTGAGCCTCTCGCTGCGCCGCGCGGGCTACCCCACGCTGACCGCCGCCAACGGCACGGAGGCGCTGCAGCTTCTCGCGTCCCGCCCGGTCGGCTTCATGGTCACCGACGGACGCATGGACTCCATGGACGGATTCGAGCTCTCGCGGCGCGCCAAAAGCATCAACCCCGAGCTGCACATCGCCATGGTCAGCGCCGTGTTCGTCTCGAGCGACGCCGCGGGGACTCCGATCGAGCGGGTCTTCGAGAAGCCGGTCGCGTTCTCGGGCCTCGTCGAATGGCTGCAGGAAGCCTTGGGCAAGCCGTAGGCGAAAGCGCTAGGATCTCCCGCGGATCTTCGGAGGATGACATGAGAACGAAAAGCGCCGTCCTGTCGGGTCTCGCGCTGATTGCCGCAGCCGCCGGAGCCGGCTCCGCCGCGCAGGACCGCGTCGCCGCGTCGACCGCGGCCGTCTCGGCCGTTCCGGCGCGTCCGCGCGGCGGCGTCCTTTTCTACAGCGACCTCGGCCCCGACGAGATCGACGTCTCGTCCTATCCTTCCCAGCAGCGCGAAAACTACGCCGTGTACGCCCGAGCCTGCTCGCGCTGCCACAGCCTCGCGCGCTCGATCAACGCTCCCTACACCAGCCGCGGCTGGTGGGAGTTCTACATGACCGGCATGCGCGCGCGCGGACGCATCGCCGGCCGACCGTTCTCCCGCGACGAGATCAAGGCCGTCCTGGATTTCCTCGACTACGATTCGCGCGCGCGCAAGATCGAGCGCGCCGCCGCGTTCGAGAGATCCGCCGAGGAGCTGAAGCGCCGTTTTGACGACTACGTCGACCAGCGGATGAGCGACCTGCAGAATAAGAACCAGCAGCGCATGATCCCCGCCGAGCCCCGAAGCCCGTGACCTCGTCCGACGCCCCGCCCCTGCTGTCTTCGATGTTCACGCCCGTCGTGCTGATCAACGCGTGCGGTTTAATCCTCCTGAGCACCTCGCAGCGCCTCAGCCGGCAGCTCGACCGCCTCCGGAGACTCGGGGATCTCGTCGACGCGGTCGCCGACCGCGACACGGAGCGGGGCCGAGCGCGCCTCCGCGGCCTGGCCGACCAGCTCCGCCTCACGACGCGCCGAGCGCATCTGCAGCAGCGCTCGCTGGCCGCCCAATACCTCTCCATCTGTCTTTTCGTCGCGACCGTCTTCGCGATCGCCGCCGTAAACGCCCTGGGCGGCCGAGTCGCTTGGACGCCCATCGTCCTGGCCCTCCTCGGCGTGGCCGCGCTGTTCTACGCCATTCTGCTGCTGATCGTGGAATCGCGCGAAGCCTTCGACTCGGTCCGCCAAGAGACTGAGAACGCGCTGCGCCGCCTCTGACCCGCCGCGCGCTGGCCGGTCCGTTGCTTGATGAGAGAGAAAGCGGAGCGTCCTCTGATGACCAACAAAACGCCGATTCCTCTCGCCATGGCGGCCGCGGTTCTGGCCGGCTGCTCCCTGCTTCACTGGTCGGGGCACCCGGATCCGGAGCTCTCTCGAAATTGGGTCTGGTCCACCGGGGACCTGGTGATCTCAACGGAGACGGCCCCGGCGCGCGCCGTCCTGCCCGCTCCGCCGGAGAAGCTGCCCGACACGCTCTACTACGCGGATCTCGGCCCCGACACGATCGACGTCGCCGATTATCCCGCTCAGCAGAAGTACAATTACGGACTGTTCGAAGCGGAGTGCTCCCGCTGTCACACGCTGGCGCGCGCGATCAACTCACCCGTGGAAAGCCGGCTGTACTGGGATTTCCATCTCGTCCGCATGAGCCTCCATTCGCGCTTCCGCCATCGCGGACCCATCTCCGGCGCCGAGAAGAAGGCCATCCTCGATTTCCTGGAGTACGACGCCCAGGTCCGCAAGGTTCAGAACCGACGGCGTTTCGAGGAGCAGACCGAGGAGATGAAGCGGAGGTTCGAGCCGATCCTCAAGAAACTTATCGACCAAATGCGCCGGCCCGAACATGAATAAGAATCGGAGGCCGCTTCCGCTCTTGATCGGAGCCCTCTCCGCGGCCGGCTGCTCCGGCTGGCTCTGGTCGGGAAGCGCTCCCGTCCCCGCCGCTCCGCAGGCGGCGCTATCGACCGCCGGTCTTCCGCCCGGAGCGAGAGTCGTCGTTCCCGAAGTTCCGCCCGAACGCCGCAGGGCCGCGCTGTTCGACAGCGACCTGGGGCCGGACGCGGTGGACGTCTCGGCCTATCCGGCCCGCCAGAGGCGCAACTACGCGGTGTACGCCCGGGTCTGCTCGCGCTGCCACACGCTCGCGCGCTCGATCAACGCCCCGTACGCCACGCGGGGCTGGTGGGATTTCTACATCACGAACATGCGCATGCGCTCGGGGCGGCGCGGCGAATTCCTCGACGCCCGCGACGCCCGCTCCGTCCTCGATTTCCTCGAATACGACTCCAACGAGCGGAAGGTCTCGCGGGCCGCCGAGTTCGACGCGATCCGTTTCGAGCTCAAACGGCGATTCGAGGCGGCCCTCGACGACCGCGTGAACGCCCTCGACGAGCGTCCGCAGCCTTGAGCCGTTTCGTTGCAACGTACTTCAGCGCCGAGGGACACAAGGGCTAAGGCCCTCCCCGGCAGCCGAGTCCCTCCTCAAAAAGAGAGGGCGCCGCAAAAGACGCACAGTCGGACCGGAAGCGCCGCAGGCCCAGACCGGTCGGGGTCCATGAGACGGCGGTCCGGTGAAGAGATCAGGCCGGACGGGACGCATCCGCCCGGCCTCCCTTTTTCCCCCCTCGGGCCGGATCGTTGCGTGAAAAATCATATGATGCACGCGAAGCTCCTTCTGACGGTCGCGGCGCCGCTGAACGCAGACGCCGCCTTGACGCCATGACAGCATCTTCCCGAAAGCCGGCATCGCCGCTTTCCGACGCGGCCCGAGCATCGTCGGCCTCCGTCTGGGCCTACCCTCATGGGCGCGGCGTGTACTTGAATCTCACGAACCGCTGTCCAACGGCCTGCGTCTTCTGTCTCAAGCGCCTCTCGCGCTGGAGCTACGAGGGCAAGGACCTGCGCCTGCCCGGCAAGGAGCCGACGGCGAAACAAGCCCTCCAGGCCGCGGAGGCGGTCCTGGCGTCGGGGAATTACTCGGAGCTCATCTTCTGCGGCTACGGCGAAAGCACCTACCGTCTCCCGGAGATGGGCGAGATCGGCGCCGAGTTCGCCCGCCGCCGCCCCGGATTGAAGAAGCGCCTCAACACGATCGGCCTCGGCGGCCTGATCTGGGGCCGGAACATCGCGCCGGAGCTCAAGCGCTGCGTGGACTCCGTCTCGGTCAGCATCAACACGGCCGATCCCGAGCAATGGCGCGCGCTTCACGCGCCGCGGGCGGCCTACGCGGAAGCGGGCTTCATCGCGGCTCTGCAGTTCGTCGAGGACTGCGTTCGCGCGGGGCTCGAGACCACGGTGACGGCGGTGCGGATGCCCGGCGTCGACATTGTCCCGGTCAAGCGCCTCGCCGCCGCGCTGGGCGCGCGCTTCCGGCTCCGCCCGTACCTTCCCGACACGCGGCGCGCCGGGGGCTGACATGCGCGGCCGAGACCGGGACGCTCTCCGCTTATCGGCGCGGCAGGTCATCGAAGCCGTGCACGACGGCGTCGTCATCGCCGATCCCCGAGGCAACATGCTGGCCGTCAATCGCGCCTTCTCGTCGGTCACCGGCTACTCGGCGCGCGAAGTCATCGGGCGCAATCCGCGGATGCTCCAATCCGGGAGGCACGGCCGCCTCTTCTACGCGGAGATGTGGGCCACGATCCTGCGCAAAGGCTTTTGGCGCGGGGAGATCTGGAATCGCCGCAAGAACGGCGAAGTCTATCCCGAGTGGCTGGCCATCAGCGCGATCAAAAACGCGAAGGGCGGCGTGCTCTGCTATCTGGGCCTCTTCAGCGACATCACCGCCCGAAAGACATCCGAGGAGCAGTTGAACCGCCTCGCCCAGTACGACGCGCTGACCGGCCTGCCCAACCGGAGGCTGTTCGGCGAAAAGCTGAGGCGGGCGCTGGCGGGTCCCGGCCCGCGGCGCCAGCGGGCGGTCCTGTTCCTCGATCTCGATCACTTCAAGGAGATCAACGATCATTGGGGCCACGCCGCGGGCGACCTCTTCCTGCGGGCCGTGGGCGCGCGGCTCAGCGGCTGCGTCCGCCACACGGACGTCGTGGCGCGCTGGGCCGGCGACGAGTTCGTCGTCCTGCTGTCCCCGATCTCCGGACGGCGGGACGTCGTCCGGGTCGTGCGGAAGATCTTGAGGGTCCTGCGCCGCAATTTCACTCTGCACGGCCATCAAGTCCGGACCGCGGCCAGCATCGGCGTCTGCCTTCTGGACGGCGGGACCTCCGCGGCGGGCGCGATCCGAAAGGCCGACCGGGCGATGTACGCGGTCAAAAAACACGGGCGGAACAACTTCAAGATCGCCGCCTCCGGGCGCCGCCCGTGACGCGCGAAGTCCGCATCGCCGCCTTTGCGTTCGCCGGCATCGCGCTCCATTTCGTCCTGCGCCTCGCTCTCCCGGCACTCCCGGCCGCCTGGCCCCTGCCGCTCGACGCCGTCCTGCTCGCGGGCGGGATCCCTCTCGCGTTCGACCTGATCCGAAAGCTCAAGTCCGGGGAAGGCGGCGCCGATCTCCTCGCCGCCTTGTCGATCATCGTCGCGGTCCTCATGCGCGAGCCCTTGGTGGGCGCGATCCTCGTCCTCATGCTGTCGGGGGGCGCGGCCCTGGAGCGCTTCGCCTCCCGGCGGGCCTCGGCGGTGCTGTCCGCCCTGGCACGGCGCATGCCTCGGCGGGCGCACCGCCGGCGCGGGACGGCCATGGAGGACGTCGACGTCGGCGCTCTCGCCGTGGACGACGTCCTCGTGATCTTCCCGCACGAGGTGTCCCCCGTCGACGGCGTCGTCCTCGAGGGGCACGGCTCCATGAACGAAGCCTATCTGACCGGAGAGCCGTTCGGGATCTCGAAGGCGCCCGGCTCGGCGATCCTCTCCGGCGCGGTCAACGGCGAGGCCGCGCTCGTGATCCGGGCGTTGAAGCTGCCGATCGACTCGCGCTACGCCAAGATCGTGCGCGTCATGGAGGCCGCCGAGCGCGACCGCCCGAGGCTCCGCCGCGTCGCCGACCGGCTCGCGGCGTGGTATGCGCCGCTCGCCGTCGCGGTCGCCCTCGGCGCCTGGCTGTCCAGCGGCGATTCGGCCCGATTCCTGGCCGTCCTCGTCGTCGCGACGCCCTGCCCCCTGTTGATCGCCATCCCCGTCGCGATCATCGGGGCCATCTCCTTGTCCGCGGAACGGGGAATCATCATCAAGAACCCCGCGGTGCTCGAGCTCATCGCCGAATGCCGGACGGTGATCTTCGACAAGACCGGAACCCTGACCTCCGGCGAGCCGACGCTGACGGGCGTCGCGTGCGCTCCCGGCTTCGACCGGGAGGAGGCGCTCCGCCTCGCGGCGAGTCTCGAGCAGTACTCCCGGCACCCGCTGGCGCTCGCCATCGTCAAGGCCGCCGACGCGCCGCTGTCATCGGCCAGCCTGATGAGCGAGATCCCGGGCCAAGGCCTGCGCGGCGTCGTCTCGGGCCGCGCCGTCTGGATCACCGGCCGCGACAAGGCCGGCGACCGCGCGCGGGACCTGCCTCCCGCCGCCGAGGGGCTCGAATGCCTCGTCTTCGTCGACGACCGTCTCGCGGCGGCGTTCACGTTCCACGACGTTCCCCGTCAAGACAGCCGGAACTTCCTGCGCCACCTGCCGGGCCTCCACCGGATCGGCAAGGTGATGCTCGTCTCGGGCGACCGGGAGGCCTCGGTGCGCTACCTGGCGCGAACGCTCGGCATCGACGAGGTTCGCGCCGGGACTAGCCCCGAAGGGAAGGTGGCGATCGTCGCCGAGGAGACGCGCCGCGCGAAGACCTTGTTCGTCGGCGACGGCATCAACGACGCGCCCGCGCTGAAGACCGCCACCGTCGGCGTGGCCTTCGGCCCCAACAACGACGTCGCCTCCGAGGCCGCCGACGCCGTCATCCTGTCGCCCTCGATCGGCAAGATCGACGAGCTCATCCACATCGGCGAGCGGATGCGGCGGATCGCCCTGCAGAGCGCCGTCGGGGGCATCGCGCTGAGCGCCATCGGCATGGCGGCCGCGGCGGGCGGCTTCCTCTCTCCGGTGCGGGGCGCCATGCTTCAGGAGCTCATCGACCTGGCCGCCGTGCTCAACGCCGTCCGGGCGGCCTGGCCGCCCTCCCGCCTGACCGACTACTGAAGAAGCGCCGTCAGCGCCCGGCCGAAGGCGCGGCCAGCACCGGCACGGGGGCATGCCGCATCGTCCGTTCGACCGTGGTGCCGAGCACGAAGTCACCGAGCAGCGACTTGCGGTGCGCGGTCAGGACCACGAGCCCGTGCCGTTCCGATTCGGACAGGATGACGGGCAGAGGCTTTCCGGCGCGCAGGATCAGCCGCGGACGGGCCTTCGCGCGGAGCTCCGCCGGCAGGCGCTCGATGAGGCCGTTCATGAAAAAGCGCGGGCTGCCCGCGCGCGCCCCGGGCTCGGAGACGTGCAGGACCACGAGCTCCGCTCCGAAAAACGCCGCGGTCTCGGCGGCCAGCGCGAGACCCTTGAACGCATAGGGCTCAAGGCTCACCGGCGCCAGGACGCTCCGCACGGGATGCGCCGGAGTGCGCGCGGCGAGAACCGGGCACGCCGCGCCGCGCGCCACGCCCTCGGCGACCGACCCGAGCACGGCTCTCATCAGGCCTTTGCGCGCGTGCGTCCCCATCACCACGAGATCCGCGCGCCGCGACCGGCGCAGTATTCCGGAGACGGCCTCCCCCTCCTCGACGCGCCAGGACGACGCGCCGGGACGCGCGCGGCGCATCCGCGCGAGGATGCGCGCCTTTTCGCCCGCCGTCAGCGTCGGAGCCGCGTCCTCCATCATCTGAACCGGGGGCAGCTCGAACATGAACAGCGCCTCGGACCGCGTTTGCGGTCCGGCAAAGAGGCGCGCCCACGCCCAGGCGTAGCGCGAGGCGCGGGTGAGATCGTCGGGAACGAGGATGCGGCTAGCGGGGAAAATCATGACGCCTCCTGGCGGCCTGCGACCGGCATTATGACACGCAACGTTTCGGCCCCCCCGAAAGCGCCGAGCGCCGTGCTTAATTTTGGAGCATAAGGCTAGGCCGTTTTGTTGCGAGGATTGGCGACCGCATGAGTCCGAAATGCCGCCGATGACCGCCGCATGAAGCAGGGCCTCAACCTTTCGCAAGGCGGCGAGTACGCCATCTCGTCGTTGGCGCGGCTGGCCCTTTATTTTCCGGCCGCCGTCCCCGTCGGGACGCTGGCGCAAGTCCAAGGCATCCCGCGGGCGTTCCTGTCCAAGATTTTGGGCCGGTGCGCCAAGGTCGGAATCGTGCGCGCGCGGACCGGACCCGCCGGCGGCATGAGCCTGGCTCGCGACCCGGAGCTCATCACCATTTTGGAAATCATCGAGGCCTGCGAGGGCGGATTGGAACGCTCGCGCTGCGTCTTCTACTCCGAGCGCGTCTGCGAAGGCCCCGACTGCGCGCTCTACTGCCCGTTGCGGAGAAAAGAGGAGGATTTCCGGCAAGAGCTGCGGGACACGACGCTCGCCGACATGGCCCGGTCCCTGAAAGATCACCCGCTGTCACAAGGAGGACGCGAATGGACGCAGCAATGAGCGACGCGACGGAGTGGCGCGAGGAAGACGGCGGCCACGTCGGAATCTGGCTTTTCATTTTGTCGGAGATCATGCTCTTCGGCGCGTTCCTGGCCGCCTACGCCAGCACCCGCCTGGGCAGCTCCGACTGCGCCCTCGGCACGGTCGTGTGGCCCGAGGCCGGGCACATGCCCGGGCTCGCGATGGCCTCGCTCAACACGGTCCTCCTGCTGACCAGTTCCTACACGATGGTCCGCGCGGTCTCCCGCGCCGAGCGCGGCGACCGCGCCGGGTTCCGTTCGAACCTGATGGTCACGATGGGGCTCGGCCTCGCCTTCCTCGTGGTGAAGGGCGCCGAGTACCGGCTGAAGATCTCGTACGGATACTACCCGGGTTCGGAGCTCGCGAAGGCCAACGCCGGCCTCTCCATCTTCCTTTCGTATTACTACCTGCTGACGATCCTGCACGGCGTGCACATCGTCGCCGGCCTGGTTTGGAACGCGGTCGCGCTCGCGTCCTCCGGGAACGGCGCGGACATGGCCAAGGTCGCGCGCAAGGCGGAGTACGCGGGGCTCTACTGGCACTTCGTGGACGTGGTCTGGGTGTTCCTATTCCCCCTTCTTTACTTGATCTGACCGGAGACCGACTGATGAAAAAAGAACTCGACGCCCCTTCCGAAGACGGCCTGAGTCTCGCGGTCTACCTCTGCCTGCTCGCCCTGACCGGCGCGACGCTGGCCGCGGGCATCCTCCACCAGGGCGGCCGCATCATGGTCGTGGCCGTCGCGCTGATCATCGCGTCGCTGAAGGCGAGCCTGATCGGCTTCTATTACATGGGGCTGCGCCGCGAGCGCGCGCTGACCTTCGCGATTATCGCCGTCGGCGTGATCGCGGTGCTCATCCTTCTGATCGGAATCATCCCGGACATGACGTTCGCGAGGTTCTGACCGGTGAGACGCCTCCTCCTCGCCGCGCCCCTCGTCGCCGCGTGCGCCTGCGCGCGGCGGAGCGCGCCCGAGATCCTGGCGGTCCTGCCGGACTTCTCGATGACGGCGGTGGGGCCGCGGGCGGAGACGCCGTTTGGACGCAAGGATATGCTCGGCAAGGTCTGGATCGTCGACTTCATCTATACCCGATGCGCCGGGCCGTGCCCGCTGCTGACCGAACGCCTGGCCAAGCTCGCGTCGTCCCTGCCCCCGGAGATCGGCCTTCTCACCGTGAGCGTCGATCCCGAGGGCGACACGCCCGACCTCCTGCGCTCCTACGCCAAGAGGCACGGCGCCGATCCGCGCCGATGGGTGTTCCTGCGCGGGACCGTCACGCAGACCTACGAGCTCCTCTTTTCCGGCTTCCGCCTGCCCATGTCCGGGGACCCGAAGGCCGCGCCGGAAAACCGCGTTCAGCACAGCACCCGATTCGTCCTGGTGGACAAGAAGGGCGCGATCCGAGGCTTCTACGACGGCCTCGGCGATTTGGACAACGCCGCCTTGGCGCGCGACGCCCGGCGGCTTCTGGAGGTCGACTCGTGAGGAATAAATCCGTCTTTCCGTTCGTGGCCGTGGTCGGCGGCGGGATCGCCTGCGGGCTGATGTGGCTCTTCCGTCACTTCCCGACGATGCCGCTCCAGGCCTCGGTCCAGGCCGAGCACGTGGATTCGGCGTGGAACGGCCTCCTGATCGTGGAGACGACGGTCTACGGCCTGGTCATGGCCGTCCTCCTGTACTGCCTTTTCATGTTCCGCGCGGCCGACCGCTCGGAGCAGGGCGAGAAGTTCGACCGCAGCCCCGGGCGGTTCATCGAGGTCGCCTGGATCCTCGTCAGCGTCGCGCTGACGCTGTCGCTGGCCGCGCTCGGCGCTCACGAGCTGCGCGCGCTGATCAGCGACCCGAGCGCCGACATCGACGTCGAGGTCCACGCCCAGCAGTTCAACTGGGAGTTCTACTACCCGCAGACCAAGCAGTACGGCACGAAGCTCTTCATGGAGGTCGGCAAGCGCCACCGGATCATCCTGACTTCGAAGGACGTCGTGCACTCGTTCTGGGTGCCGGAGTTCCGCATCAAGCAGGACGCCGTCCCGGGCAAGGTCATTTCCATGATCGTCACCCCGACCAAGATCGGCACGTACACCCTGATGTGCAACCAGCTCTGCGGCTGGGGCCACACCGACATGCAGGGCTCGGTCGAAGTCGTCGACCACGCCGGCTTCGAAGAGAACACGAAGGCCTCGGATTTCTGACGCCGCAACACCAGACACGGAGAACGCCATGACCGAATTTTTCGCCGCGCTCGTCTCGGGAATCGCCTTGTTCGGGCTCGGTTCCTACTTTCTCGCCGGCGTCCTCGGCGCGCAGGCCGCGTGCGTCGTCAGCTACCTCGCCGCGCTGCTGGCCTTCCTGGGCCTGATCGGCGGCGGGAAGGCCCTGCGCTCCTACGCCCGGGGCGCGGAGCCCGCGGAGAAGCACGGCGCGGCGCGCTACCTCTCCTTCGACGTGGACCACAAGGTCGTCGGCGTGCAGTACATCGCCGCCGCGATGGTCGTCTTCATGTTCGGCGGCGTCATGGCGCTGATCATGCGCCTCGAGCTCGCGCACCACGGCCTGCAGTACCTGACGCTCCAGCAGTACAACACGACGATGTCCCTGCACGGCATCTCCATGGTCATCGTCGCGCTGATCGCGACGGCCGGCGGCATCGGAAATTTCGTCGTGCCGCTCCAGCTCGGCGCGCGCGACATGGCCTTCCCGCGCCTGAACGCGCTGAGCTTCTGGCTGCTCCCTCCGGCGATCCTGATGCTGCTCGCCACGCCCTTCCTCGGCGGGCTCGATTTCGGCTGGGCCGCGTACGCGCCGCTGTCCACGCAGGGCGCCTCGCTCGGCAAGCAGATGTTTCTCCTCGCCTTCGTCACGGCGGGATTCTCGTCGATCTTCGGCGGCGTGAACTTCGTCGCCACGGCGATCACGATGCGGGCCAAGGGCATGACCTGGATGAAGGTCCCGATCTTCACGTGGTCCATCATCTGCACGGCGGTCATCCAGATCATGGGGACCTCGGTCGTCGCGGCCTCGATGATCATGGTGACCTTCGACCGCATGCTGCACACGAGCTTCTTCGACCCGTCGCTCGGCGGCAACGTGCTGCTCTACCAGCACCTGTTCTGGTTCTACTCGCACCCGGCCGTGTACATCATGATCCTGCCCGCGCTGGGCGCGGCGCTGGAGATCGTTCCGACCTTCTCGCGCAAGCCGCTGTTCGGCTATCCCCTCGCGGTGGGCTCGCTGATCTCGATCGTGATCCTGAGCTTCGTGGTCTGGGCTCACCATATGTTCACTTCGGGGATGTGGGCGCTCCTCAAGATGCCGTTCATGATCAACACGGAGCTGATCTCCATTCCAACGGGCATGTTCTTCCTGGCGGTCCTGGGGACGCTGTGGCGCGGGAAAATCCGCCTCGACGCGCCGATGATCTGGGCCTTGATGGAGACGGCCAACATCCTGATCGGCGGCCTGACCGGCATTCCTCTGGCCGACGCGCCGACGGACTTCCACCTCCACGACACCTGGTTCGTCGTCGCGCACTTCCACTACACGATCATGGGCGGCGCGGTGTTCGGCTTCTTCGCGGCCTTCAGCTACTGGTTCCCGAAGATGAGCGGCAAGAAGCTGAACGCGGCGCTGGCCAAGACCCAGGCCGCGCTGATGTTCGTCGGCTTCAACTGCCTGTTCATCCCCCTGTTCTGGCTGGGCACGCACGGCATGCGCCGCCGCGTCGCCGACTTCCCCGCCTGGATGGACCCCATCCAGACCTTCGCGAGCCTGTCGGCCGTCATCGTCGCGACCTCCGTGCTGCTGTTCCTCTACAACGTGATCACCTCGCTGCTGCGCGGCGAGCCCGCGGGCGACAATCCGTGGGAGGCCAAGACGCTCGAGTGGAAGGCTCCGTCGCCGCCGCCGCACGGCAACTTCAAGACGCCTCCCGCGGTGACGGAAGACCCCTACGACTACGGCGTGCCCGCCGTCGTTTCATGAAGGACCGGCTCGTCCTCGCCAAGCCGCGGATCACGCTCATGGTGGCGCTGTGCGCCGCGGCGGGCTACGCCCTCGCGCCCGGCGCGCACGGCCGCGCCCGGCTGTTCTGGACCATCGCGGGAGTCGCGCTCGCGGCGGCGTCGACGGGCTGCCTGAACCAGGTCCTCGAAGCCGAGCTCGACGGGCGCATGAACCGCACGCGCGAGCGGCCCATTCCGGCGGGCCGCGTCGCTCCGGCCGCGGCGCACGCGCTGGGACTCCTTTGGGGCGCCGCGGGCCTGGGGATACTGGCCTGGAAGGTGAATGCCTCGGCCTGCGGACTGACGGCGTTCACTCTGGCCAGCTACCTTCTCGTCTACACGCCGATGAAGCGCTTCTCGCCGGCGTCGACGTGGGTGGGCGCGATCCCGGGCGCGATGCCGCCGGTCATCGGCTGGGTCGCGGCCGGCGCGCCGCTCGACGCGCGCGCGGCCGCGCTGTTTGCGGTGCAGTTCCTCTGGCAGATGCCGCACTTCTTCGCGCTGGCCTGGATGCACCGCGAGGACTACGCGCGCGGGGGCTGCCGCGTGCTGGCGGTCGTCGAGCCCGACGGCGCCTCGACCGGACGCCAGATGGCGCTGACCGCGGGCCTGCTGCTGGCCGCCTCGCTTTGCCCCTATGCCCTGGGAATGGCGGGCGCGCCCTATCTGCTCGGCGCGCTCGCGCTCGGCGCGGCGTTTCTCGCCGTCGCGCTTCGCGCGGCGCGGCGGCTGACCGACGCGTCCGCGCGCGGCGTCTTCCTCGCCTCGCTGGCCTACCTGCCGCTCGTGCTGGGACTGCTCGTCGCGGGCCGACGCTGACCCCCGCTCCCGCGGCCCGCGCCGCTAATGATCGACGTAGCCGGTGAACATCGACTTCAGGTTCGACGACAGCGTGTCGCCCGTCGTGATCATGTACAGGTGGACGACGATGAACGACAGCATGGCGAACGCGCCGGCCGTATGGATCAGCGCGATCGTCCGCAGGCCGCCGAGCGCCTGGATCAGTCCGGGCCACAGCGGCGTGCCCAGGTAGACCACCCCCGCCGCGATCTGCACGGGGAAGACGAAGATCAGGAGACCGAAGTACGCCGCGCGCTGGATCGGATTGAACTTCTTGTCCGGCGTCGGGATCCCGGGATGCGGCGCCCGCCGGAAGATCCCGCTCGTGTAGAAACGGATCTGTTCGCCGAAGTTCTTTCGGGTCGGGACGAACTGCTTGACCTCCCCGGTGGTCGCGTGCCAGAACATCGTGAACAGGGTCAGCAGGACCAGGCCGGAGCCCGACGCCTCGTGGAGACGCACCGCGTTCTCGAAGCCGAGCGCGCGCCAGGTTCCGTGGATCTCGAAGCCCGTCGCCGCGAGCGTCAGGACCAGCGCGGCCTGCGCCCAGTGCCAGAACCGCTCGTAACGCTTGAACAGGTAGACGCGGCTCATCGCTTCCTCCAGGATTCCAGCCGGGCCAGGATATGGTTCACGCGGCCGCGCCTGCCCAGCAAGCGCAGGGAGCCGTGGAGCAGTATCCCCAGCAGCGACAGGAGCGCCGACGCCCAACCCAGCCAGTCCAGAATCTCGCTGCGGTCGTAGCCCGCGATGTACACGCCGCCGACGCCCGCCAGACGGCTGCGGCGCGAGTGGCAGTCGGCGCAGGCGAGCCCATGATCGCCCTGCGTCACCATGTGCGTCACCGGCCAGTACATGTCCGTTTTCGCGAACGCGACCTTCCCGCTGAACGGCAGGCCCGCGTACTTCATGCCCTTCGCGGCCGCCTTGTTCCAATCGAAATCCGCCCAGTAGGCGCCCGAGCCCTTCTCGCCCGAAAGGTGCGGCTGGATCAGGATGTCGTTGACCGGATCGTACGGCTGGTTGCCGTGGTGGACCTTGAACGGCCATATTTTCGACGCGGGGTCGTCCGGCCCGCCGAGCGGAGGATTCATGACGAGCGTCCGCGACGGATCGAACTTGTCGCCGAGCAGGTAGCGGCCCGAGGTCCCGTTCCACCATCCGTAGGTAGGCACCACGTTCTTCGCCCAATGGAAGCTGCCCTTGATGCCCAGGTACGTGATGTTGCCGTCGTCGTCGTACTCGGTCACGGGACGGCCGTCGTCCTTCAGGCGGCCCGCGGTCGACCAGTCCCAGGAAAGCTTCGTCGCGTTCACGCGCGCGAAGGTCGGGATGTGGCAGGTCTGGCAGGCGATGCGCCGCGCGTGCCAATTGCGCCGCAGCGACTGCCAGGGCGAATGTTTCTCCGCGTCCGCCTCGAAATGCGCGCCGCCGACGCGCTCGCTGTCGGAGCGATAGACGAAGTCGCGGCCGTGCGGCGCGGAGCCGTGGCACTGCGCGCAGGAAACGGAGTTCTTCGCGTCCACGGACACGCTCGGCAGGCGGCCCTTGAACCGATGGCCCGCCTCGTCGCCGCGGTGGCAGGTCGAGCAGGTGAAGCCGACGCCGTCCTTGGCGAGATGGACGTCGAGCGTCTTCGTCGCCTCGAGCAGGGACGCGTCGAGATCGCCGTGCTTGACTCCCTCCGCGCCGCCGCCGTTGAAGTGGCAGGCGCCGCAGGTGGCCGCGCTGGTGGGGCCCACGCCTTGAGCGAGCTTCGCCCAGTCGGTCGGAGCCTCCGCGCCGCCGCTCTCGGCGGCGCCCATGCCGCCCGCGACGGGCGCCTTCTTGGCGTAGCTGCCCGTGCCGTCGTGGCAGGAGAGGCAGTCCACGTTGTCGGGCTTCTTGAAGTCGTAGTGCTTATCCTTCATGCCGAAGCCGATGTGGCACCGCGCGCACGATCCTTCGTTGGATTGCGTGCCGATGCAGAAATTGTTCAGCAGATTCGCCTTGCCGATGCGGTGGACTCCCGCGTGCCCCGGCACGGCGACGGTCGAGCCGAGCCAGTTCCAATGCGAGGTCTCCTGGATCTGGGAGGCGGCCTCGGTGTGGCAGCTCAGGCAGGCGCGCGTGACCTCCGGGCCGCTGGAGAATTTCTTCCGAAGAACGGCGAACTTATGGTGGTCCGCCGTGCTCGCGGAAGCGCCCGCCGCCGCGGCCAGAAGGACGGCCGCGAGCGCGGCCGCCCTCCCGCCGATGCGCCGCGCCGGGGTCAGCATCCCGCCGCCCGAAGGAACTTCACGCTGAGATTCCTGCCGTCGACTTGCTTGTAGGAGCACTTGATCTCGTCGTCGGTCCGGATCTTCTTGATCTTGAACTTCTTCAGCGTGAGATCGTCGGCGACGTAGATCGCGATCTTTCCTTTGCCCTTGACCATCAGCGTCGCGACCGCCGACTTCCCGTCGGCCGCCGTCTCGACGTTGAGCAAGTAGCCGACGATCTTGACCTCGTCGGCGGCGGTCGACTTCTCCGCCGCCCGCGCGGCCCGCGGCGCGGCCGCGCAGAGCCCGACCAATCCCGCCAGAACCAGCGTCTGTATTTTCATGGTGCTGCCTCCCGTGCCTTAGAATCTCACTTCGAAAGTCGTGTAGATGTCGGTCGCGCTCTTCAGCGGCGCCATCATCTGCGCCTGCGCCGGCGTCGCCTGCAGGGACGAGATGCCCATCGGTCCGCCGACCCAGGAGTTGGTCCCGGTGTAGGTGAAGTCGTAGTACTGCCAGCCGAGCCGCATCAGCACGCGTCCGTCGCGCGTGATCGGCGAGCGCCCCAGATCCTGGATCGCGTACAGCTCGTAGACCTGGCCGCGCGTGCCCAGCTTGCTGGTCCACATGTCGTCGCCGGCGGGCACGAAGGTGATCCAGTTCTTGGAGCCGTGATTGAACTCGGCGCCGATCTTCGTCAGCGTCTTATGGAAGTCGTAGCGGAGGCCCACGTAGTACGCGGACCCGTTGCGGTTCTGGCAGTCCGCGCCGTTGCACATCAGACCCGGCGTCGCGCCGGAGCCCGCGTCGTAGCGGTTCCCGTTCGGCATGGCCTCGCTGAGCCCGGCGCTGGCGAATCCCGTCAGATCCCCGGGTCCCAGATCGCGCAGCGTCCGGACCGCGCTCGCGCCGAACTCCTCGATGTCGCCGAGGTTGGTCGTCACGTTCGGGCCCGGCAGGTTGTCCATGATGTGGAAGCCGCGCTGATACTGGAGATCCACCCGGGCGTCCGGCGTCTCGTAGGCGAGCACCGACACCCCGAGCAAGTCCGTGTCCTGGGGCGAGGTGTTGTTCGTCTCGTTCGAGTAGCCGCTTTCGTAGGCGCGTCCGTAGCAGACCTTGGCCGCGAAGCCGGGCAGCTGCGAGATCTCCGGCGCGGCGCCGAGCGTCGCGCCGTCGAACGCGTAGTCCACGAGCAGGCCCGGGGTCCCCGAGGCGCCGGTGACGTCGCGGTCCTCGCGGATGTTCGTCGGAACGCCGTTCGTGGACGGCCTGCGGCCCGCCGAGAACCAGGCGGAACTGCCGAAAAGATCCTTGACGGTGGCGTACGCCTCGTCGACGTACAGCGCGCTGCTCCCGGGAACGTGGCCGACGGTGCCGTCGAAGACGGCGTTCTGCCGGTCGGCGAAGTAGCCGGCCTGGGTTCCGCCTCCGTTCTGCATGCCCCACGCCTTATACATGAGGAACCGGGTCGTCAGCGTGACGCCCTCCATCACGTTCACGTGCAGATTCAGGCCGAGCTGGTTCGTCAGCAGCGAGTCGTTCTTGATCGTGTTCGAGGGGACCGTCGGGAAGGCGCCGCCGAACTTGGTATAGGTCGGAACTTTCGCGCGCAGGACATGGTTGGCGACCTCCAGGTCCCCGCCGAAGGTGAACCATTGCGGCTTGGCCGCGTTCTCCTCGGCCGCCGCGGCGTTCTGCTTGAGCTCGGAGACGTCCTTGCTCAGCGCCTCGATCCTCTTCATCAAGTCCGAGTCGTCCGCGCGGGCCGGCGGCGCCCACAACGCCAGCGCCGCCGCCGCGGCGCAGACTGCGGACCGGAATCTGAAACATCCCTCGTTCATATCGCCCCCTCGCCGCTTCCATTTCGTCCTGCATGGATATGTTACGCATGCGCATCCGCGCATGTATTGACATATGTCACCGCGCGGACATATATTTCTCACCGAATTTGATGTTTTTGCCGCGGCGTGATAAGATGGCGGAGTTATGAGGCATCGGGTGGACCTGATGTTCGGCGCGATCGCGGATTTCACGCGCCTGAGAATACTGCACCTCCTGATCCATAAGGAACTGTGCGTGGCGGGCCTGGTCCGCTCCCTCTCGGAGCCTCAGCCCAAGGTCTCTCAGCACTTGAGGGTGCTGCGCTCGGCGGGCTTGGTCCGCGAGCGGCGGGCCGGCAAATGGCGCTTCTACTCGCTGGCCAAGCCGGTCTCGAGGTTCCATCGCCAGATTCTTCGCTGCCTCGACGCTTGCCATACGGAAGTGGCGGTTCTCCGCCGCGACTGCGCCCGCATGCGCCTCATGCTCGCCGCGAAGGGCGACCGAAACGGATACCGGCGGATACCCCCCGCGCCCCCCCGCCGTTCCGCGCGCTGATTTCCGCGAACGGCCCGTTCAGGCCGGATCGTTGCATTTCCGCCTTCGCGAGACGCGCGCGGAGGTCGAAATGTATCCGATCTGGGAAGTGCCGCACCTGACCGCGGGGATGGTCCTCGGCCTCATCGCGACGTTCCACATGCTGCCGGTGTACCTTTCCGTCAGCGCGATGTGGCTCATCGTCTGGATCGAGCGCAGATCCCTGCGCGAGGGACGCCCCGAGCTGATGGGCTTCGTGCGCCGCTACTCCAAGCTCGTGCTGATCTTCTCCTACGTGTTCGGCTCGCTGAGCGGCGTCGGAATATGGTTCTCGGCGACCGTCGCGGCGCCCCGCGCGATCTCCGGCCTCATCCACAACTATGTCTGGGGCTGGGCGACCGAATGGGTGTTCTTCCTGATCGAGATCGCGGCCATCTACGTCTACTATTACACGATCGACAAGGTGGACCCGAAGACCCACATGAAGATCGGCCTGACCTTCGCGCTGGCCTCGTGGACGACGATGATCGTCATCGTCGGCATACTGACGTTCATGCTGTCGCCCGGCCGCTGGCCGGTCACCGGAGGCTTCTTCGACGGCTTCTTCAACGAGACCTACTGGCCGCAGCTGGTCCTGCGCACGACCGCCATGTTCGCGGTCGGCGGCGCCTACGCGCTCGGAGTCGCCTCCGCGGACGACGAACCCAAGGTCCGCTCGGAGCTCGTCCGGTTCGCCAGCCTTGTCGGCTTGGCGGGGCTGGCGCTGGGAGCCGTTTCCTTCGTCTGGTACTCGGCTTCCCTGCCGGATCCGATCCGCGGCAACCTGCAGGCCCTGATGACCCCGGGGCTCCGCGCCGGGATGCTGTATCCGATCGTCCTCCTCGGCCTGCTCTTCGCGGCGTTCGCGGCCAAGCCCGCCGCCGCGCGGCCGTGGGCGGGCGGCCTCGGCCTGATCTTCGCCTTCGCCGCGATCGTGTCGTTCGAGCGCGCCCGCGAGCTCATCCGCAAGCCCTACGTGATCCCGAACTACATGTATTCAAACCAGCTCATCGGCGGGGACATCCCCGCCAAGGGCGTCGCCTCCGAACTTCCCCGGATCAACGAAAAGGGCATCCTGAACGTCTCGCCTTTCGTGCCTTCCGAGCTGCGGACGGTCACCGACGCCAACCGCCTGCAGGCCGGACGCATGGTCGCGCTCATCGAATGCTCGGCCTGCCACTCGCTGCAGGAGAAGGGGCTGCGGCCCCTGCCCGCGCGCATCCGCCGTCTCGGAGCGGCCGGGCCCGACGATGTGACGAGCGTCCTCGACGCCCTGTCCGGCATCCCCTACATGCCGCCCTTCGCCGGCACCGACGCCGAAAAGCGCGCGCTCGCGGAATACCTGCTCTCCATCTCCAAGTGAGGCGACGACCATGGAAACGACCGCTTTGATCAAGGCCCTGCAGGACCCGATGGGCGTGCCGTTCTTCCCCGTCGTCTTCCAGGCGCTGATGGTGCTGACCTTCGCCCTGCACATCCTGTGCGTGAACGCGACCGTCGGCGCCGCCGCTCTGGCCGCGTACGGCCGGCTGTCCGGAGAGGCGCGCTGGAGGGCCTTGGCCCTGTCCCTGTCGAAGACCGTGACGATGTCGGTCTCGGCGGCCATCGTGCTGGGAGTCGCGCCGCTGCTCTTCGTCCAGGTTCTCTACGATCCGTTCTGGTACGCGTCGAACATGCTGTCGGCGGCATGGGTCGTCGCCTTCATCTTCATCATGATGGGCGCCTTCGGCCTGAGCTACGCCGCCTACCTGCGCGGAGAGAAGCCCGGCGCCGCGGTCTTCGGCGCGGCCGCGCTGGCGCTGTTCCTGCTCGCGGGCTTCGTCATGCACGCGCTGAATTTCCAGGCGCTCCAGCCCGAAAAGTGGCTGGGCTGGTACGCGCGCGCGGGAGGCGTCGATGCCTCCGGAACGGCGCTCCACGCCTTCTCCCTGCCGCGCTTCCTCCATTTCCTCGTGCCGGCCTTCTCGGTCGCGGGCGTGTTCCTGATGCTGAGATCCTGGTACCTCGAGCCGCGCGTCGACGCCGACCGCGCCCAGCTCGATTGGGCGGCGCGGCTGGGCTCCGGGCTCGCTTTTTGGGCGACGGCCGCGCAGGTCCTCGTCGGTCTCTGGTTTCTGCTGTCCCTTCCGGGCGAGCTGGCCTTCGCGAAGAACCCCCTCGTTCTCGCCGCCTCCGCCGCGGGCCTCGTCCTGCTCGCCTACCTGGGACGGATCCATTTCTCCGGACGGCGCCCGCAGGACAGCGCTCCGGCCGCCGCGCTGGCGATCGCGGCCGTCGTCCTCGCGATGTCGGCGGCGCGCGAGGCGCTGCGCGGCGCGTACCTCGGCCGCTTCGGCTACGCGCTGTCCGCGCACCGGGTGACGCTCGATTGGGGCAGCACCGCGCTGTTCTTCGGGACTTTTGTCCTGGGCCTCGTCGTCCTCGCCTATGTCCTGGCCGTCGCATTCCAGTCCGGCCGCGTCGCCGGGCGCTGGGAAGCCGGACCGCGCATGCAGGCCTGGGGCCGCGCGTCGATCGGAATCATGCTCGCCTGGATCGTGGTCGTCGCCGGGCTGGGAGTGTTCATCACCCTGCGCAACCGCGGGCTCTGACGCGCCCGGCGGGTCAGCCCGCGGCCGCGGCGAGAAGAGCGGCGACGTCCTCTCCGGGGCCGGCGACGCGGCCGGGCGGAGCGAGGCGCTCCAGATTCCGGCCGTTCCAGAGCGAGAGGCGGTACAAGGCCGCGAAGCGGCTCCCCGTCGCGGCCGCTCCCTGGCCGCCAACCAGCTCCGCGCCGCGTCGCGCGCCGTCGGCGAGCCAGCAGGGAAGGAGGGCGTGGTAGGGATTTCGCTCGATCTCCCCTTTGTGGAACGACAGCGCGCCGACGAGGTCCGCCGCGTCGGCGGCCGAGATTCCGATCATCAGGTTGGGGTCGGGCAAAGTCGCCCAGAACTCGGTCTCCGCCGCGAGGCCGCGGAAATCCGGCCCGAGCGCGCGCAGCGCCTCGACGGCGAGGCCATGGACCCGGCGGTGCGTGGAGTTCGCGTCGTCGGCGTGAGGAAACAGCACGAGCCGCGGGCGCTCGCGGCGCAGGAGCGCCGCGAGATTTCCGTCCCCGGCGGCGAGCGCGTCCCAGCCGAGGAAGGCGCAGGCGCCCTTGAGTTCGCCGAGCCTCCCGGCGCGGCGCTCCGGGCGCGAGCCCAGAGTGACGGGCGCGACGGCGACGCGCCACCCGCTCTCGCGCTGAAGCCGCAGCGGCAGGGCGCCGACGAGGCACTCGTCGTCGGGATGCGGCGCGAGGACGAGCGCCAGCGGCGCGCCCGGCTTGAGCGCGGGGCACGGCGCCGGCGTCAAGCCTCCGCGAGGAAGGTCCGCGGCCTGAGCGAGCAGGGACTCGAACCGGCGCACGAAATCGAGATAGGGCCGTTCCATCACGCCCATCATAGTTTTTTTGCGGCGCCGCCTGAGCGGCCGGCGATATCGTAAGATGCGGGCAGATGAACCCGCCCCCCCAGCCGCCCGACATCGCCTCGCTGCCGGTCCCCGCCGCGCACCAGGCGCTCCAGACGAACGCCGAGACGGGGCTGAAGTCCGCCGAGGCGGACGCCCGCCGCCGCGAGCACGGCTACAACGAGGTGGCGGAACGAAAGGGGCACCCGGCCCTCAAGTTCCTCGGAAAATTCTGGGGCGTCTCGGCGTGGATGCTCGAGCTGATCATGATCCTGTCGGCCGTCCTCCGGAAATACTCGGACCTGACGGTCGTGGGCGCCCTGCTCGTGGTCAACGCGGTGCTGGGCTTCATGCAGGAGCACCGCGCCGCCGGCGTCGTCGAGGCGCTGCGGCGGCGCCTTCAGGTCAGCGCGCGCGTCCTGCGCGACGCGGCTTGGCGCGTCGTCCCCGCCCGCGAATTGGTCCCCGGCGACATCGTGCGCGTGCGTCCCGGGGACATCGTCCCGGCGGACCTCAAGCTCCTCAGCGGCGAGCTGAGCATCGACCAGTCCGCCCTCACCGGAGAGTCGAAGGACGCCGACAAGGCCGCCGGCAGCGTGCTCTCCTCGGGCTCCATCGTCCGCCGCGGCGAGGGCAACGCCGTGGTGATGCTGACCGGCGCGGCGACCTATTTCGGCCGCACCACGGAACTCGTGCAGCAGGCGCGCCCGAAGCTCCACATCGAGGCGGTGGTGGGCAAGGTGGTGCGCTGGCTTTTCGTCATCGTGGGAGCGCTGCTGAGCGTGGTGGCCGTTTTGTCGCTGACGCGCGGGACGCCGCTCATCGAGATGATCTCCCTCATGCTCGTGCTCTTGATGAGCGCGGTGCCCGTCGCCCTTCCGGTCATGTTCACCGTGAGCATGGCGCTGGGCTCCAAGGAGCTGGCCAAGCGCGGCGTGCTGGTCACGCGCCTGAGCGCGGCGGAGGACGCCGCGACGATGGACGTGCTGTGCGTGGACAAGACGGGCACGATCACGATGAACCGGCTGGCCGTGACCGGAGTCATGCCGCTGGAGCGCGCGACGGAGGCCGAGGTGCTGGCCGCCGGGGCGCTCGCGTCGCAGGAAGCCAACCAGGACCCCATCGATCTGGCGTTCCTGGCCGCGGCGAAGGAGCGAAAGGCCTTCGACGGCATGCCCGCGTTCGCGCCCGTCGCCTTCTCGCCGTTCGACGCCAAGAACCGGCGCACGGAAGCCGTCGTCGAGCAGGCCGGCGCGCGGCTGCGCGTGATGAAGGGCGCGGTGCGCACCGTCGCCGCGGCCTGCGGGCTTCAGCCGCCCGAGATCGACGCCTTGGAGGCGCGGACGCGCGAGTCCGCGCTGAAGGGCTACCGGACGCTGGCGGTCGCGCGCGGTCCCGAGGCGGGAACGCCCGCGCTGCTGGGCCTGGTGACGCTGTACGATCCGCCGAGGCCGGACGCCAAGCAGCTCATCGCCGAGCTCCGCGAGCTGGGCGTCTCCGTCAAGATGCTCACGGGCGACGCCCTGGCGGTCGCCAGCGAGATCGCGCGCGGCGTCGGCCTCGCCCACATCCGGCGCGTCGCGGACCTGAAGGCGGCGAGCTCTCAGCCCGGCGGAGAATCGGTCGACCTGCTGGCGGGCGCCGACGGCTTCGCCGAGGTGTATCCCGAGGACAAGTACACGGTCGTCCAGCACCTCCAGGCCGCGGGGCACGTGACCGGAATGACGGGCGACGGCGTCAACGACGCGCCCGCGCTCCGCCAGGCCGAGGTGGGCATCGCCGTCAGCAGCGCGACCGACGTCGCCAAGGGGGCGGCGAGCGTCGTCCTGACGGAGCCGGGGCTCACCAACATCGTCGCGCTCGTCGAGCAGGGCCGCACGATCTATCAGCGCATCCTGACCTGGATCATCAACAAGATCAGCCGCACGATCCTGAAAGCGGCCTTCGTGGCCATCGCGTTCGTGGCGACCGGCAAGTTCGTCGTCTCGGCGTTCGCGATGCTGCTGCTGACCTTCATGACGGATTTCGCCAAGATCTCCCTCGCCACCGACCGCGTGCGGCCCTCGCGGAAACCGGAGACCTGGAACATCGGGGGCCTGATCGGCGTCTCCGTCGCGCTCGGGATCGCGATGGTCGCGGAGTCGCTGCTCTTCCTGCGGCTCGAGTGGACGCGCTTCGGCCTGGCGGCCAGCAACGAGGCGCTGTACACGTTCAGCTTCCTGACCCTGCTCTACTTCGCCGTCTTCTCCATCGTGTCCGCGCGCGAGCGCCGCTGGTTCTGGTCGACGCGTCCGAGCGGAACTCTCGTCGCGGCCCTCTCGGCCGACGCGCTCACGGGCACCGTCCTGACCCGCGTGGGACTTCCGGGGCTGGCGCCCCTGCCGTGGCATCAGACGCTCGCGATCTTCGCCTACGCGACGGTCTCCTGCCTGCTCGTCAACGACGCGCTGAAGGTCGCGCTGATCCGCGGGCTCGCCCCGTCCGCGGCGGAGTAAGCCGCGGCGGCTTCGGCGATTCGGCCGCTGCCCCTCCCCGGCGGAGCAGGCGCTCCCGCCCCGCACGGGCCCAATGCCCGTCGAGGAATGGGACCTTGGACTCATAAGCTTCCGAGAGCTTTTGCGTATCATCTGGACATGACTCGGAACCGCTACGCCTTCGCCGCCGCCTTGATCCTCGCCGCGCCCGCCCGAGCGGCCCTCGTCGCGCCCGCGGGGGGCGCAGCTCAAGCCTGGGCCGTTCCCGTGGCGGGGGTCTTCGCCTCCGTCGGAGCCGAACGCATCGCGACTTTGGGCTCTCCCGCGTTGACGGCGCTGTCCACCCTCGGCGCCGGCGCTCAATATCCCTTCATGGCCGCCCCGCAATCGCTGGACCTTCTCGCCCAGAACCTCCGGGCTTACGCCACGCCGGCGGCCTTCGCCGCCATGCCCACCGAGGACAAGCTCCTCGCCCTGAGCGCGGCCGCCAAGGGCGCCGAGACCGAAGCCGCGGACGTCGCCGACAAGGCCCTCGCCTTGGCCGGGTCCCGCCCCTTCCATCCCAGTTCCATGGACCAAGTCTCCGAGCAGATCGCCCGGGCCGAGGAGGTCTCGCTCTACCTCGACGCCTCCCGCCGGGAGAAGACGTCCCGGATGAGAAGCCGATTGGAGAGCTTCCGCTCGAAATGGCGCAAGCGCGTCAGGGAATTCGAGGAGGACCTCCCCGGCAAGATCGCGGCGGGAGCTTTCGACGCCTCGAACATCCTGGTCAAGACGCCGCACGGCTGGGTCGCCGCCGACGAATCCCCCGACCCGATCGGGACCGATCTGTCCAAGTTCTACGAGCGCCGGACCGAGGCCCTCAGCCAAGCGCCCAAGGGCCCGTGGTCCATCCAGGAGGCCTCTCTGCTCATGGGGGCCCTCGCGCGTCCCGACGTCGGCCGCGGGAAGCCGTGGGGCCCGCCCGCGCGCGAGAAGCTCCAGAACATCGTCTATTCCGCGCAGATGACGGACGGCACCGACCTCCGCTTGGGGAAGGCCCTCGAGGCCTTCGGCCTGCAGCGCCGATACTACCGTCTCATCCCGGCCCGCCAGATCCTGTTCATCGAGCAGCTCTACGCGGACCGCCTGGTTTCCGCGGCGCGGCAGCCGCTCCCCATTCGCCTGCGGATGCTGGCCACGATCCTCAACGGATCGGAAGGCATCCCGTCTTGGGACCGTTTCCGGGAAATGCAGAGGACGACGCTCAGCTGGACCCGCCGGGACGCGATGGTCGCGGCCGGATTCGTCATCGCGGGGATGATCGCGCTGGGCCTTCTCTCGACGGCGATCGCCGGGTGGCCGCTGGCCGCCAAACTGGCCGCGTTCGGGATCGCGTGGCTGACCCCGATGGTCCTGTACGTGCGCGGCCTTGTGCTGGCCGGGAGACTGGAATCCGATCAGAATCGGTCCGCCATCGAGGGCGCGATCAACCGAACCTTCCGGAATCGCTGAACGGCCGCCCGGGCTCGAGGAAATCCGAACCGGGCGTCAGAAGAGAAAAGGGATGAGCTTCCGCGACGCCCGCTTGTAGCGCTCGTATTCCGGAAACTTCTCGCTCAGCCAGGCCTCCTCGCGGTCGGCCTTGGCGTTGAGAAGAGCGGCGAGCGCCGCGCTCGGCAGAAACGCCCACGGGCTCGCCTTGAGCGCCGCCGTCCCCAAGCCGGCGAGAATGACCCCGAAGTAGAGCGGGTGGCGGATCAAGCGGTAGATCCCTCCCGTTTCGAGCGAAGCGCCCTCGAGCGGGCGCGGAAACGGCGTCAGCCGTTTTCCCAGCCGGAAGCTCCCCGCCGCCAGAACGCCGGCGGAAGCGGCGAGCAGAGCTTCGCCCAGCCGGCGGAAGAGCGCCGCCGCCGCGGCCGACTTCGCCCCCTCCGGGGCCGCGGCGATCGCGGCCAGCAGGGCGAATTGCCCGACGACCCACCAGCCGCCGCGCCCGGCGAAGCGGCTCCGGAACGCGGGCGCTCGATCCGTCTTGGGAATCATCGGCGCCATTGTATCTTTTGCGCCCGAATCCTTTTCCCGTCCGGAGCATCGAAATAATCGTAGGGGAGGAAATGATGAGCCATATCGAATTGACCGACGCCAACTTCCGCGAGCAGGTCCTGGGCAGCGACGTGCCGGTCGTCGTCGACTTCTGGGCGCCCTGGTGCGGGCCCTGCCGCATGCTGGGCCCCGTCATCGAGGAGCTCGCCGTCGAGTTCCGCGGCCGGGTCAAGGTCGGCAAGCTCAACACCGACGAGAACCCCGCCGCGGCCTCGGCCCTGCGAATCTCGGCGATCCCGGCGGTGCTGTTCTTCAAGGACGGCAAGCTCGTGGACCGCTCCGTCGGCGTGAGCCCGAAATCGCACCTGAAGCGTCAGATCGAGAACCTGCTTTAGAAAGGAGGCTCTTCCCCGGGGCGTAAAAAGTGGGATAATCTCGTCCCATGAAGATCCTCGTCACCGGCGCGGCCGGGTTCATCGGCATGCACGTCGCCGAGCGCCTCCTGGCGCGCGGCGACTCCGTGGTCGGGCTCGACAACCTCAACGACTACTACGAGGTCGGCCTCAAGCGCGCGCGCCTCGCGCGGCTGACGCCCTCCGCGAATTTCCGCTTCGCCGCGATCGACGCCGCCGACGCGCGGGCCGTGGCCGAGCTCTTCGCGGCCGAGCGCTTCGAGCGCGTCGTCCACCTCGCCGCCCAGGCCGGCGTGCGCTACTCGCTGCAGAATCCCCACGCCTACGTCAGCGCCAATCTCGCCGGCTTCGTGAACGTCCTGGAAGGCTGCCGCCACGCCGAGGTCGGCCACCTGGTCTACGCCAGCAGCTCCAGCGTCTACGGCGGCAACGCGCGCATGCCGTTCTCCGAGCACGACAACGTCGACCATCCCGTCAGCCTCTACGCCGCGACCAAGAAGGCCAACGAGCTGATGGCCCACTCCTACAGCCATCTCTTCGGCCTGCCCACGACGGGCCTGCGCTTCTTCACCGTCTACGGCCCGTGGGGCCGCCCCGACATGGCCCTGTTCCTGTTCACCAAGGCCATCCTCGAAGGGCGCCCGATCGACGTCTTCAACAACGGGAAAATGCGGCGCGACTTCACCTTCATCGACGACATCGTCACCGGCGTGGTCCGAGTGCTCGACCGCCCCGCCGAGCCCGACCCGTCTTTCGACCCGATGAACCCCGACCCCGCGCGCAGCGCCGCGCCCTACCGCGTGTTCAACATCGGCAATCACGAGCCCGTCGAGCTGACGGCCTACATCGAGACCCTCGAGGCCGCGCTCGGCAAGACCGCCAAGAAGAACTTCCTGCCCATGCAGGACGGAGACGTCCCCGCCACCAGCGCCGACACCGCCGACCTGCGCGCCGCCGTCGGCTTCGCTCCGGGCACCCCGGTGCGCGACGGCGTGCGGCGCTTCGTCGAGTGGTACCGGGACTACTACAAGATCCCGGCCTGACCGGCCGGACGCTCAGGCCGGGCGGGGCCGGAGCAGGCTCAAGAAGAAGAACGCGGCCGCGGTCAGCACGATGAGCGGCCCCGTCTCGCGCCCCATCCGGGAGCCGAGGACGGTCCCGAAAAGCGTCGCGGCCACGGAGATCGCGGCGGACGCCGCCAGCATCCCGCTCAGGCTCGCGGCGAGGCGCTTGGCCGCGACCGCCGGGATGATCACAAGCGAGCCCATCAGGAGCGCTCCCAAGTAGCGCAGCCCGAGCGCGACGGTCAGCGCGAAGGCCAGCAGGTAGAGAAGATTCAAGCGCTCCGCGTCGATCCCCGCCGTGCGCGCGATGTCCGGGGAGACGAGAGCGATCACGAGACGGTCCTTCGCGCGCAGGACGAAGGCGATCACCGCCGCCGCGGCGGCCAGGCCGACGGCGGCCTCCCACCGCGACAAGGCGCCCGGCCGCCCGAGCAGGGCCTCGATGAGCTCCTCTCCGGAGGCGAGCAAGGCGCGGTGGGCTTGGGGGGCCTAGAAGACCACCCCGCTCCCCGCCTGGGGCCAGACGCGCGTGGGGCGCGCCAGGGACCTGAGCCGCCGGGCCCGGAGTAACCGCGCCGCGGCCGCCCCGGCGGCCGGGTGAAAATGAAGGAGGAGCGCCGCGCCGATGCCCGGCAGCGCGACGTGCGACAGCGCGTCGGCGGCGAGCGTCATGCGCCGCATCACCGCGAAACAGCCGATCAGCCCCGCCGCGGCCGCCATCGCCGCGGCCAGCGCCAGCGACGCGGGATCAATCGCGGCCATGGCGGTGGAATCCGACCGGCTCGCCGTAGAGGCGCTCCAGCATGGCGGGCGCCAGGACTTCGTTCGGGGGGCCGACGCAGACGTGATCCTCGCCGAGGCAGAGCACCCGCGTCGCGTAGCGATAGACGACGCTGAGGTCGTGCGAGATCAGGAGCACCGTCAGGCCGCGCTCGACCTGAAGGCGCCGGAGCAGGGCGTTGAGGCGCTCCTGACCGGGCTCGTCGACTCCCGCCGTCGGCTCGTCGAGGATCAGCGCGTTCGGCCCGCCGATCAGCGCGAAGGCGAGCATCAGGCGCTGGAACTGGCCGCCGGAAAGGGCGCCGAGGGGCCGCGCGGCGGCGGCCTCGGACAGCCCCGTGTCGGCGAGGGCCCGCGCGATCTCCTCCGGCGCGGCCGCGGCGACGGACGCCTTCGCCCGGAGGAAATCGAGCCCCGTCAGCGGCAGGTCTCGCTCGATGTCGATCTTCTGGGGAACGTAGCCGAGGCGCGTCCCCGGAGCCCAGCGGATCGCACCCTCGTGCGGCAGCGCGCCGATCAGCGCGCGGAACAGCACGGTCTTCCCCGAGCCGTTGGGGCCGATCACCGCCAGGGACGCTCCGGACTCCACCGTAAAATCGAGGCCGCGCAGGACCTCCCGCGTTCCGAACCGCACCCGCAGTCCCTCGACTTCGAGCCGCGCGTTCACGGAATCGCGCGGGCGGCGGCTTCGTCCCCTTTCGCGGGGACGAAGCCGTGATCGGCGTAAGCCGCGCGCGCGGCGGGAGTCTCCAGAAAAGAAAGGAAGGCGGCCGCCGCGGCGGAGTGGCGGGCGACGGACAGCGGAGCGATCAGATACGACACCTCGTCCCGCAGGCTGTCCTGCGGAGGAAGGTCCACGCCCTCGACCGGCAGGCCGTCCGCGGCGGCGTTGCGGACCTCGGTCCGCCAGACGAGACCGACGTCGGCGCGCCCGTCGCGCAGGTCGGCGGGGATCTCGCGGTGATGGACCGCGGTGAAGTAGACGTTCGGGACCGGGCGGCACGCGCGGCACTCGCGGCCTCCCGTCAGCGCGCGCCACAGCCCATGGCGCTCGAGCACGCGCCGCCCGTAGACGCTCATGATCCCCTCGTCGATGGGATTGGGCAGCTCGATGCGGAGATCCTTGCGCCGCAGGTCCTCCAGTCCCCGCACGCCCTTCGGATTGCCGCGCGCGACCATCAGCGCGAGCTCGTTGTGAAGATAGACCCGGTACTCGCGCGCAAGACCGGCCGCCTTCAGGGATTTTAAGTGCGCCAAGTCGACCGTGGCGTAAGCGTCCGGGCGCAGCGCGTAATCCTTGCCGAGATAGGCGAGCCCGCCCTTCAGGATTCCCGACGCGATCAGCCCCGGAGGCAGAGTGACGACGCCGACCGAGCGGACCTTCGGATTGGCCTTCTGGAACGCGCGAACCACGTCGCGCATCGCGAAGAACTGGTTGCCGGCGACCCAGAGGTTGAGGTCGACGCCGGAGCGCATCCGCGCCAAGGCCGCCGGCCCGGAGAGCTCTTTCCCGCCCCGCTCGAAGACGCGCAGGTCGGAGTCATGACCCGCCGGAACCGTCTCCAGCCCCGACGCGCGCGCCGCCGCCGAAGTGCCGAGCGCCAGCGCGAGGAGCAGGAACAGACGCCGCCGGAGAGCCACGGCTATGCCGAGGGGTGGATGTAGGCCCACCCGTCGCCCTGCCGGATCACCAGCTCGCCCATCGCCGACGGAACGATGGAGATGAACGGGTAAAGCGCCGCGGCGTCCACCTTGAGCTCGCGCAGCGTGTTGCCGCACTGCGCGAGGATCACGCCCTTGCCGCCGAGCGCCGAGAGCTCCGCCTCCAGCCCGTTTCCTTTTTCATAAATCTTGTAGCCGCGGCTGTTGGCGATGAGCTCGACCTCGACGCGCCCCGTCAGCCTCGGATCCTCAAGGACGTTGCGGACGTTGTTGAGCGTCTTCTTGAACAGCCCCGGCGCGTCCGAGTCCACGTGGAAGATCACGCGATAGCGCGCGTGCTCCGGCTGCGCGCCATGGAATTCCGGCGCGGGGGCGGCGGCGGCCGAAACGGCCAGCGCCAGAGCGGCGGCCTTCAGCGTCAGTTTCTTCGCGTTCATGCATTTCTCCTCGAGGGCATTCAGTATCGCGCGTCTTCGGGCTTGCCGCCTTTCGGCCAATCGCGGGATTTCGCGGCGAAATCGGGGCGCGGCTGGCGGAGGACGAACTCGGCGACGTCGCGCGCCTGCTGGTCGGTCAAAGTCCCCTCCGCGCCTTGCGGCATGGAGCGCCGGATGAACCGCTCCGCGGTGTGCAGGCGCGCCATGCCGGCGCCGATGTTGAACGACTCGGCGCCCCACAAGGGAGGGACCTGCACGTCGGGATCGGGATCCTTCAGCCCGGCGCCGTCGCGCCCGTGACAGCGGACGCAGCGGCTCGCATAAAGGGCCGCGCCCGCTCCGGCGTCCGGCGGGCCGGCCGTCGAAGGCGCCGCGGCGGCGGGCTTCTTCGCGCGCTCAGCGGGCGGGGCGTTCTCGGACAGCCAGTCGAGGTAGGCGAGGATGTCGCGCATCGCCGCGGAATCGTGAGGAGGAATTTTTCCGTTGAGGCTGCGCAGGAAGCATTGGCCGACGCGATCTTCCAGAGTGACGATCCTCCCTTCGCGCGCGCGGTAGAGGGGAAATTTTTTCGCCGCGGCGGTCAAAGGGAGAATCTCCGCCCGCCGTCCGCCGTCGAGGTGGCAGTTCGTGCAGCTGAGCCGCTTTCCAGCATACCTGGGAAGGAGCACGCGCGTCCGCGTCAGAAGGTCGAGACCGCGGCGAGCCGCCGCGCTCGGGGCGTCGCCCGCGCGCGCCGCCGGCAGAGCCAGCGTCAGCCCCAGAGCGGCGGAAA
>VFSW01001040.1_pt1 | contig 41451 bp, 32 predicted proteins | sample 5358111 | NCBI WGS metagenome assembly VFSW01 (sample SAMN11554181, study PRJNA540505) | mine drainage metagenome | isolation source: sediment from site ElyBrook_90M | place: USA: Ely Copper Mine, Vershire, VT | collected 2017
GTACCCACGTCTGTCATTCCGAGCGCAGCGAGGAATCCCGCCTTGAAGTCCTGACGACCCAGGACAGAGCGAGATTCCTCGGCCACAAAGCGGCCTCGGAATGACAGTCGCGGCGTAGGGCGGGCGTTGTATCAGGGCCCGGCTTTGGCCGTGCCCTGCTACAAAACGGCGCCCAAGGCACGCTTTGGGCTTAACGGAACAGTATTGGGCATAAATCCGCTGTTACAATGGCTGCAACTTCGCGAAGCCTCTTTGCGTCTAAGGTGTTAGTGCACAGCAATCAGTGGGGCTGTGATATGGCAAGGCTGGAAAAGAAAGGGTGAGGAGGGTTATGAAAACTGCTTCAGCGGTGCTTTTGGCGTTGCTTTGCAGCGCTCTTCCCGGCTGGGCCGTTCTGGGCGGACGTGTGGCCACGGTTCAATCGGACCAGGCGAAGATGCGCGGCACGCTGCGCTCCGTGGTTCAGCAGGGCTACACGGTGCATGAGATCACCGGGGCTGACGGCACGATCGTGAAGGAATTCGTCTCCCCGGATGGCGTGGTTTTTGGCATTTCGTGGCGGGCGAAGGCCATGCCGGTGCTCAGCAACCTGTTGGGAGGTTACTTTGCGCAGTTCCAGGTGGCCTCCAAGTCCGCGGTGCGGCGGCGGCGCGGGGTAGTGCTGCACACCGGTCAACTGGTGGTTGAATCCGGCGGCCATCCGCGGGATTTTCGTGGCCGGGCGTACGTACCGGCGCTTGTACCTCAAAATCTCACACCGGCGGTAATCCAATGAAGAAAACCTATCGCACTGTTCAGGAAACGGGCCGTTATGCCCTTCTCGCCCTGGTGATGGCGGGTTTAATCTGGCTTCCAGCCTGCGGCGGCAGCAGCGGCATGAGTTCGGGCGGCAATTCCGGCACCGGCGTTACTCCGGTGAACAATACGGAATCTTTGCAGGTGAATCTGGGACCGGCGAATAATGACGCCAACGTGCCGCTGGTAAGCGTAACGGTGTGCGTGCCGGGCAGCACCACGCAGTGCCAAACCGTTCCCGACGTTGAGGTGGATACGGGCTCCGAAGGGCTGCGCATTCTGTCTTCAGCCCTCACTATTTCCCTTCCCGCGGTCACCGACTCCTCCAACAATCCGCTGGCCAACTGCCTGTCGTTTGCGGACAACTCCTATGTGTGGGGACCGGTGGTGGGCGCGGACGTGGATATGGCGGGCGAAACGGCTTCCGGCGTGCCGATTCAGATTATTGGCGATCCCAGCTTCACGACGGTTCCCACGGCCTGCAACATTGGCGGTCCGGCCAACAACACAACCGCCGTGCTGGGCGCGAACGGCATTCTGGGCGTGGGCGTATTTCGCCAGGATTGCGGCCAAGCCTGCGCCGGAACGGCGGGAACGGTCCCGGCGGTTTACTTCAGTTGCCCCAACTCGCTCTGCACCTCCGCCTCCAAGCCCGTGTCGGTTCCGGTGCAGAACCAGCTTCAGAACCCGGTGTGGGTGTTTGCGCAGGATAATAACGGCCTGGTGCTGACGTTCCCCTCCGTGCCTGCCTCGGGATCGCCCACCGTCACCGGCTCCATAACATTTGGCATCGCCACGCAAACGGATAATACGCTGGGCACAACGGCGCAGGTTTACGACGTGGACGGCTTTGGAAACTTTATTACCACCTATAACGGGCAGCAATACACATCCAGCTACATTGACTCCGGATCGAACGGCCTCTACTTTCTGGATACCGCCGCAACCGGCCTGCCCGACTGCTCAAAAACGGGGACTGCGCCCGGGTTTTATTGCCCCACAACCACCACCAGCTTTACGGCCACCAACAGCGGCGCCACCAACGGCGTAAGCGGCCCGGTGACCTTCAGTGTGGCCAACGCGGAGACGTTGTTCCAATCGTCTGACGCGGCGTTTGTAAACCTGGCCGGGCCCAGCCCCAATACCTTTGACTGGGGCCTGCCCTTCTTCTACGGCCGCACCGTCTATATCGGAATTGAAGGGCAAACGTCACCCGCCGGCACAGGTCCGTACTGGGCGTATTAGCGGGATGCTGACGAGATGTGGCCGGCGTTATTCCGGTTGCGGTGGCCGCGATGTGTTTGCGGGTAGTCGTACAGTTTCCCGTGTTGCACGGGCGTCCCGCTCGTGATCACGGCCAGGGTGTGGCCATGCCGCGCGGGCGCGCGGTTCAAACTGGGCCAATGCGCGATTGCGCGGGAGATGCCCAAACGATACAATAACCGCCCATGGCTCAAAATCCGATTCACTTTGGAACTTCCGGCTGGCGCGGCATAATTGCCGAAGACTTTACCTTTGCCAACGTGCGCGTAGCCTGCGCGGCGATCGCGCACTATCTGCTGCAGCACGCCGGCAAGCCCGTTGTGGTGGTGGGCTACGACACGCGCTTCCTTTCCGAGCGTTTTGCGGAGACGGCGGCGGGCGTTCTGGCCTCGCACGGGCTGGAGGTGCACTCGACCAGCCGGCCGCATCCCACGCCAACGCTCTCCTACGAAATCCGCAACCGCGGGCTGCAGGGCGGAATCAACTTTACGGCCAGCCACAATCCCGCCGAATACAACGGCCTGAAGTTTTCCTCGGCAGACGGCGCGCCGGCGCTGCCGGAAGTAACCCAACAGATTGAAGCCCTGGCGGAGCGCGTGCTGGCGGGTGAGTACTCCGTGCAGGGGCCCATGTTTTCGGCGGCGCTGCGCAAGATGACCGACCCGCGCCCGGCTTATCTGCAGGCGATTCGCGCCAAGGTGGATTTAAAAGCCATCGCTGAAGCCAGACTGAAGATTGCCTATGACCCGCTTTACGGCACGGCCCGCGGCTATCTGGATGACCTGCTGCGCGAAACCGGCGTGGAGCTTAAGGTGATCCACGACTATCGCGACGTGATGTTTTCCGGCGTGGGACCGGAACCCAGCCAGAAAAATCTGGAAGAGCTTTCGGGCGTGGTGGCGCAGGGCGGATTCAGCGTGGGGCTTTCCACCGACGGCGACGCCGACCGCTTTGGCATTGTGGACGCCGACGGCACGTGGATCCATCCCAACTACATTCTGGGCATTCTGGCCGACTACTTAATGGACGTGCGCAAGGTGGCAGGCGGGCTGGCGCGCAGCGTGGCCACCACCCACCTGCTGGACGCGGTGGCGCGGCATCACAAGGCGCCGCTTTACCAGACCCCGGTGGGCTTTAAATACATTGGCGAGCTTTTGAACCAGGATAAGATCGCCCTGGGGGGCGAAGAGAGCGCGGGATTGACGATTCGCGGCCACCTGCCGGAAAAAGACGGCATTCTGGCCTGCCTGCTGGTGGCGGAGGCGGTGGCGCGGCGCGGGCAGAGCGTGAAGCAGCAGATTCAGGAGTTGTTCCGCAAGGTGGGCCCGTACTATTCCGAGCGCATCAACCTGAAGCTGGATGCCAACGCGCAAAAACGCCTGGTGCAGAAGCTGAAGGCCGACCCCGCGCAGTTCGAAGGGCGCGCCATTGCGCGGATTGACCGCACCGACGGGCTGAAAATGGTGATGGCGGAAGACCGGTGGGTGCTGATGAGGCTTTCGGGCACGGAGCCCGTGGTTCGCGTTTACTGCGAGGCGCCTTCCATCAGGGAACTGGGAGAACTGGTGGAATCCGCGAAGAAGTTTGCGCTGAATCCCTAGGCCAGGCCGAACCCGAAACGCTTTTCCGCGGCCTGCCGGGCCGGGCCGAATCAGCGCACTTGGCGGCGGCGGAATTGTTTGTTATCTTATTATCCATGCGCGCCGGAGGCAGGCGGTTACCGGCCAGAGGCGCGCCGGATGCTGGCCTGAATGATGAAGGAAGGCGCTGAAAAGAGCGAACGAATGCAGCGCGGCCTTGTTCTGGGGCTGGCGCTGTTTTGTGCGGCGCTGACCGCTCACTCGATTTTCGGCACGGATGGCTGGCTCGCCTTGCGCCGGCAAAAGGGCGAATACCAGTCGTTGCGGAAGCAAATCCGCCAGTTGCGTGACGAAAACAGCGCCCTGGAAAACCAGATCCACAACCTGCAAACAAATCCCAAAGCGATTGAGCATTACGCACGCGCGCACATGCACCTGGCGCGGCCGCGCGAAATTATTCTGACTCTTCCCAAAGACAGCAAGGAACTGCAGCCGGATGCGGCGGCTCACGCCTCCGCCAGGGCCAATCCTTGAGCAGCGGGCGTTGATGGCGCCGCGCGCCGGCCTGCTAACGGCCGCGGCGGCAAGGGCTTGATGAGATCCGATAGCCTGACCGGCTGCCGGTAAATAATTAAAAAGGGCGCTGCAGCCTGCCCACTGCAAACCCATGGGCGCGCCGTGCATCCAATGGGAAGGCGGTTGAGCCGGGGCGGGGAGCCAGCGTGGTTCCCGTTTTTTTATCAAGGAGTGGAAAGCCAATGATCAATCGATGGCATGCCGTTCGCGTGGCCATTTTAGCCGGAGCCGTGCTGGTATTGCTGGATGCCACCCACAACTCCAGGCTGCGCGCCACAACAAGCGACGACAGCACCCCGGATGTAGACACCTCGATCGCCACTTTCACCAGGGTGTACGCCTTGATTCAGCAGAATTACGCCGACCCGGTTGACCCCAACCTGGCCATCTACGGCCCTTCGGCCGGTAACACGCTGAACACCCTGGGCGCCATTCCGGGCATGCTGCGGACGCTGGATCCGCACTCCAACTTTTTTGACCCCGATCATTTCGCACGGCTGCGCGAGGACATGGAGGGGAAGTATTTTGGCGTCGGCATGCGCATTCAGGGGCGCGTGGGCAAGGGCGGACGGCTGGAGACCATGGTGGTGCTGCCCATTCCCAACTCGCCGGCGTTCCGCGCCGGATTGCGGCCCGGTGACGTGATCGATTCGATTGACGGCAGGAACGCCCTCGGCCTGGATACCGACCAGGTGGCAAAAATGCTGAAGGGACCCAAGGGCACGGTGGTGCACCTGGAGGTTACGCGCGAAGGCGCCAGCCACTCGCTGGCGTTCAATCTGATCCGCGACCGCATCCTTTCGCCCAGCGTGGATGACGCGTTTATGATCCGGCCCGGCATCGCCTACATCCACATTCGAACTTTTGACGAGACCACCGACGAAGAACTGAGCGCCGATTTGCGCAGGCTGGGCCAGCAACAGTTCCAGGGGCTGATACTGGATTTGCGCGACAACCTGGGCGGGCTGCTGAACGAGGCCGTGGGGGTTTCGGACCACTTTCTGCAAAAGAACCAATTGATTGTGTACCACCACGGGCGCAGCTCGCGCGAAAAGCGCTATTTTGCCACGCACGGCGAGCGCGGTTCGTTCTATCCGATCGTGGTTCTGATCAACCGCAACACCGCCAGCGCCGCGGAGATTGTAACCGGCGCGCTGCAGGATCACGACCGCGCCCTGGTATTGGGCGAGCCGAGCTTTGGCAAGGGCCTGGTGCAGAGCGAATTTCCGCTCAGCGAGCAGACCATGCTGCTGCTGACCACGGCGCGCTACTACACGCCCAGCGGCAGGCTGATTCAGCGCGATTACTCCAAGGTTTCGCTCTACGACTACTACAACCGGCTGGATACCACTCCCCCGCCCCATACCGACGTGCGCATGACCGACGGCGGGCGCGAAGTTTACGGCGGCGGCGGCATAACCCCCGACGTCAGCGTGGCGGCCCCGCAGCCCTCCAGCGTCGAGCAATCGCTCCTGGAACAGGACATGTTCTTCCGCTACGGGCAGCGCTACCTGGCGCAGCATAACAGCGTAAGCCGCGACTTTGTGCCCGATGCCGCGGTGCTGTCGGACTTTGCGCAGTTCGTGAACAGCCACGGGTTAAAGCTGACGGAGGCCGACATCAGCCAGAACCGTGACTTTATCCAGCGCCGCATCCGGCTGCAACTGATCCGCGTGATTTACGGCGACACCGTGGCTGACCAGGACCGGAAGCTTTCCGATCCGCTGGTGTTGAAGGCTTTGAACGAGTTGGGCCCGGCCAGGGAATTGGTGGCGCAGGCCCGCCATTACATGGCCATCCGCAGTTCGGGGCATTAGGCGGCAGTGGCGCAGTTTGAAACGCGCTCGCGCGTCGCACGGCCATCCTGGCCGTGGTCGCGGGCGGGTCGCCCATGCCACACCAGGACTGGCGGCAAGAGCGTGCTATAATTTGGCATGTGAGGAATTTTTAATTTATGAAACAACCAGGCAGGCTGGTGTGGATCGTTGCACTTACAGTAACTCTGTGCGCTTTGATGGGTGGCTTTTACGGCCAGCAGGTTGAAGCGCTGGGAGACACCACTACCTCCAACGATGATTCCGACCTGCAGACCAGCCTGAAGGAATTTACCCGGGTTTACAACATTGTGCAGCAGAATTACGCTGACCCGGTTCGCCCCGACCATGCCATTTACGGTCCCAACGGCAGCCTGACGGTGGGCGCCATTCCGGGCATGCTGCGCACGCTCGATCCCCACTCCAATTTTTTCAGCCCCAAGGCCTTCGCCCAGTTGCGCGAAGATCAGGAAGGCAAGTATTACGGCGTGGGCATGACCATCCAGACGCGGCTCAATCCCTTGGGCAAACTGATTACCGTGGTGGTGATGCCGATGCCCGGTTCGCCGGCCTATAAGGCGGGGCTGCACGCGGGCGACACCATTGTCGCCGTGGATGGCAAGTCTGCCGAAGGCCTTACGGTGCAGCAGGTGGCGTCATTGCTGAAGGGTCCCAAAGGCACGGTGGTGCACGTTACCGTAAGCCGCGTCGGCCTGGCCAAGCCCGTGACGTATGACGTAACGCGGGCGGAAATCAACGCTCCCAGCGTGGACCTGGCCTTCTGGGTAAGGCCCGGAATCGCTTACATCCGCCTGACCAAGTTTGACGAGCGCACCAACGATGAACTAAGGGCGGCGCTGCACAAGTTTGACCCCGCCGAGCTGCGCGGGCTGGTGCTGGATCTAAGGAACAATCCGGGCGGGCTGCTGCAGGAAGCGGTGGAAGTTTCCGACCACTTTCTGCAAAAGTCGCAGTTGATTGTTTACCACTACGGCCGCCACTCCCACGAAAAGCGCTATTTTGCGGAGCGCGGCGAGCGCGGCAACGAATATCCCATGGTGGTGCTGATCAACCGCAACACCGCCAGCGCGGCGGAAATTGTGACCGGCGCCCTGCAGGATCACGACCGGGCTCTGGTGGTGGGCGAGCCGAGCTTTGGCAAGGGCCTGGTGCAGACGGTGTATCCGTTAAGCGAGCACGCCGGGCTGGCGCTGACCACGGCGCACTACTACACGCCCAGCGGGCGGCTGATCCAGCGGGATTACTCCAAAGTATCGCTGTGGGACTATTACAACCACGCCGAAGAAACGCCGCCCCCGCACACCGATGTGCGGCTGACCGACGGCGGACGCGAAGTGTATGGCGGCGGCGGCATCACCCCGGATGTGGAAGTGCCGCCCTTCAAGTACAACAAGGTTGAACAGCGGCTGCTGGCGCACGACATATTCTTTAACTTTGCGAAGAACTATCTGGACACGCACAAGGGCGTTGCCGTGCCGCTGAAGTTTGAGGTATCACCCGATGTCCTCAAGGCTTTCCAGGCTTACCTGAACGAGCAGAAGATTCCCTTGAGCGATCAGGAACTGGCGGATAACCGGTCGTTTGTGGAAGACAATATTCGCGAGCAGATGGTGGGCGTGGCTCACAACGAAGAGGACGCCCTGAAGATTCTTATGGAAGACGACCCGGACGTTAAGAAAGCCGTGGAGAGCATGCCGCAGGCTGAGGCCCTGATCGTCAACTCCAAGAAGTACATGGCCAGCCAGCCCCAATCGGCCAAGTAAGCCGGCGGCTGTTTGAGCCTTGCGAATGAAATAAGGCAGGGCTACCGCAGCGCCCGTGCGGTTGCACCGGCAGACGACCGGATTGCCCGGCAGGGTTTTCACACCGTTTAGCCTCCTACGTTACCCAGTTCTCCCAAGCGTGTATCTGATCTTACGGCTACGCGAGGCAAACGGCTGCCCGCCGGTCAGGCTTTCAGTTATGGACACGACTGCCGCGGCTTTTTATAATTAAGCATTTACCTGTTGCGGAGGATTCATGCAGCCGACGCTCGACCTGAAAAGCACCCTCAACCTTCCCCAAACCCGCTTTTCCATGAAGGCCAATCTTCCCGTGAATGAGCCGAAATGGCTGGAAAAGTGGGAAAAGACCGACCTCTACCGGCAAATTCGCGAGGCCCGCAAAGGCGCGCCGCTCTTCATCCTGCACGATGGCCCTCCGTACGCCAACGGCCGCATTCACCTGGGCACGGCGCTGAACAAGATCCTGAAAGACTTCATCGTGAAGTCGCGCACCATGGCCGGGTTTAACTCGCCCTATGTTCCGGGATGGGATTGCCACGGCCTGCCGATTGAAATCAACGTGGATAAGGAACTGGGAGCGCGCAAGGCGGCCATGACGCAGGTTGAAATCCGCCAGGAGTGCCGGCGCTACGCCGCCCGCTTTGTGGACCTGCAGCGCAAGGATTTTAAGCGCCTGGGCATTCTGGGTGAGTGGGAAAACGCCTACCTGACCATGAACTTTGAGTACGAGTCCATGATCGCCCAGGCGTTCTTGTGCTTTCTGGAGCAGGGCTACGTCTATCGAGGGCTTAAGCCCGTCTACTGGTGCATCAACGACCGAACCGCGCTGGCCGAGGCCGAGGTTGAATACGAAGAGCATCGCAGCCGGTCGATTTACGTGAAGTACGCGCTCACCAGCGATCCCGCGGCTTTGGATGCGCGGCTGGCCGGGCGCAAGGTCTCCGTAGTTATCTGGACCACCACGCCGTGGACGCTGCCCGCCAGCATGGCGGTGGCCTTCCACCCCGATTTTCAGTACGTGGCCATGGCCGGCGAAGACGGCGAAGTGTATGTGATGGAGGCGCGCCGCTTTGAAGCCGTGGCCAACGAAACCGGGCTGAAAGCAGACAGACTGGTGGCGCAGTTTTCCGGCGGCAAGCTGGAAAACGCCACCTTCAGCCATCCCTTTCTGGAACGCTCTGTGCTGGGCGTGCTGGCTGATTATGTGACCGCTGACGATGGAACCGGCTGCGTGCACACGGCTCCCGGTCACGGGCGCGAAGACTACCAGACCGGAATCAAATACGGTTTGCAGGTTTATTCGCCGCTTACCGATGGCGGTGAGTTTACCGAAGGGCTGCCCGAATACCACGGCAAGAAGGTTTTTGAGGCCAACGATCCCATTATTGATCTGCTGCGCCGCCGCAGCACGCTGGTGGGCGCGCCCGGCTGGCTCACCCACTCCTACCCGCACTGCTGGCGCTGCCATAAGCCGGTGATTTTCCGCTCCACCGAGCAATGGTTTGTAAGCATTGACCACAACCAGTTGCGCCAGCGCGCGCTCCAGGAGATCCAGCGGGTGAAGTGGTCTCCGGAATGGGGCCGGGAACGCATCGAGAACATGATTGCCACCCGGCCGGATTGGGTTATCTCGCGCCAGCGCGTTTGGGGCGTGCCCATCACCGTGTTCCACTGCGAAGTGTGCAAGGAGCCTCTGCTGGATGCGCGCCTGGCCCAGCCCGCGGTTGATCTGTTTAAGAAGGAAGGCGCGGACGCCTGGTACACGCACCCGGTGGAGGACCTGGTGGCGCCCGGGGCTAAATGCCCTTCCTGCGGCCAGTCGCGGCTGCGCAAGGAGACCGACATTCTGGACGTCTGGTTCGATTCCGGCGCCAGCCACTATGCCGTGCTGGGCCATCGCGAGGATTTGCCCTGGCCCGCCGATGTATACCTGGAGGGCGGCGACCAGTACCGGGGCTGGTTCCACAGCTCGCTGCTGGTGGCCCTTGCCACCCACAACGCGGCCCCCTACCGCCAGGTGCTGACCAACGGCTGGGTGCTGGACGCCGAAGGCCGGGCCATGTCGAAGTCACTGGGGAACGTCATTGACCCGAATGAGGTCATCAGGACGCACGGCGCTGAAATCCTTCGCCTCTGGGTCAGCTCGGTGGATTTTCGCGAAGACGTGGTCATTTCTCCCGAGATTCTGACGCGCCTTTCGGAGGCGTACCGCAAGCTGCGCAACTCCTTCCGCTACTGCCTGGCCAATCTGTATGACTTTGACCCGGCGCGCGATAGCGTGAGCGCGGACCAGCTTGAGGAGATCGATTGCTGGGCTGTGGAAAGGACCGCGCAGGTTCTGGAACAGGTGACGGCAGCCTATGACGCAGCCGCCTTCCACAAGGTCTATCGCACCTTGTACGACTTTGCCACGGTCGATCTGAGCGCCTTCTACTTTGACATTCTCAAGGACCGCCTGTATACCGCGCCGGCCCGCTCCGTGCGCCGCCGCGCCGGGCAAACCGTGCTCTACCGCATCGCGGACGCCCTGGTGCGTGCGATTGCCCCGATTCTGTGCTTTACGGCCGATGAAGTGTGGTCCAATCTGCCCGCCGCGGACCGCGAGGCCAGCGTGCATTGCGCCCGGCTTCAATCGCCGGAATCCCTGCGCGCCCTGGCGCCGCCAGGCTTTGCCGCCCGGCTTAAGAATTGGGAAGCGCTGATCGCGGTGCGCAACGAGGTTCTGAAGGCTTTGGAAACCGCCCGCCAGCAAAAGGTGATTGGAGGAGGGCTTGAGGCCTGCGTGGTGTTGCGCGCCGGCGGCGAAACGGGCCGGCTGCTGGAGGCTTATTCCAGCTTTTTGCCCGCCCTGCTGATTGTGTCGCAGGTGGAGTTGGGTACTGATCCCGGGCCTGGCGCCTACCAAAGCTCCATTTCCGGGCTGAAGATCGGCGTGCGGCGCGCTGCGGGCGCCAAGTGCGAACGCTGCTGGAATTACTCCGAGCAGGTCGGCCGCAACAGCGCCTACGCCACCGTGTGCGAACGGTGTTCCGCGGCGCTGGAAGAGATTGAGCATTCCCAAACCTCGGGGGCGTAATTGCAGCCGGCTGAAACCATGAATCGGGCTCTTGTTACGCGTGTCAACCGCATCTCCCGCGTTGCCTACGTCATGATTGCCGCGGTGGTGTTTGCGGGCGACCAGGCGACCAAGGCGTTGGTGGAACGCTCCATTCCGATGTATCAGATTGTTCCCATCATCCCTCATTTTCTGAACCTTACCCACTCCAGGAACGCGGGCGCGGCATTTGGGCTGTTCAGCGATTCGCCGGCGCAGTGGAAAACCGCCGCGCTCATCCTGATTTCCGTGCTGCTGCTGGCAACGGTATTGGCGGCAGTGCTGAAGAGCCGCCGTCTGCAATGGGAGACGGGCGTGGCTTTGGCGCTGATCCTGGGTGGGGCGCTCAGCAACTTGGTGGACCGGGCCCGCTACGGCCGCGTGACTGACTTTCTGGATTTCTACTTTCGCGGCTACCATTGGTTCACGTTCAATCTGGCCGATAGCGCCATCGTTGTGGGGGCCGGATTTATGATTCTTCAACTCATTTTCGGCGATTAGCATGCGCGCGATTTTGGACCGCGGGAGCTTGCCGCCGCTTGATGCGGGGCACGGCATGCCCTGCCCCAGGAAGGTGTCGCCAAGGCGGCGCGCTACAAAGCGCGGAGCGCCGGCAACCGGATTCCATCCCCATGACCGAGCAGCTTAAATTCGTGGTGAGCAACGAGCACAACGGCCAGCGGCTCGACGTTTTTTTGTGCAGCCAGATGCCGCAGTGGAGCCGCAGCCAGCTTGCCCGCCTCATTAAATCGGGCCACGTGCAGGTGGGACCGCAGCCGGCTACCAAGTCCGGCCAAGCGGTTGACGCGGGCGCAACCATTTCCGTTGCCGCCTGCAAGGAGGTGTGCATGGCGGCGCCGTAAGACGTGCCGCTTTATGTTCTGTACGCCGACGAGGGCTTGCTGATCAACAACACGCGGGCGGGTATGGTGGGGCACGCGGGCGCCGGCGTGCGCGACGGAACCCTGGTAAACGCCCTGCTCTTCCACATGGCCGGCAGCCTTTCATCCGCCGGCGGCGCGCTGCGCCCGGGCATTGTGCACCGGCTGGACCGCATGACCTCCGGCGTGATGATTGTGGCCAAAAACGACGCCACGCACCGCCAACTGGTTGAGGCGTTCCAGGAGCGAAGCATCCAGAAGACTTACATTGCTCTGGTGCACGGCAGCCTGAAGCAGAACGAGGGGCAGATCGGCTCCAGCGTAGGCCGCGACCCGGTTCACCGCGCGCGCATGAAGGCGGGCGGCGTGCGCGGCCGCGAGGCTTTAACCACCTATCACGCGCTGGCGCGCTGGCCGGGCTATACGCTGGTGGAAGCCTCCCCTAAAACCGGGCGCACCCATCAACTGCGCGTTCACTTTGCGTCGATTGGCCACCCGGTGGTGGGCGACGTGCTTTATGGCGCGGCGGAAAAGCCCAAATATCAGGGCCGGCCGCTGCACATTCCCGCCCGCCACTTTCTGCACGCCGCCCGAATCCAATTCACCCATCCCGCCACCGGCCAGTTGTTGGATGTCTCCGCACCCTTGCCCGACGAATTAAAAGCTGTGATTCGCTTGTTAAACGCGTAGAGGCGGGTTCAGCTTGCGGGAGTAATCGACTAGTTATATACTAGGCAGAGATGCGCATGAAGGTTTCCGGTGATCTTCAAATCTGGCTTGCCTGGGTCATCCGCATCCGCTTTGTCGTCATCAGCTTTGTCTTTGCCATTCAATACGCCATTCTGCAACTGCTGCCCCACGCCAACGGCGTACAATCCTTCCAGCATTTTGGGTTCGCGGTCATTCTGTGGTTCGTCTTCGGGCTGTTCTTCCTGATCTACAACCAGATCAGCCGCGACTTCATGCTGCAAGCCTACCTGCAGATTTTTTGCGACATCTTTTCGATTACGCTGGTCATCCACTTTACGGGCGATCTGGAAAGCAACTACCTTTCGCTTTATCTGCTTTCCATCATTGTAGCCAGCATTCTGCTGCCCCGCTCCAAGGCATTCCTGGTGGCAGCTATCAGCTTTGTGTGCGAAGGCGCCATGCTGGAGCTGGCCTACTTTCCCAGTCTTTATCCGCAGTGGGTCAGCCGCCATCCGGACCTGATGCTTCTGGCGTCGCCGCAGACCGTGCCGGTGGATATTGGCACCCTGGAGGTAAAGGTGCTGGCCAGCTTGTTTGGCTTTTTCGCCGTCACCTACCTCTCCAGCTATCTGGCGGAAATTCTGCGCAAAACGGGCGCCGAACTGCGCGACAAAACCGGCGAAGTGGCCAGCCTGCACGCCATCAATCTGAACATTATTCAGAGCATGCGGGGCGGCCTGATCACGACCAGCCTGGAAGGAATCATCCAGGAGGTGAACCCGGCCGGGGCGGCTATTTTTGGCTACTCTCCGGAGGAGTTGCGTGGACGCAACATTGCGGAGATGACCGGCGCACCTCCGGAGGGCGCCGAGGCGGGCGCGGGCGATGACGCTCCGGCGGCCTACTCCCGGCGGGAAGTCAGCTACCAGCACCCTTCCGGAGGCGAGCGGGTGATCGGCATTTCAGCCTCGCCCCTCTTTGTGCCTGAGGTGGGCGTGGCGGGATACGTTTATACCTTTAAGGACCTGACGGAGGAAAAGCGTCGCGAAGCCGAATACAAGGCCAGGGACCGCATGGCGGCGCTGGGCCGCGTGGCTGCCGGCATTGCGCACGAGATCCGGAATCCGCTGGCATCCATCGCGGGATCGGTGCGACTGCTGCCTCGCATTGCGCAGTTGAATCAGGATCAGACCAGGCTGATTGACATTGTCAGCCGCGAATCGGCGCGCCTTGACAAACTGGTCTCCGATTTTCTGGCCTACTCGCGTGAGCAGCGGTTTGAGTTTAAGCCCGTTGACCTTGCCAGGCTGCTGGAGGAAACACTGGTGCTGCTGGAGCAACACCCGCTCTATTCCCACGGCTGCACTGTGCAGCGGCAATTCCCGGGGCATCCGGTAATGGCTTACGTAGACCCGGATAAGATCCGGCAGGTGTTCTGGAACCTGTGCGACAACGCTCTGAAGGCCATGCCAAACGGCGGCAAACTGACCACCGGCATTCTGGACGGGACCGGTCCGAAGGTGCGCGTGGTGGTTTCCGATACCGGCCTTGGCTTTACGGCGGCGCAACTGGAACGCATTTTTGAGCCCTTTCATTCCGGATTCTCAAACGGCACAGGGCTGGGACTTGCCACCATCTACCAGATTGTGCAGGGGCACCACGGGAAAGTGGAGGTGCGGTCGCAACCCGGCCAGGGCTCGGAGTTTATTATTGAATTGCCGCGCGACCCGCGGCCCGCCGCCGCGGCATAAAGGCGCTACTCGCGACGGCGGGGGATGATCGCCGCCAGCGGACGGCAGGATGGGGCGCGGCGCGCTCCCACTGAAAAACATGGCACAAATTCTCATCATCGACGACGAAGAGTCCATTTGCCAACTGCTGGAAATTGCCTTCCGGCGCGACGGGCACGACGTTGAAACCGTGACCAGCGGCGCGGCGGCGAAGACCAAGGTTGAAGCCCGCCACTATGACGTGATCATTTCGGATATTCGCATGCCCGAAATCAGCGGCATAGAACTGCTCGAACTGGCCCAATCGACTCGCTCCGGCGCTCTCTTTATCCTGATCACGGCCGTACCCACCGTGGCCACCGCGGTTGAGGCGCTGAATATGGGCGCATACCGCTATGTGATCAAGACCGATCGCCTGGTGGAGGAACTAAAGCTGGTGGTTGACAGGGCAATGGAAGAACTGGCGCTCCGCGAGGAAAACACCCGTTTACGCCGTGAAGTGGCCCAGTACATCACTTTGGATGGCATTGTGGGGCACAGCGCAAAAATTCAGGCAATTCTGCAGACCATCCGGCAGGTTGGCCCCACCAACAGCACCATTTTGATCACCGGCGAGAGCGGCACGGGCAAAGAGTTGGTGGGCCGCGCCCTGCATGAGGCAAGCCTGCGCCGGGACAAGCCCTTTGTTTCCATTAACTGCGGCGCGTTTCCCGAGACGCTGCTGGAGAGCGAGCTGTTTGGCTACCACAAAGGCGCTTTCACAGGCGCCGACGCCAACAAGCGGGGAATCATCGAATCGGCCAACGGCGGCACACTCCTGCTGGACGAAATTGGCGAGACTAGCCTGGGCATGCAGGTGAAGCTGCTGCGCGTGCTGCAGGAGCGCCGCCTGCGGCCGCTGGGCGGCACGCAGGATATTCCCATCGACATTCGCCTGATTGCCATCACCAATCGCGACCTGAAGGCCATGGTGACCGAAGGCGCCTTTCGCGAGGACTTCTACTATCGCGTCAGCGTGATCCCCATTCACGTTCCGCCTCTGCGCGAAAGACCGGAAGATATTGAACTGCTGGCTCTCCACTTCCTGAAGAAGTTTGCCAACCAGATGAATAAAGCCTTGCATAACTTTGATCCGCAGGCGGCCAGCCTGATTCAGAGTTATCCCTGGCCTGGAAACGTGCGGGAATTAGCCAATGCCATCGAGCGCGCCGTTGCCTTTGCTGACGCCCATGACAGGTTAATCAGCAGCGAGCACCTGCCGGAATCAATTCGCCAGCCGCACAAGCCGGCCATCCCGGTGGCGCAAATGACGTTGGAAGGAGTTGACTTTGAAAAGGAAATGGAAAGCATGGAACGCCAGTACATTATCCAGGCGCTTCGCGCTGCGCAGGGGGTTCGGGCCCGCGCTGCAGAACTGCTTCACATTTCTTACCGCTCCTTTCGCCACTACGCCAAGAAGTACAATCTGTGAAAACCTTTTACCAAAGGGAGTAAACTGGTTATCGTAAGGATGGTTTAAAAGCAAGACATCTGAGCCGCTTCTCACAACTTTGGGACAGGCAGGAAACGGACAAAACACGTCAGTGGCGGGTGCCAAAAATTGTCCATACCCGGAGTGAGAAGCAGGGATTTTTGGCTCCGGGTACGAATGCCTGTCTAACTGACAGATTTTAAGCGAGTTGGAAGCTCGTCCGATAGAGGATACGGATTGGGATTTGGCTTGGGACTTGCTCTAACAGAGGTGACTGCTGCAGCAGGGCTCGCAGCGGCATTCTAGCGGGGAGGAACTGAATGAAGAAAAATTCCAAAGGATTTTCCTTGATTGAATTGTTGATTGTGGTTGCAATCATTCTGATCATTGCGGCGATTGCAATCCCGAACCTGCTGCGGTCTCGCATTGCTGCCAACCAGGCTTCATGCGTGGGTTCGCTGCGCACCATTAACACGGCTGAGATTACGTACGCCTCGACATACAATTCCGGTTACAGCACGGATCTGGTCTCGCTTGGGCCGCCCGCAACCGGCGCCAATCCTACTTCTCTCGCCGCGGGGTTGCTGGATAGCGTGCTGGCGGCCGGGAACAAGAGCGGTTACACCATCGCTTACACGGCCGGCGCGGCAACCAACAACATGATTAACACCTATGGTGTGATCGGCTATCCGCAGGTTGTTGGCACCACGGGCCAGGACTTTTACTACACCGACCAGACCAACGTCATTCGCATGAACACGACCCAGACCGCCGGAGCAACCGACTCACCGATCGGCAACTAATAATGTGGGGCGATGTCCGACATCCCGGGGAGAGCAGCAATGCTCTCCCCTTAACTTTTTTCTCGCTGGCGCCATAAGGATTCAGCCCGATACTGTTCAGTTAAGCCCAAAGCGTGCCTTGGGCGGCCGCTTTGTATCAGGGCACGGCTTTAGCCGTGCCGACCGCCGGCCCTGTAAGCGGGCGGCTTTAGCCGCTGACGTCACAGGGGCTAAAGCCCTGTTCAAGTCGGGAGATCGGCATGGCTGAAGCCTTGCCCTGATACAAACCCTTGGGCAGCGGACTTGGTCTGAGTGACCAGCATTGGGATTCCGCCCGAATCTCTGGAAGTTCGCCCGCCCTAGCAGTTATATGACTTTGAATCAAACAGCGGCGCCGCCCGCGTCCTATTCCAACAAGAGGCACGCATGTTGGCTGTGGAGACGACCGAATTAACCAAGGAATACTGCCTCGGTTTCTGGGGCCATCGCACCTTCCGCGCCTTGGATCGTCTGTCGTTGCAGATTGAGTTGGGCGAGATTTTTGGTCTGCTGGGGCCGAACGGCGCCGGCAAATCCACCACCCTCAAGCTCTTATTCCAATTGATTTTTCCGACGGCCGGCTCCATCCAGATACTCGGCAAGCCCGTTGGTGACCGGGCATTGCGCCAGCATTTGGGCTTTCTTCCTGAAAATCCCAGCTTCTATGACCATCTGACCGGGGAAGAGCTGCTCCGCTACGCAGCGTCGCTATTCAACATGAATGCGGGCGACGCACGCAGCCGCACCCAACGGCTTTTGGAACGGCTGGGTTTAATTGGTTACCACAAACTTGCCATCCGCAAGTATTCCAAGGGCATGGTACAGAGGCTCGGCATAGCCCAGGCGTTGATTAACGATCCGGAGCTGGTTTTCTTTGATGAGCCAATGTCCGGCCTTGACCCTATGGGACGGCGCGAGGTGCGTAACCTGATTCTTGAGCTGCGCGGCATGGGCAAGACGGTTATCTTTTCCACTCATATCCTTTCCGATGCAGAAACGCTGTGCGATCGTGTCGCCATCCTGGTGAAGGGCCGCCTGAGGGGATGCGGCGAATTGAATAGGATTCTGGGCGCGCAAGCAGTCGGCGCCGAAATGGTTCTGGATAACCCGAGCCTTGAAACCATTCAGGCGTTGCAGAGCCGTACCCAGGCCGTGGTTCGCACGGGAGCGCGGGTTCGGCTGGAATTCTCCGCGCAGGAAGACCCTGGCATCATTCTGGAAACGGCTCTGCGGGCGGGCGCAAGAATCATTTCCTTCAACCCCGTTAAAGTTTCGCTTGAAGATTATTTTGTGCGTCATGTCACCGGCTCAGACAAATCGGATGTGCCGGAACCCCTTCAGGATGTGCCGCGATGATGCGCCGCATTGCCAGCATCGCCCTCAATACCTTTAAAGAGTCGGTCAGAGAGCGTGTGCTTTACGCGCTCATTGCGATTGCCGCGCTTATGATTGCCGCGGGCTTCCTATTCGGCTCCATCTCCGTGGGCATTGAAGAAAACATTCTGGCCAATCTGGGTCTCAGCTCCATTTCGTTTTTTGGCATTCTCATGGCGGTCTTCATCGGCATCAGCCTGGTGTGGAAGGAGCTGGATCGGCGCACCCTTTACAATGTTCTTTCCAAACCCGTCGCGCGTCCGGAGTTTATCCTCGGCAAGTATCTGGGCCTGCTGCTTACGCTCGTGGTAAACACCGCCCTCATGACTCTGGCGTATTACGCGGCCCTGTTGATTTTGAAGCACAGGCTGGAAAGCGGTGATTTAGCCAGCCTGGAGGCCGTTTATTTTATTCTTCTCGAATTGGCTCTAGTGGTTGCCGTCGCCCTGCTCTTCTCCTGCATTTCCTCACCGGCTTTGTCCGCACTCTTTACCCTGTCGATCTTTGTTATAGGCCACTTTGTCGGAGACATCCGGGGCTTCGGAGAGCAATCCGGAAGCCGGGTCGTAAAGGTTATGACGACTGCGGTCTACTATCTGCTGCCCGATCTGCGAGGCTTCGATTTTATTGCCGCCGCGGCGCATGGCCGCCTGGCGCCAAGCTACCTGGTCATTTCCAATTCTTGCTATGCGCTTCTCTACGTAACCCTACTTCTTTCGGCTTCAGTGCTGATTTTTGAAGAACGGGAATTGAAATGACTGAGGCTGGCTACAAACTGCGCTCCAACTCTCGGTCACGCACGGCGGCATGGAGCGTTTTTGCCGCGGCGATGGCGCTCCAGATTGCGCTGCGCGTCGCCACGCCTCCCGCCGCGGCGTGGCATTCCCGTATGGATGAGGCGGTGGTGCATTCAGGCCGCGAGCTCAGGCGCCTTTGCCTTGGCTATAACGGCCTGCTGGCCGATATCTATTGGACCAGGGCCGTGCAGTATTTTGGCCGCCAGCGAGTAGCCAGCTCCAGTGATTACAGCCAGTTGGGACGGCTGCTTGAAGTGACTACCCATCTCGATCCTCAATTGCGCATCGCATATCGCTTCGGCGCCATCTTTCTGGCGGAGAAGCCGCCTGCCGGGGCAGGCAGTCCGCGGCAGGCGCTCGCCTTGCTGCGCAAGGGTATTGTAGCCAATCCGAGCGAGTGGCGCCTGTGGCAAGACGTAGGTTTTATCAATTATTGGGATCTGCACGATTACGCCAGCGCCGCCCGCGCTTTTGAAACGGGCAGCCGCATGCCCGGCGCCCTGGTGTGGATGAAGACCATGGCCGCGGCCGTGGCCGCCAAAGGCGGCAACCTTGAGACTTCGCGCCAACTGTGGATGGAAATCTACCGCAACACCGGCACGGAATCGGTAAGGCAAAGCGCGTTGGAGCATCTGGCCGCCATTCGCGCCCGGGAAGACCTGAACCAACTTGACGCGCTGTTGGATATATATCGCCAGCGTGCCGGGAGCGCACCGCGAAGTCTGGAAGCGCTGGTCCGGACCGGGTTGCTGCGCGCCATTCCGCGTGATGCCATGGGTTACGCATACGGAGTCACAGCGGATGGCCGCGCCCTGCTGTCACCCCAAAGCAAAATTAATCTTAAGCTGGCTGAGTAGAATCAAACAACGCTCCCCAGGAACATTCGGGCGGAGCGATCAAGAGCAGCGGGAATCTGAGGCCATGGAATTTTACCAATTCATTTTCTGGGAAGCCACCAAAGCGCTGGCGCTGATTTTCCTGGGCCTTCTGGCAGCCAAAGCCGTTCTCATGCAACGCCCCAGCCCCGGAATACCGACGGCAGGCGCGGCACGATATGCCCTGTTGGGCCTTCTGATTCCCGGGGTAGCCTGCGGCGCTGTGATTCTGGGAAATGATATTGCGGCGGAAAATTATTACTGGGCCAGCGGCCACGATCAGGATTCCGGCAACCGGGAACAGGCTTATTCAAACGCGTTGCGGGCGGTCAATCTGCGGCCCGGGCGGCTGCCTTACTGGCAGCAACTGGAGCGCACCAAGTTTGCCCTGCGCCAGTATGATTCCGTTCTTGCTGATACCCCGGCCCTCGCCGCGCTATCGGCGGAACAATTGGGCGAAGAAGATCGATTGCGCATCGCCGATTGCTATTACAATCTGGGCCAGCCCGCCCTGGCGATAGCGCAAACCCGGGCGGTGATTCAGCATCACCCGTCTTACGCCTTTGCCTATCTTTTGCAGGGAGCGTCACTACTCTCGCTCCGCCGCTACGCCGACGCCGCTCAAACCTTTCTCGCCGTCCTCCGTATGTTTCCCACATTTGTTCCCGCTGTTGAAGGCCTGGCCCAGGCGTATTTTCTCGGCGGCAGCCCGCAAGCTGCCGCTCAGGTGTTGCAGGAGACAAGGCATTTCCACTTCACGCCGCAGGCGCGCCACCGTTTTCTCGAGTTGGAGAAGCTTTATGCCCAACAGTAAGCCAGTTCGAATTGCGCTACGCCTTGAGGATATTGTGGCGCTGATCTTCTTTATCTTTACTTTGCTGCTGCAACTCATCTTCCGCGGCATTCGCGGCGAGTTCGCCAGCCCGTCTGACGTGCTGGTGATTGTTCCCGCCGTGGCGCTGCTGCTGGCCAAGGAGGTTGTGCACTATTTCGTTTCCGGAGATGGTAGCGCCAATCCAGGCGCCGAATCGGTATCGGAATTTGTGAAGCCGTATTGGACCATCCTCCGTGATTGGTTCCCTTTCCTGGTTATTCTTCTCATGTACTATTCGCTTTGGGGCAACGCCACACATCTGCTGGTCACGCGCGACCGCGATGCCCAATTGCTGGCGCTGGACCTGCATCTGTTCGGTTTTGAGCCCAGCGTGGCCATGCAAAGCTTTATCAGCCCCACCTTAACCGCCTGGATGCAGTTTGCCTACGCCTTCCACCTTTACAACATCCCTTTGGTTGCCTGCTTCATTTACCTGAAGCGGCCGCGAAGTAACTTTCGTGAGATGATGTGCGGCCTGTCGGTCATCAGCTTTTTCGGAATCCTGGGCTACTTGCTTGTTCCGGCCATCGGCCCTGTTTACACGCTCAGGGGCGTTTACACCGTGCCGCTCTCTCAGCCGCTTGAAGTATTCAATCGCCAGATTGAATTTATGGACTTTGCACGGATCCAGCGCGACGTCTTTCCCAGCCTGCACGTGGGCATTTCGTTTGTCGTCTGGCTTTACGCCTATCGCAATTCCAAAAAGCTGTTCTGGCTGCTTTTACCCCTGGTGCTCAGCTTATGGGTTTCTACCGTTTACCTGCGCTACCATTATGTGGTGGATTGCATCGCCGGTCTCATCCTGGCCCCTCTCTGCTTTTTATTGGCCAACCGGTTGTTCAAAAGGTTCGGTGAGGTTCACATCTCGCTTCCCTTCCTTGCCGCGGGTGGGCCCGCTCCGCTGCCGGAAGAGGCAGGCCTCGCCAGGCAGGAGGAGGTCTGATGGCAGCAAGCGCCGCGGCCCCCGCGCCTCACATTTTGCCTGCGGCTCCGGCCGGCGCGCAGCGCGGCTGGCTGGCAAAGGCGTGGCTGCAGGGCTTGGCATTGGCGGGCGCAGCGCTGTTGCCCTACCTCAGCTCGCTCCGCGACGGCTTCGTTTATGATGACACCTCACAGGTGCTTCTTAACCCCTATATCCTCAACTTTCATCATCTGAAGGCCATCTTCACAACCACAGTCTGGTCGTTCCAGGGAGGCTCGGAAGGCGCCACTAATTATTACCGGCCTCTGATGACTTTCAGTTATCTGATTTGCCACGCGCTGTTTGGCTATCGCGCCTGGGCTTACCACGGCGCCAATCTGGTTTTGAACGCTCTGGTGGTTGTGGCGCTGTGGCAGGTCAGCCGCATTCTGCTTAAGAACGATGCCGCGGCATTTCTATCCGCATTGATTTTTGCCCTCCACCCTGTGCACAGCGAGGTTGTCGACTGGATCGCGGCGCTTACGGAACTGCAGATTACCCTTTTCTTTCTGCTGACCTTCTGGGCCTACACGCGCGCCTGGCGCGACGACGGACGATTGAAGCCGGGTGCGTGGTTGGGGATGATGGCCGGTTTTGCGCTCTGCCTGCTTTCCAAGGAGCAGGCGCTGGTCTTCCCCGTTCTGGCAATGGCCTATGAACACCTCTATCGCCCGGGTTCAACTCCATCGGCGTCGCCGCGGCGCGCGTTACGCTATCTGCCGCTTTGGGCAATGAGCGCCGCGTATTTTATTTTTCGCGTTAAGTTCATGGGCGCTTTTGCGCCCGTTCTGGCCAGGCCTCACTTATCTCTCGACACCGTGGCCATGGCCGCGCTTGGCCTTGGTGCGCAATACGTTACCAAGCTGCTCTGGCCCGCGCACCTGCAGGCGATTTATCCCTTTCCACACAATCTGGCAATCCTGACCCCTTGGGCCGCCCTGGGGCTGGTCATCGCAGCCGGCGCCGCCGTTCTGTTCGTCTGGCTGTGGAAACGCTATCGCATCCTCAGCTTTGGAATCATCTGGTTTGCGGTGACGCTGGCGCCCGTTCTGAATATCCGCTGGATGAGCGTAAGCGTGTTCGCCGAACGGTATCTGTATCTGCCTTCGGTGGGCGCCTGCTGGATTGCGACATGGACAATGACGGAGGCGTGGAACCGCGCCGCGCATCGGCCAAAGATCTGGCGCACGGTTGGCGCGGCGGCGGCTTGCCTGCTGATCCTGCTGGCGGTGACCCGTATCGTAACCAGAAACAGCGCCTGGAAAGACGACTTCGCTTTTTGCACTACCGCGCTCGCCCAGGCCCCAGACTCCGCCCAGATGCACAACAACCTGGGAAGGCTCTATTGGGACAAGGGCAACATTCAGCAGGCAATGCAACAGTGGGAAACGGCACATCGACTGATGCCATCCGAGCCCGAAACCCGATTGAATCTGGGATTGGTGGCGATGGCCGAAGGTCACATGACCCAGGCGCGCGGCTATTTTGCGCAGGTGATCACAGACTCGCCGAACTTCGCCCTGGCTCGCATTGACCTTGCGGACCTTGATCGGAAAGAGGGCAGGCTCCACGAAGCTGAACTGGGCTATCGATGGGCGATAGAACTTGCCCCATTCGATTTGCGAGCGCGCCTCCATTACGGAGAGATGCTGATGGACCAGCGCCGCTTTGCGGAGGCCCGGCAGCAGTTACAAGCCGCCGTGGAAAGCCATCCTTATTTGCAGGCCTATCTCGATTTGGGGCTTTGCGATTGGGCGCTGGGCAATCTAACCAACGCGGAGGCCGTATTTGCGCGCGCTGAGAAGTTGAATCCTCAAGACATCCGTCCACACCTGATGCTGGGCCTGTTCTACTCCCAAACGCACCGCGAAGGGCAGGCATTACGGGAGTATCGCATCAGCCTGCGCCTTGACCCCACAAACCAGCAGGCGCTCAAGGCCGTGAACCGGTTAAGCGGCCAGGACGCCGGTCAAAAGCCATGAACCTTGCCCGCTCCATTGGCCATCATCGCGAAGCGGGCTCCGCTCCCGTCAAATCCGCATCGGGCGGTGGCGCCAGTTTGAATCAGGCGCAATCAATGGCTATCCTGCTCACGTTGATGGCTGTCATTCCCTATGCGCCCACGTTGATGAACGGATTTGTCTACGACGATGACACGCAGGTTCTGAATAATCCGTACATCCAGAATTTTCATCATCTGCGGGAGATCTTTACCACCACGGTGTGGTCCTACATCGGTGCACAGGGGGTCACAAACTACTATCGCCCCATCATGACGCTGGGATACCTGCTGTGCCACGAATTATTCGGCCGCGTCGCCTTCGGCTATCACCTGGTGAATGTGCTGTTGCACGCAGGGGTGGTGTTGCTGCTGTTTGGCGTGACCGCGCGCCTGTTCAGCAGCCACCGCGTGGCATTTGTTGCCTCGGCGCTGTTCGCCTTGCACCCGGCCCATACGGAATCCGTGGCGTGGATCGCCGCCGTAACCGACCTGGAGCTGGCCTTCTTTTTTCTGCTGACGTTCTGGTGCTTCCTCGCCGTGGCCCGGCCGGAGGGTAAACGGTCGGAGCGCTACCTCGCGGCCATGGCGGTAAGTTTTGTATTGGCGTTACTTTCCAAGGAACAGGCAATGATGCTGCCTCCGCTCGCCACGGTGTACGAGCACTTTTATCGCCCCGATCGCCACACCACAACGCCTGTCCAAAAGGCAAGCCGTTACGGAGTTTTGTGGCTGCTGGCCCTGGCGTACGTGCTGTTTCGAATCCGCTTCCTGGGCGCTCTGGCGCCGGTCACTCAAATCTCCACCATGACCTGGTGGCAAGTCATGCTATCCGCGGCGGCGCTGACCGGCCAGTATGTCTTCAAGCTGCTATGGCCAGCCCGGCTGTGTGCTTTTTATGTTTTCGAAAAAACCACCTGCCTCGCCCAGCCGCGCGCCCTGGCCGGCGTAGCAACACTGGCCGCGCTGGCCGGCTTACTGGCGTACCTGTCGCGGCGCAAGGCGGTTGCTTGCTTTGGCCTGCTCTGGTTTGCAGCAACGCTGGCGCCGGTGTTGAACGCCCGCTGGATGGCCGCCAACGTTTTTGCGGAGCGCTACCTTTATCTGCCTTCAGTGGGATTCTGCTGGCTGGCGGGATGGGCGGGTGTGCTGCTGTGGGAGCGGGCCGCGCTTCACCCGCCCGCCCTCAGAAGTGCCGTTGCCGTTGTCGCCGCCTGCGTGGCGCTGGCCTGCGCGTTGCGCATTGTAGTTCGTGATCAGGATTGGAGCAACGATATCAGGCTCTACACTCGCACTCTCAAACAATCACCCCACGCCTACCACATCCTGAATAACCTGGGGACCATATATTGGGATCAAGGCGAACTTGACCAGGCAGCGGAACAGTGGCGAAGGGCGCTGCAACTGGCCCCTCACAACGTCATCATTCTCAACAATCTGGGCCTTTATTACGCGAAGCAGAAGCAGTACGACCGCGCCATTCAGACTTTTCGCCGCGCCATGCTGTTAAAACCGATTTACACTGCGCCGCATCTTAACTTAGGCAGCACGTATCAAAAGGTTGGCCGAACCAACGATGCCATTCTGCAGTTGCGCGCCGCTGCCGCGCTTTCGCCGCTGGATGTACACGCTCACAATGAACTGGGTAAAATCTATTTTGGTATTGGCCAGTGGGCGCAAGCGCAAACTCAGTTTCAGCTCTCGGCAGCCAGCGAGCCCAACCCTTTGGCCTACGTTTACCTGGGTAACCTGCTGGCGCGGCGGGGCGACGCTGCGCAAGCGCTATTGAATTTCCATCGCGCGCTTAAGTTGAATCCGTTCGATAGCAAGGCACGGTTCGGCATGGCCAGGGTGCTGATGGCCTCCGGTAAGAATCAGCAGGCGCTGGCGGAATTTAAAGCCGGGCTGCAAACCGATCCCGCCAATGCCGAGGCCAGAGCAGCCGTAGAACGATTGAAAGGATTACCAGGCGTCACTCCGCATGATTAAACCTCAAATCCGTTCCCTGAACCTCAACCGAAACAACCCGAAGTCGAGCGGCCCTGGCCAGGCGCCGCACGCAGGGGACGCACGGGTTCACGAACCCAACTCGACTGTTGCGAAGAGGTTTGTTAATCCAATTACGCGGCTCCCTTACTTGCGAAGAGTGCTTCCGGCGGCGTGCCTGCTTTCTATGATGCTGGCGGCGGCAATGAGCAGCGGCAAGGCGCAGGCTGGCAAGCTCTCCGCCAGCGCCTCCGCCCTGGATCAGTTCGTCCGGAGCTTTCAGTCGCATTACACGGGGGTTGAAAGCCTGAGGGCAAAGTTTGTGCAGACCTACGCCGCGTGGGGCCAGACGCGAGTCGAGTCCGGAACGGTGTACCTTGCCCAAGGCGGCCGCATGCGGTGGGAGTATCAGAACCCCACCAGCAAGCTTTTTGTTTCAAACGGAAAGCAGATGGTACTGTACGTTCCGGCGGAAAAGCAGGCCACGCTTTCGCCCGTACAGGATAGCGATGAAGTCCGGCTGCCCCTCAGCGTTTTGCTTTCGCACCTGGACTTGCACAAGGTGTTTTCCAAGCTGGAATTTGCCCCCCAGGCCCTGAACGCCGCGCCTGGCGACCGGGTGCTGCGAGGCTATCCGCACCGCCGTTTTCTCAACGATTACCGCAGCGTGCTGCTGGAGGTAACGGCACAGTACGACATTCGTAAGATTGTGGTGCTTTACACCGATAACACAACGATGCAATTTGAATTTTCCAGCGTCCGCCGCAATGTGCCGTTGGACTCCACACTGTTCGAGTTCCGTCCTCCCGCCGGAACCGAGGTTGTGCAGCCCTGAAATACAATAAGAACCGGCAATGGCGGGTTTGCCGGGGACACCGGCAGCTTGAGGCGCTCTAGATATTTCCTTCGCCCGTGTCCTGCCGCCCCAGGCTGGGCTCACCAGGCATGGCGGCGCTGATGCCGAATTCCAGGGCCCATCGACAGCTTCACCTTCTTGATGCAGCGGGTTTCAGCACTTTCCGCTCCAACTCAAAAGCGACACCATCCTCGTCGTGGCTTAAAGTGACGGGCCAGCCTTCGCCTTCCAGCCCGCGGCTGTGATTGCCCATTAACACTGGATGTCCGGCATAGCGCAGCATCTCGACATCGTTAAAATTATCGCCAAACGCCATCACCTCGCACCGCCTGATGCCGCGCTCCGCCGCCCATCGGGCGAGCGCGCTGCCTTTGGTGCATCCCAGGTTCATCACATCCAGCAGCGACGTGTTGCGGGTCAAATATTTGGTCCAGGTAAGTTGCAATTTGGGCGCAATGGGAAGCCCTTTCAGCACGCGTTCCACGGGTTCAATAAAATCCGGCTTGCCGCCAAAGGTTACGTGAATGGGGTCGCGTTCAATCGCCTCGGCCAGGCATGGGGCGCGATGCAGATACTCCGGGCTGGTTCGTAAATACCAGGAGAGCGGCCCGTCGGAGTGCGCGTCCTGCTGCATCAGGAGCTGGCCTGGCCCATCAATGTCAAATATGGCTACGGCGTAGGGCGTAAATTCGCCCGCCGCCGCGATCACATGGCGGGCCAGATCGCGCGGCAGAAAATCGCGGTGCGCCACCTCGCCGCTGGAAAAACCGATCCGCGCGCCGTTGGAGGAAATCACGGTCGGGTTGCCCGGAATCTGGCGGACAAATTTAAGGGCGGAATGGAAGCGCCGCCCGGTCACCACGACCACCTCAACGCCCAGCGCATGAGCCGCGGCAAGCGCCGCCTGATTTCGCGGTGAGACTTCGTTCAGGCTGTTCAGCAAAGTGCCATCCAGGTCAAGCGCCACTAATCGAATCGACATTCAAACCTTTCCGCCATTGGTTCCGGCAGCGTCTGCGCGCTGCTCTGGCTGCTACTTCCATTATGCCAGCACTCGCGCCGCCATTGGGGCGGGTATTGGGCATCGCGCTGGCGGCCGGCTTTCTGCTAAACTCGTCACTTATGTCCGCGATTACCCATCTGGAGTGTTCACGCTGCACCCTGCATTTTGAAGCGGGGCGCATCTACAATCTGTGCGCCTGCGGCGCGCCGCTGCTGGTGCGTTACGACCTGCAGCGGGCGCGTCAAACCCTTACGCTTGCCGGCATGGCCGGCCGCCCCGCCAGCCTGTGGCGCTATCGTGAGGTGCTGCCGCTTACGCAGGAAGCGTCGTTGATTACCCTGGGCGAGGGCTATACGCCGCTGCTCCACGCCAAACGGCTGGGCGAAAAGATGGGCCTGCCCAATCTGCATCTGAAAGACGAGGGCGTTAATCCCACAGGATCGTTCAAGGCCCGCGGCATGGCCGTGGCCATCAGCATGGCGCACGAGCTGGGCATTCGCAAAGTCGGCGTGCCCTCAGCGGGAAACGCCGGCGGCGCCATGGCCGCTTACGCAGCGCGCGCCGGCATGGAAGCGCGCGTTTACATGCCTGAAGGCACTCCCATCGTCAACCGCCTGGAGTGTGCGCTGCTCGGAGCGCATGTTACTCTGGCGCCCGGCAGCATTAAGGATTGTGGCCGCGTCATGCGCCAGGAACTGAACTCCGACGAATGGTTTGACGTTTCAACGTTGCGTGAGCCGTATCGCGTGGAAGGCAAGAAGACTATGGCCTATGAAGTGGTGGAGCAACTGGGCGGACGCGTGCCTGATGTCATGCTTTATCCAACCGGCGGCGGCACAGGCATAGTAGGCATGTGGAAGGCTTTTGAGGAAATGGAGGCGCTCGGCTGGATCGGGCGGCGGCGGCCGCGCATGTTCGCCATCCAGGCCGCGAACTGCGCTCCCATCGTTCGCGCTTTTGGCAGCCAGGCGGAGTCTGCCCAGGAGTGGCAGAATCCGGCTACACTGGCCACCGGGCTGCGCGTACCTTCCGCCATTGGAGATTTTTTGATCCTCCGCGCCCTGCGCGAAAGCTATGGCGCGGCCATCGCGGTTGAAGACGCGCAGATGCTGCAGGGCATGCGTGACCTGGCGGAAGTGGAAGGGGTAGTCACCGCGCCGGAAGGAGGCGCTGTGCTGGCAGGCCTGGCTCGCCTGCTGGAAGACGGATTTATTTCCGGCTACGAGACCATCGTGCTGTTCCTCACCGGAAGCGGCTACAAGTATTTTGAAGCTCTGGAAACAGCAGCCGCGAATTGACGCCCTGCCACCCTTCGATAAAGCTGCAAATGTCTGGTCATGAAAACCGAGCGTCTATATTACACCGATTCCAACCTGCGCGCCTTTGAAGCGCGCATCGCCAGCCTTGAGCCTTGCCAGCAGGGATTTCGCGCCGTCCTCGACCGCACCGCGTTCTATCCTGAATCCGGCGGGCAGCCGAGCGACCGCGGAAAATTATCGGGCGCTCAGGTGCTGGATGTTATCGATGACGGCGAGGCTGTGATTCATGTGCTCGATCGCCCGCCCGAAGGCGAGACGGTTAGAGGCGAGGTGGATTGGCCCAGACGCTTTGACCATATGCAGCAGCACACCGGCCAGCACATTCTGAGCGCCGCTTTTGAACACACCTGCCAGGCGCGCACGCTTTCGTTCCACATGGGCCGCGCGGCCTCAACCATTGACCTGGAGAGCGCCCGGCTTTCGCCCGCCCAGCTTGCCGCCGCGGAGGAGCTGGCCAACCAGGTGGTGTGTGAAAATCGCAGCGTTGAGGTCTTGTTCCATTCCTCCGAGCAGGCCAGCCAGATGGCATTGCGCAAGCCCTCCGAACGCCAAGGCGAGCTGCGCCTGATCCAGGTGGCGGATTTTGACCTTTCCGCCTGCGGAGGCACGCACGTGCGGCAAACCGGCGCTGTCGGCCAGATCAGCATCCGCGGTACAGAAAAATTCAAGGGTGGAACGCGGGTGGAGTTTGTTTGCGGCGGCAGGGCGTTACGCGCGGCTCGGGGCGATTTCCAGTTGCTTTCGCAAACCGCCCAATCGCTCTCCTGCGCGCTGGAAAAAACTCCTGAGACCGTGGCCAAACTTGCGGAGACGGTTCGGACCCAGGCCAAGACTGTTGAAAAGCTCACCCGGGATCTGCTGGCGGCGGAGGCGCGCATTCTATACGACGCCGCCGAAGAGCGCGGCGGGGTAAGACTGATCCGGCGGGTTCTTGAATCGGAAAACGCCGCCCAGGCGCGCATTCTAGCCCAGGCCATCGCCAGCCTTCCTGGCGCAATCGCCATGATTGGCGCGCGCGGCAACCCCGCCGGCATTATTCTGGCGCAGGCACAGGACGGCTCAGCGGATATGGCCAGCATCCTTCGCCAGGCACTGGCCCAGGTGGGCGGCAAAAGCGGCGGGGCCAGGAATTACGCCCAGGGCGGCGGCATGCCGGAATCGCGTCTGGAAGAAGCGCTGCAAATCGCGGAGCGCCTGCTGCGCGGCGGCCATGGTAGCTTGTAGTGTACAACCGACTGTAAGGTTTGCGGGTAATTGGCCGTGTGCAGATATTTTTCCATTGTTCTGCTGGGGCGGGTCAGCATGGCAACTCCCCGGCCATTCTTTCGAATTTGCAGCCCGGTTCCTTGGTCATGATTTTGTCCTGTGGGCGACGCGGCAGGTCGATAAACTTGGCCTGCCGCGTCACCTTGCCAGGGTCGGCGAGGCTACCCCCTCCGCGCCAGCACATACACCCCCTTGCATTGGGCGCTTTTCACCCCGCCAACCAACACACGTAATCTTGGTAGCCCCTCTTCCAGATCCTCACCCAAAGGCGCTGGGTTTCTGTGAAGCGAGCTGCCAACTACACGGTGATCTCAGCCCACGCGGTCACGGGCCTTCAGAGGCCATTTGCATTTGTGAGCATCCACACACCGTTAACCCACGGAAAACGCCTTCCTGCCCGTGGGGCTTTCCGCGCAGGACAAACCCACGCTCGGCCAAAAACAATTGATCGTCGCCACCCCTCGAGAACATCGATCCTCAGCGGGTATTCCTCGCGGGGCAAAAGACCTTAACCCGTCGTCCGCGGTTCTCAGTCACGAAAAACGCATGCAAACCCCAAAGACTCACGGTCAGAACAACTCTGACGTGGCCCGCCCCATCCCGGTCATTGTCTCTGGTTCCTCAGATCGGCGATCAGTTGCGCAACCTTCGAGCCGGGGCTTACGGGTTCAACAAAGACAATGTGGCGTGCGTTGATCACCATCCGGTCTGGAGCGTGCCACTCGCTACCTCGGCGCACGAGGATGTTCTTCACTCCTTTCGTTTGCGGATCAACCTCGCGCTGGACGTAATAAACATCCGTCAAAACCGGAAACGACGTGCCGAGTCCCTGAATCTTGCCGTAAAAGACTTGATTGTCGTCGAGCAGTACGGCTTGGTAGGTCGTGTTGAAACGAACGTTGTTCGCCGCTAACGATCGATGGGCAATATACCCCACGCCGCCCAGGGCGATAATCGTGATAAGGATGACGGCAACGGTGATTGGGTTCTTCCTCAAAGGTTCACTCCAAGGACCCGCACGCGGCGAGATTCCTTCGCTGCCATAACCCACCCAAGACCAAAACAACCAGTGCAGTGCCCAGCAGGAGCAGCGTTCCCGGTTCAGGGGTGGGGCTGGAGCTCACGCCGTTATCGAGGGCCGTCAAGGTGAACTGGCCATTGCTAAAGCCAGTGTTGTACTTGAAGCCGGGCTGCAGGCCCTGGATATCTGTGCCTAAGAAATTGAAGGTGGCCGTGCTGTCGTCGATAAAAGTGAACGCATCACCTTTGATCGGTGCGAAGCCGTCGATAAAGTCCAGCGACAAGGTTCCGTCGAAGGTTCCATCGCCGGAAACAGCCAGGACCCCATACTGGCCCGGCCCTGTGCCGCCCACGTCAAGCGAGAGCGTGCCGTCCGGATTGAGCGTAAAGTCACCATCCACGGTGGCCGTGCCGAGCGGGTCGAACGTGCCGTCGTTGATCACGTTGCCGATCAGTGTTCCGCCTTTGGCATCCACCGTTCCAAGTGAGCCATTGTCGATCGTTTGTGCCGACACGGTCCCATCGTTCTGCGCGGTCAGCGTGCCGGTGCCGTTGATTCCGATGTTTAGGCTCGCCAAGGCACTCCAGGCCGAACCTGCGCCGGTTACTGTTACCGAGCCTGACCCGCCCAGAGCCGATCCGATGTCCGCACTTCCGGTTGTGGACACGGTGGCACCGGAGTCTATTATTAGCGTTCCGGCACCCGAGCACCCGACACACAAACTGGACGTTACCAATTGCGAGCCCGTCCCGCTCACCGTCGCCGTTCCATAGCTCCCCGCAAACGTTCCGATCGCCATGCCCGTCGCGGTTACTGCTCCGCCGTTTTCAATTGTCAATGAGCCAGGATCAGTGCTGCCAATCTGCACGTCCGTCACCTGCCACGCGGAACCTGCCCCCGTGACGGTCACGCTTCCGTGACCTCCGCTTCCCACGTAGACTTGCATGCCGCTCTTGACCACTCCCCCCTGCTGTATTGTGAGATTTCCCGTCGCCGCACATCCAACGCAAAAACCACCAGGCGTAACCCACTGCGATCCCGCGCCACTCACTGTTGCCACGCCTGTGCCGCCATTACCCCATCCCACCCCCGCACCTCCGGTCCCCGTCGACACCACCGCACCGGAGTCTATTATTAGCGTTCCGGCACCCGAGCACCCGACACACAGGCTGGAGGTTGTGAGCTTCGACCCCATGCCACTTACTAATACTGTGCCGCCGGAGCCACTGTTCGCACCGATTTGCCCGTTCCCACCAGCAACCTGACCGCCGCCGTTGATCGTCAGCGTTCCCTTGCCTTCCACGCCGACGGTGAGATCGCCGGAATTATTCCATTGCGACCCTGGCCCGCCCACCGTCGCGGTCCCAGTAACGCCGCTGAGCGAGCCAAGCGCCCCGTTGTAGTCGTTAACCACGCCCCTATTCGCTATGCTTAAATCTCCTGTGCTCGAAGCCCCAACCAAGACCGCGTTAGACGCCGTTAGCGTGTTGCCATTCACAACCTGTAGCTCTCCAAAAGCGCCGTTGCCCAAGGAGAGGCCAGCCAATTGCGCATTCAGGTTCAGAGTAACGTTTCCGTAAGCGGCGTTACCGATGTTGGCGTCAAAACCGAACCCATTCGGAACGCAAAAGCAGTTCCATCCCGCCGTGTTGCTCCAATTCCCCGTGCCTCCATTCCAGATGGCAACAGTCTGGGCAAGAGCCGGAACTTGCCAGGCGCCCGCAAAGAACCACACCGCCAGGATGGCCCACCGAAGGTTTGCTGGTTTAACTGAATTCGGATACTTTTTGGACATAAATACCTCCAGCCCCTGTGCCGCCTATTCAAGACCGTTCGTTGCAAATCTATCCGTTTGCGTCCGGACGGCGCTGGCGGTAAAATCCCGGACGTGCGGCCGGACCATCCCGGCGCGCTCAACGCTTTCAGACACAAACTGATACCTACGGCCGCGAAAAGGCAAGTTAAAGAAGGTTAATAAAGGTAAATGCGGGCGCCATAAAGGTATGTCTGCTACTGCCAGGCACTTCTACGAATTCGGTCCTTTTCGGCTTTACTCGGTGCAAGGTGTGCTTTTGCGCGATGGTGAGGCTGTGCAGCTTGGCTCGCGAGGCATGGAGATGTTGCGGGTGCTTATCGAAAACCGGGATAAGGCAGTCGGAACGGGGGAGTTGTTGAGGTTGGTTTGGCCGGACGCGCACGTGGCCGATGGCAACGTAAAGGTTACGATCTCACTGCTGAGGAAGGCATTGGGAGATGACCGGGAAAATGGGAACCGGTTCATTACCACGCGCTCCGGCTACGGTTATCAATTTGTGATCCCGGTCGTGGAGGGCCAGGAGCAAACGCCTGAGTCTGCTGCCGCGGCGGAGGTGAAAACCAAGAGACCGGAAAGCGAAGAGCAAGCGGCGGCGCCCGTCAAGGAAACGCTGCCGACCGGCGACAGGGCAGGAAAAAAGGCCGACCTCGAGGGTCCCGGTCAAGGGCGCGATTTACCTCGTGATGGACAAAGCGCCGTCGAGGATATTTGTCCAAATGGACGTTCGCAGCTGTCTAGCCACTCATACACGTCAATAAGCGTGGTCTCGCTGGCAATCATCGGGATCTTAGCTGCGGTTTTCATCAATCGTCCAACTTCGACCCCCATGGTGACCGCCTCGCGCCAGTTGACCCATGACCGGCGCGAGAAGCACGGGCCGCTGCTTACGGATGGTGTCCGCCTATACTTCTGCGAGGCTGCGCCGCAAGGCTGCGCTCTCACCTCCGTACCCGCGACCGGGGGCGAGACAGTTCCCGTGCCGGCGCCCTTCCCCAGCATCACTCTCTTTGACATTTCACCTGACGGCTCCCGACTGCTGATCGGAAGCCCCGTTTCTATCGGCAGCGAAATGCCCTTATGGGTCATGCCGATTGGCGGCGGGCAACCCCAGCCGGTGGATGGCGTCTTGGCACGTGCTGCGGCCTGGTCACACGGCGGAAGCAAGATTGCCTACATCAATGGCAGTGGACTTTACACCGCCTCTATCGACGGGACGGGAGTCCATAAGACGGCAGACGTGGGCGTGGACGCTGGCCAAATTCGCTGGTCGCCGGATGATACATGGTTGCGATTTGTGGAACCCTCCGGAAACCCTCCTATTGCCCGTCCGTGGGAAGTCCGTGCGGACGGCACGGCTCTGCGTTCAATATTGTCCGATTGGGGACATCTGACCGGCCAATTTTACGGGGACTGGCTGGCGAACGGCAGATATTATGTGTTTAGCATCCAGGAAGAGAGGGGCGTCCCCCGAATCATAAGGTTATGGGTGATGCCGGAGAGGGCAAGCCTTTTTGGCCGCGGAAGCTCAGCCCCGGTGAGGTTGGGAGACGATACGCGCGGCTTTGGCTGGCCTGTGTCCAGCCGCGATGGGCGCAAGCTATTCGTGATCGGCACGGAACAAAGCGGCGAACTGGTGCGCTATGACGCTCGCGAACAGGAATTTGTACCTTACCTGAACGGCGTGGAGGCCCGTTGGGTGACATTTTCACCCGATAGGAAATGGGTAGCTTTCACGCCGTATGATGACGGCACGCTTTGGGTGGTTCATCCAAACGGGAGTGGTAGGACACAGCTAACATTTGGCCCGATGTACGCGGACGGTTTTGCGTGGTCGCCGGATGGACGATGGATCGCCATTCATGCCCTGAGAACGCCAAAGGCAAAATACAAAATATATTTAATTCCAGCGCCAAAGGCTGACGCGCCTGTGGAGCCTGCACAACCTGAGGCACTGCTGCCCGGCGACCAGGAAAACGAGGGCATCCCAAGCTGGTCGCCGGACGGCAGGAGTATTGCTTACGGCGAGATGGACGGGCCTACGTCGGATCAAGGAAGTGGAAATGAAGTGATCCACATTTGTGACCTAGCTTCCCGGCAGGTCTCGAAGTTAACCGGCAAGAAAGGCGTGTGGACGGCACGCTGGTCGCCGGATGGACGCTATCTGGCGGCCTTGACGTATGATGTGCGGCAGCGGCTAGAGCTCTACGACATCAAGACGCAGACATGGCGAGATTCCGGCGCGGAGCACATCAACAATCCAACCTGGTCCCACGACAGCAAGTATATTTATTATGACACGCAAGGCAGCGCCCCAGACGAGGGCATCTACCGGGTGCGGATCAGCGATGGCAAAGTGGAATTGGCGGCCCCGTACCATGGAATCCGCAGGGCTGACGAGACCTGGAGCGGATTGGCGCCGGATGATTCGCCCATCGTTCTGCGCGACGTTGGCATTCAGGAAATATACGCCCTTGATGTGAAATGGCCCTAATCTGGATTATTCATGAAGTGATTGCGGTTCCCGGAAGGGCGGGGTTTAACCCCGCCGAAAACTGCGGGTCCCTTCGGCTCATTTCTTTACGCCGCGGGCGGATTGCCGGAACAATCCTCCCGCGGTGCAATATGAAAGTAATGGCGGGATGCACGCGTGACGGCACGGCTGAAGCCGTGCCCTGATAAAAAGCAGCCGTCCAAGGCACGGTTTGGGCTTAACTGAACAGCATTAGGGCTAAGGGGCAGGGGTTATTTTATGCGGCCTGCCTTCGAGGTGATATGTCCCCCGTGGCAACACGGCGCCGCGGCAAAGGCGGCGGGGCCAGAAATTACGCCCAAGGCGACGGCATGCCGGAATCGCGCCTGGAAGAAGCGCTGCAAATCGCGGAGCGCCTGCTGCGCGGCAAAGGCCCGGCATAGCAGTCCCACTCACGTATCAGGGCGGGCCAATCCGCGGACGGCTGAATTTGATGCCATACCGCCCGCATGCTATATTATGAGGGCCTGCTGAAGCCATTGGGCGCGTAGCTCAGTTGGGAGAGCGCGGCGTTCGCAACGCTGAGGTCGAGGGTTCGAATCCCTTCGCGTCCACCAATCGCATCCCTTAACCCAATGGGTCATCAGTTGTCAGCCTTCCCAAACAGGCTGCGGAAAAACCCGTCCAACCTGTCATTCCGAGAAGCCGAAGGCGACGAGGAAGCTCGAATTTGTTTATTCGCAGGGCACGATTCCTCGAGGAGTTAATCCTGAACGACGTGAAGGGCTCGGATTGACAGCGTTCCGAAACGGTTTTCCGCAGCCGATGCTGAGGCTCCCTTTTGTCGTTAATTCACAAGTATACATTTATTAGATATGGACTATAATGAGTCATGCAATGCCCCAAGTGCCAGTTTGAAAATCCGGACACCACCCGGTTTTGCCGCCGCTGCCACATGACGTTGCTGTTCATTTGCCCCGCCTGCAACCACACGCAAAGGCAGGGGGGCAAGTGCGAGCAATGCGGGGTTGACTTCATCAAGTACGCTCTGGTGATGCAATCGCAGATGGAAGTGCAGGCAAGCCGGGCGCGCGATCAGGCCCGCACCCGGGGCGCCCTGGTAAAGCAAGCCCTTCTTTTGCCCTTGACCGGCGGCCTTTCCCTCTTTAAGTTTGTACGAACCATGTTGCGCGGCGAATAAGCGCGATTGATCTGGCGCTGCGCCCGCGTTCGGGAAAACTCCGGACGCAGTTTGGCGCCGGCCGTGCAGCCTGTTGCGGGCTTAAGGAGGGTTGATGATCAGGGTTTTAAAATGGCTGGCCGCCATACTGGCACTGTTTATAGTTTTCATGTTCTACGGCTTCGTCCCATATTTCTTAAGCAGCATCGGCACCTCAAACCGTTTCCACTTTCACGATCCTCTGGATGGCAAGACGCCGCAATCCTTTGACATGGACTATTCCGACGTGCAGTTTAAGGCGCGCGATGGCGTGGAATTAAAGGGCTGGTACGTGCCGGCGGCGCCGGGCGCAGAGGCCAAGGGCACGGTGGTGCTTTGCCACGGATTGAACCGCTCGCGCGTGGAGATGCTGCCCGAAGCGCAGTTTGCCCACGGCCTGGGATACGACGTATTGCTGTTTGACCTGCGCCATCAGGGGGCCAGCGGCGGCAAGGTTAGCTCACTAGGCTATTGGGAGCGGCTTGACGTGGAAGCGGCGGTCAACTATGCCCTGCGCACTGAGCATGCTCCGGAGCCCGTTGTGCTTTGGGGCGTCTCCATGGGAGCGGCGGCGGCTTTGATGGCCGCCGCGGAAACGCCTTCGGTGGCCGCGGTCATTTCTGACAGCACGTTTCTTACGCTCGCTGACACGGTGCATCACCACTACTACCTTTTCCGGGGCTTCATCCGGCGACGCTGGAAGTGGTTTCCACCCTTGCCGGGCTTTCCGCTGGTCCAGGAAGTGACGGCGCTTATGGGCTGGCGCGCCCACTTTGACCCCGCCAAGCTTGATTTACGCCAGGCGGTGGAGCATATTAGCCCGCGGCCGATTTTGTTTGTAGCCGTTTCTGGCGACCCGCGCATGCCTCCATCCATTGCGCAGCAGTTGGATAAGCTGGCGGGCAATCCTGCGGATCGCGTGGTGGTGCTGAATGGCAAACGGCACGGTGAAGGGTTTAATGAGGACCGCCAGCCCTATGAAGCTGCCGTAAGCCAGTTCTTGGGCGGGTTGTTGAGCTCAACAACTGCCAGCCCCAGCCCCGCTCCGCCTGCGGCAAAACGGGCGGCTAGCGCATCCTCAAGCAGTTTGTTGAAAAACGTTCCGAGGATGCCATCCTGAGCACAAGCGAAGGATCTGCTTTTTGCGGAATCAGGCACCTACGAGATTCCTCGTCGCTTGCAGCTCCTCGGAATGGCTGGCGCACGAGTTTTTCAACAAACTGCCAGGGCAGGAAGCACGTCTCTTTAGATGGCCTGGGGCGGTTTGCAAAGATCCGCCACTCCCATAATAGTGGCGAAGCATGCAGGAGGTCCCCTGCGAGTACGATTTTGCATCAGAGGGTTACGGTTTGAGCGTTCGCAAGCTCCCGAATGTGTTATAATCACGCAAGATGAAAGGTGCATAAGGGGCGAAAATAGAATTTGCCGGCAGAGGTGCAACCTCCGGAAGCTGGCAAACATCATTAAAGAGTGAGCGGTGAGGCATTTTGATCAAGCCCGCCGGCCTTGCTATCGCCAGGAAACCAATCCATGTCTTTGACTAAAAATGGCCTTGACGACGCAACCACGCAAGTTGAGCGGCCGGCAACTGCTGAAGAGCCCCTTTACCACCTGACCATTCTTCCATCTCATTTTCCCCCCGCATCACTGCTGAAACAGTTGCGGGAGATGCGCCACGAACCGAAAATATCGGTTCCTAAGGAATATTACCGCGGCGAAGTTCAACTGCCGGCTACCGATCTGAAGCCCTGGTATAGCGGCTTTTTCAGTAACCTGCGCAATTGGGACGAAAAGCCCGCGCCCCCCGTTATTCCGATTACCTCGCAGCCGGTTGAGGTGCCCGAGATCTGGCAGGATTACCTGCAGCAGCCGGCCTCCTGGGGCAATTCCGCCATGGTACACGCCTTGGTAGTGCTGGCGATCCTGTTGCCCTATATCGTGTTGCGGCATAATGCGCCTCCCAAGGCAGAAACCCAGGTGGTGCCCATTGACCTGTCGCCTTACATGGCCCAGTTACCCCCCAGCGCCAAAAAAGCTGGTGGCGGTGGGGGAGGCGGCACGCGCTCACCCATTCCGGCCTCGAAGGGCGCCATACCCAAGTTCGCTAAGGTGCAGTTGGCGCCTCCGGAAGCCAAGCTGCCGGATATAAAGGCCAAGCTTCCAGTGCCTCCCACCTTGGTAGGTCCGCCGGAACTTAAACTGCCCCAAATGGCGCAGAATATAACGATTGGCGATCCCTCGGGAGTAATCGGCCAGCCTTCCAACGGACCGGGTTCAGGCGGCGGGATTGGCACGGGCAGTGGCGGAGGAATCGGTTCCGGTAGCGGCGGCGGCCTCGGACCCGGCAGCGGCGGGGGTACCGGTGGCGGAGCCTTCGCAGTGGGCGGAAACGTGAGCGAGCCGATCCCCATCTATCAGCCCGATCCGCCCTATTCCGAAGAAGCTCGCAAAGCGAAGTTCCAGGGAACGGTGGTGCTTTCGATAGTTGTAGACGCACAGGGCAACGTGCATGACGTGCAGGTGGTTAAACCGCTTGGCCTTGGCCTGGATGAACAAGCCGTGCGCACCGTGCAGACCTGGAAGTTTAAACCCGCACAGCGCAACGGAGTTCCCGTGCCCGTGCGCGTCAGCGTTGAAATATCCTTCCGCCTGTTCTAATTCGCTCTGTCGCAGGGGAAGTGTGCCTGCAAGCCTCCTGGCAGCCTCATGATCCTTACAATTTACAGGGCTGCTGGCTTTCGAGCGTTCTTCGGATCCGCGTTTAAAACTAAAATCTTGACAAGAACCAAGCCCAAAAGTTACTTGTAGTAGAAGTGTCCGCCGTACTGGGAGGTCGTCTAACGGTAGGACTGCAGACTCTGGATCTGCGTATCGGGGTTCGAATCCCTGCCTCCCAGCCATTGATTCGGAAGCATTTGTTCGAAGCCATTGGTGTCTAGTGTGCCGTCCCGTTTAATTCTTTACAACGGCGCACTTTGTCGAGGATAACCTCTGCAGTGGCTTTCCAGACGAAGGTTTGGGGCTTCTGGTTCCAATTGGCCAGCCACTTGTAGATGGCATGCTCCAGTTCGGCGACGCTGTGAAAGGTTCCTCGACGCATCATGCGCTCGGTAATCAGTCCGAACCAGCGCTCGACCTGATTGAGCCAGGAGCTGCTGGTAGGGGTGAAATGGACTTGAAATCGGCGGGGGTTGATCCGGGAACGGGACAGGACACTAGCTTTAGCTTCGCGGGCTGTTAAAATGCGCTCGCGCCCATCAACGAATTCCACAAAGGTCCAGGACAGGCCACTAGCTTTGGCTTCGCGGGCTGTTAAAATACCTTCCAGCTTCACAGTCCTCCGTTGGCGACGCCACAGGCCACTAGCTTTGGCTTCGTGGGCTGTTAAAAAGCTAGCGAAGCCTTGTATTTTGTATGAGTTGCATGGGTCCTGGCGGGAAAAAGTTCGCAAACCTCCGAATTGCGGAAAAACTGGGGAGGTTTGCGCAAAACAGCGTTATTGCCGTGCCTCGGGGGCAGAAATAGGCGGCAAGGACGTTTCAAGTTTGATTTCGTTGGTGCGGGCCATAGATCCTTAGCTACCTCGTTCGGCTGCGACCCTCTTCTTACGCTACTTCGCCTCGAGCGCGGGGGAAATCGGTGCTTCGTACCTTCACGGGCTCCGTGCTGGCCGCGGCCATCGCAATCTCTGAAGCAACTGACCGGCGGCTACTGGGACCTCCGCATCTTTGAAAGGTGGTGGCCTCACTTGCGAGCAGGTTTTTGGTGATGCCGGGCAAAGCGGACTTTCGCGCACGATCGGAAAAAGCCGTCCACTCTGCGCCCTGCCGTCCCCATTGAACCATTCGTACGGGGTGCGGTTTCCCTTGCTGGCCGCCCCGCCCCGATTGCACTCTACGCAGGAAACTACTTTATTGGTTCAAAGGTCTTGGCCACTGTGTTTCCGGTCTCTCGGGAAAATATGCTCGACCTCAAACCCTTGAGGAAGTGTGTATCTTTCTCTTGCAGGGGCTGCGGAATCCTCAATGAGACTCCACTGAGCTCTGCCGCAATAGATGCAGACGGCTCGCTTCTCCGGGGAATGCGACCCCTTTTTGCGAAATTCGCCACCCTGTTGGACGAACCTCTTTCTCAGCTGTGGCCAGTCCTGGTTGTGCCGTTGCGCTCAAGCCTTTCCCGATTCTTCTTAACGCGCTCTGCGCGGGCGAGCTTGGAATCATTCTGTTTCTCAGGCTCATACCGAGGGACCTCCATTGAAAGTGTGGTAATACCCGGATATCTAAACCGAAAATATCCTGCCGGGTCCGTGTAGAACAGTGTTTTCTTTATCGCCCGCAGGCAACGGTCGACCCATTTTTCGAGGCCCGCCGCGCGCCATCAGCGGCCAATCCTAGTCTCAATCCCTTTCCAATCGGGGCAGCCTCTGCAACCTGGGAATTTACCCTCGGTCTGCTCGCCGTCTTTGCGTCTCAATCCCCTTCCAATCGGGGCAACCTCTGCAACGAACACCGTGAACACCATCAATCAATATCTGCCAACGTCTCAATCCCCTTCCAATCGGGGCAACCTCGAAACTTCCGGGTAATTTCATGTGATCACCAAGAACTGCCTGTCTCAATCCCCTTCCAATCGGGGCACTTCCTTGGACTGACGACCTTCGCAGACGTCAACAACGGCGGGGCGTAGTCTCAATCCCCTTCCAATCGGGGCAACCTCTGCAACGGGGCCGTGTCGGCCAGCTACATCAGCAAGCGCACGTCTCAGTCCCCTTCCAATCAGGGCAACCTCTGCAACCAAAAGCTGCCGTCGCTGCAGCGCAAGCGACAAAGTCTCAATCCCCTTCCAATCGGGGCAACCTCTGCAACACTACAATTCCAATCCCATCTACATCGACACCACCGTCTCAATCCCCTTCCAATCGGGGCAACCTCTGCAACGCAGCGGCGCTACGGCGTGCAGATCCAGGTGAGCTAGTCTCAATCCCCTTCCAATCGGGGCAACAACTGCCACTTTAACCCATATCATGGCACACAACAAAGACTCCACGTGACAATCCCCTTCCAATCGTGGCAAAATCTGCAACGGGAAGTGAAAC
>VFSW01001041.1_pt1 | contig 41412 bp, 27 predicted proteins | sample 5358111 | NCBI WGS metagenome assembly VFSW01 (sample SAMN11554181, study PRJNA540505) | mine drainage metagenome | isolation source: sediment from site ElyBrook_90M | place: USA: Ely Copper Mine, Vershire, VT | collected 2017
CCGCCTGGTAGGCGGCATACTGCCGGTTCCACTGTTCCAGCCCCCAATTGTACACGAACCGGCGCGTGCCGGCAGCGCGCTTCAAGTAGCTCACTTGCTCAGCAGTGGGATTGAGGCGAATCTGGTGGGCTGTGATCAGGGTTGCCATCTGACTCTCCCTGTTGTTGGGCAAATTGGCGCAAGGCCCACACGATTTCCCCATTCAAGGATCGATCATGTGCCTCAGCTCATCGGCGTATCCTATCAGCAACAGCGACGGGAATACGCACCGTGACCGTGATCGCATCCATGTCGTTGCTCTACCACTAAAGTATCGGCATGTCAAGCAAGGATATCCGATCATCTTTGGGGACGTTCGTACAGCATTTTCGCTATCTAGTCACACCTCCTTATAAGGAAGGACGCTGGCGGGTTCCATTTCGCGACAATCAAATCGGGGGAAGTGCGCCGCACTGCGGAGAAACAACGGTGATGCGGGACACTCCCCTGTATGGATGCAACTATACCTGATAACTTTAAATAAGTCAATGTGTTCGGCGTCACAAATGAAGAAAATTAATTATCATCGCTTTCTGTTCTACCGCACTGGTCTTTCAGTGCGACAGCGCCAGCATCTGCTGCTGGATGAACGCGCCATAGGGCTGTGACGGCGTGCCTGACCAGCTCGCCAGCAAGCTCGGGCCGGTACAATCGCCGACATTCCACGCCCAGGCCAGCCACGAAATGTGCTGCGCGTTGAAATAGGCGATGATCTGCCGGTTGAAGCTGGTGCCACAATCGTACGATCCGAACTCTGCCGCGATGACGGGGAAGGTCGCCGCGACATCGCCGAAGTCGCCCGGCCAGTTCGCGGCCTGTTTCCCTTGATAATTGAAGGGGTGCGTGCTATAGACGATGTTGCTGCCCGTCAGCGCGTAGGAAGGCAGCTGATCGAGCTGATAGCCCCAATCCAGCCCGCTGACGACCACAATGTTGCTCGGCGCGATGGCCCGCACGGCAGCCACCAGATCGCGCATGCCGATGGCCTGATACGTGCCCGTTTCGAGGCCGCCATTGCGGTTGATCAGATAGCATTTCGCGTTTGCGATCAGGCCGCCGTTCAGCCAGACGTTCCACGAGACATCGTGCGGCTCGCTGAAAAGATCGAAGAGCACGCGCTGATCGCCGCGATAGATGGTCGCCAGATCGCGCCACATGGTGACATCTTTTTGGTTGTCGGGCATCGGGCACTGCACGCCGCCGTAGGCGCGGTCGTGCGGCGTGTCAAAGGGGGCGTCCCATTGCAGCGCCAGCATGACGTAGAGGCCTTCGCTTTCGGCGTTGGCGACGGCCTGGATCACCGTCTGGTGGTAATTGGGGCACTGGCCGCCCGCGCCGGCCCAAAACTCAGACGACAGCGTGATGCGCACGATATTCATGCCCCAGCGGCGCATCGCCTGAAAGTCTGCCGGCGTAAAATGCCCGTCGCCCGCGCACAGATATTCGAGCGATTCGCGTGCCGCCCCGACCAGCGTCACTTGATTGCCCGCGGCATCCACGAAGCGCGTCCCCCGCACCGAGAGCGCGGGCGGCGGCGCGGTGGTCGGCACGGAAATCGCCGTGCTGGTGGATGTCCGCTGCGCCCGGCTGGATGATGGGGTGGTGGCGCTCGGCCCCATCACGATGACGATCGTGGCGGCGGTGATGACGGCGACAGCGACCGAGATCACCGCCTGAATGGCGGTTCGTCGCGGTGATGGTCGCAGCATGGCGACAAATCCTCTCTGAGCACGGTTAGCTTAGCCCGATCCGTTCTTATTGGCGCACATCAGATAGGGGGTTAGAATGTCTGACGGCGCCGGGCGATCTGGCAGGGGCGGCAACCCATCGCGCCGCCACAGCGTGATCTGTCCCGGTTCTTCCATCACTGGCGTGAAATGGGACAGAAAGGCGACGCTATTGACGTTCACGTTGACCGCGACGGGGTCGCCCGGCTTGGTGATGACCCAATCGGCCGTCTGCGCCGGGTCGGCCAGCGCGTGGTGCCAGACCGCGCCGTCATTCTCGAAAATCAGGTCGCGATAGGTGATGCTCGCCGGCGAAAAATCGATGTTGGTCTGATACAGGTCCACCAGGATCTCGCCCCCGTCATAGTGCTGCGCCAGATAGGACACGATGGGGTGCCCGGCGTAGCACGACGCGCCCACCTGCCCGTCTTGCAGCGAGATGACGCCGCCCGACGCTAGAAAAACCTGCTGCACCAGGATGATCCCGGCCAGACCCGCCTGCCAGATAGGCCAGCGCTTGCCAACGTCCGCCGCCAGCACTCCCAGAAAGACGGCCGCGGGCGCCGCCATCTCGGCGCCGAAGCGCGCGTTGTACAATATGAACGAGGGCGGGTGGTTGGCATAGGGCACATACATGACATCTTGTCCGGTGAAAAACGCCAGAATGTAAAACGGGAACGGGATCAGAAAGGTCAGCGCCGCCAGGGCTTCGGGCGAAAAGCGCCGCCGCGCCGTGAAGAGCACCACCGCAACGACACCCAGCGCGAAGAGCACTGGCCCGATGGATTCCGCCGTCGCCGCGCCATACGTCCAGATCGAGCGCCAGAGGTTGTGGTCGGTGTCGGCAATCCCCGAATGAATGTACGCCGCCGTTTGCACCTGGGACGAGAATGGGCCTGAGGCGAAATAGAGCGGATTGCCGTAGAGCACCAGATTCCACAGGAACCAGAGCGCGATGCCCAATCCTCCCAGCACGCCAAAGAGCACCATATCGCCGATCACTTTGGCGCGCGGACTGTGTTTTTGCCAGCCAATGATCGCGATGAGCACCAAGAGGCCCAGATAGAGCGGCCAGCCGTCATAGCGCGCGATCGTCGCCAGCATCGTGCACAGCGCGGCCAGCAACAGATGCCTGGCTTTGCCCGCTTGTGCCCACAACAGAAAGAAATAGGACGAGAGGCAGAGCGTGGCAAAGAGCACCGGCTCGGAGAGGGGCGTGCTCTGCAAATACAGGATGTTCGGGTTCAGCATAAAGACGAGCGCGCCGACGAAGCTGGCGCGGCTATCGCGCGTGAGGCGCCGGATCGTCAAAAAAATCGCCGTCGCCGCCACGACATAACAGGGCATCGAGGTCAGGGTTCCGGCCAGACCGCTGCTCCACAAGAAATTATTCCAGACGAGCGGCAACAGAATGATGTGCGGCAGCGGCAGCCACACGCTGCCGAGCTGGGCCAGGCCGGGCTGGATGTTGTCGATGACGCGGCGCGCTACGGCGAGGTGCGAGTGCGCGTCGGCATAGAGTAAAATCGTCTGATTGACATACGCTGACCATGCCGCCAGGATGCTGGTGATGGTGGCCGTGACGATCGTCGCGACGTGCCACACGTCAGCGTACCAGGGCGCGCGCGCGGCGCGCGGAGACCGGTGACGGGCAAGGCGGCGCGCGAGCGCTGGAATCGCGGGCAAGGTCAGCGTGCTCGACATGCGAAGGCACCTTCAGCTGAGAGTGGTGAGTTCGGGTTGGCAATGAGGGGGCGACTCTCATCCTTCAATCCCTTCTTCATCACGATGAAGAGGGAGAGCGGTGATGCGACCACAGCGTGCTAGCCGCTGCGGACAGGTCTCCGGCTCAACACGGCGGACCGTTTCGCCGACTCAAAGACTTCTTGGGCGACCGCGTTTGGGTTGGGCATGCGCTTGAGATGTAAGCCGTGCTTCGTCTTTTCCCAATAATGCGGCTTCCGGACGAGCTGGATCAATGCCACCACCGCCGCCACACTCATGAGCAACCAGTACACGATCATCAGCGGCACTGCCTGCATCAGCTTATATTGCTGGCTGCGCACGCTCGCCAACACATTGACGTAGAGGTAGAAAAAGTTCCCGAACAGCAGGCACGCCAGCGCCAGATAATAGATCGGCGAGGTGAAGAGCTGCGAGTAGACGCCCGAAACGAAGGGGCGCGCCGCGATGTAGATCGCCAGCAGCGCCCACATCAGCGGATTGAGAAAGAAGGTGGCCGGCGACGCCCCGATGACGAGCTGCAACGACACGATCTCGCGCAGCCGCCGGGGATTGAGATATTGCCAGGGCCGGCGCATATGCACCAGGTAGGTCTGAAAATAGCCTTTCGTCCAGCGCGACCGCTGTCGCACCCAATTCTTCACGTTCGAATTCGCCTCTTCGAGCGTCATCGAGTCCAGCATGGTCGTGCGCAGGCGATAGCGCGCCATCCGCAGCCCCAGGTCGCAATCCTCCGTCACGTTATACGGATCCCAGCCGCCCAGCCGGCGCAAGATGGCCGTGCGAAAATGGTTCGACGTGCCGCCCAGGGGAAGGCTCAAGCCGATCCATTGCATGCCCGGCAGCACGAAGTGGAACCACAGCGCATATTCCAGCGTGAACCAGCGCGTCAGCAGGTTCTGGGTGGAATTGTAAAAGCCCAGCTTGGCCTGCACGCAGGCGACCTCAGGTCCCTGGTTGGCAAAGGTGAGGACGGCCTTTTTGAGCTGCAAGGGGTCGGGCACGTCTTCGGCGTCATAAATGACGACATAGCGGCCCGTGGCGTAAAGCAAGCCGAAATTGCAGGCGCGCGGCTTGGTGCGCGGTTGCCCGTCAGGCACCGTGAGCACCTGAAAAATCGGTGGCAGCCGCAAGGCGAGGATCGCCTGACGGGTGGCCATGTCGTCTTCTTCAGTGAGAAAGAGCACCTGTAAGCGATCACGCGGATAATTGAGAGCCTCGATGGCGCGCACGAATTGCGTCATCACCTCGACCTCGCGATAGAGCGGACACAAGATGGTATAACTGGGCCAGAGGCGATCGCCCAGGTGGGCAAACACCTGGTCATCCAGGCGCTCTTCGGGCGAGCGCAAGATGACGCGCGAGATCGTCACCAGCATCAGCACGAACGACACGGAATAGAGCACCGAAACGCCGCTCACCAGAATGTAGAGCGTGGGAATCGTTCGCGCGAAGAGGAAGCCGGCCAATGCTCCCAGGACCATCGCCAGCACGATGCCCTGCCCAAAAGTCATCGTTTGGGAGGCTGACAAGTGGGGGTCAACCGGGGCAAACGCTTGCACCAGCTGACCATTGATCCGCTTGGGTTGTAGTGTCCGTCGCGCATACTCTTCTCGAGCCGCGCGAGCGTAATGATCGTCCTCTTGTTGCCGATCGGCGCTCAGCCACGATCGATAATAGTCGAGCAGATCGTCCAGGGTGTAATCTTTGGGGATCGCAAGCAAAGAAACCGTTGACGAAGACCACTCATCACGATCTGTGCGCGGTTGCTGGAAGGGCATGTGCGCCACCTTAACGGACTGTATCCAGGCATCTGCTCAACGGGAGCATCATAGTTTTCATACGTATGCCTGTCAAGGTGCTTCATCTGCGTACAGAAGCGCAAGCGGTGTGCGGAAGTGCTGGCGGCGCGATCGCTCGCGCGGGGAGGGGCAATGTACGCCGCCCGGGTCGTCGTCTTCCCCTCACCATGGGGATGGAGAGGGGGAGCCGTGGGGTGAGGGAACCTTCGCGCCAGGCTTTAGCGGTGATGCTGTGGACGGCTGGTTGACGTGCCAAAGGCGTACAGATTGCCGTCGTAGTTCCCGGCGTACAGGCGCCCGTTGGCGACACAGGGCGACCCATAAAAATACGAATAGGTCGATGTATCCGCGAATTGGAATAAGGTAAAGCCGCTATTCGCGTTGAGCGCGAAAAGAGTAGTCTTGGACGCGACGATCACCACGCCGGGGATCAGCGTCACGGCGCCCAGCACCGGGCCTGTGGTCAGGCAGTATTGCCAGATCGAGGCGCCGGTCGCGGGGTTCACCGCGCGCACGCCGCCGTTGCACGTCGAGCCGCCGATCGTCGTATTGCCGCCCGCGACGTAGAGCGTCGCGCCATCGAAAGCGCTCGGCGAGATGCTGCCGTCGCCACAGTCGGGGCATTCCCCGCCGACGGCGATCTGATCTTCCCATACCGGACCCGCGCTCAGGTTCGTGCGGTCGAGCGCGTAATATATGCCGTTTTTATCCGGCACCCCGATCATCTGGCGCGTGGCGCCATTGATCGTGGCGGTGAAAAGCGTCGGCGTCGAGCCGAAATCACTGTCGGCGCCCAATTGCGAGGCGGGCACCTGCCAGCGATCGACCAATGAGAGATCGCCGGTGCTCAACGCCAGGATGGCGCTCGAATTGGGATCGGTGAAGCACCCGTTGCCGGTGGCGAGATAGATCACGCCGGTCGTAACGTCAACCGTTGGCGACCCCCACACGCCATCGCCGTAACAGGGGTACGCGGTCAGCGTCAGCGACTGTTGCGGCGCGCCGGTGGCGGCACTCAGCTTGACGACGCTAGCCACTGAGTTGGGGCAATCACCCATCGATGCCACACCGATATAGACACTGCCGTCGTAGACCGCTGGCGAATCCCAGAGGAAGTAAGCGTTCGTAGCTTGCAAGGTCGTTGCCCAGACGATGGCGCCGGTGGCGGCGTTGAGCGCGTAGACCGTGTCGTTGCCGCCAGCCACCCACAGCACGGGTGTCGTGCCGATGGTGCCCAGCGTCGCTGTGCTCGTCACGCCGACGGTTTGCGGAACGCACGCCGTATTCGTGGTCTGGCCCAGATTCGTCGTCCAAATATCCGTGCCGGTGAGATTCGTCGCGTGCATGACTCCATCGAACGACCCCCAATAGATCGTGCCGTTGGCCTCAATGGGCTGCACCGCGATGCCCTGATTGCCCTTCGCCGTCCACTTGAGGGCAAGGCTGGGGATGGTGGAAACAGTCAGCGCCGTCTCGGCGCCGTTGAAGCCGCCGCGCCCGACGGTGTCCATATAGGTCGCCCAATTGTCCGGCGTGGTGCTGGCGCTCGTGGTCTGGCCAGAGACAGCGAAGACGCTCATCGCGCCGCCGCTCGTCGTCGCGGGCAGGGTGATGCTCTGCGTCGTCTTGCCCGCGCTCAGAGCGATCGCGAGGAAAAAGATGTACGTCTTGGTCGCTTGCTGGCCGGCGGGCGTGTTGCGATAGGGCATCTGCGCCGCGATCAGGTTGCCGGCCGCTGGCTTTTGCCCGCCGCCGCCCAACGTCCAATCGCTCACCGTCAGCGGCACCGCCTGCGTCGTGCCGTCAGTGTAGGTGATCGTGACCATGCCCGAGGAGGCGCCGTCCGCCGCCGCCCCCAGCACGCCGAGCGATCCGCTCGCCATGACTGGAATGACCTGCCCCGCCGCACGCCAGGCATCAACATTGTTGGCGGCGCTCGCCGGCCACTGGAAGGCGAAGCCATCCACCGCTACGACAGAGCCGGAGGTGAAGCCGGCCATCGCGAGCGCGTTATTCGAATAGCTGTTGCCGCCGCCATCGAAATTGCCCTGGGTGACTGAGCTATTCGAGCTGATGGCGGTCATGTTGAAGGGCGCGCTGCCCGTGCCGGCGGCGGCGGCCAGCACGACCAGCCTGCCGCCCGACAAAGTCGCGGGCAGCGTCAGGCTCCGCAACGCTTTATCCGCTCGCAGCGCGACGAACGTAACAAAGGCATACGTCGTCACGTGTTCGCTGCCCGTGGCAGTGTTGCGATAGGGCATCTGCGCGATGACATAGGTGCCCGGCAACAGCTTTTGGCCGCCGCCGCCCAGCGTCCAATCGTTGAAAGCCAGCGTGAATGGCTGCGTCGTGCCGTCGGCGTAGGTGATCGTGGCCGTGCCCGATGACGTGCCATCGACGCCTGAGCCGATGATTTCCAGCGTCGGGCCAGCGCCGGAAAGAGGAATGACCGCGCCTTTGCCCTGGTAGTTATCGTTCGCCGTCGCGGCAACGGTCGGCCATTGGACGCTGAAGCCATTGACCGTCGCGATCGCGCCTGAGCCTAGCCCCGCCGCCGCGAGCAGATTGTTCGAATAACTCCTGCCGCCCCCGTCGATGTTGCCCTGGGACGGGTTGGCGTCGTCGCTGATGCCTTTATTCGTATATTTCGTTGTCGCCGGGGCTCCCGCGACGGCGAAGACATGAATCGCGCCCTGATTCGCGAAGGTTGGCAGGGTGACGCTTTGCGTCGTCTTGCCCGCCGTGATGGTGGCAGAGGTGAAAAACACATAGGTGTTTTGCGTCTGTTTGCCGGACTTCGTATTACGATAGAGCATCTTGGCCGCGATCGAGTCGCCCGCGACGAGGGCGCCACCGCCGCCGTTGAGCGTCCAGTCGCTAAAAGACAGGCTGAACGTCTGCACCGATCCGTCGGTGTAGCGCACGAAGCCAGTGCCGGTCGAGGGGCCAAGCGTCGCCGCACCCAGGAAAGCGATGGTCCCCCCGCTCGTCGTGAGAGGAATTGTCTGATTGAACATTTGCCAGTTGTCGTTAACACCAGCGACGGGCGTGACCCATTGAAAGGTATAGCCGTTGACGGTGACGCTGGCGCCGGGCGCAAATCCGGCCGCGGTGAGCGCCTCATTCGAATAGCTGGCGTTGCCGCCGTCGAAATTGCCGACGCCAGGATTCGCGTCGCTGGTGATTCCTTCATTGTTATACGGGCTACTGGGGGAAGTAATCAGGGGAATAGCGCGTCGTGTCGCCGCTTGAGAGCGTTGTTGCATGACTTTGAAAAAAATGATGCCGCTCGTCATGAGCAACAGGGCGGCGACGGCGATCCGTAGCGCATGGATCTTTTTCATCAAAAATGCGGCGCGGATACTCCTGCCTTCCAGGCATGGGGAGGAAGCGCCGCCTGCCCGTAGGCAGACCTCTCTTTCCCTGTTCTCCCCTCGCGGGGGTGCGACCCCTGCGAGAGGGGCTGGCTTTTGTCTCAGGAGCCAGCGAACCCGCCGCGGTAACGCGGACCCTGGTTGCCCAGGTAACGTCTCCCTCGCCAAAGTTAGGGAGTGGTTTCAGGTGGCAACAGCACTGAGTAGACCCCGTTTCTCTGTTTAACCGCTGCCCGTAGAGCCTGGGACCGGGACGCCATCCCAGGGTACCTATGCATTCACTCCTAACGTAGGATTGCCACGACCTTTGGGATTACCAGTGTCCTCCACTGGCAGATCGCTTCCTCCTGAGGCTGGTCAGATCCAGGTTTGCTCGCGCAAGCCCCCAGCTTATAGCTGTGGGGTATCTGACGAACTGTCATCTCCTGGCTAGCGGCCAGTCCAGCTTGCGTACGATCACCGCCCCTCCTTCTCCATCGCAGTGGAGAGGGGGAGCGAGGGATGAGGGTTGCCCCAACACCAAATCGGACTAGCCGCGAGCGAATGAATTTGCCTGGGACAATGAGTCTATAAACAACGACGCACAAGGAGGGAACGTGTAACCTATCATCCGTTTGTACTCGCCTGCTTCAGCCACCGAAATAGGCAGCGATTATCATAAGATGGCCCACAATGAGTATTATGGATACGTAATGTCACTCATGCGCAGAAGGTCTGCCACAGCTTCTTGACTCGCATGGCTGCTGACAACTCGATCGCCGTTTTTGACGGCTGCTCGTATATTGCCAATATTCATACTCACAGCATACGTCGCGGGGCGCGCTCGCGTCTAGCCAAGCGCCGCCGGCGGTCGTATAATGCGAGTGTGAAAGACCCACCTCTCACCAAGCGAGGAAACGCCGCCATGAGCGCTACGACCACCACCACGACAGCCGGCCGGCTCGACCCTTTGACGCGACCGCGGCTGGTCGTCGGCAAGCTTGACGCCAGCGTCGCCGGCCCACTGCAACAAGCCGCCAGCGACGGACGGCTCGACATCGCCGGCGAATATTCCACCGAGACGCCCACCGAGCGCGCGTCCTTCATCAACATCACGAGCGGCGTGCTGGGCTTCGTGACGACCATCCTCGCCGTGCCGCTGGCTCTGGTCACCTATCTGAGCCGCGCGCACGCCGGCAACGTGCAGATCAGCGGCGGGGCCGTCTTCGCGCTCATCATCGTCAACATCGCGGCGGGCTTTGGCGCCGTCGTCGCGCACGAAGCGCTGCACGCGCTGGCCTGTCGCTTGCTGGGCGGCGCGCCGGCGCTGACGCAAACGACGCCGCTGACCATCGCGTGGTCGGCGCCCACCGCCGCTTTTGCCCGGCGCAGCTATCTGGCCGTCACGCTGGCTCCCTTCGTCGTCGTGCTCGTCGCGTGGCTCGTCATTCTGGTGGCCGTGCCCGCCGCCAGCGCCTTCGTGCTGGCCGCGCTCATCGTCAACATGGCCGCCTCTGGCGCGGACCTGTGGATCGCCCGCGCCGTCACGCGCCAGCCGCCCGGCGCAGTGCTTTTCGCCGATACCAACACTGGCTTCGTCGCCTATGCCGTCACCGCGACACGCCCCGCGCGCAAAAAAACGCCGACCACCCCGATCGCCAAATCGAACCCTCCCCGTCGCTGACCGTTTGGTCATCATCTCCTCGTGAAGCAGGGGGGCGACGAGGCCGGTGCGAGTTCCCCGGCGGCAGCCCGGAGCGGCTCTGTTTGTCGAGCCGGGAGGGTTCATCCCCCGGCTTTCCCCACATCCACAGCGCGACGTCAGACGATGATCAAATCTTCATATGATTGATTGATCAGATCGCAGTCGTCGCCGTAGGGATGTGGGAAGTGTGCGCGGAAGCGGCGCTCCCTGGCGGTTCCTGTGTTTTGGCCGCTCATAGCATGTGGATGAATAGTCATCAATTCCGTCAACTTGTGCGCGCCTTGTGGACTCACCCGCCTGAGTGGCGTCAATCGTCCACATTTCACAGGGACTCCTCACATTCTTTCCACGGACTTTCGGCGCCTCGTGTGGGCAAAAAAAGATGTCCACAAGACTTTCCACAGTGTGGATAACATCGTGTGGACGTCAGTGGAAGCTGAGCACGAGCGACCGCACCACCAGGCCCCAGCCATCCACCAGCACGAAGAGCAAGAGCTTAAAGGGCAGCGAGACGACGGTGGGTGAGAGCATCATCATGCCGACGGACATCAGTGAGGTCGAGACGACGAGATCGATGATGGCGAAGGGCAGCAGGATGAGGAAGCCCATCTGAAAGGCGGTCTTGATCTCGCTCAAGATGAAAGCCGGAATGAGCACGTAGGTCGGCACGTCAGCCTGTGTCTTGGGCAGCGGCATCTTGGCGAGATAGACGAAAAGCGAGAGATCCTTTTCGCGCGTCTGGCGGAACATGAAATCGCGCAGCGGCACCTGGGCGCGGTCGAGCGCGACCTGTTGGGTGATCTTGCCCTGGGAATAGGGCGTGACGGCGGTGTCGTTGATGATTTGCCAGGTGGGGGCCATGACGAAGACGGTCAAAAAGAGGGCGATGCCGACGATGACCTGATTGGGCGGCACCTGTTGCGCGCCCAGCCCCGATCGCAAAAAGGAGAGCACAATCATGATGCGCGTAAAGCCGGTCACCATCATGATGATCGACGGCGCGAGGCTGAGCACGGTGAGCAGCGCCAGGATCTCGAGCGCGGAATTGGTGCTGCTCGACGACGCACTCGATCCGCTGGCGCTGGTGGGGGTCGCCGGCGCGTTGGCGCCGTTCATCGACACCTGCACGCTGGGGGTGCCGTTGGCCGCCGTGCTGGCATCCACCGAGCAGCCGCCCAAGAGCAGCGCCAGCCCCAGCGCGAGCGGCAGGACGAGCCACAGCCGCCGGCGGCGCGACGTGCGGCGCGTGGCGCGCGGGCGAGACGGCGAGGCGGTGTCGGCGTGCATGGCGGTGGGGTCCTTCCCTGGGCGATCGGGGCGGCATGTTTTCCCGTCCCTTTCTGGTGTACAAGCGCGCGGTCGTTTTCAGGAGGGGCGAAAGTCACCAGTTGCGCCGGTCGCGTGGCTCTGATCCCGTGCGGAGGGAACGCCGGGGCACATGAGCGTCATTCCCACACGCTTTTCGGGTTGCCCAGCGCGCTCGAGCTGCACAGAATCGTCACGATCAGATCTGAGAGCATCGAGAGCATTTCTTTCCGCTCAGCTAGATCGTCAGGTGAAAGGGGCGTTTTTTTCGCTTCTCTCTCATCCTGCTTTTCAAAGATGTTGACATTGAGCACGCCCATCTCTGGTAATATAGGTCGCTCGATGACCGTTGACCGCAAAGGAACGGGCACGGAGAAGAAGGGCGGCAGTGGTGACGTCTCATTGGCACGTGGCGCTTTTTGATAGATGTCTGTCCCCACAATGAGGGAATCATCGATCTGGTCGGGTCTTTTCCCTTCCAGTTCAGTGAGTTTATTTCTTAAAGATCTGTAGCGCGTGATCTCATCTTGATCTTGCGTCGTGTTTGGTTGCGCAGGCGTGATGAGCGCATCGAGGGCATCTTTGATCGCGGGGATTTTTCCGCTTTCCTTGAGCCATATATAGTCTTCCTTTGTCATGAATTGTCCTGTGGTCACCTGCGGGAACTCCAGGATCCTTCCCAGGATTACGGCCCAGGCGCCAAGCGAAGAAGGATACCCCAGTCTCTGAAGGTCCTCATTTTCGGGAGCAAGATAGTGGGTTTGCATCTGAAAGGCATCTTTTTGGGGAGGGGTGCGGTCAAGGCCCGCCAGCCCGGGAGGATTGGGATTGGGAGTTTGCGGCGCTATTTTCCTTTTCAAGAAAAAGCTCACGATGGCAGTGTACTCAGGGAAGACGGTCTCTTTGATGATGTCACTGATCGTGTTCATCGCTGTTTGCGGAAGTTGGATTTCCTTGTCGCGCTTGTCAAGCTCACGCTTGTCGGAGCGTGGAGAGTCACGAACGATGTCCTCTGAATATTGGCGCATCGCCGATCGAACCCGCCGATCGAACCGCTGCCGGCGATCGAACCGCTCCCTCATCTCGTCCGTGCTCTTATCCGCGTCTTCGGTTGGGTTGAGCAGCACGAGCGCCGGCGACGATGTGGCGACGGGCTGCGTCACGTCGATCATTCTGATCCGAAATCGCCACTCGGATTTTTCCTGGCTGTATGTCGCCGTGATCTCGTTGAAGGTGCTGCTCTCGCCCAGGCTGCCAGCGCCAATCTGGCGCAAGGGATAGCGCGTGTTTTGGTTGGCCAGGATCGAGAGATCGGAGAGCACTTGCGGCTTATGGATGTGCCCGGAGAGAGCGAGCAGGAAGCCGCCGCTTTGCGCCTGGCTCAACAGATTTTGAAAACGCTGCCGCATGGCGGGCAGATTTCTTACGCTGAGATCCGGTTGCACCAAGAGCGGATGGTGCGTGACCAGGATCTTGAAAGGATATTTCGCTGGCGGCTGTGCCTGTGGCTGTGGCTGTGCCCAGGTGGTAAAGGCACTGAGATCGCTCTCGCTAATCATGCCGGCGTCCAAGAAGGTGAGCTGGCTCTCTTCCACCAGCCTCAAGAAATCCTTGCGCAGTTGCGCGCGAAAATTCGCGGTACGCTTTGTGACGCTCGTAAGGAGCTTTTGGAGGCCAGGCGTCGTGAACCCTTTATATTGACCCCGGAAGCGCCGGAAGCTTTGCCTGTAGAGTTTCAGCTCGCGTTTGACCTCGTCAGGGAGCGTTGGCGGCGCGTAGCAGGTGTTGATGGGGTAGACGACAACGGGCGTAGAAGCATTCGCGGCGCTGACGCTCGCGGGGAGCGTGCCGTCGAGCGTGGGAAGCGAGAAACCGCTGAATGCCTCGATGAACCCCTGGAACCCCAGCTTGCCATCTTTATCTTTATTCCAGGTTATGTCGTTGGGGCCGGGCACCACGCAGATGCGCTGAGCGCTCGTCATGTCTGGTTGCTGAGCCGCCCAGGTGATCGGCGTGTTTGGCTGGATTGCCGATAAGCTTGCCGCCAAGGCTCCGAGATCGCCCGCATCTCCGTTTTCAGTCAGGTCGCCGGTGATGACGATCAGATGTGGCCGCTTCTCAGCCTCAAGCTCTTGCAAGTAACGGGTGTACTTATTGAAAGCAATCCGTCCCTTGCTTTGCTGGTTTTGCTGATAGTGCAGGTCGGAAAGGTGATGGATGATCAGGCGATCGGGTTGAGCGGCATACTGTCCAGATGAAGAAAACACGTTTTGGCCTCACTTCGAACTCCATGACGCCGTGAGCGATGATCTTGTGACTATTATGACATATGGACCCTCTGGTTGTCTATCTATCGTGGGTCGGGCGGTGCGCTCAGCTCCTCTCCTTGTCACTGGCGGCTGCTATTTTCCCTCAAAGAGAGACATGACTGCTGAGGGCTTGGCCCTCCCATTTGGAGAGTCAAGCCCCAACACTGCGATCGTGGGGGCATCCCACCCCATTCTCACGGCGACAGGCGACTATCCCGATGCCTGCGCTATCTCGACGAAGCCCGGCACTTGGATGGACCAGCGCTGCCCGCCCGCGTGATCGTCGAGCGCCGTAATCGTGCTCGACGTGAAGCCGCCGGTCGAGATATACAGCGTCGTCCCGTGAGCGAACAGCGTGGGAAGTGACGAAGCCCCGACCTGAATAGTTTGATTCCACAGCTTGGCTCCTGAGGTGGCGCTCAAGGCGAAGATCGGATCGCTCATCGTCGAGGGGGTAGCCGTTCCCGTGCTGAACGCCTCGCCGAGGACAAAATAGCCGTTCGCGTCCGCCGCTGAGGATGTGCCATACGAACCGGTCAAAGGTGGTGCGACTTGCCAGATCTGCGTGCCGCTGCTCTCATTGAGCGCGAGAAGCTGACCTGGCGATCCTCCCGCGTTCACATAGACCACCCCGGAAGATGCGGCATACACCGTACTGTTTCCGTTGATCGTCTTTTGCCAGATCGGCACGCCTGTTTTGGGATTGAGCGCCGCGAACGTTGACGTAAGGCCGCCATTCACGCCCAGGTAAGCCGCCCCATTGTCAGCCAGCATATTGCCGACAAACCCCGACTCTTGCTTGGACCACAAGGAAGAGCCGTCACTGGCGTTGAAGGATTGCAGCTGCGTATTCGCGCCGGATGAAAAGGCGACGACCACCGCCCCATTGGCGAAAACGACATACGGGGTGTTGTTCGTGCCGAGCGTCTTTTGCCACAGAGCGCTTCCATTGGAGGGGTTCAGCCCAATGAGCATAATCGGCGGCGCTGATGGGCCAGAGGACGTGCTGGAAAGCGCGACGAGCGCGCTGCCGTCAGTCAGCAATTCGGAATAGCTGGTGTTGGGATTGTCATGCTCCCACAACAACGCGCCGGTTTGCCCGTCAAACGCGCTCAAATGCCCTGGGGCGCTGAAAGAAGAGGAGGTCGTTGTGGACACGGCGGATGAAATGGCGTAGACGGTGCCGTTGATTACGGCCAGCGGAGCAAAAAAAGATGCCCCTGGCACTTGCGCGTGCCACACTTGCGCTCCGCTCTGGGCATCAAGGGCGACGACCTGCGTGCTGACCGATTGGAGGTTTGTCAGGCTGCCTTTCAATTCGATGCCGTACACCAGCGATGTGGGCGCCGACCCGGGGGTCCGCGTGGGAGCTGAGGAGCCGGTGGTGGTGGTGCTTCCGGCGCACGCGCTCACGCCGATCATCACGCCGGCGGCGAGCAGCGCGAGCAGGGATGGATGCCGTAAACGGCGCCCTGGTGGACGATTCATGTCGTGAGACTCCTTTTTTCAGGCGATGCTCTACTCAATGGAAAGACACAAGCCAACAGATCGCGAGCGGATTTCTGGAGCGGTATCGGCTTCTTTCCACATGGAATGACGATCCACATCTATGAGTCTGCCAACAATGACCAGAGGATCATTTGGGGCGATACGTGATCTGGTGAGGCTGAGCGCGCCGGCATGGTGGCCGCCGCCGGCGGCGAAAAACCCCTCCCCACTAGAGTGGAGAGGGGCGCCGGGGGTGAGATCACACGGCCTCGGCCTGGAAAGCGCGGCCCGTGAACTGGCTGTTATACAGGTCGGCATAGAAGCCGTCTTTGGCCAGCAGCTCTTCGTGGGTGCCTTGCTCGATGATGCTGCCGTGATTCATGACCAGGATCAGCTCCGCGTCGCGAATCGTCGAGAGCCGGTGCGCGATGACGAAGTTGGTGCGGCCCCGCATCAGATCGCTCATGGCCTTTTGGATGAGCAGCTCGGTGCGCGTATCGACGCTGCTGGTCGCCTCGTCGAGAATCAGAATGGCCGGATCGGCCAGAACGGCGCGGGCGATCGTCAGCAACTGCTTTTGCCCTTGCGAGAGGTTGTTCGCCTCGTCGCTGAGCACCGTGTCATAGCTGCCGGGCAGCGTGCGGATGAAGTGATCGGCGTGCGCCGCTTTGGCCGCCTGCACGATCTGCTCCTCGGTGGCGTCCTCGCGGCCATAGGCGATGTTGTCGCGAATCGTTCCGTTGAAGAGCCACGTATCCTGAAGCACCATGCCAAACATGCGGCGCAGGTCGCCGCGCTTGATCTCGGTGATGTCCACGCCGTCGACCAGGATGCGGCCGGAGTTCAGCTCGTAGAAGCGCATCAACAGATTGACGAGCGTCGTCTTGCCGGCGCCGGTCGGGCCGACGATGGCGATCGTCTGCCCCGGCCTGACATCGATATTCATATCGTCGATCAGCGGGGTGTCGTCCTTATACCGGAAGGTGACGTGATCGAAGCGCACGGCGCCACGCGGCGCGACGATGGCTCGCGCGTCAGCCGCCTCAGGGATTTCTTCTTGCTCGTCGAGCAGCTCGAAGACGCGCTCGGCTGACGCCAGTGTGAGCTGAATCGTGTTGGTGATGCTGGCCAGCTGGGTGATCGGCATGCTGAACTGGCGCGCGTACTGGATGAACGCCTGCACGTCGCCGATGCTGATCGAGCCTTGCGTCACCATGATGCCGCCGATGACGGCCACGAAGACGTAGCCGAGGTTGCCGATCGAGGTCATCAGCGGCATGATGATGCCTGACACGAACTGCGCCTTCCAGCCGGAGTTGTAATATTTGTCGTTCAGCTCGTTGAAGCGGGCGATCGACTTGCTCTCATGCCCGAAGGCCTTGACGATGCGGTGCCCGGTATACATCTCTTCGACGTGGCCGTTCAGCTCGCCCAGCGCCCGCTGCTGCCCCATGAAATATTTTTGCGATCGCTTGGCGATGACGGTCGTCACCACAATGCTCAGTGGCAAGGTGATGAGCACGACGAGGGAGAGCAGTGGGCTGATCGTCAGCATCATCACGATCACGCCGATCACCGTGACCACCGAGGTGATGAGCTGCGTCAGGCTTTGCTGCAAGGTGCTGCTGATGTTGTCCAGGTCGTTGACGGCGCGGCTCATGATCTCGCCGTGCGTGCGTGAATCATAGAATTTGAGCGGCAAGCGCGTCAGCTTGTCTTCGACTTGCTGGCGCATGGTATAAACGGTCTTTTGCGCCACGCCCGCCATGACATATTGCTGCACGTACCCGAACAGCGAGCTGATCAGGTAGAGTCCGAGCAAGATGAGCAGGATGTGCCCGATGTAGGTGAAATCGATCGTGGCGCCGGGCACGCGCCGCAATTTGAGCACGACGCCCGCAAAGAGCCGCGTGGTCGCCAATCCCAAGATTTTGGGGCCGACGATGCTAAAGACTGTGCTGATGATCGCCGCGCTCACCACGACCGACAGCGCGAATTTTTGCGGCGCGAAATAGCCAAGCAATCTGCGGAGCGTGCCCTTAAGGTTCTTGGGCTTTTCCGTGGGCATGCCCAGGCCGCGGCCAAACGGGCCGCCCCCGAAGCCGCCCTGGCCGCCTGGCCGTTGGCCGCCGCGATTTTGCATCATCATTACGCGATTTCCTCCGCCGCCAGTTGTGAAAGAACGATTTCGCGATACGGCTCGCAGGTTTGCATCAGCTCGCGATGCGTGCCGATGCCGACCGTGCGACCCTCATCCAACACGATGATTTGATCGGCGTCCATGACGGTGCTGACGCGCTGGGCGACGATGAGCACCGTGGCGCTGCCGATCTCTGGCCTGAGCGCGGCGCGCAGCTTGGCGTCGGTCTTGAAGTCGAGCGCCGAAAAACTGTCGTCAAAGACATAGATCTCAGGCTTGCGGACCAGGGCGCGCGCGATCGACAGGCGCTGCTTTTGGCCGCCCGATACGTTATTGCCGCCCTGGGCGATGATCGACTCAAATCCGTCGGGCATCTCGTCGATGAACTCGGTGGCCTGCGCGACATCCGCCGCGTGCTTGACCTCGTCGATCGTCGCGTCCTCTTTGCCATAGCGGATGTTTTGGGTGACGGTTCCGGTGAAGAGCACGGCCTTTTGCGGCACGAAGCCGATCTTGGAGCGCACGTCTTCCTGCGCCATCTCGCGCACGTCCACGCCGTCCACCAGCACGTGGCCGCTCTGCACGTCATAGAATCGCGGAATCAGGCTGATCAGCGTCGATTTGCCTGAGCCGGTGCCGCCGATGATGGCCGTGACCTGGCCGGGGCTGGCGCGAAACGAGACGTTGGCCAGGGCTGGCTCTTCGGCGCCGGGATAGCTGAAGGTCACGTCTTGGAATTCGACATAACCCGCTTCGTCGTCGGCGCGCCGCACCACGTCGGCGTCGTTGATTTCAGGCCGCATCGCCAGCACCTGGTTGATGCGATCGGCTGAGGCGGCGGCGCGCGGCAGCATGACGAACAGCACCGTCATCATCAGCACCGCGAAAAGGATTTGCGCGGCGTATTGAATGAAGGCGATGAGCGAGCCAACCTGCATGTCGCCGCTGTTGATGCGCGCGCTGCCGAACCAGAAGATGACAAGGGTCGTCAGATTCAGAATCAGCATCATGCTGGGCATGAGCGCCGCGACGATGCGGTTGACGGTGACGGCGGTGTTGGTCAGGTCGAGGTTCGCCGCGTCAAAGCGCCGCACCTCGTGGTCCGTGCGGTCAAACGCGCGGATGACGCGCACGCCGGTCAGGCCCTCATCCAGCACGAGGTTGAGCTTGTCGATCTTCACCTGCATGATCTGAAAGAGCGGAATCGCCTGGCGCATGATGATGAAGAAGACGACGGAGACGATCGGCACGACCGCGACGAGCACCCACGAGAGCGTGGCGTCTTGCCTGGTGGCCAGGATGATGCCGCCGATCGCCATCATGGGCGCGCTAACCATCATGCTCAAGATGATGATCGTTACCTGCTGTACCTGCGTCGTGTCGTTGGTCGTGCGCGTGATGAGCGACGCCGTGCTTACGGTGTCGAACTCGTGCAGCGAGAAGTTCTCGACATGGCTGAAAATCTTGCCGCGCAAGATTCTGCCAAAGCCGATGGCGATCCGCGCGGCATAGAAGCTGCCTATGACGGCGCAGATGGTGCCGCCGACGGTGATCAACAGCATGACGCCGCCGACGTGCGTGATGTACGTGGTATCGCCTTTGACGATACCGTTATCGACGATATCCGCCATCAGAGTCGGCAGATAGAGATTGGCGAGGGATTGCACAAAGACGAGAGCCAGCACCAGCCCGATCTGCGCGCGGTACGGCCGCAAAAATCGATAGAGTTTGATCATACTTCTTCTCCGTTCCAGAGCGTGTGCATGTCGCCGGCCGCTCTCTCGTGAAAGTAGCGCAGCGCTTTAGACAATAGCTCGGCGAGCTGGTTGCTCTGCTCTTCACCCAGATAGGCAATCAAGTCGTGAATGGTGATGGCGAACGTGTCGGCGGCTCTTTGGGCCACGCGCTCGCCGCGCGCGGTCAGCGCGAGATACACGGCGCGCCGGTCCGCCGGATCGCTGTGGCGCTCGACGAATCCGTGGGCTTCGAGTTTATTGAGCAACTGGGTGACGGTGGGTGAGGTGACATGCAGCAGCTTGCTGATATCCGACACACGCATCTCGTTGGCGCCGGCCTGCATCCCTCGGCGGAGGCACAGCAGCACTTTGATCTCGCTAAGCTTGTGACCGGCGACGAGCGGCTGATGCCATTCGGCGCGGCCAAATTGCATGAAAGATGCCAGCAGCTTTTGCGCGGTGGGGGTGATTGTTTGCTCCATGGTGCTCGCCTCCGCTGTGAGATGGGGTGCGCGACTACTTCGGCATCTACATTAGTAGCTAACCTAATCATATGGCGCGGAAATAGGTCACTGTCAAGAGGAGATCCTTTTTCTCAGGTGGGGATTTTCCCCCAATGGCTGAAAACTTTTTTCGGTGAAACGCGCGCGAATGAGGCCGGCAAACGGGTCACGAGGCCTCTTTGATCCCCCCAAAGGTCCTGATTTTGGGGCTGGTGCGCTCCTTGCCCGCGCGGCGACATGGCCGCGTGACGCCGCTCCACAGGAAGGGTGACGGCAAGCGAGAGCCGACGATGTCCCTGGCGAGACGCCGGTGTGCCCGGCGAAATCACGGGCTTGCGGCCCTTATCCTGCACCCACAGGTCAGCGGCGGCGATCGCCACTGAAAATTTCTTGCGGTGATGACATGAAGGAGCAGAGGAAAAGCATGGAGAAGCTGACGCGGGATGCGCGGGCATCACAGGCACAGGGCAATGTGACCGGCGGGCCGCGCTCCTGGCGCGTGCGTGAAAAGAGCGCCACGCGACCCGACGCGACGGACTATGAGGCCAGCGTCGATGTGCTCGAAGAGGTCGAGATCGACGCGCGTGACGATCGCGGCATGGATGATTCCGTCAAGCAATACCTCAAAGAGATTGGGCGCTTTCCGTTGCTGACCGGCGAAGAAGAGCTGGAGCTGGCGGAGCGCATCGCCAACGGTGACGACAACGCCCGGCGCAAGCTGATCGAGGCCAACCTGCGGCTGGTGGTGAGCATCGGCAAGCGCTATTCGAGCCAGGGGCTGCCGCTGCTGGATCTGGTGCAAGAGGGCAATCTCGGCCTGATGCGCGCCGCGCAAAAATTCGACTATCGCCGGCGCAACCGCTTCAGCACCTACGCCACCTGGTGGATTCGCCAGGCGATCAGCCGCGCCATCGCCGAGCATTCGCGCACGATCCACATTCCCGTGCACGTGGTCGAGCTGATCTATAAGCTCAAGCGCATCAGCCGCAAGCTCTATCAAGAGACGGGCCACGAGCCCGCGCCTGAGGCTATCGCCGAGGAAGCAGGATTGCCCAAAGAGCGCGTCCTCGAGCTGCTGAGCATATCTGAGCAGCCGATCTCGCTCGACGCGCCGCTGGCTGATGACGAGCAATATCATCTGGCCGACGTGCTCGAGGACCACAACACCGTCACGCCGGTGGACGCCGTGTCGAATCAGTTCATGCGCGACCACATCGACCGCGCGCTGGCGACGCTGCAACCGCGCGAGCGGCTCATCATCGAGATGCGCAACGGCTTGCTCGACGGCCACGCCTATACGCTCGAGGAAGTGAGCCGCGAGTTTCAGCTGACCCGCGAGCGCATCCGTCAAATCGAGGTCAAGGCGCTGCGCAAGCTGCGCACGCCGACCTACGCCCCCCTGCTCAAAGAGTATGCGTCTTAGGCGCAAAGGTGCTTGGCGGCTCAAGCCGCGCGTTCACGCGCCGGATTCGCCCACATGTGATAGCATAGGGAGCGACGCTTGAGCATGAGGGGGGATGAGATGCAGGCACGAGAGATCACTGACGCCGCCGAATGGGACGCACTGGTCGCCAGCCATCCGCGATCGCATCCGTTGCAGCTCTGGGGCTGGGGCGAGGTCAAGCGCGCGTCGGGCTGGGGCGCGTGGCGCGCGGCGGTGCGTGACGAGGCGAGCGGCGATCTGCGGGCGGCGGCGCAGGTGCTGACGCGGCGGGTGCCGCGCCTGCCGCTCTCGATGCTCTATATGCCGCGCGGGCCGATCGTCGCCCCTGACGACGGCGAGGCGCTGGCGGCGCTGATGGAGTCCGTCAGCCGCTATGGCCGCGCGACCGGCGCGATCTTTTGCAAGGCGGACCCCCCCTGGCCCGCCGGCACGCCGCACGCGCTGGCCGCCGCGCGATTCGCGCCGAGCGGCGAGGCGGTGCAGGTGACGGAAACCTACACGATCGATCTCACCAAGAGCGAAGACGACATCCAGGCGGCGATGCGCTCCAAGACGCGGCAATACATCCGCAAGGCGGAGCGCGAAGAGACGGCGATCGTGCGCGACACGACGGGCGAATGGCTGGGCGCCTGCTATCAGATCTATCGAGAGACGGCGCGGCGGGCGCGTTTCGGGCTGCACCCCCAAAGCTATTACGACATGATTTACCGGCGGCTGGACCCCACGCGCACGTATCTTTACGTCGCGGTGCGCGAGGGGCAGCCGCTCTCCTTTTTATGGATGGCGGGCGCGGGGGTAACGGCGGTCGAGCTCTATGGAGGCGTCAGCGACGCCGGCCAGGAATTCAAGTCGAACTATCTGCTCAAATGGCACGCGATCCAAGAGATGCGCGCGGCGGGCTATCGGCTCTATGATCTGAACGGGCGCGTGAACGAGGGCATCAGCCAATTCAAGCAGGGATTTGGGCCGGACGAGACGACGTGGGTCGGCCCCTTCGACCGTGTGTACCATCCGCTGATGTATCAGGCGTGGAGCCGCGCGCTGCCACTGGCTCGCCGCTTCCTGGCGCGCGACGGAGGCGAGGCGTGATCACCGTCGCGCCCCGGCCAGCACGGCTGCGGGCGTGACGCCACGGAGCGACGCATCGATCACATCCACGATGTGGAGGATGCCCATCGTGCCGCCGGCGGCGCGCAGGCCCGCGCGGAGCTGCATCAGGCAGCCGGGGTTGGCCGTGACGACGAGATCGGCGCCCGTCGCCAATGCGCGCCCGACCTTGCGACGCTGGAGCCGGAGCGCCATCGCCGGCTGCGTCAGGTTATAGACGCCGGCGCTGCCGCAACAGAGATCGGATTCTTCCATCTCGACCAGATCGAGGCCGGGGATCGCCCGCAGCAGATCGCGTGGCTGGCGCGTGATGCGCTGCGCGTGCGCCAGATGGCAGGGATCCTGAAACGTGACACGGAGCGGCAGCGGGCTGAGGCGCGGGCTGTCGTCGAGCGCAGTGGCGAGCAGCTCGCTCGCGTCGCGCACCCGCGCGCTAAAGTCGCGGGCGCGCTCGGCCCAGGCAGGGTCGCCAGCCAGAAGGTGCCCATAGTCTTTGAGCGCCGAGCCGCAGCCGGCGGCGTTGTTGACGACGAGATCCGCCCCGCTGGCCGCAAAGGCGGCGATGTTGCGCCGGGCCAGAGCGCGCGCGCGATCAGGCTGGCCGGCGTGAGAGGCGATTGCCCCGCAGCAGCCCTGCGCCGCCGGCACGACGACCGGCCAGCCCCAGGCGGCGAGCACGCGCGCGGTCGCCGCGTCGGTGGGGGCAAAGACGGTGCTCATGACGCAGCCCGCGAAAAGCGCCACCACCGGTCGCGCCGCGCCTTGGCTGGATGCGGCGAAGTGCTGCCCCTTCGGAACGAAGAAGCGCACGGGCAGCGGGGGCACCAGCTCTGCGGCGCCGGCCAGCCCCAGCAGCGCGAGGGCGCCCGTCATCCGCGCCAGGCGGGGGCCACCCACGCGCTGCCAGCGGCGCAGCATGCCCACCGCCGCGCGCACGCGCCCCAGGTCGCCAAAGAGGCCGTCCAGCGCGGCGTCACCGGCCCGGCGCGCCGGCGTGCGCGGCTCGGCGCGGGCAACCTGGGCGCGGGCGGCCTCGACCAGGTGCCCATAGGGCACGCCCGACGGGCAGACCGCCTCACAGGCACGGCAGTCGAGGCATTGGCGCATCTGGCCGGTGAAGCCGGGGTCGAGCACGTCAAGCTGGCCGCGCGCCACCGCTTTCATCAGGTGAATGCGCCCGCGCGGCGACGAGGTTTCGCGCAGCGTCTCGACATAGGTGGGACAATGCGGCAAGCACAGCCCGCACTGCACGCAGCGATTGATTCCGTCGTCGTCGGGCTGATCCGCTCCGCGAAAGCCGCGCGTCGCGCCAGGTTTCATCACACGCACCCGTTCTCACGCCCGCGCGCGGATGAGTCGTTTCGCGCGCGCTCGTTGTCCTTGATCAACATGATAGCGCATCGGACCGGGGAGGACGTCGCCTTAGAGCGGCGGCGCGCCTTGCGAGAAGTGCGTGTGCACGAATTGCAAGTTGCCGTGGCGCTGCTCGAGCACGAAGGTGACGCGCGTGTAGAGCATGAAGTGGCGCTGGTTGGGCATCGTGCCGCTGATGCGCGCCTGGCCGACGGCCCACGCCACCGCCCCCGCCACCTTGATCACCGGGCTGCCGGGCAAAAACTCGAACTCGATGTCGGGAATATCTACCGTGTGCTGTTGTTCCATCGCGCGCATATAGGCCGCGCCGCCCACATAGGTTTCCTCGGCGGCGGTGCCAAAATGGACGGCGTCGTCGTCGCTGGCGAACAAACGCGCGATGGTGTCGCTATCCCACGCGCGCAGGGCGTCGAGCGCCTCGCGGATCACCCAGCGAACTTCTTCGATCTCGGCCAGGCTCGATGTGCTCATGCGCGATACCTCTCAAATCCGTTAAAATGCACTGCTGAGTTTGGCACGAAGTATAGCATGCCGCCGGGAAAGCGCAAGTGGAAATCCTTCACGCCGCCACTTGCGTGTCATCTTCCTGCTTGGTGACTTTGGCGAGCGCCACCACCACGGCGGGGTCGAGCTGCTTGCCCGCTTCTTCCTGAATGATGGCGAGCGCTTCTTTGCGCGCGAGAGCGGCCCGGTGCGGGCGGTTGATCTGCAAATTGACGAACGTGTCGGCGACGGCCAGAATGCGCGCGCCCTGGGGAATCTTGTCTTTGCTCAGCTGCGCGGGATAGCCGGAGCCGTCATAGCGCTCGTGGTGGTGCCGCACGATGGGAAGTGACCCCCTCACGACATCCATCGCCTCCAAAATCTCAGCGCTCATCGCCGGGTGGCTCTGGATCAAGCGCCATTCGTCGCCGGTCAGCCCGCCCTCTTTGCGCAACAGCGACGACGGGATGACCACGGTGCCGATGTCGCACAAGAGTGCCGCCAGGCGCACCTGACTCACCTCGTTGGGCGACAGGCGCATTTGTAGAGCGATCGCTTCGGCATAATGCGCCACCTGCTCAGGATTGGTCAACGTGACCACGCTGTGCCGCTTGACGACATTCGTGAGCGCGGTGATGCCCTGGGCTGTGACTTTCGCGGCCAGCTTCCACACGCTTTCGAGCGATTGTCGCACGTGCTGTTCCTGGTGCATCAGGTGCATGGCTGCCAGGCCCATCGCGGCAAGCGCCGCGACCGAGCGCGCGACCATCAGCGGCTGGTTGGGGATGCCGCCCGGCTGTTTGCGTCCGACGGCCAGCAGCGCCGCGTTATGCCCACGGATCTGCGCGGGAATGATGGCCAGCGATTGCAATTCCAGATGTGAGAGCCGATTCGCCGCGATGGCGATGTCTTCGGGGCGTTGCAACGCGATCACGCGCCCCTGATCGCAAGAATCGCGCACGAAGCGATCGGGCCAGTTGTCGAGCACGCTGTCTTCATAGGGCATCGCCCCCTCGCCCTGCATGCCCTGATAGCGCGACCACGACCAGTTGTCGGTCTCGATGGCCTCGACCACGAATTTGCCGGCGGTGTCAGGGCCAGCCGAGCGCAAAAACATCGCGAAGCTGCCCTGGCAGATGCGCCGCAGTGACGAGCAGGTTTGCGACGCGAGCAGCGAGATTTCCGCGGCGGGCGTCATGATCGACTGCGAATACTGCATCAATTCGCTCAAAATCTCATCCGCGTCGTCGCGCACCTGAAACGTTGACGCCGCCTGCTCGAGCACGCTCAAGGACGCGATGGAGTGCAGCGGCGTCACCGCGATGGGGTCCGCCGCCGTGCCCGCCAAAATCTGCGGGGCCATGCAGCGCACCCACGTCGTCATCACTTCCGCCGCCATGACCGCGAAGCTGGTGGTGTCTTGCACCGCGTCCAGATTCTTGGTGAGGTGGTTGCTCGCGATCAGCATGGCTCCGCACAGAATGTCGCCGCAAAAAAGGGGCAAGATCACGCCGTTGCCCGCCAGATGGAAGCGCGATTGCAGGCGCGATTGCAGCATGGGGCTGGCGTCTTTGAGCATCCACCAGCCTTTGTTTGCCGTGCGCAGGCGCTTGACGACCTGATAAATCTCTTGCATCAGCTCATTGGCCAGACTCGCCTCGATTTCAGGAGAGGAATGCACGCACGACATGCCGTTCAGCTCGACATGGGTGACATCCACCGAAGCGAGCGTTTGCAACAGCATGATGTCTTTGATCGGACCAATAGCGACTACGATGCTGACGTCGGCGAATTCATTTTGAACGGCTGAGGTACAGGCTTTGACCATTTCTTCGACGCTCAAGACTTTGGTCAATTGCGCGTGAAAATGGGCCAGCGCGTCTTGCCACTGGCGCACCATGCGGAAGCGCTCGCCATAGCCGCCGGCGATCTCTGATCGGGTTTCACCGGCGGCGCGGGTTTCTGGCCGCGCTGGTTGTCGCCGGGCGATGGCAAAGCCGCCGCCTATCCCGCCCGCCACGCCGCACACCGCGATCATCACGAATAGGATATCCATATCAGATCGCCCCTCCTATTATCATCAGATCTCATACGCTCATATCGACCGCTCATCCAGGAACTTGAGGAGAGCCTGGTGGGGATGGGAGGAAGGCCGCCGGTCTGACTCTCACCTGAGCGGCATTATGCGCAGGTAGGCTGGCAGCCAATGTATGTCACATTATGATAGAATAGCGAGAGCACCCTATCTCATTATGGGGAAACACGCCGATGCCAACGATGGACGCTTCGAGCATTGATGAACGCCAGCGGCCGCTGGCGGATTTCACGACCGACCGGCGCGTCTGGTTTCTGGTGGGGCTGTCGCTTTTCGTGGGGGCGGTCAGCGCGCTCATCGCCATCGCGCTGATGGATCTGATCGGCTTCATCACCAATCTCGTCTATTATCACCGCGTCTCGACGGCGCTGGTCTCGCCTGATCAGAACCGGCTGGGCTGGCTGAGCGTGCCCATTCCTATTCTTGGCGGCCTCATCGTCGGCCTGATGGCGCGCTACGGCTCCGAAAAGATTCGCGGGCACGGCATTCCCGAAGCGCTGGAATCCATTCTGATCAACGGCAGCCGCATCGAGCCAAAGGTGGCTGTGCTCAAGCCCGTATCGTCGGCCATCGCCATCGGCACCGGCGGCCCGTTTGGCGCCGAGGGGCCGCGCATCATGACCGGCGGTGCGCTTGGCTCGCGGGTGGGGCTATTCATTCATTTGTCGGCGGCGGAGCGCAAGACGCTGCTGGTCGCGGGCGCGGCGGCGGGCATGGCGACGATCTTCAACGCGCCGATCGACGCGGTGCTGATGGCCGTCGAGCTGCTGCTCTTTGAATTCAAGCCGCGCAGCCTGGCGCCGGTGATGTGCGCGACCGTCACCGCGACGATCCTGCGTCGGCTGGTGCTGGGCGCGGCCCCTATCTTCGCGTTGCAGGCGCACGCGCCGTCGCTGCCAGTGACCGCGCTGTGGGCGATCCCCATCGGCGTCGCCGGAGCGCTGCTGGCCTTCGTGCTCACCCTCGCGGTCTATGGCGCGGAGGACGCCTATCGCCGCCTGCCCATTCACTGGATGTGGTGGCCGCTGATCGGCGGGCTGATCGTCGGCGTCGGCGGGCTGATCGAGCCGCGCGCCCTGGGCGTCGGCTATGACACGATCGATGCCGCGCTGGGCGGCAAGCTGGCGCTGGGCGCGCTCGCCGGCATCTTGATCGTCAAGCTGGCGATCTGGGCGCTCTCGCTTTCGTCGGGCACGTCGGGGGGCATTCTGGCGCCGGTGCTGCTGATGGGCGCCGCGCTGAGCGGCATTCTGGGGCAGGCGCTGCCGAGACATTCGCCGGGAATGTGGGCCTTCATCATGATGGCGGCGGGGCTGGCGGGCGTGATGCGCTCGCCCCTGACCAGCGTCGTTTTCGCCTATGAGCTGACGGGCGCGACAGATCTGATGGTGCCGCTCTTGGCGGCCTGCGCCGTCGCCTATCTGATCTCGGTGCTGATCTTGGACCGCTCGATCTTGACGGAAAAGATCGCGCGGCGCGGCCTGCACCTGTCGCGCGAATATCAGGTGGACGCGCTCGAGGTGCTGCGCGTGGATGAGATGGCGCAGCCGGTGGCGCTGACGGTGCCGGCCGATATGCCGGTGAATGAGCTGCGCGCCCGGCTGGCGACGGCCAGCGCCGAGATTCGGGCGCAGCGGCTCTATCCGGTGGTGGCGGCGAGCGGCAAGCTGGTGGGCGTGATCACGCGGACGGATCTCGCGGAGCTGCCCGGCGACGCGACCGAGCCGGCGCGAGCGGCGGCGCGCCCGGCGATCGTGGCGCACCCCGACGACACGCTGCGCTGGGTGGCCGAGCGGATGATCGCGCACAACGTCTGGCGGCTGCTGGTGGTGGCCGCCGACGATTCGGGCCGCGTGGTGGGCCTCATCACGCAGCGCGATCTCTTGCGCGCTCGCGAGCGCCAGCTCGCCGAAGAGCGGCATCGCGAGCGATTCTTGCGCATGGCGGGCATGCGCCGTGCCTCGCGCCCGCGCGCCCGCGACGGGCCGCCCCCCGGCGCGGGCGGGTCCGTGCCGGCTGGCCCCGCCCCCGACGCCGCGGTGAAGATTGGGGGGGGAGAGAGGGCCGCGGGCTTTTAAGCCGCCGGCAACCTATGCAGGGTGACACTTCTTGTCGCAGTGTGTCCGATCGGGCCAGATGGCTTGCCCAGGAAGCGGATCGCCGCTATAATGGACCGGCACGCGCACGAGAGGGTAGAGCATGGAATTCATCACGCCACGAGCGAAGCGAGCGAGATGGCCGCGCCTCGTGGCGGCGCTGGCGCTGGTGGCGGGCATGGGCCTGCTGGCGCGCATGGCGCTGGCGGCGGGCACGCATGCGAGCGGTGCCGTGGCACCCGCCGCGACGCCGACGCCCCTGCCGGTCTATGCCCTGCCCGTCGCGCTCGACAGCTATCACTTCGACGTGACCGATCTCATTTCGGGCGATGTCGCCGCGCTCGGTCAGGCGACGCTCGCGCTGGGCGGCGGTCCGCACGGCGTCGCGTTGCAGCCGCACAGCCACATCTTGTGGGTGACGAACTCCGCCGGCTCGAACGTCTGGCTGGTGGATCTGGCGGCGACGGGCGGCCCGCGCGTGATTGGCACCATCGACGCTGGTTCCGCGCCCGTGCACGTGGCATTCAGCCCCGACGGCCAGACCGCGTATGTCACCGATTTCGGCGGCACAACCGTCACGGTGATCGATGTCGCGCGGCGCAGTGTCATCGCCCAGGTCACCACGCCCGACGGGCCGCACGGCATCGCCATCACCCCCGACGGGCGCTGGCTCTATGTCGCGTGCCCGCGTGGCGGCGCGCTCGTCGTCATCGACACGGCCACGCTGCGCGTCGTCGCCAGCGTGCCGCTGCGCCCCGGCGCGTCGCCTTTCGGCGTGGCGATGTCGCCCGACGGCCAGACGGCCTACGTGTCGGATGTCGCCTTTGACCAACTCGACGCCGTCAGCACGGCCACGCGCCGCCAGGTGAGCGGCGTGCCGGTGGGGGCGCGTCCGGCGCTGGTGACGTGGGTGCCGGGGAGCAATCTGGTCGCCGTCGCCGACAACGGCAGCGGCGGCGTCACCCTGGTTGACCCCGTCACTATGCGCGTCGCCGCCACCATCGTGACCGGCGCGGGGCCGCACGGCCTCGACGCCAGCCCCGACGGGCGCGTGCTCGCCGTCGCCAACACTGAGGCCGACACGCTGACCGTCATCGACATGCGGACCCGGCGCGTCGTCGCGCAGATCCCCGTCGGGCAATTTCCTAACGATGTGCTCGTCACCCTGGCGACTTCGTGATCGTGGCCGGGGGAGTTTTAATTTTGTGCTGGGAGTGATTGGCTATGCGGCATTTATTCGCGCTCCGGGCGGCGCGCGTCACGATCGCCGCCGCGCTTGGCCTCGTGCTGGCGCTGGCGCGCTTTTCCGCCGGCCAGGGTCTCGCGTGGGGTCCGGCGCCGGCCCTGGCCTGCGGCCTGGGCAACACGGCGACGATGAAGGCCAACAACGATCTCGCGCTCTCTTATCCGCTCACGCCGCAAGATCCCCCCAACACGCCGATCGGCGTCTTCGCGCTGGACTACGTCGTGGGCCAGCCGATCGCTTTCACCGAGGATCTCTCGCGGCTGGCGACGCCGGTCAACCCCAACGATTATCACTGGAATTGGGATTTTGGCGACGGCTCGAAGGTCAGCGGCTATCAGGTGACGCATACCTATACAAAAGCGGGCGGCTATGACGTGCGCGTCGGCCTCATCGACCTCAAAAACAGCCAGAACGACGATCCCAATTTTGACAGCGCCAAGATCACCATCATCGCGCAGGCATTCGCCGCTCCGCCGGTGGCCGTCGCCACGGGATCGACGACCTACGTGCAGATCGGCGGCTATGCCACGTATGACGCGACCGGCTCGCACTCGGCGGTCGGCGGCGCGCTGACCTACACGTGGAATTTCGGCGACACCACCATCCTCAACGGGCCGCACGTCACGCACCGCTTCACGATCTTGGGCCGGGGCGGCGTGGCGCTCATCGTGCAAGACGCGCGGGGGGCCAAAGCCTATGCGCTGGTGCCGGTCGTCGTCGTGCCGCAGCTGCCCACGGCGGCGATCACCGCCAGCGCCACGCACGCCGGTGTGGGCACGGCCATCAATTTCGACGCGTCGGGGTCGCAGCCGACCTCGCAGCCGGGCGACACGATCCTCAATTATCAGTGGAGCTTTGGCGACGGCGGCAGCCGCACGACGACGACGCCCACGACGACCTATAGCTATGCCAAAGCGGGCACATTCACGGTGACGGTGCAGGCCATCGACAAAAATGGATTGCCCGGCGCGGCGTCGCTGACGGTCGTCATCCAGGGGGCGCTGATCGATCTGCGCAATCCGATCGTGTTGTGGGGGCTGGTGGCCGTCGCGGTGGCGGTGCTGCTCTCGCTCATCGGCAACTGGTCGCGCGCCCGCCGTGAAGAGCGCGAGCGGCTGGCGGTCGAGGCGGCCCGGCGCGCGCGCATCGAGGCACGGCGGCGGCGAGCGTCGTCGCGCTCATCGTGGGACGACGAGGACGATCGCTCCGGGCCGCGACGCCGCTGAGCAGTCCGGCAACGGACATGCGATCGGGGGAAGGCGTGAGCAACGACCTTGACGCCGGCGCGCCGCGCTTATTAGGATCAAAGGTGAGCAAGGCCCCTCTCCCTTTCGTGCTCTTTGTCACGCTTCGTGTTTCGTTTCCCTACCTCACGGAAAGTCGGCCCCTGGCATATGAAGCGAATCCTTCCCCTGGTGGCGCTGGCGGCGCTGGTGCTGGTCGCGGGCTGTGGCGGCGCGGCGACGGCGGCGAGCGGCGCGAATCCTTTTGGTGACGCGGCGACGTGCTCTCCGCCGCCCAACGGCAGCGGCCCCTTCGTCTATGTGGCGATTGGCGCGTCTGACGCGATCGGCTTTGGGGCGCAGTGCGCCGACACGCAGGGCTATGTGCCGCTCCTGGCGCAACGGATGCCCGCCCACACGCGCCTGGTGAATCTGGGCATTGGCGGCGCGACCGTCGCGGAGGCGCTGACCGACGAGCTGCCCGACGCCGTCGGCGCCAGGCCGGCGCTCGTCACCGTCTGGCTCGGCCCCAACGACTTTCGCGAGATGCTCGACGGCCGGCTGACCCTCGCCGCCTATAGCCAGCAGCTCGATCAGCTGCTCTCCACACTGCGCGCGCGGACGCCGGCGCGCGTCTTCGTGGCGAATCTGCCCAATCTGGCGCAGCTCCCGTTCTTCATTCACGGCACGGTGCCGCTGCCCACGATCGCGCGAGACACGCAACAATGGAACGCCGCCATCGCCGCCGTCGCCGCCAAAGACGGCGCGGTGCTGGTCGATCTCTCACAATTCGACATCGCCAGCCACCCCAACTACGTCTTCGTGGACGGCTTTCATCCCAGCACGCTCGGCTACGCGCAGCTGGCGGTGATCTTTTGGGCGACCATCAGCGCGCACGGCGGGGCATAGCGGGCAGGCACAGAGGCGGTGCCTTTGAGGACGGAACACGAAGAACACGAAAAAGGCTGAAGGACACGAAATTTCGTGTTTCCATCAGTGATGCTAGCGCGCCCAAGAGAGATCACGGCCGATGATAAGCTCAGTCATTTTCGCGTGATGCGTATTTTTCATTGGCACCACCATCGTGGCAAAGCCATGACGCTGAGCGAGCGAGCGCACAATGTCGTCGTCGTCATAAGTCATCAGAAAGTCACCGCGAATGTGACTTGCCAGATCGAAAAGACTCTCATGGTCGAGTTCTGAGTGCGCGTAGAGGCGCTTGCCGGCGCGCTTGCCCGAACCTGCCACGGAATAGGGTGGATCAAGGAAGAACACGGCATCTTTGCGATCGAGATAGGATTGCATGAGGCTCAATCCGTCGCCCTGGCAAAATGTGAGAGTCTCGCGGAGCGTGGCGATGTGCTGGATGCGCTTGCGCAGCGTGCCAGGATACCAGCGCGATAAGAGTCCTTTGCCGTCTTCCCCATATCTCACGAGGCCGGCTCCGGGCGCCAGAATGCCGCCGCGCCGCACCCGATTGCGCACCAATGTGCGCAGCGCGCGCTCTTTCGTGGATGTGACCGGCGCGGCCAGCAACGCCGCGACTGTTTCAGGAGTCGGCGTGAATGCCAGCATCGCGTCCGCAAGCCAGGTGTTCTCCCGCGTATCAAGCATTGTTTGCCATACCGCGGCCACGTCGTCATCAAGCTCGACCATGACAACGGAGCGCGCAAGCTGCTCATTCGCCACAGTGAGACTGACGATGCCGCCGCCGGCGAAAGGCTCGACAAAGAGAGCCGGGGCACCGGGACGCAAGCCAAGACGCTTGCGCAGCAATGGCGAGAGCCACCGGCGAATATGTGGCACCAGCCAGGTCTTGCCACCAGGATAGCGAAAAGGACTCAATTGAGGCACTGACGCCACATTGACGATCGTCGTGATCGGCCCCTCGTCAAACAGTCGCAACTGGCGCATTTCAGCCCCGCCTTTCCAGATCGTCGTCCAGCGCAAGCGTGTCAGATGAGGCGCTTTTTTCGGGCTTTCCTCTCAGCTTTTCTTGCACGACAGCAACGAAGCTCTCGATATTTCCTGGCTCGGCGCGCGTCATCCGCTCGAGTGCGGTGTCGAACCGCGTATAGACCGTGTTTGCCCGTCGCAAGCGGTAACGATTGGCTGCAGCGTCACGCTCAAGGTCGTAAATCAGCCACGCGATTTCAGCTTCGGCAGGAGCAACCGATTCCATTTCGGGGAGCGTGCCGAACAAGCGGCGATCAACAGCCACCGCCTGCTTTTTATGCCAGGCATGCAAGATTCCGCCTTTGTACAACAGTTGCGGGGCCAACCGCTTGCGCGAGGAAGAGAGATAATCGGGCCGAGGATAATTGGGCATCATGGACCAATCCATCGAGGCGCAGCCAGCCTGATCAGCCATATAGTGCTCGAACGCCTTGCGGATGTTGCCGGAGATATAGACCGCCTGCACTTCGAGCGCGCCAAAATCGGTTATATGCCCCTGCTCATCAAATGCCACCAGCACTATATCGATATTGCCAGCGGACTTTCCCAGTTTGTCATTGAGGCGAACCTCTGTCAGTGATGTATAGCGGGTTCCTGAAGGGAAGAAAAAAGCCGCCGCGTCGCTGACGATCAGCCAGTCCTGGCGAAATCGTATTGGGCAGGTAATGACGCGGTGCTCGCTCTCGAAAACACTGCATACGCCGAGCGGACTTTCGGCCTTATCTTTTGTGCAATGCGGGACAACGTTGTTGAATGGGCAGAGCCGCTGCGAGCGATAGCGTTGCGCTTCATCAGACATATTGTCAGTCGGGAAGCCGAAAACCTCAGCTAACGGATGTTGTTTCGGCATACTCGACATCGGCGCATCCTCCACTCGGCATCGCACTGATGGGCGCCGGCTCAATGGCGGAGCGCCACTCAGGCATAGTATGCCACACGCCGACCTCCCCGGCAAAGCGGGCGCAGAGCGTTATGCCGCCGCCTCGCGCGCGTGTTCTTCATGGGCGACGAGCACGCCCTGCTGCTTGAGAATCGCTTCGAGCGCGGCGACCACCGCCCCGTCGAGGCGGCCGGCGCCGGCTTCGGTCCGCAAGAGCAGCACGCCCTCGGCGGCGGAGTGGCCCGGATGGTAGGGACGCTCGGCGGTAAAGGCGTCAAAGACATCCGCCACGCTGATGATGCGCACCAGCAAGGGGATCTCGTCGCCGCGCAAGCCGTCGGGATAGCCGGAGCCGTCGAGCCGCTCGTGATGCGAGCGCACCAGCGGCAAAAGCGGCTTCATCGCCTCGACGCCCCGCAAGAGGGCCACACCGTTGACCGTGTGGTCGCGCATGACGCGCCATTCGTCGCTGGTGAGGCCGCCGGGCTTGCGCAAAATGGCCTGGGGCACGGCGATCTTGCCGATATCGAGCACCAGGCCGCCGGCGCGCACCCGATCGAGGTCGCTGGGGGCGAGGCCGAGCTTGGCGGCGATAGCAACGGCCAGGCGCGCAACCCCCTCTGAGTGCGCCCCGGTATAGCCGTCGCGCAGATCGATGGCGCTGACGAGCGCCTGAGCCATGTCGAGCGTGGCATGCGCCGGCAAAGCGTGCGGCGGCGTCTCGTCGTGCTCGTCGGCGGCGAGCAGATCCGTCGAATAGCCCCGCACGCAATCGCGCCCGGCATGCTTGGCGGCATAGAGCGCGAGGTCGGCGGCTTTGAGCAGCGACGCTGGCACCGAGGCGTGCAGGGGGAAGCTCGCGAAGCCCAGCGACGCCGTGACCGGCACTCCGTCGGGCACGCCCGGCACCGCGACCCGATGGCTGGCGATACACTCGCGCACGCGCTCGGCGACAATCGCCGCCTCTTCACTATCCGTGCCGGGGAGGACGACGGCGAATTCTTCGCCGCCGTAGCGCGCCGCGAAATCGCCGTGACGCACGGCGGACTGCATGGCGGCCGCCACGGCGCGCAACGCCCGATCGCCGATGTCGTGCCCATACGTCTCGTTGAAGCGGCGGAAATAATCGACATCGAGCATGATGACCGAGACGGGCAGGCTCTGGCGCGTGCCGGCGGAAAGCTCGTGGTGCAAGGTCTGTTGCAGCGAGCGGTGATTATTGAGGCCCGTCAGCGGATCGAAGAACGCCATCTTTTGCGCCTCGGCATAGAGGCGGGCGCGGTGCAAGGCCATCGCCACTTCGTCGGCGGCGGCGCGCAGCAAGTCCTGATCGGGAGCGTCCCAGGTGTCCGTGAGATCGGGAGCAAAGCCGACGATCAGCACGCCAAACGTCTCATCTTCGACATAGAGCGGCAGATAGGCCATCGTGCTGGGCGAGACGGGCTGCGGCGGCTCGCGGTCATCGACGCTGATCGGCAGCGAGGTGAGGTTGAATCGTGCTTCTCCGGTCGCCAGCACGCGCAGCGCCAGCATCGGCGCGTCGGGAGCGATGGGCGCGGTGGTCGCGATCTGGCGCAGGCGAATGGCCAGCTCGTCGGAACACGCGTTGTCGTTCCGCATGACGAGGATGCGCGCGTAGCCTGCCCGCTCGGGATCTTTGAGGATAATCGAAAAGTTCGTCAGATTGAGGCCGGTGATGAGCGTGCTCTGCGCCACCTGGGCGATGGCGCCTTCATCCATCGCCTGGGCGCAGGCATGGGCGAGCGTGCGCAAGATCTCGCCGTGGCGCGCGTTGCGATATTCCGCCGTCACGTCGTGAACGACGGCGATGATGCCGCTGAGCTGGCCGTGGCTGTCGAGCAGCGGGACGCCGCTCATCCGCAAGACGCGGGTGGCGCCGTCGCCGCCAACCACCCTGGCCGTCAGCGGGTGCGGTGACGTCGCGCCGCGCAGGATGGTTGGCGCCGGCAGCTCGCTCGGAGCCAGCGGCTGGCCGTCGAGCGTCGTCATGCGCGTGTGCGCCAGCCCCTCGCCGATGAGGCGGCCGATGTGCTCGGTGACGCCCAGCAGGTGGGAACACGCGGGATTGCGATGCAGCTCGCGACCGGCGGCGTCAAAGACGACCAGGCCGTCTTGCACCGAATCAAAGACCGTCTCAAACTCGGCGCGCAGCTTTTCGCTGCCGGCGAGCGCGCTGGCGAGCTGCTCTTCCATCGCGACGCGGGCGCCGACATTGCGCCCCAGTCCGACGAACAGGCTCAGATCGGTGTTCCACTTCAGGTTGACCTCGAACTGGAGGGGTTGCCGATCGCGGGTGTAAAGCATCCGCTCGAAGCGGCAGTGCCCCCGCTCGCGCGCTTCGCTCAAGAAGCGGCTGGCCGAGTCGCGCGCCACTTCTTCCTCATCTTCGAGCAAGACCGTCGCGCGCTGGCCGATCAGCTCGTCGCGCGACCAGCCAAATTGAGCGCACAGGGCGTCGTTGCAGTGAATCAGCACGCCGCTGGCGTCGAGCGTCATCATGACATCGGGATAGATCGAGGCGAGCAGCGTGTCGAGAAAGTCGCGCTGGCGCTGGGCGTCTTCTTTTTGCAAGGCGATCTCTTCCAGAGCCGAGGTCAGCGCGCCGTTCGCGCCGGCGATTTCTTCTTGCTGAGAGAGCAGCTCTTCGTTGGCGGCGGCGAGCGAGGCATTGGCGGCATCCACCTCGATCGTGCGGTCGGCCTGGCGAACGGCGGCTTGAAACCCGCGCGTGCCCAGGGCGAGCAAGATCGTGAGGAGCACGCAGGTGCTGATCGTCGAGAGCCAATCGATCCGCAAAGGATCGAATACCTGGCGCCCCGCAGCCATCTCACCCAGCGTAACGGCGACGATCGCGCCCGCGACCAGCAGGCTCGCGCGCGCGCTGAGCAGCAGCCCCGCGATGCAGATCGCCATCATAAAGAGCAGTCCATATTTCACCGCGTCGATGTCGGGCACGCTGGCGATCAACGCCACTAACGAGGTCAGCGCTGAGGCGGCGACGAAGAGGCGCGCGGCGAGCACGGCCTGGCGGCGATGGCAGAGAAAGAGCGTGACGCCAGCAAGCAGGGTCACATACGCCAGATCCCGCGCGAGATCGATGAGAGCGTTGGCGTCAAGCGGCCAGAGCAGGAAGCAGGCGAAGCTCTGAATGAGGACGAAGGGCGGCAAAAAGTGTGAGATGCGCAGCCGCCGCACTTCATCGAGATCGTGCTCGCGCCCGGCTGGCGGCGGCGGTGCGATCCACTGCCGCCAGCGCTGATGCCACATCCCCATCGACGATCCCTTCCCCATTGACGGCAGACTCCCTGTATGCGCCCACTTGCGATCATCGGCGCGATCCGGCGCGATCATGAGACCGCTTATCGGAAGGCGGAGAGCGCGGGGTCTTGTGTTGTGTCGCGCGATATGTTACACTATTTGTAATACATCTCCACACCTCCTTCCCACTGTACGGAAAACAGCGCCCTCATGTCGCCGTGAGATGCAGTCGAGACGACATGGATCGCTTCGCGGGAGCGCGTGCTGTCGTTGTCGTGCGTCCCCGGCACGGAAACGCCCGTGTTGAGTTTGAGGGTAGCGCACATGATCCCCAAAACATCGCGCGTCGCGGACGCGGCGCCCATCGTGCCCGGCGGGCCGATCACCCAGGGCGATTCCGAGCGTGAGGCCACACCGGAGGATCGCTTCATCGTGGCGCACATGCCGCACGCGGCGCGGCTGGCCCGGCGACATTTCAACGCCGGCGACGGGTGGGCCGACTTATTTCAAGAGGCGTGCCTGGCGCTGGTCGAGGTGGCGCGCCACCTGGCCCCGCTCGACGACGCGGCGGCTCTGGAGCACGCGGAGGCGCTGGGGACGATCTGGATGCGCCATCGCGTCGCCCTGGCACGCGCCGGCGAGCGCTGCGGCTGGTCGGCGGCGGGCCACACGCTGGCTGACTGGCTCAAGCTGAATCAGGCGCGACGGAGGCTGCGCCACGAGCTGGGCCGCGAGCCGACTCTGGGCGAGGTGGCGCAGGCGGCGGGCATCGCGCCAGCGCGGCAGATCGCGCTCGACACGCTGGCCGCGCCGCCGGTGTCGCTCGACGGCTTGACGGAGGTCGGGCACGAGGCGATCGCGCCGGCTGGTGACGCGGTGGGAGCGATCGATCTGGCGCTGGCGGTGCGCCAGGCGGTGGCGGCGCTGCCTGAGCCGGAGCGCACGGTGGTCGCGCGCTATTTCGGCATCGGCCAGCGCCGCGCGACGGTGCGCGCGCTCGCCCGCGAACTGCGCATGTCGCCCAAGCGCGTCATCGCCGTGCGCCGGCAGGGGCTTGAGACGCTGCGCGCGATGCTGGGCGAGGAGTAGATCTCTGTGTGCGTGGGGATCTCTCACCCACCACTCTCCGTCACGTGTGCAGAGAGAGCCGGAGGTGAGAGATCCCCGACGCCGGTGTGATCTACGCTTGTTCGATGAGGAAGCCGCCCGCGATCATGGCAATGGCGGCGAGCAAGCCAAGAAACAGCCCGAACGCCGGGCCGACCGAAAAGCCCACCGCGCTGAAGCCCCTTAAGCCGCCCGTCGAGGAGGCCACGATGATCCAATAGAGCGCCGTCAACACGAGCACCAGTCCGCCGCCAGCCATGAAGATCAGCTTGTCGGCGACAGGCAGGGCCGGCAGCTGCACCTTGAGCAGCCGGAGGGCGAAGAACGCGAGCACGACGATGCTCACCAAACCGGCGATGATTCCAGTCCAGTGCCACCAGGCATTCACGTTGCTGGAAATGCTCAAGCCGAACCCGTTGTAGGAAGCTCCATACCAGGGTATGAAGGATGCGATCAGAAAAACGATCGCTCCGCCCGCGATGAGCCATTGTCCTTTCGTCAGGGACTTGAAATCAACCGACGGCAGGCTTATCTGTGTGCGCGCGGGTGGTGCCTGTGGTGGGACGCTCGACGGCGGTGGAAAATCAGAGGATGGCTGGTTTGGATCGTTGGGTGACATGGTACGCCTCCTGTGGGTCGCAAGACCCCAAAACGTGCCCGCATGATGAGAGGGCAATGATTGCCGTTCATAGTACTTGATTGTTATAACGTTTGTCAACTGAAATGTCACGCATGTGCCCCAGATGTGAAATATCCACGATATAAACCGGTCGATCGCGCGGCGACGGCGATCGTCTGACGGTTTTTCCCAGACTCATGATCATGAGGAAGAGCGCGCTCGAAAGGAAGCGCCTTGACGCGCGGGGCTATTTTCGATACGATGTGTATGATCCCCATCATACGGAACGCCAAAGGCGCCGGTCGAGCGCCGCGAAGGGAGTGGGAGCGATGCCGAAAGATCTCGACGGGGGGCAAGAAAGCCCGCCGCGCGCCGTTGAAATGCGCCGTCGTCGTCGCCAGCCGATCGTGCGCACTCTCGGCAGCCCGGTCTACGATCTGTTGCTTAGCATGCACGTCGCTTTTTGCCCGCCGCGCCTGTCGGAATTCGAGCTGAGCGCGTCGTGGCTCGAAGGAGCGGTCGCCGCCTGCCCGCCTGAGCTGCGCGAGACGCTGGCGTTTTATTTTGGCGAAGAAGACGGCCAGTGGTGCGCGGCGCGGCTGTGCGCGCTCTTGTGGCGCTCGCCCGCGCCCGAATCGATTGACGCCACGCTCGCCTGGCTGGCCGCGCTGCCCGTCGAAGAGGTCTTGACCATCTTGCTCAAGCAAGACGGGCTGGGCGACGACTGGCGCGAGGTCGCGGTCACGCTCATGCAGAGTTATGCCAGCGGCGGCAAGGATCAGGCGGCGCGCGTCAAGCCCTTTACGCGGCGCTTTCCCGCCAGCGAGCGCGAGGCGGTGGCGCGCTTCGTCACCGAGCCGGAAGCCGAGCGCCAGCGCCTCATCGAGGCCGTGCGCGCCTGGCGCCGGCTGGTCTTTGCCGCCGAAGAGCCGCGCATCAGCGCCATCGTCAGTCGCGAGGCCGCTCGCCTCGACCGGCTGCGCGCCGAGCTGAGCCTGGATGAGCTGTTCGGCAGCGTGGTGCGCGGCATCGAGCTGGACCTGCCCGCGTCGATCGAGCGGCTGGTGCTGGTGCCCAGCCTGATGATCATGCCGACCATCTTTCATTTCACCGCCGACGACACCATCACCTATTGTTATCCCATCGCCGACAGCGAGCACGCCAGCGACGACGCCGAGACCATCCAGCGGCGCGAGATGGTGCGGCTCTTTGAGGCGCTGGCCGACGACACGCGCCTGCGCATCTTGCGCTATCTGGCGCAGCGCCAGATGTATCTCACCGAGCTGTCCGAGCACCTCAAGCTCACCAAGGCTACCACGCGCCACCACATGGTGCGCCTGCGCGCCGCCGGCCTGGTGACGGTGCACATGCGCGACCACCTCAGCTATTATTCGCTGCGGCGCGACACGCTCGACGAGCCGACGCGCATCTTGTCGCGCTACCTGGGCCTGGCGTAAGAGAATCCCTTGTTTTCTTCCTTTCGACATGAGGTTGATTGAGGAGCCGCGCGCATGTTGATTTTCATCCGGTCAGAGGCCACAGCCAGCGAGCGGGCCGAGCTGCGCCACGCGCTCGCCGCCGAGGGGGCGCGCGGCCCGCTGGGCACGCTGCCGCTGGGGGCGAGCGACGTGATCGGGGTCGATGCCGCGTCGATGACCTCAGCCGCCGCGCAGCGCATCGCGGGTTTGCCGGCGGTGGAGCGCATCGTGCCGGTCAAGACGCCCTATAAGCTGGCGAGCCGCGCCGCCAGCGCGGAGCCGACGCGCGTGCGCGTGGGCGCGGTGACGATCGGCGGCGGCGGCGTGCCCCCGGTCATCGCGGGACCGTGCTCGGTCGAGAATGAGGAGCAGATCATCGAGTCGGCCCAGGCGGCGAAACAGGCGGGCGCGGTGATGCTGCGCGGCGGCGCTTTCAAGCCGCGCACGTCCCCCTACGCCTTCCAGGGATTAGGGTTAGTAGGTCTGCGCTGGCTGGCGCGGGCGCGCGAGGTGACGGGGCTGCCGGTTGTGACCGAAGTGATGGAGCCGGGGATGGTCGATGTCGTGGCGGAATATGCCGACGTGCTGCAAATCGGGGCGCGCAACATGCAGAACTATTCGCTGCTGGTGGCGGCGGGGCACGCGGGCAAACCGGTGCTGCTCAAGCGCGGGCCGTCCTCGACGATCGAGGAGTGGCTGCTGGCGGCGGAATACATCCTGGCGACGGGAAATCCGCACGTGGCGCTGTGCGAGCGCGGGATTCGCGGATTCGATCCACTCACGCGCAACGTGCTGGATCTGGCGGCGGTGCCGCTCTTGCGCGAGCTGACGCATTTGCCGGTGGTGATCGACCCCAGCCACGGCACGGGGCGGCGCGAGCTGGTGGCGCCGATGGCACTGGCGGCGGTGGCCGCCGGGGCCGATGCCCTGCTGATCGAGATGCACCCCCGGCCCGACGCCGCGCTGAGCGACGCCGCGCAAACGATCGCGCCCGCCACGCTGGCGGCGATCGTGGCGGGCGCGCGGGCCATCACCGCTGCGCTGCACCCCGACACGGCCAAGACGGCGACCGGCGGCTGATGGGTTTTTCAAGGAGAGTCGTCGCCAGGAGGTCGGTTGATTGCCTGCGTCAGGCCGGCGGCTGGAAGCCCCGCCTGTGGGTCTGCGGACCACGA
>VFSW01001042.1_pt1 | contig 41319 bp, 41 predicted proteins | sample 5358111 | NCBI WGS metagenome assembly VFSW01 (sample SAMN11554181, study PRJNA540505) | mine drainage metagenome | isolation source: sediment from site ElyBrook_90M | place: USA: Ely Copper Mine, Vershire, VT | collected 2017
TCAAACTCTTTCTGTCCCCCGGCAAAGCCGGGGGATTTCCCGTATTTGGTTAATTATTGTTTTTTCTTGGCGCCCTGCGCCCTTGGCGGTTCACGATAATTTCAAAACCACTCAATCCAAACCAACCGCCCGGCCAGGGCCAGCACCACCGCGATAAAGACCGGCCTTATCAACGTGCGCCCATAGCGTATCGCCGAGTGCGCGCCAATATACGCGCCGCTCATGACCGCCAGACCCATCGACAATCCCAGCATGAAATTGACACTGTTCAGCATCAGGAAGGTCAGCAGCGCAACGATGTTGCTGACGAAGTTCATCGCACGGGCGATGCCCGAGGCGCTGACCAGATCCGCCTTGAAGATCTTCATCGCCAAGGTGGTCCAGAACACGCCGGTGCCGGGACCGGAAAAGCCATCATAGAATCCCAACAAGCCACCCAGCGTCAGGCTCGCGCCTTTACCAGGCACGATCCGCTGATCCGCCGCTGGCGCCTGCGGATGCTTCGGCCAGATCGCATAGGCGCCGGCGGCGACGATGAGCAGCGGCAGGATCTTGTTGAGTGCGGCCGCGCTGAACAGGCGTGTCGCCAAGGCGCCGAGCAAGGCGCCGATGAAAGTGGCAATGATCGCGCAACGCCACAGCGCCGGCTTGAACAGACCCTTCGCGATATAGACGCGTGCCGCGCTGAAGGTGCCGAAGCTGCCAGCGAGTTTATTGGTGCCCAGCGCAAGGTGCGGCGGGATACCGGCTGACAGCAGCGCCGGCAGGGTGATCAGGCCGCCGCCGCCGGCGATGGCATCGATCACGCCGGCCAGGAACGCGGCCGCGAGCAACACGGGCGTGACGGTAAGGTCGAGCGGGGTCGGCATGACGAAGTGCGCTTTTTATCTGAAGTGGTCAATCATACAATAGCCGCGTCCGCTGTCGCGCCCTATTGTTAGCCCACCACCCGCACAGGAACCTGTCATGCTGCTGCACATTCCCGGTGTCATCGCGCCCGAGCAATTGCCGATCGTGCTCGACGCGCTCAACCATGCCCGCTTCATCGACGGCAAGCTGTCCGCCGGCCTGGCCGCGCGGCAGGTGAAGCGCAACGAGGAACTCGATCAGCACGACGAAATCGCCACGCACCTCGGCAAGATCGTCATCGGCAGCCTGTATCACAACCCGGTATTCCGCAGCGCCGCCCTGCCGCATCGCATCGCCACGCCGTTCTTCGCGCGCTACACCAAGGGCATGGCCTACGGCGATCACATCGACGATCCGGTCATGGGCGCCGGCGGTGAGCGTTACCGCTCGGATGTCGCGATCACGGTGTTCCTCAACGATCCGGACGACTATCAGGGCGGGGAATTGGTGATCAATACCAATTTCGGAGCACGCGCGGTAAAACTGCCGGCCGGCGATGCGGTGATCTACCCGGCCTCGAGCCTGCATCATGTAGCGGAGGTGACGAACGGTGAGCGGCTGGTGGCTGTGGCCTGGGCACAAAGCCTGGTGCGCGACCCGGCGCGGCGCGAGTTACTGCATGAATTGAATCACGCCCGGGAGAAACTGCTGCGCGAATCACCCGGCTCGCCGGAAACGGCACAGGTGGACCGCAGCTACGTCAACCTGGTGCGCATGTGGAGTGAACTATAAATGTAGCCTGATGTTGAGCGCAGCGAAACCCATCAGGCTACATAGAAAAATCAGTACCCGCCCTTGCGACGGCTCTCCGGCACGCCGGCGATGCGGCCGCCTTGCTTGCTCGGGTCCATCGGGAATAGATCGTAGATGGCCTTGGAATCGACATTGCCGCCCCAGATTTCCTGCATCGCCTTGACGATGGTGCGGGTATTGGGGTTCAGGCCGCCCGCATCGAAATACTGTTCGCGCAGGAATTTGATCAGATCCCAATGCTTCTCGGTCAAGGTGATGCCTTCCTTCGCGGCCATGACCTCGGCCACGCGCTCAGTCCAATCATCCAGATTGATGAGATAACCGTTGTCATTGGTTTCAATGGTCGTACCATCGACTTCGAGTGCCATTGTGCTGCGCCTCCTCTAGTGTTGTTCCAGAATGTGTGTTGGAAAATCCGGCCGCATAATTTACAAAAAAAATCGCGGCAATGCTACTCATCGCCGCCGCCCACCGCCTTGATATCTTTGTGCGGCAGGAACAAGCCGCAACCGAGCGTGCGCCCCCGGCCCAGACCTTTCTCCTGCACCAGAATGGAATCCTGAACGTTGAGTTCGGCCAGCATCAGGCTGCGCGTGAACAAGCGCTCGCCGGGCAGGGGGATCTCGTGGCTGCGCCCGCAAAGCATTTTCCCGCAGCGCACGCCCAGCGCCTTGAGCTGCGCATTGCTGGTGCGCAGAAAGCTGTCCTCGTCCGATTGCGCGTCGGCGATGACATAGCGGGAGAACAGGATGGTGATGTTGCTCAGCAGCCGCACCTGGGCATCGCGCACCTTGAGCGGGTATCCGCCGATGTCCAGCGTGACGCCGCACAACGCGCGGGCGTCGGCGACCCGCTCCTTGGGGACACGCAGTTCCAGCCTGGTGCGCCGCGACAAATGCAGCAGCGCATCGCCCTGGCTGCTGTCGGGGCGCATCCAGCCGTTGCCGGACTCGGCACCGTGGATCATGTGTACGCCGGCATCGGGCTCCGCTCCCAGCCAGGGCAACGCGGCGCCGATCGCGCTGGACAATGCGTGGGTGTGCTCAACCGGCAGGCAGCGGCAATCGATTCCGAACACCACATCAACCACGGTGTCCGGAACCTTGAATTGCTTACGTTCGCTATTCTCTTCCCAGAACATATCAGTGCACCGGCAGGCTGGCGTGAATCACCTCGCGGTCGATCCACCAATTGTCCTGCACCAGGACGTCGACCACATTGCGCAGACGCGGCAAAAACTGCGCCGGATCATTCAGTTCAAGCTTTTTCAGCCACCCGTCGAATTTGGCCTGCGAGTCGATCTCGCTGTGACGACGCGCCACTTTCGCGAGCAATTGACCGGTGAAGAAAGTGAGGTTCGCCTGCTGCTTTTCGTCGCTGCGCATCTCAGCGATGTAATGCGCGGTCATGGCCGCCACCGCAGCGCCGTCGGAATCGTCCGGCGTGTCGTCGATCACGTGTTCCAGCATCGCTACCGTGAGTTCCGGATTGATAGGGAAGGTCACCGCCAGCCACACGCCCTGTCCCAGCGCCACCAGCGCATCGGCATGACCGGACAGATACAGCGTGTCGCAGCATTCGACAGCCTTTTCCCACTCATGCGCCTTGGCGTATACAGTGAAGGCCTCGCGTGCCGGCGCCCAGGCCTGCGCGCCTTCTTCGAGCAGCACCAGATTGCGCGCGGTCTCGAGTTGCATCCCTGCGCGCTCCAGCGGATCGTGATTGGCCGGCAAGGCGCGAATCCGTTCCAACAAGGTATTGACTTGCTCCGTCAGCACCGCTGTGGTCTCTTCGGTCTTGGTGTCGAACAACGCGCTGGCGGATTTTGCGGTTTCGATAATATCAATGTACTTCATATCAACCTCAGGCTGCGTTTCAGGCAACACAATGTTATCTGCGGGTGTCCAGCGCGCCGTTGAAAGCCGCCTCCAGGCGATCCTCCCAGTTTTCCGGCGTATCGCCGAACGGCGGTTTGATGTCCATGCGAAAGAACATCTCGCTGCGGGCGCCCTCCTGGATCAACGCGACCAGTTCCTCGAAGGACGTGATTTCGTGATGCTGAAGCAGAACTTCACTAAGCCAGAGCATGGCAACAACCTCGCAGACGGTTACGGTGCACTTACCGATGATGATGCTTTCATATGGGGCTGCGCGGCCGTGCCCTCAAGCCATGGCCCGCAGGCGATGCGGTCATAGTAGCGGGCGCGGTACATGAGCCGTCGCACGCCTGCGTGCGGATCATCGGTGAAGCCGGCGCGATTGTGCAGCACGTTGTTACAGATTATACCCTGCCCGGGCTCCAATCGATGCGAGAAAATGTACGGCGATGCGGCCGGGCCGTTGAGCAGCGTCTCCAGACTGTTCACCGCCGCGCGGGTCAAGGCGTCCTGCCGCCACTCGATATGACGCTTGCGTATGGTATAGCGGATGTGCAGCCCCAGGCCCTGCGGGTCGAGGGAAAACACCGGCCCACTCTGTTCCGGGCGGATCTCCACGCCGGCTTCGATGTTCGGCGGAATGGTCAGCGCATCCGCCTGCAGCAACGCGGCGACATGCTCCGGATTGGCGTCGCGCAACTGGATATAGGCGATTTCACCATCGAGCAGCGCATTGCCGCCGCCGCTGGCCGCGCTGGCCGCGCAGTGAATGATGAAAGCGCGGATCCGCTGGTCGGTCGCGTTGTAATACCCGTCGGTGTGCCAATTGAGCGGTTTGTCGGTATAGGGGATGTACTCCTGCTGGCGGCCCCCGGTCATCACGCGCAGCGATGAGATGCCGTCATCATCCGCGCACAAATTGCCGTCCATGCGTCGCAACCCGAAGCGTTCGCCGAAGCGCCGCAACGTGGCTTTATCCATGGCGGCACCGTTCCGGCAGGCATATATGGCCATGTTGGTTTTGGCGCAGATCCGGATGATTTCCTGGTATTCCGCGTCATTCACGTGATTTGGATCGTTGATTTCCACAATCAATTGTTGGGCGGTACGCGGATAGTCCGCCAGCTTCTCCTCGCGCCAAGCGGCGTAGGCGCGCGCGTCGCCAAGGGCGAAAACGGCGCGCGCAGCATGCGTAATCCGGGGATTGATCTTCAAGGACATGTCAATAAACAGTTTGTGCGGATAAATTGCGGGAATTTCGGGCATGGCGCCTCGCCATAGCGGCATTGTACCGGAGACGGCAGTCACCGGTACCGCATCACGGTTGCCGGCACCCAACAGGCCGGGGCACGCCACGACTGGAGAAGTTGATTCGATACTCGTAGAATGCAGGCCCATGTCACTGAGCGGCTGCGCTAAATATCCAGGGTCGCCTTAACGGCAAGTGTAAAGAACAGTTCAACAAGCGCAGCCATACCCCATTCGGGATAGTGTCGGCTTGCCTTCCCTCCCAACGGAAGGGTACTATGTTTAGTCAGCTTACTCGTAAACTTCGCAGCAGAATACAGGAGTGTATGTGACGCGGCCATACGCGTCAGGCTGACCGGTTAAACGCGGCAAATTCACGGCCAGATTTTGTATTTGACAACAGGTTCGGCCCGCCATAGCAGGCCGAACCACTCGCCACAGTGATCACAGACTTGAGGAGATAAAGCCATGGGTAACAATACACACGACACTCCGATGCTCGACCAGCTCGAAAGCGGGCCATGGCCCAGCTTCATTTCCGGCATCAAGCGTTTGCGTGACAAGCATCCGGAACAACGCATCCGTGACGTGACCAACGACCTGCTCGGTCAGCTTGAGCACTCCTACGAAACCCGCAAGGGTTACTGGAAAGGCGGCACGGTCAGCGTATTCGGTTACGGCGGCGGCATCATCCCACGCTTCTCCGAAGTCGGCGCCATGTTCCCCAAGTCCAAAGAGTTCCACACCCTCCGCGTTCAGCCGCCCGCCGGCAATCACTACACTACCGCCATGCTGCGCCAGTTGGCCGACAGTTGGGAAAAGTGGGGTTCCGGACTGGTGACCTTCCACGGCCAGACCGGCAACATCATGTTCATCGGCACCAGCACCGATAACACCCAGCACTTTTTCGACGAGATCAACGAATACGGCTGGGATCTCGGCGGCGCCGGCCCCTGCGTGCGCACCGCCATGTCATGCATCGGTTCCGCGCGTTGCGAACAGTCCAACACCAACGAGCACAAGCTGCACTTGACGCTGGTCAACGCCTTCATCGACGACATGCACCGCCCCGCCCTGCCCTACAAGTTCAAGTTCAAGGTCTCGGGTTGCCCGAATGACTGCATGAACGCCATCGAGCGCGCCGACTTCGCCGTGATCGGCACCTGGCGCGACGATATCCAGGTCGACCAGGCGGAAGTCAAGGCCTTCGTCGCCAAGAAAGGCCGCAAGCACGTCATCGACAATGTCATCACCCGCTGCCCGACGCAGGCCCTGTCGTTGAACGACGACGACACCCTGAACATCGACAACAAAAGCTGCGTGAAGTGCATGCACTGCCTGAACGTCATGAACAAGGCACTCTCCCCCGGTGACGACAAGGGTGTGACCATTCTCATCGGCGGCAAGCGCACACTGAAAATCGGCGACCTGATGGGCACCGTCATCATTCCATTCATGAAGCTCGACACCGACGAAGATTACGAAAAGATCCGCGAGCTGGCCCAGAACAGCATCGACTTCTTTGCCGAAAACGCCTTGGAACACGAGCGTACCGGGGAAATGATCGAGCGTATCGGCCTAGTCAACTTCCTGGAAGGCGTTGGCGTAGAGGTCGACCCGAACATGATCGCCAGCCCGCGCCAGAGCAGCTATATCCGCATGGATCAGTGGGACGAAGAGGCCGAGAAGTGGTTTGCCCGCAAGGCCGAGCAAAAACAGGCCGCGGTCGGCTGAACACAACGTCAACCGCGTTAATACTACACGGCAGACAAGACGGGCGTGACACTGTGTGCACGCTCCGTCATCTGATGAACTCAAAAATATTATTTGTTGGAGGCAATCATGGCTGAAGCACCTGCGGCGAAGCGCACACCCATTGAATCCGGCTGCCCGGATGGGTTCCAGTATATGCACCCCCTTATGACCAAGAACTTTGGCATATGGAAATACCACGACCGTCCCCGTCCCGGCGTTCTGCGTCACGTTTCCAAGTCCGGCGATCAGCTCTGGACGGTACGCGCCGGCACTTCCCGAATTCTCGACGTGTTTACCCTGCGCAAGCTCTGCGACATCGGTGACAAGTTCGCGGAAGGCCATGTGCATTTCACCATCCGCAGCAACATCGAATTCATGGTCAGCAGTGAAGCCAAGGTCAAACCGCTGATCGAAGCCCTCGAAGCCGATGGTTTCATCGTCGGCGGCACCGGCAACTCGGTCGCCATGATCTCCCACACCCAGGGCTGGCTGCATTGCGACATCCCCGGCACCGACGCCTCCGGCGTGGTCAAGTCCATGATGGACGAGCTCATCGACGAGTTCAAAAAGGAAGAGATGCCGAACCGCGTGCATATCACCACATCCTGCTGCCAGATCAACTGCGGCGGCCAGGGCGATATCGCCATCAATATCCAGCACACCAAGCCACCCAAGATCAACCACGACCTGGTCGCCAATGTCTGCGAGCGCCCCTCGGTCGTGGCTCGTTGTCCGGTGGCCGCGATCCGTCCCGCCATGGTCAACGGCAAGCCGTCGCTGGAAGTGGATGAGCGCAAGTGCATCTGCTGCGGCGCCTGCTACCCGCCCTGCCCCCCGATGCAGATCAACGACCCCGAGAACTCCAAACTGGCGATCTGGGTCGGCGGCAACCATTCGAATGCGCGCAGCAAGCCAAGCTTCCAGAAACTGGTCGCCGCAGGCATCCCGAACAATCCGCCGCGTTGGCCGGAAGCGACCGCGATCGTGAAGCGCATTCTGAAAGAGTACAAGGCCAATGCCCGCGATTACGAACGCATGAACGACTGGATCGACCGTATCGGCTGGCCGCGCTTTTTTGAAGTGACCGGGCTGCCGTTCACCAAGTTCCACATCGACAACTGGCGTGGCTCGCGTCACAGCCTGAATTCATCCACCTATATTCGTTTCTAAGATTGATTTAGATCAACGCTGAAGTGGCGGCGCAATAGTACAGATGCGCCATGGCTGGATATTATTTTCAAGGTGGTGCCCATGAAGTTTGGCATTTTGGTAAATGAAGGGCCCTATACGCATCAGGCCTCAGACACGGCCTTCCAATTCGTCAAGGCCGCGCTGGAGAAAGGTCACGAAATCCACCGCGTGTTTTTCTATCATGACGGCGTGAACAACTCGTCGAGCCTGACGGAGCCGCCACAAGATGATCGCAACATTGTCGATCGTTGGTCGAAATTGGCCAAAGAACACAAGGTTGACTTGGTGGTCTGCGTAGCAGCCGCGCTCCGGCGCGGCATCAAGGATGACAACTTGGCGCAGGGTTTCCGTATCTCTGGACTGGGACAGCTGATCGAATCCGGTATTCAGTCGGATCGGTTAGTGGTCTTCGGGGACTAAGCAAGGGTGATAATTATGACTGAAGATACTGGTGGTATTGAAATGGAAGGCGGTGCCGGCGTTATAAAAAAGTTCATGTATGTGAACCGTAAGGCGCCATACGGAACCATATATGCGCTGGAATCGCTTGAAGTGGTGCTGATCGCGGCCGCTTTCGATCAGGATGTGAGCCTGGCATTCATCGACGACGGCGTATACCAGATCGCCAAGGGACAGCGCACCAAAGCCATCGACGTGAAGAATTTCTCGCCGACCTATCGGGCACTGGAAGGTTACGATATCGAGAAGCTTTACGTCGCGAAGGAATCACTGGAACAGCGTGGCCTGACCGAAGACGACCTGCTCGTCGATGTCCAGGTCGTCAGTGCCGCCGAAATGGCCGACCTGATGGACCAGCAGGACGTGGTATTTAGTTTCTGAAGAGGATTGATTAACCATGACCATGCTGCACATCGTTAACAAATCACCGTTTGAACGCAATTCGTTCGATACCTGCCTGAAGAACGCCAAGACCGGCAGCGCCATCCTGCTTATCGAGGATGGTGTTTACGCCGCAGTAAAGGGCACCGCGGTGACCGACCAGTTGAAAAAGGCAATGGCTAGCCATTCCGTTTACGCGCTCTGGCCGGACATTGAAGCCCGTGGTATGCAGGACCGCACCATCGAAGGTATCAAGTTGATCGACTACAGTGGTTTTGTCGATCTGACGGCCGAACACAACAACGTGCAAAGCTGGCTCTGATACTGGTTCACATTCACACACCGAAGTTTGATTGATATCCAACAGGAGATTCGAACATGGCACTAGTAGTTGATGGCAAAACCATTGAAACGGATGAAGAGGGTTATCTGGCCGACCTGAACGATTGGAACGAAGCTATAGCCGCCGAAATGGCCAAGCTCGACAATGCCGATCTGACCGATGCGCACTGGGAAGTGATCAATTTCCTGCGTGAGTACTACCAGGAATATCAGATCGCTCCGGCAGTACGCGTACTCACCAAGGCCATCGGCAAGAAATTGGGTCCGGACAAAGGCAACAGCAAGTATCTCTACGAACTGTTTCCCTATGGACCGGCCAAACAAGCCTGCAAATATGCCGGCTTGCCCAAGCCGACAGGTTGCGTCTAAGACGTCGCAGCAGGGGGTTAACACCCCCCTGCTCCATTTCATTCACCGCCTAGAGGGTACAGAAGCATGTCGTTTCTGACGGTTGTCTATGCGCTGTTATTCTATGCGGCGACGCTGATTCTTGTGGTTGGATTGGCGTTGCGCATCCGTCTGTATGCGCGCACACCCGCCCCCCTCAAGATACCGACGATGCCAGCGCCTGTCACGCAGACCGGCGTGGTGATGCGCATGGCGCGTGAGGTCGTGTTGTTTGAAAGTCTGTTCAAATCCAACAAGTGGACGTGGCTGTTCGGCTGGATTTTTCACCTGTCCCTGCTGCTGGCCTTTTTCCGGCATCTGCGCTACGCCATGAGCCCCGACAATATTCTCTGGCCATTGGTCAGTCTGCCGATCGTGCAAAGTTTCGGCCGCTACGCCGGTTTGGCCATGCTGGTCGGTCTGCTCGGCCTGTTCGGGCGCCGCCTGTTTGTCGAACGCGTGCGTTACATCTCCGCACCATCCGATTATCTGATGCTGTTTCTGCTGTTCGCCATCGCCGGCAGCGGAGCGCTGATGTCGTTCGTTGTTCACACCGATATCGTTTCGCTGAAGACATTCGTGCTGGGCCTTATTTATTTCGAATGGCACCCGCTACCGGCCGATCCGATTCTGCTGGTGCATCTCAGCTTGGTACTCATGCTGATGATCATTTTCCCGATCAGCAAGCTGTTGCACGCCCCCGGTGTCTTCTTCAGCCCGACCCGCAATCAGGTCGACAATTCCCGCGACAGACGTCACGTCAATCCGTGGGCTGTTGAGCCCGGCAAAGCGCAGTAATCCGAGGAATCGCACGTGGCCAACTTCGAAACGCCTGAACTGAAAGAATACCCCGTCATTCCGGTCATCCAGAATGACGTGATGGCGCACAGCAAGCCCTACATGGCGGCGGCGAAATTCCAGGAATCCCTGGGCTTCCCCGGTGAGCTGGTGGAAAACTGGCAGGCAAAAGCCATCGAGAAAATGGGCGACCTGCTTGGCAAGTCGCGCGCCCTGCAGGTGTTCCTCGACTCCTGCGTCAAGTGCGGCGCCTGCACCGACAAGTGCCATTATTTCCTGGGCACCAGCGACCCGAAGAACATGCCGGTCGCCCGTCAGGATCTGCTGCGCAAGGTTTATCGCCGCTACTTCACCTTCGCCGGGAAATATTTCCCCAAATTGGTCGGCGCCGTCGACCTCACCAAGGACGTGCTCGACGACTGGTACAGCTACTTTCACCAATGTTCGCAGTGCCGCCGCTGTTCGGTGTTCTGCCCTTACGGCATCGATACCGCCGAAATCTCCATGGCCGCGCGGGAAATTCTTGACCACGTCGGCGAAGGACAGAAGTACTGCAACGAAATCATCGCCAAGGTCCATGTCATCGGCAACAACCTCGGTCTGCCCGGGCCCGCCTTGCGCGATACGCTCGAAGGTCTGGAAGAGGACGTCAAGGAAGCTACCGGTGTCGACGTGCGCTTCCCAATGGACGAGAAAGGCGCCGAAGTGCTGCTCGTCACCCCGTCCGCGGACTTCTTCGCCGAACCGCATGTCGACGGGTTGATCGGTTATGGCAAGGTATTTCACGCCTCCGGCGTGAGTTGGACCGTCAGTTCCTTCGCTTCCGAGGCCGCCAATTTCGGCATGTTCATCGGCAGCTATGACCAGATGCAGAAACTCGCCTTCCGCATCCGCGAGGCCGCGCTCGATCTCGGCGTCAAGCGTATCGTCGTCGGCGAATGTGGGCACGCCTGGCGCGTGGCCTATAGTTTTTGGAACACCCTGGCCGGCATCGGACAGGGCGGTAAGGATCCGTTTTCCATACAACTGCAGAAGCAGCTCGACCCGCGTTTCCCGGTACCGCAGCACATTTGCGAGATGACCTATGACTTGATTCAGCGCGGCGCGCTGACACTGGACAAATCGGCGAACGACGACCGCGTCGTGACTTTTCATGATTCCTGCAATGTCGCCCGCGCCTCGCGCATGGGCAGCATGCCGCGCGGTCAGTTCATCATTCCGCGCGCGGTGATCAAGGCCTCGTGCAATCACTACGTCGATATGGACCCGGACACCATCCACGAAAACACCTTCTGCTGTGGCGGCGGCGGCGGCCTGCTGACCGACGATCTGATGGAGCTCCGCGTCAAAGGCGCCATGCCGCGCATGCAGGCGCTCAAACACGTAGTGGATGAACATGGCGTGAATACGTTGGCGGCAATCTGCGCCATCTGTAAAACCCAATTCGCCAAAGTACTGCCGTATTACAAATACAAAATGAGCATGATCACCAGCGTACACGAGCTGGTGAGTAAGGCGATTGTCCTGGGTGACAAGCAGTGACCCGAATAGCGATTGATGATTAGTATCAACCATTCTTTAAAGACCAAGTTACAGGAGATCACGCATGGCCACCTCCAGTGAAAAGATGAACGAAAAGCTAACCTTCCGCAAATTTGAAGACGGCGACAAGGCCTGGGACGCCTGGGGTGAGCAGATCTTCGAGGCCGATCACTCCCACAAATGCCCGACCTACGTGCATCGCACACCACCCTGCCAGGGCAGTTGCCCGGCCGGCGAAGACATCCGCGGCTGGCTGGACATCGTGCGCGGTATCGAGAAGCCTTCCAAAGACGTTACTTGGCAGGAATACGCGTTCCGCCGCTCCACCAACGCCAACCCGTTCCCGGCCATCATGGGCCGCGTCTGCCCCGCGCCCTGTCAGGACGGTTGCAACCGTAATCAGGTCGAAGACTTTGTCGGCATCAACGCCGTCGAACAGTTCATCGGCGACACCGCGCTAAGCAACAACTACAGCTTCGATTATACCAAGGCCGGCAAAGAGACAGGCAAGAAAGTCGCGATCATCGGCGGCGGTCCCGCCGGCCTGGCCGCGGCCTATCAACTGCGCCGCATGGGCCATGGCTGCACCGTGTTCGACGACCATAAAGAACTCGGCGGCATGATGCGCTACGGCATCCCGGGCTATCGTACGCCGCGCCAAGTGCTGGATGGCGAAATCAACCGCATCCTTGCCCTGGGTGTGGAAGTGCGCGTGAACACCCGCGTCGGCCGCGACATCAGCATCGAACAACTGGAAAAGGACTACGACGCCCTGCTCTGGACCATCGGCACGCATGTCGGCCGTCCCCTGCCGGTCCCCGGCGCCGACGCCGAAAACTGCATTTCCGGCGTGGCGTTTCTGTCCGCTTTCAATGACGGTCGTCTGAAGGGTGTCAGCGGCAAAGTGATTTGCGTCGGCGGCGGTGATACCTCCATCGACGTCACCTCCGTAGCCCGTCGTCTCGGCCATATCGACAAGCTCAACCCGAAAGACCGACCGGAAATGATCGTACATGGCTTCACCGCACAGGACGTGGTCGACACCGCGCAGCGCGAAGGCGCCGACGTGACACTGACCTCGCTGTTTCCGATCGACAAGATGACCGCCGCGCAGCACGAAGTCCATGACGCGCTGCACGAAGGCGTGAAGATTCTCGACAACGTCATGCCGACCGAAGTGATCAAAAACGCGGCGGGCCGCGCCGTTGGACTGAAGATGGTCGGCGTCAACATGGTTAACGGCCGCCCGGTCGCGAAGGAAGGCACCGAATTCACCCTCGAAGCCGACCTGATCATCGCCGCCATCGGTCAGAGCGGTGACATGAGCCAGGGCCTTGAGACGCTCGACAACGGCAAGGGCTTCATCAACTTCGACAAGAACTACCAAGTTCCCGGCCGCAAGGGCCATTTCGTCGCTGGCGACATCGTACGCCCGCACCTGCTCACCACCGCTATCGGCCAAGGCTCGGTGGCCGCGGAAAGCATCAACCAGTACCTGGCGAACCAGGAACTGAGCAAGCGTCCGCGCGTCGACGTGCACCACTACAACCTGCTCGATAAGCTGATGGAAACCGGCCTGGCGCCGTCAGAGTACGGCCACGATGCGACCTGGGGCACCAGCGACGCCAAATTCGCGATCCACAACTACGAAGACCGCGCCGCCCACGAGATCATTCCCTCGGACAAGCTGTTCCTCGGCCACTTTGCCTTCACACCGCGGGTCAAGCGCGAAGAGAAGCAGGTCGACGCCGAGCATGTCATCGGTGACTACAATGAGCGCATGATCGGTCTTCCCGAAGCGCAGGCCGTCACCGAAGCCAAGCGTTGCATGAGCTGCGGCATGTGCTTCGAATGCGACAACTGCGTGATCTTCTGCCCGCAGGAAGCGGTCAAGCGTACCCCGAAGAAGGAATCGACACTGGGTCGCTACGTGTACACCGATTACACGCGCTGCATCGGCTGCCATATCTGTGCCGATGTCTGCCCGACCGGTTACATTGAAATGGGCATGGGCGACTAAGCTACCGGGGATGCAAGAGGCAATGATGATCAGCCTGACAAAATGGGCGCGTCTACTGGCGCTTGCGGTGACGGCATTCGTGCTGCTCAACGCGCCGGCTCGCGCCCAGGAACACGAGGCGGGTGACCGCGTGCCCATGCCCAATGAAGTCGAGGGCGCGGGCAAGCAGTGTGTGCAGCCAACCGAGATCATGCGTCGCAACCATATGCAGTTCCTGCTGCATCACCGCGATAAAACCATGCATGAGGGCATACGCACCAAGCAATACAGCCTCAAGAATTGCCTGACCTGCCATGTCCAGAAGCAGGCCGATGGCAGTTATCCCAGCATCCACAGCAAAGAGCATTTCTGCAACAGTTGCCACACGTATGCGGCGGTGCACATCGATTGCTTCGAGTGCCACACCACTCACCCGGTAAGCGACGCCAGTGCCGTGCATACCGGGACCGAATCGAATCTGCCGCCTATAGACAAAGCCCCTGCGGCTGGAGGAACGGCGCCATGAGCGAGCAGCAACCATCAGCGTCAGAAGGCTGTAGCCGCAGCCGCCGGAATTTCCTGACCGGTGCCGTCGCCACCGTCGCGGGTGCTGTCGTCGCGCCCGGCATCAGCTTGATAAAGCTGGCTCAGGCCCGTCCTCTCGACGAGCCGGCCAGCAACAAAAACCGCTGGGGCATGCTGATCGACACCAGCAAATGCGCCGATGGCTGCACCGATTGCGTCACCGCCTGCGAGAAGGAAAACGGCTGGGGCATCGGCAGCACCGACGAACAACACTCGTCGCCCGCGCAACGCGCCCAATGGATACGTAAAGTTGACCTGCGGGACACTCACACCGGCCATACTCAAACCCTGCCGATGCTCTGCCAGCACTGCGAATCCCCCCCCTGCGTGGATGTCTGCCCTACCGGCGCCTCATTCCGCCGCGCCGACGGCATTGTGCTGGTCGACAAGCACATCTGTATCGGCTGTCGTTACTGCATGATGGCCTGTCCCTACAAGGCACGCTCGTTCGTGCATGAGGTACTGGAAGATCAGCAGCCGGTGGCGCCGCGCGGCAAGGGCACGGTGGAAAGCTGCACCTTCTGTGTGGACCGTATCGATGCCGGCCGCATCCCCGCCTGCGTCGAGGCCTGCGCGGTGAACGACCACCATGCCATGCTGTTCGGCGATCTCAATGATCCGGGCAGCGAATTATCCCAGCGTCTGGCCAAGGAACCGAGCATGCAGGTGCGCGCCGACCTTGGGCTGAACGTGGGCGTGCGGTATCAGGGCATTTGAGCGCGGCGCTGTGCGCCGCAATGATTGATCACGTAAGCCGGGTACTACTGGATTATGAAAAACGTCGCTTACCTCGAAATCGAAGGCCGCAGTCCGGGTTACTACGCCCTGCTGGGTTTATTCGCAGTGATGATCGCCATCGGATTGGCAGCCGCCTACTACATGGAAACGCATGGACACTACGTTACCGGCATGAACAATCAGATTGTCTGGGGCATGCCGCATGTATTCGCCGTGTTCCTGATTGTTGCTGCGTCAGGCGCGCTCAATGTCGCCTCAATAGGTTCCGTGTTCGGCAAGAGTCTCTACAAGCCGCTCGGGCGTCTGTCCGGTTTACTGGCAATCGCACTGCTGGTCGGCGGTCTCGCGGTGCTGGTACTTGATCTGGGCCATCCCGATCGCCTGATCGTGGCCATGACCTACTACAATTTCAAATCGATCTTCGCCTGGAACATCTATCTTTATATCGGCTTTCTGGCCACCGTTGCCGTGTACCTGTGGATGATGATGGAACGGCGCATGAACAACTACAGCAAGAGAGTCGGGCTGTTTGCCTTCGTCTGGCGTCTGCTGCTGACCACCGGTACCGGTTCCATTTTCGGTTTTATCGTGGCGCGCGAACCCTACGACACCGCACTGTTCGCGCCCATGTTCATCATCATGTCATTTTCCTTCGGCTTGGCGATTTTCATTCTGGTGCTGATGGCCGCGTATAATGGCAGCCACCGGGAACTCGGCAACGTCACGCTGTATCGGCTCAAAAATCTGCTCGGCGTGTTCATCGCCGCAGTTCTGTATTTCGTTCTGGTCTATCATCTGACCAAGCTGTACGGCACCTCGTATCATGCCTCGGAGCGCTTCATCCTGCTCGATGGCGGCATCTATACCAAGCTGTTCTGGATCGTGCAGGTACTGTTCGGCGGCCTGATACCCCTGGCCATCCTTTATCATCCGCACATGGGCAAGTCACGCGCCTGGATAGCCACCAGCGCGGCACTGGTCATCATCGGCGGCTTGGCGCAGATGTATGTCATCATCATCGGCGGCCAAGCCTTCCCGCTGGCGATGTTCCCTGGCAAAGAAGTCACCAGCAGCTTCTTCGACGGCGTGGTCGGACAATACTCGCCCAGCCTGCCGGAGATCCTGCTCGGTCTTGGCGGTATCGGCATTGCCATGGGCGTGGTCACCTTCGCCATCAAGATCCTGCGCTTCCTGCCTGTGAGTCTGGCCGATGACAACAGTAGCGCGTAACGGGTAACCGAGGCCGCCGCACTATCGCCAGGGGTTTCCCTTGCTACGCGCCGCTCGAAACTCGCTACCTACCCATGGCTCACCTCTTCATCTCCGCCGCGCATAAATCCTCCGGCAAGACCACTGTCACCCTCGGACTGTGCGCCGCTCTGGCGAGTGCCGGGCAGCGCGTACAACCGTTCAAAAAGGGTCCCGACTATATCGATCCGATGTGGCTGACCCAGGCCGCCGGCCGGCCCTGCGGCAATCTCGATTTCTACACCATGGACATCGATGAAATCCGCGCCGCATTCACCCGACGCATGCAGGGTGCCGACATCGGCATCATTGAAGGCAATAAAGGTCTTTACGATGGCCTGAACCTGGATGGCAGCAACAGCAACGCCGCACTCGCCAAGCTGCTGCGCGCGCCTGTCGTGCTGGTAATCGACGCGCGCGGCATGACGCGCGGCATCGCACCACTGATAATCGGCTATCAGGCGTTCGACGCGGATATCCACATAGCGGGGGTGATCCTCAATCAACTCGGCGGCAGCCGCCACGAGAGCAAACTACGCGCCGCTATCGAGCATTACACCGATGTGAAGGTGCTGGGAGCGGTGCATCGCACTCCCGACCTGGAAATCGTCGAGCGCCACCTGGGCCTGATGCCCAGCAATGAAACGCCGCTAGCGACGCAGCGTATCGATCGGATCGCGGCGGCGGTGGCGCGGCAAGTTGATCTGGCGGCATTGCGGGCGGTGGCGGAGACGGCGGGTCAGGTCGAGGTCCGCGCTGCACCTGGGACAACAACCCTTACCCCGGACCCTCTCCCGGAGGCAGAGGAGGTTAAGGTTAGGCTGGGCATTGCGCGGGATGCCGCATTCGGCTTTTATTATCCCGACGATCTTGAAGCACTGCAAGCCGGTGGTGCCGAACTGGTGACGATCGATACCCTGAACGACACGCATCTGCCGGCCATCGACGGCCTGTTCATCGGCGGCGGCTTTCCCGAGACGCAGATGCAGGCACTGGAAGCCAACGGCGCCTTGCGTGGCGATATCCGTCAAGCCATCGAAGCCGGTTTACCGGTATATGCCGAATGCGGCGGGCTGATGTATCTGGCGCGCGGCATCCGTTGGGGTGATCGCCATTGCGCGATGGTCGGCGCGATCCCGGCTGATGTGGTGATGCACGAGCGGCCGCAGGGCCGCGGCTACATTCGCCTGCGCGAGATCGGTGCGGGCCTATGGCCGGCGGAAACCAGCCCGCAAGCGCCATTGGAATTCAACGCCCATGAGTTCCATTATTCCAGTCTGGAGAATCTGGCACCGGGTACCCGCTATGCCTATCAGGTCTTGCGCGGCAACGGCGTGGACGGCCAACATGACGGCATCGTCTACAAAAATACGCTGGCCTGCTATGGACATCTGCGCGATGCCGCCAACCATCACTGGACCGCGCGCTTTCTGCGCTTCGTACGCGACTGCAAGCAGTCCTCCACGCCAGCCCATACAGTGACCTCGCCATGACCGACAACAACACCAAATCCATCATCACCATCACCCCCGCCGCTGTCGAGCAGATCCGCATCTCATCGCGACAGGGCGGCATGGAAAGACTGGCGCTGCGCATCGCGGCCACGCGCCAGGACGATGGCACTATCAAGTACGCCATGGGCTTCGATGAAAGCAGCATGGAAGATCAACTAATCCGCGTCAGCGACGTGACCGTCGTCATCGCGCCGAAACAAGCAGACCTGCTGCGAGGTACCGTGCTCGATTACGTGGAGATTGAGCCAGGCGCATTCAACTTCATCTTTATGAACCCGAACGACGCCGGCTACATCCCGCCTTCAGAATAAATGCAAGGTGGTTAGGCAGGTAGTTTGCGCTGCAACCCGCCCGGCATTTTGCCCACGTTTCGGCGCGCGATAAGGAATCACGACGGTATCGGATATACTGTAACCATGAAATCCGTTGACAGCACCGAACCTGGTAGCCCGCCTACTCAATATGAGCCACCCGACGATTGGCAGCCCGGATACGACGAGCTGAGACGCAACCGTCTGTTCGTGCCGCTGGCCGGACTCGCGGCAATGCTGCTCGGCATAGCCTGCCTCAACCTGTTGGTGACATTCCATGCAGACACCGGTTTGATGCTGAAGACGGCCATGATCGGCCTGCCGATCGGCGCTTGTATATTGTTATTCGTCACGCTCTATCGCATTCAGCGGCAGCTCATGTCACCACTCTCGCAAGTGCGCCATTGGGCGAAACAGATGTGCAGCGGGCGAATTACGGCACGCATACCGGAACCGGATAACGACGCTTTCACCGGATTGGCGCGCGACATCAACAGCCTCGGCGAGGCCATGGAAGCACTGTCAATGGATCTCGACACCGAAGTAAAAAAACAGACCGAACGCATCGCCCAGAAGACCCATTCACTGGAAGTACTCTACGACGTCGCCGCAACCATCAACGTCTCCCGTGATCTCGACGATCTGCTAGGCCGCTTTCTGCGCATCATGAAGGATGTGGTCAATGCCCGCGCCGCCTGCGTGCGCCTGCTTGATGAGCGCGGCACCCTGCGCATCGTCGCCAGCGCCGGCCTGGACTCCGCCAAACTCGAAGCCGAGCATCTCACCGTAGCCAGCCTCAACATGGGCATCAATGATATCAATCGGGCCGGCAAAGCCTTCGACCTGGATCTCAGCCGCGCGTGCAGTTCGCAAACGGCTCTGCCCTATTTCGATGATCCCAATGTGGAGATGATCGCCGTGCCACTGCAATACCGTGGCAATACCCTGGGCGTCTATCACATGTTCATCGACAAACCCGGCCTCTACGACCGTGAAGATGTCAAAGAACTGCTGACCAGCATCGGTCGGCACTTGGGCATGGCCATCGAAAAGTCGCATATGGACAGTGAAGCGCGTCAGTTCAGCATCATGCAGGAACGCGCCACGCTCGCCAATGAACTGCACGACTCGCTGGCCCAGACACTGGCCAGCCTGCGCTTTCAGGTGCGTGTGCTGGACGAGACATTACAGCAGAGCGGCGGCTACACCGGCATAGCGGAGTTGGAGCGGGTCGAAAACAGCCTCGATGAGGCCTATTCAGAACTGCGCGAACTGATCGCGCATTTTCGCGCACCGATGGATGGCCGCGGCTTGTTACCATCCATCGATGCCGTGGTAAAACGCTTTCGCAACCAGACCGACATTGCCATCTTCCTGCAGTGCAGCGAATGGAAAGTCGACAGCCTGCCACCCAATATGGAAATGCATGTACTGCGCATTGTGCAGGAATCTCTGGCCAACATCCGCAAACACAGTCACGCCAACAACGTTCGCGTCATGCTCCGTAGCGACCGAAGCGGCAACTGCCAGGTACTGGTCGAAGACGACGGTATCGGCGTCGGCTCGCCGGTAATGGGCAGCCAGCCCGGCGAGCATATCGGTCTGTCGATCATGCGCGAACGCGCCAGCAGCGTCGGTGGCGAGCTGCGCATCGAAAGTGAGCCGGGTGAAGGCACTAGCATCGAACTCACTTTCCAGTACCACAAACTGGATCCGGCCATCCTGCCGGCAATCAAGGCATCCTAGCTCAGGTCGATATACACTTATGCTCCCGGCTCCCCGACCAATTGCAGCGCGTCCGGCCTTGCCGCGAGCCCGCCTGTCGTTGCTCATACAAAGGAATGAAGCCCAATCATGCGCATCTTGATCATAGACGACCACGCGTTGTTCCGCGTCGGCCTGGAAGGCCTGTTGGATCGGCGCGGCATCGAAGTCGTGGCCGCCGTCGGCGACGGGCGCGAAGCGGTACAATTGGCCACCGAGCACAATCCCGACATCATTCTGCTCGATATGCGCATGCCCTACATGAACGGCCTGGAAGTGTTGCGCACACTCCGTGAACAAAACATGAAGATGCCCATCGTCATGCTCACCACCAGCACCGACGAACGTGACCTGGTCGAATCGCTGCGCAGTGGCGCCAACGGCTACCTGCTCAAGGATATGGAACCCGATGAACTGGTTTCCGCACTGCGCGACAGTGTTGCGGGCAAGACGGTGGTAGCAAAAGACATGACCACGGTGCTCGCTAAGGTGGTGCAGGGCGAATCCAACAGCGCCAGCCGCGCCACCCCGTTCTCGGAACTTACCCCGAGGGAAAGAGAAATCCTCTGCCACCTGGCGGAAGGCCGCAGCAACAAAGTCATCGCCAGACACCTCGGCATCTCCGACGGCACCGTGAAACTGCATGTCAAAGCCGTATTGCGCAAACTGGGTGTGCATTCGCGGGTTGAAGCGGCGGTGATAGCGGTGGAGCAGAGTTTATGTCAGAAAACGTGATGGTGGCCGCCGCATAAATTATTGCAATGCATTGCGTTGCTGCGCAATGCTTGAGGGTGCCATACGAAGAAATAATGGATCGACTCCGATTCACCGCGCTACCGGAGACAGTCGATGGAAAATCAATATCGAATCTGGTTGGTTCGGCATGGAGAAACCGAATGGAGTCTTACCGGGCGGCACACGGGTCGTACCGATATACCGCTCACCGCCAACGGCCGATGCCAAGCTGAGACCCTCGGGCGATACTTTGCCATGCGCTCGTTTGCACTCGTGCTGACCAGCCCTCTCGGCCGGGCAGCCGAAACTTGCCGACTCGCCGGCTACGGTGCCCTTGCCCAATGCAGCGATGATCTTCTCGAATGGGATTACGGCATTTACGAGGGAAAGAGGACCGCAGATATTCACCAACAAGATCCGGATTGGTCGATCTGGACCAGCACAATTCCCAACGGCGAATCCCTTGAGCAAGTCGGCGAGCGCGCGCGTCGCGTCATTCATCTTGCAGAGACCGCCAACGGCGATACGCTGCTCTTCGCACACGCGCACCTGTTACGCATTCTCGGCGCCTGCTGGATCGGCAAATCACCCAGCGATGGCCGCCTCCTCAAACTGGATACCGCGTCAATCAGCATCCTTGGCTGGGAACACGATAATCACGTTATCGACGTCTGGAATCAGGATTGGCACCTGGTGCCGATTCCGGCCTGCTGACGGGAGTCAATACGTACTGTAGTGCCAGTGTCATCAAAACATTCCCACAGTGCGGCAAGATGCGCATAAATCAGGAATCATTCATACGATGCGCGGCAAGTCTTGTCTCGATGAAAGCAGCTATACATGCGCCGTGAACGACCTGTGGTTCCTCACTACTCTATAGAACTCCATCATTCCCATTACCAGCCAGTGTGTTTATCATGGCTTCAATTCCAACCAAGAGCCGCAGTCCATCTAAAACTCTGCGCCATGACACTCCGCTTCCAACTCATAGATGACTGCAACCATCCGTTTGTCGAGGCGGCACTGGATATCTACCAGAAATCCTTCCCGGCCAGCGAACGCCATCCGCTGGAACGCATCCACGACCGGCTGCGTCGCGGGGCGAGTCAGTTACAGATTGGTCTGAGCGGGGATGAAGTGGTGTTCATGGCCCTGCTCTGGCCGCTGAGCGGCACCGGTTTCACTCTGCTCGACTATATGGCCACCAGGACAGACCATCGCCGCCGCGGGATCGGCAGCGAATTCATGCGTCATTTTACGGAAGCACTCAGAAATGCTTCTCGGCACGCCATCATAGAAGTCGAGAGTCCAGCCTATGGGGACAATGTCGCGCAACGGCAGACGCGTGTGGAGTTTTACCGCCGCAATGGCGCCAGGCTACTGCAGGGCTTACGGTATGTCCTTCCTCCACTGCACGGTGATCAGGCTACGGAAATGACGTTGATGGTATTCCCCGAATATCCCGGTGGCATGATCTCCGGAAATCTGGCAAGAACGCTGATTGTCAGGATCTACCAGGAGCTTTATGATCGCACCGAGGATGACCCGCTCCTGAAAACATTCATCAACGCTGTTCCATCTTCCATTTCACTTGTGTAGGGCTTGCCAATATGCACTCATCGCTTGAAACCGTGTTTTTCATCTTTTCAATAGTGGCTGTTGTATTCTCTGTATACACATTCCTGTCATCGCGCCGGGATAGCCAGTATCAGGACCTGGATGGCCTGTACCTCGAAGCACTGAAGCTCGGCATGGACAATCCAAGATTCATCAACCCGGGTTACACAAAAAAGTATAAGGAAATATTTCAGGACGACGAGCTGCACAAGTATCAGGTATTTGCCTATATTATCTGGAATATCTGCGAGACTATCGCCGACCGGCGCAAAGACAAGAACCTGTACGACACCTGGAAACCGGTAATCCTCGCGGAGAACAAACTGCATCGTGCATGGCTGGATAATCCCGAGAATCATCACCGCTTCAAGAAGAGCTTTTTCGATTTTGTCCGGAACGAGTTGCCCAAGACCTGATGGCCATAGTATTTACGTAATCACCCCACCAAAGTGGGGTGTGCCCTGAAGGCTGTTTCGTTTAGAATGCGGACCCATGAAACGCTTTACCGACCTTGTCACCGCCTGCCTGCCGCAGGTACCTGAAATTCTTCCCTGGGATCTCCGCGAACGCCTGGATCAGCACGGCAAGCCGATGCTGCTGGATGTGCGCGAACCGTATGAGTTCGCCGCCATGCACATCGCCGGCTCCATCAACATCCCGCGCGGCATCCTTGAAGCCGCCTGCGAATACGGTTACGAGGAAACCGTGCCGGAGCTTGTCACGGCCCGTGAACGTGAGATTGTGGTGATTTGCCGCTCGGGCTTTCGCAGCGTTCTGTCCGCCTTCAACATGCAACTGATGGGTTACACGAATGTCCGCTCATTGAAAACCGGCTTGCGTGGCTGGAATGACTTTGAACAACCGCTGATCAATTCGGAAAGAAAGACCGTGGAAATCGATGCGGCCGATGAGTATTTCCGCCCGAAGCTCCGCCCGGAGCAGATGAAGCCGCGCGAGTAATCTCTGGCCTTGTGTTGCTGTGCAACGCCTGGCGGGTTACGCAAGCAACGCTAATCCGCCCTACATTTTATTGTGACGCGATGCGAGTGAGGCTAGCGGTTCACCCGGCGTGAACCACGCCAGTTTCTCATGCAGACTCACCACCGCGCCGACGATGATCAGCGTCGGCGCGTGCACCTTGGCCTGAAGTACCAGATCCGGCAGTGTGGTGAGGTTGCCGATGTGGACGCGCTGCCGCGGTGTCGTGCCCTGCTCCACCAATGCCGCCGGCATGGTCGCCGAGACGCCGTGCGCGATCAGTTCGCGGCAGAGAATTTCCACACCCTGCAGACCCATGTAGAACACCACCGTCTGATTGGGCTGCGACAGCAGTGTCCAATTGAGGTTCATGGTGCCGTCTTTCAGATGGCCAGTGACGAACACGCAGGATTGCGCATAGTCGCGGTGCGTGAGCGGAATCCCCGAATACGCGGCGCAGCCGGCAGCGGCGGTGATGCCCGGCACGACCTGGAAAGGGATGCCATTCTCGGTCAGCGTTTCGATCTCCTCGCCGCCGCGGCCGAAGATGAACGGATCGCCGCCCTTCAGTCGCACCACGCACTTGCCTTCTTTGGCGAGCCGCACCAGCAGGTCGTTGATCTCTTCCTGCGGGATGGCGTGATTGGCGCGTTCCTTTCCGGCGTAGATGCGCTCGGCATCGCGGCGCACCAATTCCAGAATCGGCGGCGAGACCAGGCGATCGTAGACCACGACATCGGCCTGCTGCATCAGGCGCAGCGCGCGGAACGTCAGCAGGTCGGGATCGCCGGGGCCGGCGCCGACCAGATAAACCTCGCCGAGTTGCGGCGCGCTGCCGGATTCGCGCTGCAATGCCGTATCGATAGCCTCGCGGGCGCGCGCCTCCTGGCCGGCGAAGACCATCTCCGGAATCGCGCCGGCCAGGATTTTCTCCCAAAAGAGCCGCCGCGCCTGCGTGTCCTTCAAGAGTGTCTTGGCCTTGGCACGGAACTCATCGACGATCCTCGCGAGGCGTCCGTAGCCGGCGGGGATCAATGATTCGAGGCGCGCGCGCAGTTGCCGCGCCAGCACCGGCGAGGCGCCGCCGGTGGAGATCGCCACCATCACCGGCGAGCGATCGATGATCGAGGGGGTGATAAAGCTGCACAGCGCCGGATTGTCGACGACATTGACCGGAATGCCGAGCGTCTGCGCGCTGACCGATACGCGCCGATTCACGGTCTCGTCGTCGGTCGCGGCGATCACCAGGATGAAGCCGGTAACATCCACCTCGCTGAACACCTCGTTGCGATAACTGATCGTGCCGGCCTTGGCGAGTGCCACCAGGCTGTCGCTCAATGCCGGCGCCAGCACCGTGACCTGTGCCCCGGCCTGCACCAGCAGCGCTACCTTGCGCGCGGCCACCTCGCCGCCGCCCACCACCAGGCAGGGCCTCGATTCGAGTTTCAGGAATACAGGCAGAAAATCCATAGCAGGGAACCTATAGCTCAGGCCGGCATGATCGGACAATGCACGGTTACGGGGAATATCCAGGGTTTGATACCCCGTTCGGGGCAGCGGCCATGCTAACCCATGACGCGCAAAAACCCAAACGATTGCCGCTATTTACAGCCTGCATTCGGCGTTGCCTCAACATCGGCCGAGCGATGAGTGGTGGTCGGTTCCAGTCTCGGAACATCGATCAGAAGGTCTTGACGATTTGCAACCAGGCCCGGCCACTGCGGTTCGTATCGTTTAAGGCGGGGGCGCTGCTCAGCTTCCATGCATAGGAGAATCGCACATCGATCCGCCTCGGCGCCGCCAGGCTGGCCCCGATTCCGCTACCGGATAGATGCCGTTCGTTGGCGCCGACCGCGAAGGGGTTTTGATTGGCTTTGCTGGCCCCGGCATCGATGAATCCAATAAGCGTAAGCTTGGCATCGATCACCGGCTGTGCGGTCGGATAGCGAATCTCCGCATTGACTACATAACCATCGTCGCCGGCCGCTTCTCCAACGGGATAGGCCCGCACACCCGCTGGACCGCCCAGTGAAAACTTTTCCGATGAATCAAGATTCTTGGCGGCCTGCTGACCACTCAGCGACACGAACAATACAGTCTTGCCGAGCAACGGCTGGTGATGCGCGAAACCATAACCGAGTTTGCTGAAACGTCCATTGGTATGCGCAGTGACGCTATCGGTGGCGACCGCGGCCGGTGTCTCGATTCGCAGATCACCCGCGCTCATTTCCAGCGAGAATGTCGTTGCGCCGCCGCGCCCGTCAACGCAATTGCCGTTCAGGCCAATATTACCCACATCACTCTGTTTGCTGATATCGGAAGAAATGGAGTCGATATGATCTTCGAGATGATTGTGGTCATATGACAGTTCGCTGTATAAATTGAAAAGACTGGTTCGGACGACGGGATAAGTCGCCAGCGCCGACCAGACTCCCGCGGTGCCGTAGGCATCGAGCGCGCCGAATTCCTCGCCGAGTCGATATTGTAATTCGGTATACTCCAGCCCCAACCGCAGCCCCTGACCACCCACCGGCAAATTGTAGGCGAGGTGCGCGTAATCCTGGCCGCGACCCGAGCTGAGTATTTTGGCATCCAGACGATCGCCCATGCCTGTTGGGTTGTGCAATTGCATTGAACCCCCGACCCGATCACTGCCCATGACTCTGATGCCATAGTTATCAGCTTCGAGACGACCGGTAACGGCCGGCGATTGCGCAACCGCAACCGAAAAATCAGTCACTCCAGTAGCGGAACCCGGACTCAGGATGCCGTTAACGGCACCCGTCTGAACCGTATCCTGAAGCAGCAATAACGCGCGGTCGAGGCGGTTTACGTCAACCACATCACCCAGGCGATCGTGCGCCAGAAAACGTTTCAGCACAGCTTCATGGGTATTCGACTTGTTCTTGAGTGTAATCCGACCGTAACGCCCCTCCAGCACGACGATGTTGACGCGGCCATGACTGACCTTCTGGGGTGGGATATAAGCACGCGCGACAAGATAGCCGCGTGAACGGTAATATTGTGTGACACGACCTGCCGCTTGCTCGATATCTTCAAGACTGCGGTTATCGCCGCAGAACACTCGCACAAGCGGCAACAGATACTGGCTGGCCACCTTGCGATTACCGGAAATATGGAATGACCTGATCGTGAATGTGACACCCGGCGCCGTTTTACGATGGTTTTTTCTGACCGGCTGATCCAACTGCAAATCGGCTCCTCCCGGCGCGGGCATGACCGGGGCGATCTGTTCGATATCGCGCAGCGTTCTTCCGGCGTCCGGCAAGACATCCGCAACGTTCACCATCGATATCAAACACAGGCTTACGAGAGACAGCGAGGCAATATGTAATTTTACGCTTTTCATCCCTGCCGTACTCGCTCTATATAAGCAAAGTAATCACGAATTTCCGCATTGCGATTCACTGCCGCTCATTCAGTTGCGCTTAGGCCGACAGGCAGTCGAATGCCGGGCGACTCCATCTGCAACTGCGCAGTGATTGACACGAGCCATTTTGACGCAGTGATTTTCGCGGCTGGCGCTACTGAATTTTTCTGGCTGTCTGGCAATATTGAACAGGCGGTGTCCGAGCTGCTACACGAACCAAGCATTGCCGCCGCCAAGAAATCCTCGTTAAGGGCGGCCGGCGTGATAGTCAGCCTGCCGTTGTTGAAGCTGAGGGTGTAATTGCTCGAGGTCAGCCCCCCGGGCGTGAGCACATAGTTGCCGGCGTTGGTCGCGCCCTGGGAAGAGCCGCTGTAATCGAGTGCGCCGCCCAGCACCGCGGCGGTCTCGCCGTTGACGAAGCCGCTGTAGCTGACGCCGGCCCCGCCCGCGAAGGCCACGCCATCGTAAATCTTGCCGGCATTGTTGGCGGTGACGCTCAGGGCGGCCGGCGCGATGTCGAGTATCCCCGTGTTGAATTGCGCGGCATAACCGGGCGCCGACAAAGTACCTTGCGTCGCCGTGATGGTGTAGGGCGAGCCGGACACCGCCGCACTGGCTGACGCGCCCGGCGAGCTGAGTGCCGGTACGCCCGAGTAGTTCTCCTGAGTAAAGACATTGGCATAATTACCGGCGTTCACCAGCCCCGTCACACTGGCCAACAGACTCGGTACGGTGCCATACACTTTGCTGGCATTGTTGGGGCTTACCGTCAATGTCGGTGTATAGCTGAACAGATAACGATTCCCGGTCTGAATGACGCTGCCAGGACCGTAGCCTGCGTAAGTCTCGCTCCAGAGCGGCGTATTGTCGCTGAGTAAACCGCCGAAAGTGTCAGTGGCGGGATTTGCCGAGTAAACCAACCAGCGCCCAGCGCCGGCGTTGATCGCTGCCGAACCGGCATTATTGATGAAGTTGCCGGCCGCCGCCAACACGATCGAAGCGCCGGCGCTGACAGGCTGATTCAGCGTGAGGCTGGCGCCGGGGTTGGTGGTTGCCAGCGTGATGTTTGCAGTGGCGGTTCCCGTTAAACCGGCGAGTCCGGCCACCGTTCCGACCGAGAGATTGCCGGGCTGAGTGTAAGACAGGGAGCCCGACAATGCCGCGAGTGCAGCGATGCTGCCACCGCCGTCCGTCAGCTGATAATTTGTATTGCTCCCCAAAAGAAGCAATTGATTGACCGTGCCGTTGCCAAAGATCAGGTTGACGCCGCTGACGCTGTACGGAATATTGGTATCGGACAAGCCGCCTTTGGCGGTAGCCAGCGTCGCATTCGTCACACTGCCATTCAAGCTGAGTGACAACACGCCGGTATTGATGTTCGCCTGCGTCACATTGGTATTCGTACCCGCCGCCACCACAGCACCATCGGCGGCCGGCGATCCGCTCAACCAGGCCAGCAGATTGTTACTGGACGTGAAGGTATTCGCCGGCAGCATCGCGTAATAAAAGCCATCGTTGCCGACGGCGGAATTCGTCAGCAGTGTGCCGTCGCTGGCGATAGCTACCGGCGCACCGGCCACGGCACCGGTGACGATGCCCGAGACTACCTGGATACCGGCCGGGTCAAGGGCACGCAAATACGGGTAGGACACGCCACTCGTGATCCCCCATGTATTGGTGAAATCCCAACCGGAGAATTTCGCCGACTGCATCATCTGCGCGGTGGTCATGCCGTAACTGTTGGCGCTGCCGTCGCTGGTGCTAAACCCCGTGGTGCCGGTATCCCAGTAGGACGTGCTGACAGTCCCCGTAGGGTAGTTATACGCCACCAACCCCCCGAGGGGGCTGCTGCCCGTGACGACACCGGTGGCGTAGGCATTACCGATGGTCGCATCGTTTTCCCCCACCAGCCCGCCGCCGTAGCCATACGGCGCAGACACCTTTCCGGTGGCGTACGCATTCGTGATAGTGCCGAATGCCGCCCAACCTACCAGACCGCCCACATAACTGCCTCCCTTCACTGCGCCGGTGGCATACGACGTGTTGATGTTTTTATCGTTCTCCCCAGCCAGCCCCCCAAATTGACTCTCGCCACTGGTGTTGGGACCGAAGCTGGTTACGGCGCCGGTGGCGTAGGACTGTGTGATGATGCCTGCGTTATCCCCTACCAAGCCGCCGATATTATAGGATGATCCACTCAACGCACCCACCGCACCGGTGGCGTAGGAATTGGTAATTGTCCCAGTGCTTTCGCCCGCCAAACCACCGACGAAGTCAATGCCGCCCACCGCACCGGTAGCGTAGCTATTGGTAATTCCGCCTCTTCCTCCTGTATACCCCACCAAGCCGCCAACATAAGTAGAACCACTCACGAGAGTGCCCGCGTGGGAATTGGTGATCGAACCACCGAACCCCACCAATCCGCCCACATAGTTGCTGCCACCGCTCACCACCCCGGTGGCGTAGGCGTTGGTTATTGTGCCGGAATCGTAGCCAACCAGCGGGCCGACATAGAGCGTTCCCCCAACGATATTGCTGTTCACCAGACCGATATTGCGAATGGTACCGCCGAGATTTGCAAACAACCCGACATTGTTTGTGATGGGGCGGTTGATGGTCAAGCCACTGATCTCGTAGTTGCCGCCAAGGAGGTTGCTACCGTCCAGGCTGCCGCCAAGAAATGGGATCGGCGTGAAGCCGGCACCGCTGTTCCAGGTTGAGGTCGCGCTGGCATCGATGTTTTTACCCAGCGCATAGACGCCCAAGGAATTGGTTTGCAGCGCCTGCAGTTGAGTGGCATCGTTCACCAACATGTAGGCGGTCAGCGTTCCACCACTCACATTGCCAGCGTAATTCGTGGACGCCGAATAGTTCGGAGTCGCCGTATGCGACCCGGCCGGGTTGTAATAGAGATTGACCGCGCCACCATTGACGCTGATCCCACCACCGCCAAACAGCACTGTCCCGCAGTTCGCGGTACCTGTCACGCACGCCCCCTGCGAATCCGCCCGCAGCGTCACGCCGCCACTGCCGGCGTTGGTCACCGGAGCGTTGATATTGATATTGCGGTTCGCCATCAAAGTAAGGCTGTTGGCGCTGGTCCAGGACACGGCGTCGCCGAGCAGAATGTCACCATTGCCGGTGCCGGCGCTGCTGGTCTGGATCGTGACGTTGCTGGCGTTCAACTGGCTCGCGAGCGCGGCGCCGGTGATATCACCGCCACTGGCGGCGATGGTGTAATCCGTCGGATCGATCAGCCATTGGCCGGTCTTGCCGGTTGCCGCCGCCGTGGTGATCGTTGCACCCGGAGCAATCGCCACCTTGGCCGCCGAGGTCTCGATAAATCCGCCATCGCCGCCATCGGGGGCGGACGCATCCAATGTACCCGATACCTGCACGCTGCCATGATCCGCATCCCCCAATAGCGTGATCACACCGTTATGATTGGCGACCGTGCGCGCCTGAATGACGCCGGAATTATTCACCACGCCGGACAGCACGGCATCCCGGCCTTGGGCCGAAAGGGTCACGTGGCCGCCATCGACCTGGATCAGTTGCCGGTTCTCGGCCAAGGCATTCACGGTTCCCTGATTCACCGCGAGGCTCAACAACTGATGATCAGCCAGCGTCAACGTGACGCCATCCCCCGCGCCCAGCGCCGCCGTGCCACCGGATGCGGTGATTGCCCCCGCATTGATGACCTGCGGTGCGATTAAAGCCACATAACCACCGGCGGCGGCGTGCAGTGTACCGCTGTTCACCACACCGCCTGCCGTGCCATCACCCGCGAAGCGGTAATGACCCGCCAGAAAGTCCTGATCGGACAATTGCAGCGACGATGCAACCAAGCCACCCACGTTTACCTGTGCGTTCGCCCCGAACAGCACACCATTGGGATTGATGATAAACACCTGTCCATTGGCCGACAGTGCGCCGAGTATCGATGACGGATCCTGTCCCAGCACACGGTTCAGCACGATCGAGTCTACCCCGGGCTGATTGAAGCGCAACGCTTCGCCGGCGCCGAGACCGAAGCTGTTCCAATTGATCGAGAGCAGGTTGCTCTGCTGATTGACGGTCAGGGTGGGCCCGTTTTGGCTGACACTGCCGAATCCCGCCGTCACCTGCGCGCCCGCCGGCAAACTCCACGCGGGCTCCGACAGTGCCGAAAGCGCCATGAATGGCACCGTGATGATCAATAACCTTGCGGACAACCGTTTCCAATCCATAGCGGCGCTCGTCTGTTAGTTCATCTGTGGTGGCCGTTACTCCGCAATTCCCATGAATGACAAACGCAAGCCTTCAGATACCGCGCGCGCTGCCCCCAACCCAAGGTAACCTACATGCGACGTCGGGAATCCGACATAGGCCAATGATAAGTTTGACTTGGAAGACTACAAAAGCAATAACTATGCCGCACTATCGTCGGCACGGCGGCGTGTGGGCACGACGACAAGGGAAATAGCTGACGCAGACATGAGACGGGTCTGTCTTCGAGAATTGCGGCCGCCCGTATTGTATTGCGCTGCTTTGGCTCAGGCCGCTATGACTGTCTGGCCACCCATATACGGCCGCAACACGGCGGGAATCCGCACGCTGCCGTCGGCGGTCTGGTAGTTCTCCATGATTGCCACCAGTGTCCGTCCGACCGCCAATCCCGAACCGTTCAGAGTATGCACCAGTTCCGGCTTGCCGGTTTCGGGATTGCGCCAGCGCGCCTTGAGGCGTCGCGCCTGGAAGTCCTCGAAGTTGCTGCACGAGGAAATCTCGCGGTACTTCTGCTGACCCGGCAGCCACACCTCGATGTCATAGGTCTTGGCCGATGAGAAACCCATGTCGCCGGTGCACAATGTCATGACGCGGTACGGCAGTTCCAGCAATTGCAGGACGCGCTCGGCGTGTCCGGTCAGCGCCGCGTGCGCGGCGTATGAATCCTGCGGCCGCACGATCTGCACCAGCTCCACTTTCTCGAACTGATGCTGACGGATCATGCCGCGCGTGTCCTTGCCGTAGGAGCCGGCCTCGGAGCGGAAGCACGGCGTATGGCAGACGAATTTACGCGGCATCTGCTCGGTATCGATGATGACATCGCGCACGATATTGGTGACCGGAACCTCGGCGGTGGGGATCAGGTAATAATTTTGTTCGCCCTTGAGTGCGAACAGATCAGCCTCGAACTTCGGCAGTTGGCCAGTACCGCGCAGGCTCTCGGCATTGACCAGGTAGGGCACATACACTTCCGTGTAACCATGTTCGCGGGTGTGCAGGTCGAGCATGAACTGAATCAGCGCGCGGTGCATCCGCGCCAGTGGACCGTTCATCACGGCGAAACGCGCGCCGGTGATCTTCGCGGCGGTGTCGAAATCGAGTTGCCCCAGTGCCGCGCCGATGTCGACATGATCCCTGGGATCGAAGTCGAAGGCGCGCAGCTCGCCCCAGCGGCGCTCTTCGACGTTGTCGTTCTCATCACGCCCTTGCGGCACGCTGGCGTGCGGGATATTCGGCACGCCGAGCAGCAACTCGTCGAGTTCATTCTGAATCTGCGTCAGCTCGGTCTCGGCCTGCTTGAGCTTGTCGCCGAGATCGGCAACTTCCGCCAGCAGCGGCGCGGTATCCTGCCCTTGTGCCTTGGCTTTGCCGATGGCCTTGGAACGCGTGTTGCGCTCGTTCTGCAGATCCTGCGTGGCGATCTGCGCAGCTTTGCGACGGGTCTCGAGCGCGGCGATGCGCGCAACGTCCAACTGATAGCCGCGACGCGCCAGTTGCTGCGCGGTGGCGTCGAGATCGGTGCGGAGTAGTTTTGGGTCGAGCATTCTTATTCATCCTGGCGCAGCCCCCTCTCCCCCGCTTCGTGGGAGAGGGTTGAGGAGAGGGGATTCTCTTACTGGAAGTTGTTGTAACCTACATGTTCAAACATTTAAATACGCCTGCCAACTGACAATATGCCCGGGTTCGACAATCTGATTCAAATGTTCCATAACTTCGGCGACCCGCGCCGGCTCATCGAAGAATTCCATCACCAGCGGCAGATCCAGGGACATGTCGAGCAGCATCGAGGAATGCACGGTGCCATGTTTGCCGAACCCGGTGATGCCGCGGAACACCGTCACGCCGCGCACCTTCTCGACATCGTGCAGGCGCTTGATCAGCGCTTCCATATGCGCCTTGTCCTCGGTGAGATAGACACGCACCATGGTGACTTCGATTGTGTTCATAACTGTCTCCCGATGATCGCGCCCAACCAGGTCGCCGTGATGCACAGTATCAGACTCAGCGCCATGTTCAGCCCGGCTTTGAGTACCTCGCCGGCCTCGATGAGATTGAACGTCTCGATCGAGAAGGATGAAAACGTGGTGAAGCCGCCGAGTACGCCGATAAGAACGCCGGCGCGCAGCACACCATTGGAGGAGAACCGTTCCAGAAACAGCATGAAAAGAAATCCCATCGCCAGACAACCGAGCACATTCACCGCCAGAGTGCCGTAGGGAAAGCCGCGCCCGAACAATGCATACACACCATTCGACAGCCCATAGCGCGCGACGCTGCCGAGCGCGCCGCCGATGGCGATGGCGAGGACTTGATTCATTGTCGGACTCCTCTGTACAGCAATGTCGTCATTGTTACCTGCCCTGCTTCTTATCCAGCGCCCTGAGCTGCGCGAGCTTCTCCGCGATCTTGATCTCCAGGCCGCGGTCCACCGGATAATAATAACGTCGTTCGCCTAATTCCTCCGGAAAATATTTTTCGCCGGCGGCATAGCCTTCCGCTTCGTCGTGGGCATAGCGATAGCCCTTGCCGTAATCGAGTTCCTTCATCAGCCGTGTCGGCGCGTTGCGCAGGTGCAGCGGCACCTCCAGGGAACCGTGGCTCCGGACGTCCGCCCGCGCGGCACCGAAGGCGGTGTACACGGCATTGCTCTTGGCGGCGCAGGCCAGATACACCAACGCCTGCGCGATGGCCAACTCGCCTTCCGGACTGCCCAGGCGCTCCTGCACATCCCAGGCATTGAGCGCCAGTTGCAGACCGCGCGGGTCGGCATTGCCGATGTCCTCGCTGGCCATGCGCAGCACACGTCGGGCAATGTACAAGGGATCGCAACCACCGTCCAGCATGCGCGCCAGCCAGTACAGGGCGGCGTCGGGCGAGGAGCCGCGCACCGATTTGTGCAGCGCGGAGATCTGATCGTAGAAGGCCTCGCCGCCCTTGTCGAAACGGCGCAGGCCGCCGGCGACCACTTCCACGATCACGGCTGCGGTAATGCGCTCGACGCTGCTGTCTTTTTCGGCAAGGTCCGCGGCGATCTCGAGAAGATTGAGTGCGCGCCGCGCATCGCCATCGGCGGCCTCGGCGAGCAGATCGCGCGACTCGACCGGCAGTTCGAGCGGTCGCTCACCCAGACCGCGCTCCGTATCCGCCAGCGCGCCGTCGATGATACGGCGGAGCGTAGGCGCGTCGAGCGCTTTCAGCACATAGGTACGAGCACGTGACAACAAGGCGTTGTTGAGTTCGAAGGACGGGTTTTCCGTAGTCGCGCCGATGAAGATCAGCGTGCCGTCCTCGACGTACGGCAGGAAGGCATCCTGCTGCGACTTGTTGAAGCGATGCACCTCGTCGACAAACAGCACAGTCGGCTGTCCGCGTTCGGCACGCGCCTGCTTGGCCTTGTCGACCGCCTCGCGGATATCCTTGACCCCGGCCAGCACCGCCGAGACACTGAGAAACTGCGCCGCGCAATAGCCGGCGATGAGCCGCGCCAAGGTGGTCTTGCCGCTGCCCGGCGGGCCCCACAACACCATCGAGTGCAGATGACCGGCCTCGATGGCTTGACGCAAGGGTTTGCCCGGCGCAAGCAGATGCTCCTGCCCGATGAACTCCTCCAACCGCCGCGGACGCATGCGATCGGCCAAGGGGCGGTAGGGAGAAGAGTTGACGTGCGTGTTCATGGACCAGTCATAAGATGGGCAAGCCAAGCGCTCACTATTTTAAAGAATATATCGTGTTGCTGCGCAACACTTGGCGAGTCACGCACCCAACGCTCGCCCGCCGCTCCACAGCTTCGAGCTTAGTCAGTAAGAGCCATTCAGTGCCATCTGACAATCAAATTTCTTGTTTTTCTTGTCGTCTATTTGGGTTTAACTGATTTTTCACAGGTTATAACCGCGTTCCTCGTGCTGCGTGATATCCAAACCTTGCGTCTCTTGCTCTTCGCTGACGCGCAGGCCGATGGTCGCGTCGATCACTTTGAGCAACACATAACTGAGCACACCGCTCCAAACCAGGGTTGCCAGCACGCCGATGGCCTGGATGCGCAACTGTGTGGCCATACTTACAACGCCCAAACCCAAGCCACCGAGACTGCTGGCGGCAAACACACCGGTCAGCAACGTGCCGATGATGCCGCCAACCCCGTGCACGGGAAACACGTCCAGGGAATCGTCGATGTGGAACCGGCGTTTGATCAACTGCGTGGACCAGAAGCACACGATACCGGCGATCACGCCGATCGCCAAGCCTCCCAGCGGCCCCACGAAGCCCGAGGCCGGCGTGATGGTGCCAAGACCCGCGACCATGCCGGTGACGATTCCAAGCGCACTGGGTTTACCGTAGCGCCACCATTCTATGCTCATCCAAGTCAGCGCACCGGCGGCCGCGGCGATATGCGTAACCAGCATCGCCATACCGGCATTGCCGTTGGCCGCCAACGCGCTGCCGGCATTGAAACCGAACCAACCAACCCAGAGCATCGCCGCACCCGTTACGGTGATCGTCATGTTGTGCGGCGTCATGGCGGTTTCGGGAAAGCCACGGCGTTTACCCAGTACCAACGCCGCCACCAAGGCCGCTACGCCGGCATTGACATGCACCACCGTGCCGCCGGCGAAATCCTTGAGTCCCATCTCACCCAACCAGCCGCCACCCCACACCCAGTGACACACCGGGGCGTATACGAGGGTCAGCCATAAGGCACTGAACCACAGCATGGCAGAGAATTTCATGCGCTCGGCGAAGGCGCCGACGATCAGTGCCGGCGTGATGATGGCGAAAGTCATCTGATACATGGTAAACACGCTGGCGGGGATATCTCCCCTGAGCGTATTGACGCCGATTTCGGCGAGAAAGGCCTGACCCAGACCGCCGCTCCAGGCGTTGAAAGGGCCAGTGCCGAACGCCAGGCTATAGGCATAAACCAGCCATAATACCGACACCAGGCACGTGATCGCGAAGCATTGCATCAATACAGAAAGGACGTTCTTGGTGCGTACCAGACCTGCGTAGAAGAGCGCCAATCCCGGAATGGTCATGAACAATACCAGCGCCGTGGAAGTCAACATCCAGGCGGTATTGGCCATGTTCAGTGACTGAGCTTCCTGCGCCCATGCCGAGTGCGGCAAGCCGGTAAGCACTACGACAAGCAGTCGGGCAAGGACATGAAAGGCACGCTTCATTGTTTTTTCTCCGCACTGATCATTTTCAATATCATCAATTTACCGCACGACACCCTTCCGCTCGGCAATCGGGTGCCAAATAGAGGCGCTATCGCACTATAATTGTTCCACCGCTGTCCCGCATGGCCGCCTGGGGAATGACCACGTTTATCGGCATTTAATCCTTAGAATACCTTTTTTGTGCATGCCGCAACAATGGGATGCATTTAATTTGTGCAAACTGGCACGTTTATAGTGCGTTCTGGGCTGGATGGATCGAACTACCCTGTCCCAAGGAGGGCAGCGCCATAAAAAAAGGCACAAGGACGTGAATCCTTGTGCCCAAGTCCACTATGTGGACAAATCAGCAGATAACAGACGGTGGAGATTATCCGGCAACGGTTTTCAGAACCGGCTTTTCGGCTACGGGGGTGGGCGTGGCCACCTGGATGATCTCCTTCGGATATACGCTCTCGGTTTCGAATGGCCAGTCGCGTATCCCGCCTTCCAGCGACAGCACATCAAAATTGTTCTGGCTCAGCTTCATGCAGGCCACCGCGCTCCGGCCGCCACCATGGCAATAGACGATATAGCGTTGATCGGGATCGAGCTCCTTGATGCGATCACGCAATTCGAACAGCGGCATCAAGATCGCTCCGGGAACATGATATTCGTCGTACTCCTCGGGATAACGCACATCGATGATCTTGTAGCCGCTCTCCAGCATGGTACGGGCGATCTTGTGATTGACGGTCTTGATCAGCTGCTTGCTGATCAACCATTCGAAATCGCTCTTATCCAGCACCAGCAGCGTCGCTTCCTCGATGATGCGCACGGTTTCACTGCGGCAATGGCCGGATATCAGCGCCTCGCAACCGAAGGCATCGCCCGCGCAGAGCTCCGCCATCTTATGTTGTGCGTCATCATAGACACCGCGCTGCCAAACCTCGGCACGGCCGGCGATAATGATGTAAAAGGCATCGCCGTCATCACCCTGGCGGATGACTTCCCGTCCTTCAGGCACCACAATCTCCTTCATGCGCTGGAAGGCCATCTCGACGCATTCCAACGGCAAACGCCGGAATACGAGTGAGTTGCGGATCTTATCCATGCGGGCATAGAGCTCGTGATCAAGATCTTCGGCCATGTGCACGACTTCGTCCCAGGCGATCAGCTTGTCAAGCATTTCGCGATCGGCGTGACAGATGATCGTATCCGTCGTCGCCACCAGCGTGGACGTGTTGGGTGCGGCCGGCAGGATTACCGGACGTTTGCGGGTTTCGTTCGGCCCGACGATGGATTTGATGGCACCGGTCTGGATGACTTCGAGGCTGCCTTCTATGACAAACAGATAGTCATTACTGTCCCCACCCCTGATCTGAAAGATCTCCCCTTTGCGCATCTCGACAAAGCGCACGATATTGGTGACTTCAGAGACACGTTCCGCCGACAACAGGTTGAAGGGCATGTAATTACGAGTCAGGTTTTGGACAACCTTATCCAATTTGATGCTTTTCATTCGGAAACCTCCCGATAAATGTGTGTCTGTTACAGCAAAAAATTCGTGGCGCAGCCGATTTTCCAGATACTTTCCGCGTATCGGCACAACTGGCCAGGGCTTGAGGGGGTGGTACAGAGGTAATACGTCGAAGGAGGGTACAGCGGTAAATCACAACGGGAATGGTCGGACTTGTCGAGCGCGGGAGCCTACCCCGCGCTCATCCCTTCATCTGTCGGTGCTGTTCTTCTTGCTGTTCTTGCCTATCGAACCAATCGGAATGACGACATCCGCGGCAGCCTTGCGCTCGTCGGTAAAATGAGGACGCTGATTCAGTGGACGGCCGGCGGTCTCGGCCAGTTCCTGTTCACGCTCGCTGATCAGCATCAGGCAATTGCGCAACTGATCGATGGTGTTTTCGGACAAGGGGTGAATCATGCCGGGTTGAGTGGCCGTGTCTTTGATGACGCCGGTCAGGGCTTTTTTCACTGTACGGAGGATGATCTCCTCTTTATCGGGGTCGTGCCGACTCATATTCATGCTCCTGCCGTTGGACGAAACGCGGCGGCGGATGTGTACGAAAATAGGGCAGGCCGCTTGAGGCGCTCAGACAATGCAGTCGCGGCACAGCACCTTGATGAGCTGATCCTCAAGTTCAATGCGCGACATCAGCGCTAGGCCCAACTCAGACAGATCGTCCGACAGTTTACGGAGATTGTCGGCATGGGCTTCACAATCGTATTTGTCATTGAAGTCGACAATTGCCTGGGTAAGTTCCGCAATGCGCGGGTAGATGCGTTCGGCGATATCAAGCACCTCGGTACGTCGCTCGGTCTTTTCCTCGATGTGGCGGTAAAGCTGGAAATGGGCGCGCGCGGTGTAGTCGATGAGCGCCTGACAAAAGCGCTGCAACAGGTCGAATACCGTCGCGGTGTTGCTGCCATTAGGCTGCAATTCTCCGAGCCGACTGTACAGTGACAGCGTGTCCTTACGCGCGCTCACCATGGCCTTGATGAGGTCACGCGAACGGTTGCGACGCTCGGGGATATGGCTGGCACTGTGAGTATCGGTGGATAACATGCAGACCCTCGACTGAATTTAGATTGTTATGAGCCATCATACCAGCGTCACCCCCCGCTTCGCCACTTCATCCCGCCACTGGTCGAACCTTGCCCGCCACCGTCTGGGCCTGGAGACGGGCCGTGGCGATGTCTTTACCCGGCGCCAGGGCCACGCCCATGCGCCTGCGGACGAAGGCTTCCGGCTTGCCGAATAGGCGCAACTCGGCACCCTCGACCTGCAAGGCCGCCGCCACCCCTTCAAAGGCGATGCCGTGCGCCTCTATGCCGCCATAGATGACCGCGCTGGCTCCCGGATTGCGCAGCGCCGTGGACACTGGCAAGCCAAGGATGGCGCGGGCATGCAATTCGAATTCGTTTTGTGCCTGCGTGATCATGGTCACCATGCCGGTGTCGTGCGGCCGTGGACTGACCTCACTGAACCAGACCTGATCACCCTTCACGAACAGCTCAACGCCGAAAATACCGCGGCCGCCGAGATTGGCGGTGATCACGCCGGCGATTTCCCGCGCGCGGACAAGTGCCTTGGGGCTCATGGGCTGCGGCTGCCAGCTTTCGACGTAATCGCCCCGTACCTGAAGGTGGCCAATGGGCTCGCAAAACGTGGTTTCGACCTGGCCTGTCGGGCCCACGGCACGCACTGTCAGCAGGGTGATCTCGTAATCGAAGCGGACCATCTCCTCGACGATGACGCGCGCCCGGCTGACCCGCCCACCGCTCAGCGCATAATCCCAGGCCTTGGCGATATCGTCCGGTCCCTTGATGGTCGACTGGCCCTTGCCCGACGACGACATCACCGGCTTGACGATGCATGGATAGCCGATGCCGCCATCGATGGCCACTTGCAGTTGATTGAGGCTCTCGGCGAAGGCATAACGCGAAGTTGGCACATCGAGTTCTTCGGCGGCAAGACGCCGGATGCCCTCGCGATTCATGGTTAGCTGCGCGGCGCGCGCCGTAGGGATCACCTCGGCCAGACCATCACGCTCGATCTCGGCCAGCATGTCGGTGGCGATAGCCTCGATCTCCGGCACGATCAATTGCGGCCGTTCCTGTTCGACCAGTGCACGCAAGGCCGCGCCATCGGTCATGTCGATAACGTGCGCGCGATGCGCCACCTGATGCCCCGGCGCATTGGCATAGCGGTCCACCGCGATCACTTCCACGCCCAGCCGCTGCAAGGCGATGATGACCTCCTTGCCGAGTTCGCCCGCGCCGAGCAGCATCACGCGCGTGGCGCTCGGACTCAATGGGGTGCCGATTCTCATAGCCGTGCTCCGTCGTAAAAATTCGGATACTATCATGCACACGCGGGCGACGGGATTCGTATCTCCTGCAACTGCTACCACTCACAGATGAGCTCATGACCGCATCCGCCGATGACACCCTGCCCGACGCCCTGCTGCTGATCACCGCCGGTTGCGCGCATTGCCCCGCGGTGCTCGATAGCTTGACGCGCCTGGTCAAGGAAGCCACCATCGGCCGGCTGCAAATCGTCAATGTGGCCGCGCACCCGGAGTATGCCGAACAACGCGGCATCCGCTCGGTGCCCTGGACACAGCTCGGTGATTTCGAACTGGAAGGCAAGCTGACACTGGATGAACTGCGCCGCTGGGCACAACTGGCGCGCGCGCCGCAAGGCATGGCGGCCTATTTCGAACACCTGCTCGGCAGCGGTCAGCTAGCCCGGTGCGCGGGCATGATCCGCGCTCATCCGGATCGCTTCGCCGCCCTGCTGACGCTGCTGGCCGACCCCGACACCTCGCTCAATGTACGCATCGGCGTCAGCGCCGCACTCGAGGATCTGCATGACAGTGGTCTGATCGCCGGCGCCGCGTCGCAACTCGGCGCCCTGACGCGCCATGCCGATGCCGCCGTCCGCGCCGACGCCTGTCATGCCCTGGCATTCACCTCGATTGAGCTGGCCGGTCCGTATCTGAATACCTGCCTGACCGACAGCGACGCCGCAGTGCGCGAGATCGCGGCGGATTCATTGGCAGCATTAAAAATGTAGAGCGGGTTAGCGTTGTTCGCGTAACCCGCCAGGCGTTGCGCAGCAACACAAGACATTTTTCATGGGTGTCTCACGACACATCCGGCGGGTTACGGCGCAAACGACGCGCCCAACCCGCCCCATCTATGCGGCATTACGGTCCATGCTGTTTTCATCACCGCAACCCACCGGCTATAATCACCGCTGGTTCCACCACAGGATTTCCCCATGCCGTATTTCATCTACAAAGTGCTTCCCGGCAAACGTCTGGAACTGTTGAATCAACACGACAGTTATCAGGATGCCCGCAACCAGGCGCACAGCATGCGCGCGGCCCTCACCGCTGAGGATGACTATAGCGTGCGGGTGATCTTCGCCAAGAATCCCCCCGAGGCCGAACGCCTGCTCACGACCGAAAGGCCCGCGCAGCTCACCGGCGAGGATTGAGCGCGGCCAGTCGCCGCTCCAGGGCGGCGGAGAAATCCAGGATATGGCGCGTATTCGCGCCGAGTTCGCCGCGAACGACCCGTGATTGAGAGACCAACTGCAGACGGGACCCTCCGCCCAACGGCTCCATGGTCAGTTCGAAATCATCCTTGAATTTCCAGAGCCGCGTCGTCACCACGGCATGCAAATACAGCGAACTCATGTCCTCGGCGAGCAGCGGCCAGCCCAGTTCGGCCAAGGTCGCGCGCGCCACCGCGTACAGTTGTTGCGGCGGCAATGGATATTCGCGCGGGCGCAGTTCCGGCGGCTGAGTCAAGGGCGGACGATTAGCGATGATGCCCGCCATCACCAGCAG
>VFSW01001043.1_pt1 | contig 41298 bp, 30 predicted proteins | sample 5358111 | NCBI WGS metagenome assembly VFSW01 (sample SAMN11554181, study PRJNA540505) | mine drainage metagenome | isolation source: sediment from site ElyBrook_90M | place: USA: Ely Copper Mine, Vershire, VT | collected 2017
TCTACTGCAAAGAAATCAGCATCATGCTGCCGATCATTCTTTTCTTGATCGACCGATTGTATATCGCCAAGCCAACGACGCGACGCGAACTGGTCCGTCGCTATTTCTGGTTTGCTGTCGCGTTCATTCCCTACATTCCCATCGAGTACATCGTGACGCGACGCAGCGTGTTTGTCTCGTACGAAGGATACTCGCCGAGCACGCGCATTCTACCGAACTTCATCGGCTATCTCAGCGGCTTGGCATTTCCCTGGGTGTTCGCGCCGCCGTTCAGTTATCTCTGCCTCGTCGTCGCGCTGGCGCTGCTGGCGTACTTTATCTTTTGGAAGAAGCGGTTCGCGCTGGTGGCTATCGTCGCCGTGGCGGTCCTGCCGGTTCTGCCGATCGCGCCGTTCCCGCAAGTCTCGCCGCGCTTTCTCTACTTTCCGCTCACCGCCGCGGCGATGCTGTTCGCGCTTTTGCTCGATTGGATTTGGCGACGGCTTCCGCACACGTTGCCCACGCGCGCGCTTGCGTTCGGTACCGTCGCGCTGGCGGTCTTGATCGGCAGTGCGAGCATCGCGCAATCGACCGCGGCATACGCCGACTTGTCACGCGTCAGCCGCGTTTCGTTCCGCAATGTTTGGCAAGCGCACCCCACGCTGCCTGCCGATACGTTGCTGTACTTTTTCTATCCACCCGTGCCGGGTACCAACTTGTCTGGAATGTTCTTTTCGCGCTACGGCACGTCAGTCGAGTCGAGTTCGACCGACTCGGATGTGCCGGCGAATCTGCGCGCGCACGCGCTGGCGTACGTGTACTACTTTGACGATCACGGCGATCAATTCGAGCAGCGCGTTGATCCGCAAGCCGTTGCGCGCGCCAACCCCGCGCCGCCGGTCGATTTCGCCGCGCCGATCCGGCTGGAAGGTCTCGAACTCGTCAACGCGCAGGTCAAGCAAGGGCAGCCGATTCTCCTCTTGCTGTATTGGCAAGCGCTCAAGCCCATTGCCAACGATTACACCGTCTTTGTCCATCTTGTCGATCAGCACGGTGTCGAGGCGGCGGGATACGAGAAAGAGCCGCGGCGCGGCAGCGCGCCAACCAGCACGTGGGCTCCTGGCGCGCGCATCGTCGATGCGATCGTACTGCCGCTGCCCAACGATTTACTGGCGGCGGACTCGTATCGGCTGGAAGTGGGAATGTTCGATGCCGCGACGCAGCAGCGCGTGCCGATCCTCGGCGCGGACGGCAAAGCGATGGGAGACCGGATTGTGATCGAACCAGTGAGCATAGTCAAGTGAGTTTATTGAATCGCGCGCGCGGAACGATTTGGCATTCCATCGAATCGCATCGCCTGCTCGCCGTCATCCTCGCCGCGTTCGTCGCATTGGCAACGCTGTACTCCATCGTCACGCCGATCTTTGAAGCGGGCGACGAGCTGTGGCATTATCCGTTCGTCCAGTTCCTCGCGACCGGTCATTCGCTGCCGATTCAAGACCCGAACGTGCGGACGCGCTGGGAACAAGAAGGCGGTCAGCCGCCGCTGTACTATGCCGTCAGCGCGCTCGCCACGTTCTGGATCGATACGCGCGATCTGCCGGACCGGCTGTGGCGCAACCCCGAAGCCAAGATCGGCATCCCGCTCGATTACGGCAACAAGAATATGGTCGTGCATACGAGCGCGGAAGATTTTCCGTGGCACAACACCGCGCTCGCGGTACACCTGATTCGCTTCCTCTCGATTCTCTTTGCCGCGTTCACCGTTCTCTTCACGTACCTACTCGCGCTGGAAATCGGCGCTAATATAACCCTAGCCGCTGTCGCCGCCGCGCTCGTCGCGTTCAATCCGATGTTTATCTTCATCAGCGCGTCGGTGAACAACGACAATCTGGCGGTGATGTTGGCGACGCTCGCGCTGCTGCTCCTCACGCGCTTGGTCACGCGCGGCGCGAATTTGCGGCAATTCGTCGTCCTGGGCGTTGTCCTCGGACTTGGCGCGCTGTCGAAGGAAAGCGATCTGGGGTTGGTGGTCATCGCGGCAGGAGTGTTTTTGTACCTACTGTGGAAAGCGTGGGACGCGGACCGCCGCAGACAAACGCGGATTGATCTGTCTTCTCCGCGTTCGTCCGCGCCCGAAGGGGTCCGCGTCCTGTTGGAAGCTTTACTCTGCGCCGTTATCGTCGTCGCGATTGCCGGGTGGTGGTACGCGCGCAACTGGCTGCTCTACCACGATCCGCTCGCGTTCAACGTCTGGGTGGCAATCGCCGGCGGACGTCCGACGCCCGCAACGCTGGTGACGTTGCTGGGCGAGTTCCAGGGCTTTCGGATTTCGTACTGGGGCAACTTTGGCGGCGTCAACATCATCGCACCGGACTGGGTCTACGTCATCCTCGATCTCTTCACCGGGCTGGCGGTCATCGGCTTGCTCATCGGTATCGCGCGCCGCGCGCTGCCGCGTTTGCTCGCGCTCCCCGCGCTATGGCTCGCGCTGATCGTGGTCTTGCTGATCCGTTGGACGTTGCTGACGTTCGCCTCGCAGGGACGGCTGATTTTCCCGGCGATCAGCGCCGTGGCGATTCTGATGGCGTACGGGCTGGGGCAATTTCGGATTTCGGATTTTGGATTTCAGATTGCGCCTGTCATTGCACGTTTTACGTCTCACGCATCACGCATGACGCAATTCGCGCTACCCGCTTTTCTCTTTGGTTTCTCCGCGCTCACGCCTTTCGCCCTCATCGCGCCGGCGTACGCGCTGCCGGCGCGTCTGTCCGGCGACGCCGCTGTGCCGAATCCGGTTCACATCACGTTTGACAATCAAGCGGAACTCGTCGGGTACACGCTGCCGCAAAAATCGGTTGCGCCGGGCGGCGAATTGCCGCTGACGATTTACTGGCGCGCGGTCACGCGGATGACTGAAGACTATTCGGTGTACATCCGGCTGTACGATTCGACCGGCGCGGTGGTCGGGCGGTGGGACGCGTTCCCCGGCGGCGGACTGTATCCGACGCGCCTCTGGCAGCCCGGCGAAATCATCGTCGATCAGTACCGCGTGCCGGTGACGTTCGATGCGCCGGGTCCCGGCGTCGGGCGCATCGAAGTAGGTTTGTTCCGCCGCCTGCCGTTGCAAGACCTGACCGCGCGCGATCCGGCAGGGCGGACGATCACGCCGACGGTTGCGCGGTTCAAGATCGCCGGCGTGTCGAACGTCAAAATCGAGAATCCGGTGACGTACAATTTCGGAGACAAGATGGCGCTGGTGGGCTATTCTGCTCCCGGAACGGCGGCGCTCGGTTCGGAAATCTCGGTGAAACTTTTTTGGCGCTCGCTCGTGGTAATGAACGAGGATTATACGGTGTTCGTGCATCTCGTCGACGCCGACGGCAAGACGGTTGCCCAAAAAGATGCCCCACCGCAGAGTGGCGCGTATCCGACTTCATTTTGGGACGTGGGAGAAGTCATCGAGGACGAACACGTACTAGCGATTCCGCGCGACCTACCACCAGGGAACTACACCATCGATGTTGGGATTTACCGCGCGAGCGACGACACGCGACTGCCTGTGCAAGGCGGCAGCACGCACGTCGTCGTGGCGACGGTGCGCGTGATTCAGTAACAGCAGCGCTCTAAAGCGCTGACCTACAAACCCAGGGCTTGGCGAATCGTCGAAACGTAGAACTTGGCATAGAAGATCGCTTCGCCATTCTGGATACTCCACTCGTTGTTCGCCGGATCGGCAAAGAAGCGGAGTCCGTAGTCGAACAGCCCCAGACTCTGCGCCACGGCGGCGAGGAATGTAATCCCCCACAATGCACCGCGCCAGTTGCCGCGGATTTTTTCGACTGCCGGGATCATCAGCAGACAAATCGCCGGCAGCGCATCCGTCAGCATTCGCGCGCCATACGACCAGCCGCCGAGCGAGTTCCACGACGCCATCAACGCAGTGTACGCGACGAAGGCGAGGGCGAGGAAAACGTAGAACGGCTTGCGTTTGCTTTGCCAGCCCATCGCGAGTCCTACCGGCGCGAGCAGCAGGAACGGCGAAAAAAGAAACAGTCCGCGGCTGGGACTGACAAGCAAGCCCTGGAGCGTGATCCACTGCGGCAAACCAAAGTCCTGGATGAGACCTTCCTGATAGCCGGCGACGAACGGCGATCCGTTCATCGCGTAGTTGTAAAGCAGAAAGAGCGCCAGCGGCGGCAGCGTCCAAAGGATAAACCGCGGTACCGCAGCGCGGTAGTAGATCAGAACGTAGAGCGCAAAGATTAGCGCCGTGACGAGGTTCGTTGGGCGCGCGACGACGGCGAGCGAGAGAAAAAATCCCGCCGGCGCTAGCGCGCGCCCGCCAGCGCGTTGTCCGCGCAGCAGGAACCAGAACGCGAGCGACTGGAAAAGAATGCTCGGCGTGTGCTGCCACAATCCTTGCGACGCGGTCGACCAGACGCTGGTGCCAAACGCAAACGCGACCGTAGCCCAGGTGGTCGTTGACAGATCGGTGAGTTCGCGCGCGCAAAAGAAAAACGCGACGACGGTCAGCGCGGCGATGACCGTCGCCGCGAATTTGGCAACGTCGAAGACGTAAACGGTTCGCGCGATCCAGCCGGAGCCCAGTCCCCAGCCCATAAACGGCAGCGCGAGCATGCCGGCGGCAATCGGGTAGCGCGAGACGAGGTGATTACGAACCTCCGCGACAAAGTACGGCTGGGGATAGTTGTTCTTGATGAAGACGCGATACTGGTCGAGGTAGAGATTGCCGCGCGTCAGCAGACTGACCGGCACGAGCGAGGCAGAGACCACGTCTTGGGCGGGGATGACGTGAAAGAATGGAGTTACCAGTGCGTTGAACGTCTGAGGCGCAGTATAAACTGCCAGGGCAATTACAAAAAGAATAAACGCACGTAGGCGGGTCGAGTTCATAATCTCCTGTCCATTCGCGTGATCGCAATTATCGCATTTAACCTGCGAACTGTCAAAGATTCGTGGGTTCATCCTGGTTGAGAAGGACAGTTGACCTACCTGATTTCGTGAGACGGCGGACCACAGCCGACAGCGCTGAATGAAATCCGTATCGATTCTTATTCCCACACTGAACGCCGAGCGACTCTTAACATTTTGCTTAGAGTCCATTGCCAATCAAGATTATCCAAGCGATTTGGTGGAAATCATCATTGCCGATGCCGGCTCAACGGATCGCACTCTGGAGATTGCCCGGCGTTACACCGACAAAATCTACTCGAATACACTCAAGACGGGCGAAGCCGGTAAAGCCATCGCGCTCCAGCACGCCGGTGGGGAGATCGTCGCCTTGATCGATTCCGACAATGTCTTGCCGCAGACGGACTGGCTGAGGCGGATGATCGAGCCGTTTGACGACGCGGAGATTGTTGGAACGGAACCAATCGAGTTTACGTATCGCCGTGAGGACGGATACATCTCCCGCTACGCGGCGTTGATGGGCATGAACGATCCGCTCTGTTTGTTCCTCGGCAACTATGATCGCTACAGTCTCCTGACCGGCAAATGGACCGAGATGCCCGTGGTGACAGAAGACCGCGGCGGCTTTCTCAAAGTGACACTGGACAGAGCGAGACCACCCACCATTGGAGCAAACGGCTTCCTGGTTCGACGCGCCGCTTTAGCCAGTTGCTCAGTTCAGGATTACTTTTTCGATATTGACGTCGTCTACGAGCTGTTGCAGCAAGGCAAATCCAAATTTGCCAAAGTGAAAATTGGAATCGTCCACGTCTTTTCCGACCGCTTGGGGACTTTTATTCGGAAACAATTGCGTCGCGTAGAGGATTATAATTTCTACAGCCAGTCCGGGTTGCGCAAGTATCCCTGGAAAAGTATGAGCCGAGCGCGACTGGCAAAATTCATTCTCTATTCCGTCGTCATCTTCCCGCTCTTGGTTCAGAGTCTGTGCGGTTTCCGGAAACGGCGCGACGCGGCATGGTTCTTTCATCCGGTGATTTGCTGGATTACGCTTGTGCTTTATGGCTACGGTACCCTGCGCGGTTTGTTCATCGCCAAGCCGGCAGATCGAATGAAGTGGCGTCAGTAAAAATGATCGAACGCTCCGACTGGACAGACCTGCGCGTCGCTATCGCTAAACACGCCTACACCGTTGCCGGCGGACTAGAACAGGAACTCCTCGATTACCTAAATCTCCGGAGCGCGCGCGTGCTCTACATCGTGCATCCTTTTCCGCAAGCGCGTATGCCGCTGAACAGCGTCATGCGCGTGTTCGATCAGGGCGAACGCGTCCGGGAATTCAAAACGCCCGCGCCGCGTGGTCCAGCGATCGTTTTCTATCTTTTGGACATTCTCTTCACCATTTACTTTTTTCTGCGCGCCCGCACGCGCATCGACCTGTTCATCGGAGTGGACAATCTGAATGCGTTTGCCGGACTGCTTTTGCGTAGGATGGGCTGGGTCAAGACGGTCGTGTTTTACACGATCGATTACGTGCCGCAGCGGTTTGAAAACCGCGCGCTGAATCACATCTATCATTGGATCGACAAGTTTTGTTGTGATCACGCGAACTACATCTGGAATGTCTCGGCGGCGATGATGGAGGCAAGGCGCGCCAAGTGGCTTGCGTTAGACGGATGCGCGCCGAGTCTCGTCGTTCCGTTAGGTTGCAATTTTGAGCGAATCGGGCGGCTGCCAGTCGCGCAGATTTATCGCCACGACGTGGCGTTTCTCGGAGACCTCGCGCCCGAACAGGGAGTCGACTGGCTGCTGGAGAACTGGCGCGCCGTTCGCGCCCGCGTCCCGGATGCTCGCTTGATCGTCATTGGAGGCGGGGCGCAAGAGGACGCGTTAAAACAACAAGCCAATCGATTAGGCATTGCATCTAGCGTCCAGTTTTCTGGCTTTATCGTCGACGACATTGAGGTCGAGCAGATGCTTGCTCATTGCGCAGTGGGTGTCGCGCCGTACGCGGCGGACGCGACCAGCTTCAAGTATTACGCCGATCCAGGCAAGGTCAAGTTGTATCTGGCGGCTGGGCTGCCTGTCGTCATTACCAACGTGCCGCCCGTTGCCCAGGTCATTCACCAAGCGGACGCGGGCTTTGCCATCGACCACGATGATTCGGAATTGACCGAGGCAATCGTCACGCTGCTGACCCAAGATGAACTCTACGAGCGATATCGCGCCAACGCGATTCAATTTGCCGCACGGTTTTCGTGGCATCGGATATTCGGCGAGGCGCTGTCGCAAACTCTGGCATTGGACGCCGCGCGGTAGAACCGGATGATCCATTTTCTCAAGACCGCGCTCCGGCGCGGTGGGTCTCATTTGCTGTTCCTCGCACTGATCGTTTTCTCCCTCCGAGATGTCCTCACCCTCCCGGGGACGCTGGGTCACTCTTGGGATTGGGAGGTCTCCGCGTTCGCCGCACAGATTTGGGGGCGTCTCACTCATAACTTTTATGTCTGGGATTATCAGCTGCGGGCGGGCTATTATTCTCCGTTCCGCCCAGATGGTTGGTTCTCTTTTCTCGCTCTGCCATTCTCCGTCTTTGGCGGTGAAGTGTTCTCCAAAACTTTCATCGTCCTGCTGATGTTTATTGCCGCCGTCAGTATGCGCCGGTTCGCCCGCGAGGTACTAGGACTGAATTCTCAGTGGAGCACGGCGGCAGGCGTCCTCTACATGTTCTCGCCGGTGGTTTACAGCCGGATAATGGCTGGGCACACTCTCCTGTTGCCCTACGCGCTGCTGCCTCTCTTGCTGCTTTACCTTTTCCGCACGATGCAAGGTTGCGCCGAAGGTCGCCTGCCTCTGCGCGAGATAGTTGCCGCCGGCTTGCTCTTGGGTCTGCAAGGCATTCACCCCAGTCTGATGGTGCTGGCTCTTGCCGTCGTGGGCATCGTCATCTTTTTCGCCTTGCTGAGAACTCGTCATTGGATCGCGACGCTGTCCAGCGCGGTCATGATCTTGGCGATCTTCGCGCTGCTCAATCTGTACTGGGCTGTGCCGATGGGCGCGGGCTATCTTTCCAGCGGCACGATCTATCACAGCGGCTCGTTCACCGAGAACCCTGACCAGGTGAACGCCTCGACGGTGATCAGTCAGCGCCAAGACCTTTTTCAAAGCACCATCCAATCGATGCAAGAGTCGCTGCGGCAGAATGCGGTCTGGGGATTTGACACCGAGTTTGATTATCCAGTCCCCGATGCGCTTGCCGCGCTCTGGCTCCTGATCAGTTTCCTCGTGCCGATCGCCGCCTTTGGGATTTTGCTGGATCGGTCCAAGCCGAAGGAGGTTGGGGTCGTCCTCGCGCTGGCGGGTTTGCTCAGCGCGACACTGGTGTCCGGGACGAATGTCGTCACTGGCGGCGTGATCTACGAGTGGCTGATGCTGCACGCATTCCCGGTGTGGGCAGAGTTTGGAAATGCCGTTCGCGGCTTGCCCTTGGTGCTGCTTGCGTATTCCGCACTTGCGCCGGCTTTGCTGCAGCGCGTGGTCGAATCAATGCGTGGGCGCATCCGCTACACCGCCACCGCGTTGGCTGTGCTGGCGGGCTTGATTTACGTTTCCCCTTTTCTCGCTGGCAGCACGTTGGTCGATCCTCAAGACACTCTCTCTTTGAAATCCTACCAGCCCAGCGTTTCGGACCAGCGCCTGTATGACTATTTGAAAAACGATCCAGGAAATTTTCGTCTCACTTACATCCCGCCGCCGTGGATCTTCTATCCCGAGAATTACGATTCGGGTTATCAGTGGACTGGCGGACTGTCACCGCATCCCGAATTCTTTTTCCCCTACTTCAACCCAGAAGTCTGGCGAAATGCGTCTGACTTTCGCACCGATATACCCGGCTCGATTGCCGGCAAGTTGCTCGGGCTGGCAGCGGTCAAATATGTCATCTACCCGCGCGCCCGATTCGTCAATCCCTCTCTGGGTGTTTTCCCTCCGCAACCGCCGGCGGACAACTCGGCGCACGCGCGTTTCGTCGATCAAATTCTGGCGACGCAGAAAGACCTTGCGCCCCTGACGGTTCCGTTCACTGGAACTCTTGTCTTTCGCAACGATGCTTATTTGCCGCGCATCTACGCCGCGTCCCAATCGACGCTGGTACCGGGAGACAGCGATACGCTGCCGATGTTAGCCGATTCTTCCTTCTTCAATCGGCAGCCCGCCATTTTCTTTAGCGCACAGCAGTCGCCGGCAGACCTGCAGCGCCTCGCGCGTTTGACCGACCGTACCGTCACCGTCGATCCAAGCGCGCAGACTCCAACGCCAGCCACGGACAGCAACTCGAGTTTCCTTTTCCATTTTTCTCCGCCTGCGGAGGCGGCAGCCACTTTTTCCGCGCCGCGCGAACAGAGTTACGTCATCCGGGCGCAAGCCGCGCCATTTCAATTCGCTCCGCCGCGCGCCGGCGACGTGTCCACGGCGATCTTTGACAAGCCCGCGACCAGTTCAACGATAGTCTGGAGCAGTAACCTACCGTACAACGACTCGTTGGCAGCTGATTCAAATTCGCTCCAAGTCTCCGCGTACTTGGATCAATCGTCGCTGCCGAACGGATATGTCCAAATGACGCCAGCCGTCGAGTCGCTGAACCTGACGGATTTTCCGTATCTGCGCCTCACGTCCCGGGCGGAAGACCCTGCGATCCAGGCGGTGGTCGTGCAGTTGAGTTTGGACTTGACCGGCGATGGCGTCGCCGATTCGAGTTGGACCAGTCCGCCGCTCACTCACGCTGATTTCAAGACGGACGCGCTAAATGTCCTTCAACTCGTGCGCCAGGAATTTCCGGACAAGCCATCCTACCGGGTGATCGATCTAAGCGTGCGCTTTCAGATGGCGCCACACCCGGATTGGCAGAAGGTGGATGTTCCCGCGCGTCTTTATACCTACGGTCTCAAAGATTTGGGTTTTTACCAACAACCGTCGGAGACCAAGCCCGGCTGGGTCTGGCAATTGCCCAAAGACCTGTCGCTCGAAAAGACCGCTTCGCTTTCGCGTTCGTTGGAAAACTTGGACGCGCAACGTTTTCCGGTCTTGGTCCGGTACCAGTCCGACGGACCCGCGACGCTCTATGCCGAAATGCGATTGACCGTGCAGAGTCCGGCAGGCGTGACGAGTACGATTCCCGCCGGCGCGCAATTGCTCCAGCCGTTTTCCAACGGAACGATCACGCTGGACGTACGTGACCAACTCCTGCAATCTGCGCCGCCGGCGAGCGCGCGCGATTGGACGGCGACCCGCGTCGATTTTACGGTGCATCCATTGCGAGCCAGCCAGGAGTTGCGACCGACCGTCCTCACGCTAGGACTCATCGGCGCGCAATGGCGTCCGGCTTCAACCGATCAAGCCGGACCGCAGCCGCCCACGTTGCTCGTCGATGGCAAACCCGTCGCGGTGACGGAGACTCCGGCGTACGCGGATCCCCTTCGCTACACCACCGATACCCTCACCCTGTCAGAAGGCAAGCATCAGGTGTCCGCCGCTTATTCCAACTCCAACAGCCCGTACGCGGTTGAATCCATCGAAGTCGAGCCAGCCGCCGCGCCGTCCACGCCCGTCGCGCCGACGATTTCATTCGAGAGCATCAACCCCACGCGGTACCGCGTCCACGTGACGAACGCGCGCGCGCCATATTTCCTAGTGTTCAGCGAAAACTTTCACGCGGGCTGGACCGCCTACATCGAACCGGCGACGAGCAGCCTATCGCCCGATTCGCAGTCTTCGTTCTTCCATCCGCAGCGTTGGTACGAGCAGTCGGCGTTGCTCAGCGCGTTGTTCGATGGTGGAACTCGGCAGACCTTGTCGGAGCATTTTCTCGTCAATGGCTACGCCAATAGTTGGCGCGTTGACCAGACCGGCAGCTACGATGTCGTCATCGAGTTTGTGCCGCAGCGGTTGTACGAAGGTGGGCTGATCGTTTCGATTGGCACATTTCTGGGCGGCGTGTTCTTTCTGGGCGTGACGTGGTTCAGACGATGGCGCAAGAGCCGTCGCGCCAGGACAACGGTATGACGAAACTTGATTTGGACCGGCATTCCCGGCTTGCGGTCCCCCTCGGTTTTGTCGTGGGTGTGCTTGCGCTTTTCATCGCCCAATCGCTTGATGCGTCCGGCGTTGGCTCATTGCCGCCGAATGTTTTTCCATTTCTCGCCGAGTATTTGTTTGCCGGTGTTGCGTTTGCGCTCTGTGCGCTTCCATCTTTTCGCGCGTCGCTCGCCCAGCCAACCGATCCCTCAAGTATCGCACGGCGCTCACTATGGGCGACCACAACCGCATTCGTCTTGTTCCTTGTACCGACGCTCTGGGCAACGCCGCAATTTTCCGCGCGCGGGTTGGTCTTGTTTTACGCGCTCTCGATTTTGCTCGATGGCTTGGTCTGGCGATTCCTTGTCCGGTCTGCTGCATCCCGCTCCTCCCGATTGGCGGCGTATCTGGATTCGACGCCGCATGCGCCCTTCGTCGTCGCCGGCTTGTTGCTCTTCGCGCTGGTGTTCGTGAGCCAGCCGTTCAATCCGCCTGCCGCCGATCAATTGGCGAACTGGGCTTTTGCGTTTCTCGTCTTGGGAGTGTTGACGGCAGCGCTGCAATTCGTTCCAATCCCAAATCGAGCGAAGGATGGAAAATATTTTCCGGCGATTGCCATTGGGTCGGTTGCTGTCATCGTCTTGATCGTCGCATTGGCGTTCCCGGAACTCGGCATTACCCAAGCCGAGTCCATCTACATCGACCAACTCAATCAGAATTATCTTGCCAGTCACGTCCACGCCGGCGATCTGGTCATCAGCGATAGCCCGTCGCTCCGCCTGAACAGCATCCCCAGATTGTATCCGTCGCTCGACGTTCAGCCGGACGCGCGCGGCGTGGCGCTGTGGGACGACCTCAGCCGCGTGCTGCAAAACACGCGCCGCGTGTTCTGGGTCAGCGTTCCGCAAGCCGCCGGCGATACCCAAGGTATCCTTTCGACTTTTCTGCAAACCAACGGTTGCCTCGACAAGGTGCTGAACGCGCCGCTGCCGGTACGACTGTACGAGCTGCGCGCGCCGCTCGTGCGCCCGCGAGTCGTGCCGCCGGCGCTGGTCAATCGCGTGCCCGATCCATTCGATCCGGTTCAGTTCGATTTTGGCGCGATTCAATTAACCGGCATCCGGTTTGAGACGAAGGTGTGCAGCCATGACGCCATCGCCGTTGCCGCGCAATGGCGACTTAACCAGCCGACTCACGAACCGCTGAAGGTTTCGTTGATCCTGCTAGACTCGACGGGTCGGCAAATTCAGGCGCAAGATTCGACGATCGAAGATGCCGCGCAGCAATCGACCGATCGCTGGAAGCCCCAGTCCCAAGCGGCGAGTTATTATTTATTGGCGGTTCCTTTCGGGACTGCGCCGGGTAGCTACACTCTCGCTCTGGGCGTTTATCCTGCGAGCAATCCGCAGCGACTGCGCGTCAAGAACGCGAGCGGTCCTGCTGCCAATTCCGATCTCGTCACGCTGGGCAAGGTGCAGGTGTATCGTCCGGAGGATTTGCAAGCCGATCCGTACCAGACGATTCAAGAGTCCGGCTTGCTTCCCGCCGGCGTCGAATTGCGCGATGGTATCACGCTGGACGGTTATGGTGTGAGCGCGCCGGCGGTGATGCCCGGCGATATTTTGCATGTCGCGGCGCGCTGGCGCGCAGCGCGCGATCATTTGCCCGCGTATACCGTGCGCGTGCGATTGTCGCAGGGCGGTCATATCGTCGCGGAGGCGTCCGGCGCGCCGGTGGACAATACGTATCCCACCGACCAATGGCTGGCGGGCGAATCGGTGCTCGATCGCTGGGACCTCCACATTCCGCCCGACGCGTCGGGCGGCGCAGTGCGGCTCGAAATCGGCGTGGACGGCGGCAAGTCGCTCTACGTCGCGGATATCGATATCGCGACGGTGAATCACAACTTTCAATTGCCTCCAACGATTTGTCCGGCGCGCGCGACGTTTATCGGCGTCGGCGAGTTGATTGGCTGCGCGGTTGATCGAACGCAGGTTTCGCCGAACGATCAACTGGGAGTGACTTTGGATTGGCGCGCTATGGCGTCGCCGTGGATCGATCGAAACTATGTGGTCTTTGCACAATTGCTGGCGGCGGACGGTCATTTGATCGCGCAAAGCGATTCCGCGCCGGCAGGCGGGCAGCGCCCCACGCGCGGCTGGGTCAATGGAGAAATTATTTCTGATCGACATTCGTTAGAATTTGTCGACAAAACCTATCGCGGCGATGCCACGCTGATCGTCGGGATGTACGATCCGGCGACGCTGGCGCGCGTCGCGGTCGCCGACAGCGCTAACAATTTCGTGACGCTGACGACGCACGTCCAGATTGTCGCGCCATAGTTCTACCGCGTTTCAAATTGACAAATCAAGTCGATTGTGCTATAAACTGTCCGCAACTGAATAGCCACTGGAACTCATCCAGAGAGGTGGAGGGACCGGCCCTGTGAAACCTCGGCAACCGGTTTAGTCCAGTAGTCGAATGGTCTTGTAGTCGTTTAGTCAAACTGTTGACTACCGGACTAGGGGACTATCAGACTATTTGACCAATACGGTGCCAACTCCGGCAAGCCATCGCGGCTTGGAAGATGAGAGCGCGTCTTGCAATTCTCTCTCATCGAGAGAATTTTTTGTTGTCTGGAGTAATCGATGCGAACCATCGAGATGCACGTTGCGCGCGGCGTGGTCAAAATGATCGATCAGCGCAGACTGCCGCGCCAGTTCGAGATCGTCGAATGTCACGATTACCGCGCGGTCGCCCACGCGATCAAGGATATGACGATTCGCGGCGCGCCGGCGATTGGCGCGGCGGCGGCGTTCGGTCTCGCGCTCGCGGCGCGCGAATCCCGCGCGGCGACGCGCGACGAACTGCTGCGCGATTTGGACGCGGCGGCAAAAGAATTGCGCGCCACGCGTCCCACGGCGGTCAACCTGGGCTGGGCGCTCGACCGCGTGATGAAGCAGGCGCGCGGCGCAAACCTCGACGCGAACGGACTGCGCGATCTCGTCGTCGCCGCAGCGCAGCGCATTGCGGATGAGGACGTGGAGATCAATCAGGCGATGGCGCGTCACGGCGCGGCGCTGATCGACGATGGCGACATGGTGCTGACGCACTGCAACGCCGGCGCGCTCGCGACCGTCGATGTCGGCACCGCGCTTGGCGTAATCATCGAGGCGCATAAGCAGGGGAAAAAGATTCACGTTTTTGTCGACGAAACGCGTCCGCGCTTGCAAGGCGCGCGGCTGACCGCGTGGGAATTGACGCAAGCCGGCGTGCCGATGACGCTCATTGCGGACAATGCATCCGGCTATTACATGCGCGCCGGCAAAATCCAAAAATGCTTTGTCGGCTCCGACCGCGTGGCGGCGAACGGCGACGTGGCGAACAAAATCGGCACATACAAGACTGCCGTCGTCGCACACGAGAATAACATTCCGTTCTACGCGGTGATGCCGACGTCCACGATCGATATGAGTTTGCCGCACGGCGACGCGATCCCGATCGAAGAGCGCGACGCGCGCGAGGTGACGCACATCGAAGGCGTGCCGATTGCGCCGGACGGCGTGCGCGTCGGCAATCCCGCCTTCGACGTGACGCCGAACAAGTACATCACCGCGCTGGTCACCGAGCGCGGCATCGTTCGCCCGCCGTTCGTTGAGAATTTGAAAAGAATAATGATTCCCTGACAAGTGGTGAGTGGATAGTGGTGAGTGGTCAGTTTTTTTCTGTCCACTGTCCACTCACCACTACCCACTGAGGTTTTGAATGAGCGTGCTTGTCACGGGTTCGATTGCGTACGACTATATCATGCAATTCCCCGGCTATTTCAAGGATCACATCCTGCCGGACAAGATCGAAAATATTTCTGTTTCGTTTCTCGTCGATTCGATGAAGAAAAATCTTGGCGGCGTGGCGACGAACATCGCGTACAACCTCGCGTTGCTCGGCGAACGCCCCAAGATCATGGCGACGGTCGGACAGGACTTTGCCGATTACCGCGACTGGCTGGAACGTGCCGGCGTGGACACGAGCGCCATCGTCGAAATCCCAGAAGACTTTACGGCATCGTTCTTCGTCAGCACCGACGGCAACAACAATCAGATCGCCATGTTCTACACCGGCGCGATGGCGCACGCGCATAAACTCTCCGTTAAGGAGCGCACGCTGGACAGTCGCATCGACCTCGTGGTGATTTCGCCCAACGATCCGCGAGCGATGGTGCAGTACGCGCGCGAGTGCAAAAAGCTGCGGTTGCCGTACATCTACGACCCCAGCCAGCAAATCGTTCGGCTAAATGGCGAAGAACTCGCGGACGGCGTGCGCGGGTCGATGATGACGATTGTCAACGAGTACGAGTTCGAGATGTTAAAGAACAAGACCGGCTGGACCGACGCGATGGTCGCCGCGCAAACGCAGGCGCTGATCGTTACCCGCGGCGACAAGGGATCGACGATTCAGGTCGATGGCGCGTCGATTGTGATCCCGGCGGTGCCGGCGCGCCGCGAGGCAGACCCTACCGGCGTGGGCGATGCGTACCGCGCCGGCGTCATCAAAGGATACCTGAAGCAATTGCCGTGGCAGACGACCGGACGCTTGGGCAGTCTCGCCGCGACGTACGCGTTGGAAGAATACGGCACGCAGAACCACCGCTACGAATTGGCAGAGTTCGTCGAACGCTACCGTGAGACGTTTGGCGAGAGACTGTCATTCTGAGCGAAGCGAAGAATCTCGTTATTGATTGGCGAGACCCTTCGCTACGCTCAGGGTGACAGCCTGGTTGAATACTTTTTTCAGGAGACAACGAATGGCAAACCGTGAGCACGATGTAAAGGATATGGCGCTGGCGGAGAAGGGGCGCTTTCGCATCCAGTGGGCAGAGAACGATATGCCCGTCCTAAGGCAGATTCGCGCGCGCTTTGAAAAGGAGCGACCGCTCAAGGGCTTGCGCGTCGCGGCGTGCCTGCACGTCACGAGCGAAACCGCGAACTTGATGTGGACGCTCGTCGCCGGCGGCGCGGACGTGGTGCTCGCCGCGTCGAATCCGCTGTCCACGCAGGACGATGTCGCCGCGTCGCTGGTCGCGCATTTCGAAGTGCCGGTCTACGCGATCAAGGGCGAGGACAATGCGACGTACTATCGGCATCTGCGCGCTGGGCTGGATTTCGCGCCGAACATTACGATGGACGATGGCGCGGATTTGCTCTCCACGCTGCACAAGGAGCGCACCGATCTGCTGCCGAATGTCATTGGCGGCACGGAAGAAACGACGACCGGCGTGATTCGTCTGCGGGCGATGGCGAAGGACGGCGCGCTGAAATACCCGGTGATCGCGGTGAACGACGCGATGACCAAGCATTTCTTCGACAACCGCTATGGCACCGGGCAATCGACCATCGACGGCATTATTCGCGCGACGAACGTCTTGTTCGCCGGGCGCGTCTTCGTCACCGGCGGCTACGGCTGGTGCTCGCGCGGCATCGCCAGCCGCGCGCGCGGATTGGGGGCGCGTGTCATCGTCACGGAAGTCGATCCGCTGCGCGCGCTGGAAGCGGTGATGGACGGCTTTGACGTGATGACGATGGAGCAGGCGGCGAGGGTCGGCGATATTTTTGTGACCGCGACCGGCGACAAGAACGTGATCGACGAGCGGCATTTCCCGCATCTGAAGGACGGCGCGATCATCAGCAACTCGGGGCATTTCAACGTCGAGATCAATATTCCGGAATTGGAAAAGCTGTCGGTCGAGAAGCGGCACGTGCGCGAATTTGTCGATCAGTACATTCTGAAAGACGGGCGGCGCATCAACCTGCTGGCGGAAGGTCGCCTGGTGAACCTCGCGGCGGCGGAAGGACATCCGTCGTCCGTGATGGATATGTCGTTCGCGAACCAGGCGCTCGCGTGCGAGTACATCGCCCAGCACGGCAAGTCGTTACCTAAGAATGTCTTCCCCGTGCCGGCGGACATTGACAAGGAGATCGCGCGGCTGAAGCTCGAAGCGATGGGAATCCGGATCGATAAATTGACGCCGGAGCAGGAAAAGTATCTCGCGTCGTGGGAAGAAGGAACGTAAAGAATTTCAGATTTCAGATTTATGATTGATGATTGAAAACTGCACAGGATGGCAAATCACAAATCTGAAATCGTAAATCATAAATCTGAGATGAGGAGTTACCATGAGCACCACATTCATGTCCGAGCCCAAATTACTGCTGACCTCCGAGTCCGTGACGGAAGGGCATCCCGATAAGCTGTGCGATCAGATTTCTGACGGCGTGCTCGACGCGATTTACGCGAAAGACCCGATGGCGCGCGTCGCGTGCGAGACTGCCGCGACGACCGGCATCATCGCGATCCTCGGCGAGATCACGACGACGGCGTACTTTGACGCGCAGCGCGTCGCGCGCGAGACGCTCAGGAAAATCGGCTACACCGATTCCAAATACTGCCTCGATTACAAAACCGCCGGCATCATCGTCTCGCTGAAAGAGCAGTCGCCGGACATTGCGCAAGGCGTGAACGACGCGCTCGAAGTGCGCGGCAGCGGCGGCGGCGATCCCATTGACCAGATCGGCGCGGGCGACCAGGGGATGATGATCGGCTTTGCGTGCAACGAGACGCCGGAATATATGCCGCTGACGATTTCGCTGGCGCATCAGTTGGTCAAACGGCTCGCCGCCGTCCGCAAAGACGGTACGATTCCGTATCTGGGACCGGACGGCAAATCGCAGGTGACGGTGGAATACGCGTACGGCAAGCCGGCGCGCGTCGACACGGTCGTCGTCTCGACGCAGCACCTCGATTTCGCGACGCAGGAGCAGATTCACCGCGACGTGCGCGCGCACGTCATCGAAGCGGTAGTGCCGGCGAACTTGCTCGACAAGAATACGAAAATCTTTATCAACCCGACCGGTCGTTTCGTCGTTGGCGGACCGCTGGGCGACGCCGGCTTGACTGGTCGCAAGATCATCGTCGATACGTACGGCGGCATCGCGCGGCATGGCGGCGGCGCGTTCTCCGGCAAAGACCCGACGAAGGTCGATCGCTCGGCGGCGTATGCGGCGCGCTACGTCGCCAAGAACCTGGTCGCGGCGGGGCTGGCGGAGCGGCTGGAAATTCAACTCGCCTACGCCATCGGCGTCGCGCGACCGCTCTCGATTATGGTCGAAACGTTCGGCACCGAAAAAGTGCCGCACAAGAAGATCGTCGAACTGATCGAAAAACATTTCGATCTGCGCCCGGCGGCGATCATTCGCGATCTGAACTTACGGCGACCGATCTATCAGGCGACCGCGGCGTACGGTCACTTTGGACGGCACGACATCGACGCGCCGTGGGAAGTGATGGACAAGGCAGAGATTTTGCGGAGCGAGGCAGGGTTGTAAAAACAAGACCTTCCAGGTTTCTGAAACCTGGAAGGTCTTTCACTTTTCTGCATTCTTCTTCACCGCGTCGATCACCGCTTGAATCGGCACGCGATGCTCGCGCGCCGCGCGCGCACAATCGTCGTACTCCGGCGTCACGGTGAAATCACCGTTCGGTCGTCGTGCGATCTTAGCGCGCAAGCTGCCAAATTCCGTTTCGACCGAGACGGTCTCGCGCGGCAGCACGTATCGTTGAACGATCTGCTCGCGCACGCCGAGCGTCGTCGTCTCGTTCAGGATGATCGCGCGCAATGCGTCCGCGCGTTCCGCCGGCGCGAACACGCGCAGCAGCGTCCCCGGTCGATTCTTTTTCATCTGCAGCGGCGTCAGCGTCACGTCGAGTGCGCCGGCGGCGAACAGCCGCGCCATCAGATGATCGTAGAGCTGCGGGTTCATATCGTCGATGTTGGTCTCGAGCAAAACCACCGATTCGATCACCGCGTTGCTCGTCGTCTCACTGTCGCCGATGAGCACCCGCAGCACGTTCGGCGCGGCATCGTCGCGCGAACCAGCGCCGTAGCCGACCACACGGAGCGCCATCCGCGGTAGCGCGCCGAATTCGCCGGCGAGCGTCGTGAGGATCGCGGCGGCGGTCGGCGTCACGGTTTCGCGCTCGCCGTCGACGCCGACGACGGGCGCGTCTTTCAACAGCGCGACGGTTGCCGGCGCGGGTAGCGGAAACATGCCGTGCTGTGTCTGGACCTTCCCGCGCGCGAGCGGAAACGGCGACACGACGGTCCACTCGACGCCGAGGAGCTTCAAGCCCGCGACCGCGCCGACGATGTCGACAATCGTATCGAGTCCGCCGAGTTCGTGGAGGTGCACGTCCTCGACGCGCTGATTGTGGATTTGCGCTTCAACTTGCGCGAGACGCGTCAGAACGCGCGCGCTCTTTTCGCGGACATCCTCATCGAGTCCACTTGCGCCGACGATGTCGATCAAATCGCGCGCGCGCCGTTCAGTTTGATCGCCCGGTACTCGCACCTCCGCCAACGTTGCGGCGATGCCGCGCCGCGTAACGCGCTGCGTTTCCAACGACCAGCCGGACAGGTGGAGCGAATCGAGCGCGGCGCGCAGCGCGGCGATGCCCAGCCCGGCGTCGAGCAGCGCGCCGAGAATCATATCGCCGCTTGCGCCGCCGATCAAATCGAAATAAGCGATTGAGGTCATAGGGTAGTCATCCGCGCAAGTCCGGTGTCATTGCGACAAGCCGCGCAGCACTCCTTGCAATGACAGACGAATTACCGCGTGGCGATCAGATGCGCGAGGTAGCCCGCGCCGAATCCATTGTCGATGTTCACGACGGCGATGCCGGGCGTGCACGCGTTCAACATCGTCATCAGCGCGGCGACGCCGCCCAGCCCGGTGCCATATCCAACGCTCGTTGGCGCGGCGATGACCGGACACGCGACCAGCCCGCCGACGACTGCCGGCAGCGCGCCGTCCATACCGGCGACGACGACGATCACCCGCGCGTGCGTCAACTGGTCGCGTGCGTCGAGCAGCCGATGAATGCCCGCGACGCCCACGTCGTAGAGTTTTTCGACGCGACTGCCCATCACCTGCGCGGTCACAGCGGCTTCTTCCGCCACGTTCAAATCGGCTGTCCCCGCGCTGACGACCAGCAGCCCCGCCGAGGTAGTCGCCGCGTTCGGTTCGCCGACGACGACGATGCGCGCTTGAGCATAGTACTGGGCTGTCGGCAGCGCGGCTTGAATCGCGCGAAACGTTTCCGCGGACGCGCGCGTCGCCATGACGAGCGGGTGCTCGCGCGTCAGCTGCCGCATGATCTCGACGGTGTGCTCGACGCGCTTGCCTTCGCAGAAGACGACTTCGGGAAAGCCCTGGCGCAGCGCGCGGTGATGATCGAGCCGCGCGAATCCGAGGTCTTGGTACGGCAAATCCTTTAGCGCGGTCATCGCGTCGTCGATAGTGCGCTCACCCGCGCGCACTTGCTCGAGCAGCCCGCGCAGATGCTCCGCGTTCACAGCGGCTCCACGCGGTGCTCACCGCGGTCGTTGAGCGCGCCGCTGTGATAACCGTCGAGGTCGAGTGTAACCGCGGCAAAGCCGAGCGCGTTGAGGTATGCGACAATCGGCGCGCGATGATCGCGGACGATGGCGATGTCGCGCGGCTCGACCTCGATGCGCGCAGTATCGGTCAGCCGGCGAACGCGCACCTGCCGCACACCCAGCGCGCGCAGATAGATTTCCGCCCGATCGACCTGCGACAATGCTTCCAGCGTGATCGTCGTGCCGTAGGGAATGCGCGAGGAGAGGCAGGCGAGCGCGGGCTTGTCCCACGTCGGCAGCCCCATTTCTTTCGACAGTGTGCGAATGTCGTCTTTGCCCAATCCAACCTCGGCGAGTGGGCTGAGCACGTGGTGCTCGCGCGCGGCTTGGCGTCCCGGTCGATGATCGCGAAAGTCGTCCGCGTTCAGACCATCGGCAATCGCGGCGATGTGTTCGCGCGCGGCGAATGCCTGCATTTCGTCGAACATATCGGTCTTGCAAAAGTAGCAGCGGTTGACTGGATTTGCCAGATAGCGCGGGTCGGCGGTTTCGCGCGTGCGGAGCGCGACGTGCCGCGCGCCGATCTGCGCGGCGAGCCGCTGCGCTTCTTCCAGTTCGCCGGCGGCAAGACTCTCGCTCACGGCGGTGACGGCGACCGCGCGCGCGCCGAGCGCGTCGTGCGCGAGCTTCAACACCAGCGTGGAATCCACGCCGCCCGAAAACGCGACCGCGACGGAATCGAGCGCATCGAAAACTCGCCGCAGCGCGGCGAGTTGAGTATCGAGCTGATGGGTTGTCACAGTTTCACTCTCCTGCGACTATTCTATCCGATTGAACGATGGTGTCAACAGCAACTCCCTGGTGATTATTCACATCTCACCGCAGAGACGCGGAGCACGCCGAGTTTTTTTATATTAGACGTTATCGGGAATAAGGAATCTCACGCCAAGTCGCCAAGATCGCTAAGGTTTTCGAGCTAAATTTTGCGTTCTTTGCGTCTTGGCGAGAGCCAAAAATTATTCCTGATAAAGTCTATTTTGATTTCTCTGCGATCTCTGTGTCTCTGCGGTGAAATTAAGATACGGGTAAATCACCGGCAAAAGGACCTTCCAGGTTTCTGAATCTGAAAGGTCTGAAAGGGGCGAGCGCGCGGCGTGTTCAGCTCGCGGCGCGCTTGTAATCTTCGCGCACCGGGTAGAACGCGTCGATGAGGACGCATTTCGTCAGCGCCTTGCCGGAGTGCGGCACGTTCGATGGAATGACGGCGACTTGCCCCGGCTTCAGCACGCGCGTCTCGCCGGCAATCGTCAATTCAAACTCGCCTTCGATGACGTTGGCGATTTGCTCGTGGACGTGCGCGTGCTGCGGTAACGCCGCGCCCGCCGCGACGTTCCAATACGCCAGCGTCATGTGGTCGGCGTGTACAAAGCGCGCTTTGAAGCCGGCGACGGGTTCGATTTCTTTCAGGTCGGCGAGGGTAAGGTAGGACATGGGACTCCTTTTCTCAATGACTCGTGTACGCGGCAACTTGATAGATGACGGGGCGATATTTGGGGTCCGGGATGGGCTTGCCTTCCGCGCGTGCTGCGTCCAGCCACGCTGTTTTGGCTATCTCGACCTGTGCCAATGCCTCGGCTGGAGTTTTGCCAAAAGCGGAACACGCTTCCAGATCAGGAATATCTGCAATATATCCGCCATCCTCGACGCTGTAAAAGATATTGATGTGATAGTCTTTCATTGCCTTTTCGAGTAGTTTGCGTTTATTCATTGCCTGCGCTCCGATGATTGTTCCACCACGCGAATTTCCTCCGCGCTCAAATCATACAAGCGATAGACCAACTCGTCAATCGCCGCGTCGGTTTCGTCGATGCGCCGCTTGAGCGCGTCCGCGCGCGGCAGCTTCTCGCGCGACGCTTCCGCGTACTCTTTCTGCAATTGCAGCATCTGTTCCACGAGCGCGACGATGGCGTCGTGCTGCTGCTTCTCTGCCGCGTTGTCGAAGTTGATGCGGCGGATGGGGAGTTGTCCAACGTATTGCTTTGTACATGTTATCCAGCCACCGCGAAACACGTTACTGATTTGCCGCAGATTCCAATACAGTAACTTGGAATTTAGCAAACCGAGTACATACCTGGGCGACAACGCGGTCTTGCCGACTGAAATACTAAAACCGCCGCTTGCCATCAAGCAATACTTACTCTTCTGTTTCGGAAGTTCGGCATAAAGTCCGCGATCTGCAAGCAAAGGTACGATGAAATGGGCTGTGTTGTGAATATGCAAATTGCGCGCTGCGCTGAATCCAAACCACTGCTGGAAATCTTTGCGCTCTTCGAGCCTTTTTCGTTGGCTGGAAAGATATTTGTATGCGTTCGGAAATTCTTTTCTGAAGTCGCGCTCGCTTATCAACGTGTAATTGTCTTTGGATACTTGGTATGGAAAAATAATATGCTCGTCCGATTTCGGGTTGAAGACATAGTGACCAAAGTCAGTTGCGTAGATGGGGATCCGAAGAATCTCTGGCTCGATTTGAGTCACTTGGCCGTTACGCGTTTTGAATGCTCTGCCCGCAGACGCAACGATGAAAACCTCATCTGCTCCACTGCTTGAACCGCGCGAAATCTCTGACGGCAACTCAAGCAGGGGTGTCGAGTTGCTTGCAATCTTTTCGAGTAGCGTGTTCGTCGCGCCGCTGCCCAGAGACCACGCTTTTTCCGCGAGAGCATCGGACGCGAGTTCTTGAATTGGCGCGTCGAATATCTGCTCGGTTCCCTCACCATCTTTTTTCTGAACGGCAATGACCGTGAATTTTGGATTCGCCTGCTTCTTCAGAAATAACAAGCAGGTGTACGTCGTTGCTGCCTCAAATACCTGAAACTCTTTGAAATCTACAATTCTGTCAACAAATCTGTTTCCAGAAATCAATTTGCGCAGTCCAGCGCCGTAATCGACTTGCATAAACTTGTCTGGCAGAATCATTCCGAACGCGCCGCCGGGCTTGAGCAATTGCAGCGCGCGCTCGACAAATAGCACGTAGATGTCATAATTGCCCGTTGCCGCCGCATAGTGCTTGTTGAAGAACGCCACTTCGTCTTTCGGGAGCGTTTGGATACGCACGTACGGCGGATTGCCAATAATCACATCAAATCCCCCATCCGCCATCACCGCGCGGAACTGCTCGTCCCAATTGAACGGATTCCTCTTCTTCCAGTCCGCGCCAAAATACTCTTCCAATTCCTTCGGCGTGCCGCTGATGAGCGAATCGCCCTGGCGGATGTTCTCCAACTTGGGCAACTTACTCGGCACATTCAGCGCCTTGAGCAGTAGGTTGAGTTGTGCAACCTCGACCGCCTGCTCGTCCTTGTCCACGCCGTAGAGGTTCGACGTTAGAATTTGCATGTGCCGCGCGTAATCGCGCATATCGTGCGCGCCGTGCGCCTGACCGCTCTCGCGCGCCAGAAACTGGTCCAGCACGTCGAACGCTTCGATGAGGAACGAACCCGAGCCGCACGCGGGATCGAGCACGCGGACGGTGCGTGCCGCGTTGTAGCCGCGCTCCTCCAGGTATCTGCCGAGCGTTTGCTGCACGATGTACTTGACGACGAACGTCGGCGTGTAGTAAATCCCCTGCGACTTGCGCTTGGTTTTCTTCGCTTCCAATTCCTCGCGCTCGGACAACACGTAGCCGAGATACTGTTCGTAGACTCGACCCAGCACGTCCGCGTCGATCAGCGCGAAATTGTAGCTGGTGAAATTCGCCGACGAGCCGTACAAGCCGTTGATGATGTCCGCCAGCGTCGATGGCTCGCCAATGTCCAGGTTTTCGGAATAGTGCGGCGCAAAAAGTTGGCTGTTGTACACGCGGTCGAGTTCGCGGAAACGTCGATTGAGCGCGGGGATCAGTTCGTTCGGGCGGTTGCGGTCTTTTAGTTCGCGCACGAGTGCGATGAGTTTTTCGGCTTCGACCTCGCGATCTTCCGCCGTGCGGATGAAAATCAGGCGGTCGAGGATGCGCTGGACCGCGTCGTCGATCTGCTTGGCGTCGTACAGTTTGCAGCGATTGTACTCGCGCAGCAACTTGTAGAGCTTGCCGCGCCAGTCCTTGAGGTTGTCGAACAGCGCCTGCGTGATCGGCGTCTTGATGCTCTTCTTGAATACCTTCTCGGCTTCGCGGTCGAGCACGCCGTCCAGAATCGCGGGACGCGACAGCCACCACAGTTCGTCCAGGCGCGGGCAGGTAATCGTCCACGCTAAACTCTTTGAACTGCGCCTGAAAGGGATTTTGCTCGCGCGCCTCGGCGTTGAAAAGCTTCAGCCCCTCGAAATCCGAGAGCACCGCCCACGTCACGCCCTTGTGGTAGGCATAGTCGATCGATTGCTGCGCCCAGCGCGGATCGCGCAGGTCTTCGCCGATGCGTTTCGTTTCCAGCACAAACCGGCGCACGCCGTTGATGCGGAAAGAGAAATCGACAAAGCCGCGTGAGATTTTCTCCTCCGCCGCCACCTCGCGCATATCGTCGATGTTCCATTCCAGCGCGCGAAACATCGGCAGGATGAAATCCTTGCGCGTGTCCGCTTCGTTGTAGGCGTCGCGTTCGCGCTTGGAAAGCGCCTTGAATTTTTTGACGCGCTCTTCGATCTGATCGTACGCGGTTTGTGGGGGCATCGTTTGCCTTTGGCTGACGCGAGTCCGGTCTCCCGCCAAGTATATCACGTCCGCGCGGAAAATCAAAACAGCCGTTGCGGGTGATTACAGAGTGTCATTACGAACCGCGAAGCGGCGAAGCAATCTTCAAACCGCGAGTCGCGTTTTTGACGGACGCCCGCCGCCGATTCGAAATCGGCGTCTCAGTCAGATGAAAATCGGTTGGAAACCGATTCACGGCAACTCGATTCATCGAGTTTTTGTCTCATTGAGCCGTCGTTTTGAAACGACGGCGGGTAATCGCGTTCGCGATGATCGGAAGGTCTGGCTGAAAAAATGACTGGTGAGCGGTCACGTGCGCCGCCCACCAGTTTTCGGTACGCTTGTCTTACAACGTCGGTCGCCTGCCTGGCTTTATTGCGAATTGGCTTTTACGTCTTTATTCCCAAGATCCAACCGGCAGGGATTGTACGGCAAGACCTGACGGAAGTTGTTGTAGCGGAACACCGGCGTATTACCCGTGTTCGGGTACACGCTCTGCAGGAGCGGACCAAACTCCGCCGTCGAGTTGCCGCCGAAGGTGTTGGTCGTCCCCGGAATGTTCGCGCCGCCCAACTGCCAGGCGCACAAGCCCGCATCGTCCGCCGCTCGGACAGAGAAGAAGGGATAGAAGTTTGCGCCGTTCGGCGGGTTCACGCAGCCCGCGCCGGTCGTGCGGTCGCAGTTGTTGTTGGGCGAGATGCCGGCAACCTCGATGCGCGGCAGGTCTGCCTCGAACGCGATCCGGCTATAGTTTCCCAGCGCGCCATCGTCTTTGCCGTTCTGTCGGAACACCGGACTGGTGAACAAGATGGAAGTTGGATGCACCTTCCTGTCCTGTCCCTGATTCGTCAGAGTGCCGGGCCACGTCTTCTGGTACGGCACGCCGTCGAAATCGCTCTCCGTGGTGATGCATCCGCCGATCTGGATGCGCAGCGAAGCAGTTGGATTGAAGCAGGCAAAGTCATCGCCGTCGAGTCCAGACGGGTCATTCACGCCGGCGGAAGTGCACGCGCCGGTGGTGGGGTCCGCCGCGTTGCAGTATTCAAAGTGACCGATCTCGTCTGCGAAAGCGACGTTGTACGAGTGGGCAGCCCAGGGGACGCGCGTGTGCTCGGTCGACGTGCTGTACATCGGGTGGAAATCGTACGGGAGGTTGTTGCACGAAGTGCCGGTCGGATCGAACTGCACCTGACCGAAGCTGTTCGCCGCGCTGGCGGTCATCGAGCCGGACTGCCCGGTGGTCAGATCGTGGATAACGACCTGGAACCCGTGCGCCGTGTCGTGCAACTGGACCGTCAGTTTGTCGCCTGAGTTCATGAACAAGTCTTTCGTGGGGTCGGGCGTATAGGTGGCGAGCGTGGCGTTCACCGGATTTGCCGGCGCTTGCGCCTTGCCGTTCTTGGTAATGAACGCAAAGTTCACATACTCGATTCCCGTAATGCTCGCGCACGTGTTGTTATTGAACTGACCGGTGTTCATGTTCGCCGAATAGCTATCGATGTTGAGCGCGGCGCACCACTTGCGCGGATCGCAGCTATTGCCGGGAGGCCAGGCGACCCAGCCGGGCGGATAGAACTGCATTTCCATGAACGCCGTGCCGGGATGCTTGCCGATGTAATTCGCGGCAGCCGGATTCGAGCCGTCGAAAATGTTGGCGTCCGAGTCCGCCGCGCAGGGCATCCCCGGGTTGGGCGCAGACTGGCTGTCGCACATTGCCATGCCAAACCAGAACGCGGGATGAAGCTGGAAGTTGAACGTGCCGCCGGTCCCGTCTTGCTTGGGGAGCGTGGGCGGATCTTTGGGCAGACTGAGAAAGTAGAGATTGTTGTTGCCCGCGCCGGCGACATCCGAGTAGAACAACACAGACGGCTCATCGTGACCCGTGTATTGCCACTCGTAGTTGTACGGTTGGAGCGTTTCGGTGCACAGCACCGCGTTGTCGTCGCACAGCGGACGCGCGTGCGCGCTGTTGGCTAACGCCTGCGGCGACGCCATCGGTGTTGAGGCGACGAACAAGAGAATGGCGGCGAAGAATCCGCCCAGCCCCAACATTCTTACCATGCGCTTCATATATTCTCTCCTTCGAGTGGTTTAGTCGATAAGGTTTGCAAGTTGAAAATTAAAAAAGGTGATTGAGTCGAGAGCACCTCCTTTCGATGAGCGGAGTATTCGACAAGTCGGTGTTGTGGTCTACCTGGAAGAACAAAAAGAAAATGGCAGATCGATAGAACGATCTGCCTGAGTTTCAATGGTGAAGGCGCAGTCCGACGTGAGCAAGGCGCAATCCGGCGCAAGCAGCCGCTCGCGCGACGGCGATGAATCCCAGCATCGGGTAAATGCTCGAACGTCGAGCCGCACAGTAAGCCCTTCTAGCCAGCGAAGGAGAAAGCGTAAACGCGCGATGCCAAGCCCCAGCATCGCCGCGTCATTGCATCACAGTCGATTGAAGAAACGCTTACGATTCTACGATAACCAATTGGCAGTGTCAAGGGGCAACGCCGGATTTTAGACAAGTCTAGCAAAGAATTAACGATTGCGCCGCATCCACGCCGCGAAAAAGATTGGCGGCAGGAAATCGCTCCCTGCCGCCAAAGCGCTTGGTACCGTTCGTTCCTGAGACCGAGCCAGAATGCGCGCCGCATCCCCGCGCGGCACGCATTCACGTTCGGGCTTGGTTCAGTCTCCGTTTTTGAACTTGGCAAAGTAGATGTCTTCTTCCACCGTGCCGTGCAGCCCACGCGTATCCGCCCAGTCGACAAGTGGATTCCCATTCCGATCCACGGAGACCCACATATAGTCGCCGAGGAAGCCGGCTTCGTTGGGGTTATTTGCGACAACCAGGTTAGGCATCGACGATGTGGTCAATCGCTTGTAGGTGATCGGCTTTTCGGCTACTGATTGGTGGACGTCCGCCAGCGTGATGTCGTTACAGCCGGTCGTTTCGCAGTTGCCGTAGGAGCGATCGTAGTAGGCGATGTAGAGGTCTTTGCCGTCAGGAGAGACGGCGCTCCACGGCATCCACTGCGCTGTCGATCCAAACTTGGACTTGGGCGTCACGTCGAATGCGGTGCTCCACGTCGCGCCGCCGTCTTTCGAGAACGAGTAGAACACATCGTTGTCGCAAGGGGTCGTTGCCGTCGCTGCGTTCCCCTGGCAGTTGGCGGCAATATTGCGACCATCCGCCCAGACAAAGAAGAGCTTGCCCGAGTTGTCAATCGAGACTGAGCCCTCGACAAAGTCGTCCATGCGGTAGCCGTTGGGAGGCAGGCATTGGCGCCCAGCGGGGCAGCCAGTGCTCGCCACGGGACCGAAGGGTTGGAAGCCATAGTCATCGCTGATCTTGACCGGGGCGCTCCAACTGGTGGACTTGCTGCAATCGCTGCCCGGACCGCACTTGACGATCATGTGCTGGTTGACGCCGGCGGTCGGTGTGTTGCCATTGGTGAAGGCGACGTAGACCGTGCCGTCGCGCCCGACGATGGGCTGCGATCCTTGGTCCTGATCGCAGGCGTTCGCGTTCGATTCACCGCTGAAGGCGGTGCAGGCGGCAGCGTTCGCGCCGCTTATCTCCACGCCAGTCGACCACGTCGCGCCGCCATCCGTGGATTGGCTAAAGTAGATCGGGCTGTTACCGCCTACGCCCGCGCCGGTCGCGGCGTTAAAGCGTGTCCACGTCGCGTAGACGAAGTTGGACTTGGGGCTGGTGCGGTTGCTGTCAGCGACGATGAACTCTTTGTCGTTAAAGATGTTGGGATTGTTGTCGTTCGCGACGACGCCTGGAGGATTGTCGCTGTAGACTTGGAACGCCGACGCCGCCGGGCTGTGATAGAACGCGCCGCCGATCCCGGCATTCGATTTCTCGACGAGGAACGCGCTGTCAGCGTAGTTGATCTCGAAGAGAACGCCGCCGACGTAAGCGTTGCCCGCCGCGTCGAACGTCGCCGTGGGGTCGCTGCACGCGTCGAAGGTGACGCCATCAGTATTGATAAATTGGTAGAAAGGTGGAAGTTGATCGCCCCAGGTTAGACCACCGTCAAAGGACCAATCGTAACCGCACTTGTTGAACCCAACGCGCGAGTCGTTTTGTCCGGCGATCAAGTTCCGCGGATTGTTCGGGTTGGCGACGACGACCTCTTCGGCTTGGCGGCGCAGTGAACAATCCTGATTGACCCGGATGTTGAGCAGGTCGCCGTTCTTGAAAATGTTCTGGCATCCTTGAGTTCCTAGGCCGGAAAAGTTGAGCGGCGCAGCAGGGCGGGCAGCGGCACGGGCGCGTTGGTCAAGCGCACCGGACGACTGCAACAAGGCATACACGACCTCAGACGAGACGAACTGCTGGTGCGGCGCTTGCTTAGCGGTTCCTAGCGCGACCGCGAGCGCGTGACCGAGGACGTGATTGGCTGGTCCCGCCGAGTTGACTTGAGTGACGGCTTGCGGCGTGAAAAGCAGGATCGCCGCAAGTGTGACGACCAGCGCCGGAATGAGCAACAGTCGAACTTTGTTTTTCATCTTGTTCCCCCTCATTTTTGGATCGAATCAAATGAAACTCATCGGTCAGCGACAATAGACGATGGTTATAGACATCCCCCCTTTCGCGGAAAAACAAAAAGGGCAGACGGAGTCTGCCTCTTTTCAGTGCGCGATAAGACGATGGTGATTCTGCGACGACTCGATGGCGCGGCAAAGGTTCGCGTCCGCGTGAAGCGGAACAAACGTCAACGACGCGGGTGACGTAAACGAAACTACGCGCTGCATAGTTCCCGTTGCCTCCAATCATCAGAGGGGTGGTCCGGCGTGCTGTAGAGCTACCGCGCAATCACTTGGACGATCGTCGCAAGAATCGCATCGCTTGGTTCATCAACGAACTGGCATCGAGTATAATATAAACGATATTGCCGTGTCAAGCGCGTTTTGTAACCAAGTTCACAATTTTTCTTTGCCAGCCCGGCAATGGAACTCGCGCGCCGCGCGAGGCGTCTATCTTTTGTCCAGCGCGGGCGATAGATTCGCGCCCGCGCACGAGGTGAGAAATGAAATACAAGTGGCTGATAGTTTTCTTGTCGATTGTCGTTGCCGGATGCGCCGTTTCGCCCAGCGCGACTCCGCTCGCGTCGACGACGTTAGCCGCCGCGCCGCCGACCGGAACGCTCGCTCCCACGACGGCGGCAACGCCGTCCATCGTACCATCGGCGACTGCGCCCGCGACGCGCGTGCTCGCTACATTGCCGGCGACGGAATCGCCGACGGTCGGCGCGGCGAGCCAGACGCGCGCGCCATCGCCCGCCGCGACAGTCACCGGACTAGGCACGGCGGCTACGCCGACCACCATCGCGCGCGTCGGTTGGAAAACATTCGTCAGCGCGAGCTGGAATGTGGCGGTCGATTATCCGCCGGACTGGTCTGTGCGCGAAGAGCCGACGGGTATCACTTTTTCATCGGCGCAAGGCGCGACGGTCCTGCTTGCGCCGATATCGACCGGTGGACTGCCTCCCAGCAGCGACCTGGCGGGAAATGACTTGCCGAATACGCGCTGCCGGCAGATCACGAATGGCTACGGCGTCGCCGTGCGGAGTTGCTTCGACACGGTTTCGTTCAGTTACAGCGCCGATTTCGTCATCCAGTCGTCCGGCGGTTCGCGACTCTTCTCGTTGTCGACGCGCACGCGCTTGCCGGCGACTCTTCAGATTTTCAACGCGATGATCGCCTCTGTCCGTCCCGCGTCATAATCGAAAAAGGCGCGGCGCACGCAAGTGCGCCGCGCCTTAAACAGCGCCGGCGAATTCTATCCGATGCGTTTGACCGGCGCGCGCATCGCGCGCGCCGTGCTGAACAAGAATAGCAGCACCGCGATCGCGTTGAACATCCCGCCCCACTGCCGCAGCGCCAGCGAGCCGCCTAAATCGCCGGCGAGGCGTAGAATGAGCGACAGATGCAGCAGCGCGAGATGCGCGTAGAATGTCGGGCTGTACTTCATCGCGTGACCGAGCACCGCCGGCAGAATGATCGGCGCGTGCCCAAAGATCATCGAGAGGACAAAGCCGACAAAGACAGCGTGCAAAATCGCGTCGTACTGCGCGCCGGAGACCGCGCCGCCAATCGCCACACGCAGCGCGCCGCCGAAGAGCAGCCAGACATAGCCGGCAAGCAGCGCCAGCGCGATGAAACGCGTCAGCCCGGTCTGGCGCACCGTCCGCCGCGCAATATCGTACCGCAGCAGCCACACCGCGAGCGCGATCATCCCTACGCCGGCAACGCGCGTACCGACACTGGAGCCGGCGCTCGGCATCAGCACTCCTTCGACGGTATCCGTGACGAGTCCAACGAGGAAAATTCCAACCGCCGCCAAAAACAAGATTTCAGCCCGGCGCGCCAGGCGCAGCAAGCGGCTCAGTTCCAATCGTTCACCGACAATCGTCAAGACGAGAAACGCCGTCCACCACAGGACGACGCGGAAAATCGGCAAGCCCGCCAACCAGATCACGTTGCCGATCAACCAGCACACCGCGCCCGTCGCCATCGCCAGCGTAAAGAGCACGGTCTGCCGGCGAACGATGACGAAAAAAATCGCGACCATTCCCACGCTGCCCAGCGTCACTAGCATCGCGCCAAAAACCGGCGCAACGCCGGCGAGCAGCGCCAGCGCGCCGAGCGCGCTGAAGAGCGGCGCGGCGTACGTCCAGTGTCGTCCCAGCGCGACGGCGCGCTCCAGACTGATCACCGTGCCCAAGAATCCGGCAACCATCAGCGGACCGTGGACGCCGGCGAGCGTCGGCGCGATCGACGGAATCGCCCAGCCCATCCGCAGCAGCCCCGCCCACAATGCCGCAACCAGCGTGAGCATCGCTGCCGCGATCACGGGCACACGCGCGCGCGTCGGTATTTGCCCGGTCATTCAATCCTCTGACGCGACGCGCGCGGCAAGAAAAGCGAGGCGCGTTTCGGCTTGAATGCCGCGGTTCGCGCCCGCCGGCACGACGATCGTCACGCCGGGTTTCACGGCGAATCGTTCTTCGCCCGCAACCATCCAGCCGCTGCCTTCGAGAAAATGAAAGACCGCCGCGCCTTCCGGATGCGTCGGAATTTGTTGCCCCGCCTCCAGTCCGCCGATAAGCACCTTAAAGTTATTGGTTTCCAGCAGCACTTGAGGTTTGACTCCGTCTGGAGAAAAGACGACCTTTTCGCGCCAATCGGGAAAAAACAGTTGTGACATCGGACGTTTCCTTTCGATAAACTGATGCGCCCAGTATACCACCCCCACATGAAAAGCGATGCGACTTTAGTCAGATGGCGGCTTGGCGGCGTACGTATCGGCAGATGCTTTGACGCCTTCGTCAGGAAAGTGGTATAATGTTGCCGGGGAGAGTGAAAGCATAAATCCATTGTCCTCCCCAGAGGTGAGTTTGAGTACGGAACAACTAATTACGGACGATTTAGAGGCGCTGTTGAACGTTCTCCCGTCGAACGTCCAGACGCACCTGCGCGAAATCAATCGCGATGACGACTTATTGGAAGTCATTCTCGATTTGGGGCGCGTGCCGGAAGCGCGCTTTGTCGGCGAAGCGATCACGCTCAATTCTCGCGAAGTGAATCACGACGACATCGATTTCGTCGTGTCGCGCATCGGCGAGTTTACGGACGATAACCGCGCCGGCATTCCGCGCACGCTGCATCGCATCTCGTGTATCCGCAACCGACAGGGCAAGATCGTCGGCTTGACCTGCCGCGTCGGGCGGGCGGTCTACGGCACGATCGAAATTATCCGCGATATCGTCGAGTCCGGCAAGAGCATTCTGCTGCTCGGTCGCCCCGGCGTGGGCAAGACGACGATGTTGCGTGAGTCCGCGCGTGTGCTGGCGGAAACCAAGCGCGTTGTCATCGTCGATACGTCGAACGAAATCGGCGGCGACGGCGACATCCCGCATCCAGCGGTCGGCAAGGCGCGGCGGATGCAAGTGCCGACGCCCTCGCTCCAGCACGAGGTGATGATCGAGGCGGTGGAGAACCACATGCCCGAAGTCATCGTCATCGACGAGATCGGGCGCGAGTTGGAAGCCGAAGCCGCGCGGACGATTGCGGAGCGCGGCGTGCAGTTGATCGGTACCGCGCACGGTCGCTCGCTCGATAATCTGATGATGAACCCGACGCTCGCCGATTTGATCGGCGGCATTCAGTCGGTCACGCTGTCGGACGAAGAGGCGCGGCGGCGCGGCACGCAGAAATCGATTCTGGAACGCAAAGCGCCGCCGACGTTCGACGTGGTGATCGAGATTCAGGAGCGCAACCAGCTCGCGGTGCATCACGAGGTCGCGAACGCGGTCGATACGCTGTTGCGCGGGCGGATGCTGCCGCCGGAGATTCGCTCACGCGATGAACGGGGACAGGTTCACATCGAAAAGCCCGAGGCGATGCCGCGCATCGGCGCGTTACGCGAGCCGCTGCGAGGACGGCGCGAACCCGCGCCAACGCCGGGACGCGCCCCGCGCGGCGAGACCGCGCCGCTGCGCGCGATGCGACTCTTTCCGTACGGTTTGAGTCAGGAGCGCCTGGAGCAAGCCGCGAAAGGTTTGCAGTTGCCGGTCCAAGTCGTCAACGACGTGGGCAACGCGGACGCGGTGCTGACGCTCAAGAATTACTACCGCAAGCGTCCGCCCATCGTGACCGATGCGGAACGGCGCGGCGTGCCGGTCTACGTTCTGCGCTCGAACACATTGGCGCAGATGGAGGGCGTGCTGGAAGACCTGTTCGGCGTGGATGGCAAAAGCGATCCGATGAGCGACGCGCTGCGCGAAACGCAAGCCGCGATCGATCAGGTGCAGCAGGGCGCGCATTCGGTCGAACTGACGCCGCAGACCGCGTACATCCGCCGGCAGCAGCACGAGATGATCCGCAAAGCCAATCTGTACTCGCGCAGTCTCGGCAAAGAGCCGCGCCGCCGCGTGCGGATCTACCAGACGGAAGTGTAAAGTTTGAGTCTCTTCATCACCTTTGAGGGTCCGGATGGGAGCGGCAAGACGACGCAGGCGCGACGGCTCGTCGAATATTTCCAGTCGCGCGGCTTGCCGGTGTTGCACACGCGCGAGCCGGGCGGCACCGCCATCGGCGAACAAATCCGCAACGTGATCCTCTCGACACACAATCTGTCGATCCGGCACGAGACGGAAGCGCTGCTCTTTTCCGCCGCGCGCGCCCAGATCGTCGCCGAACTGATTCGCCCCGCGCTCGCCGCCGGCAAGATCGTTGTGTGCGACCGCTACGCGGACTCGACGATGGCGTACCAGGGATACGGCTTGGGGTTGGATTTGGACGCGCTGTGCGCGATCACGCGCTTCGCGACCGGTGGATTGACGCCCGACCTGACCTTCTACGTCGATGTGCCGGCGGAAATCGGTCTGGCGCGGCGGCATCGCGGCGAGACAAATCGGCTCGATCAAAAGAACGTGGCGTACCATGCGCGCGTGCGCGAGGGATTCCTGAAGATGGCGCGCGCCGAGCCGCAACGGTGGGTTGTGATCGATGGGACGCGGTCAGTCGATGAGGTGCAGCAAGACATTCGAGCGCGACTCGAACAGAGACTGGAGGGGCGCGTATGAAACTCGTAGTAGCGATTGTTCACCGTGACGATTCCGGCGCGTTGTCGAACGCGCTGCGCGCCAACAACTATTCGTCGACGCTCATTGGAACGACCGGCGGCTTTTTGCGCGAAGGGAACGCCACATTCCTGATTGGCGTCGAAGAGAACCGGCTGGACGACGTGCTAGGGGTGATCAAGAAGAACTGCACGACGCGCACGCAATTGGTCAATCCAATGCCGCCGGTGATGGAACCCGGCGAGCTATACCTCGCGCAGCCGATCGAAGTGCAGGTGGGCGGCGCGACGGTCTTCGTGATGAACGTGGAGCGATTTGAGAAATTCTAGTCAATGAGCCAAATCGTGTCGCCGGGTATCCTTTGGTTCATTGGTAGATTGGTTCATTGGCTCAGTCCAAACCTCCCATCCCCATATCGCCCGCGCCTTCGCCGCCCAAGCCCGGCATTGACTTTTCGATTTCCTCTGGATTTTCCCCGGCTTCCAGGCGGTCGACCATCTCGTTAAACTCCGGACCTAAATCCTCGCCGCCCACTTGATTGCCCATCTTGCGCATAAAGCGCGCCATGCTCTTGGGATCGTTCTCGTCTACGTCGCCAAACGCCGATGGATCGGACAGCGCTTCCATGCGCGCGTCCTCGGATTTCACGGTCGCGACGCGCGAGACGAGGCGCGTCAGATTCGTGCCGCCGCAGTTCGGGCATTGCGGCGATGCAGCGGTATCGGCAAAGGAGCGAAAGAAAATGCTGACGCGGCGTTTGCAATCGCCGCAGCGATATTCGTAGATTGGCATCGCGATGACCTCCGCTTCCGATTATACTGAAAGCCCGACTAATTGACAAGCCAGTGGCGGCATCATATAATCCAAGCGGGGGGAGATTATGGCAGCCATCGATGAAATCGCCGCGCTGCTTCAGGGTCTATCGCCGCAGGAGTTGGCGCAGGTGCGGGCGTTTGTCGAGTCGCTGCGGCGCGAGCGCGTTGTGGCGCAGGGCACGGCGTGGTCTTTCGATTTTCTGGAGAACTTGCACGACGCGACGCTCTCAGCATCGCGCGACCCGGCAGGGATGGAGATCAAGGTTGCGGAGGCGCTGTGCGGCGATGTGACGCGCCGCGCGCTGTGGGAACATCCGCCGGCGAGCGGCTCGGCGATCATCGCCTATCTGGTGCCGGTGCCGGACGGCTTGCGGAATATCAAATTGAAATTTGCCATCGGCATCCGCGACGGCGCGGAGCTGCCGACCGATCGTGTGGTCGCTTTCCGCGTGCGGCTGAACGGTTGGAAGTTGTGGAGCGCTGTCAAGAACACGCACGCGTGGGAGGAGCACGAACTCGAAATGCCGCAGATCAGCAGCGATGTCGCGCGAATCGAATTCCTGACCGACGGTTTGGGCGACAGTCGCTGGAACTGGGCGGTGTGGGCAGAGCCGCGACTGGAAGGGGAAGAGCAATGACGGAGGACGAACGACGAAGGACGAACGTCTCTCTTCCGTCCTTCGTCTTCCGTCCTTCGTCGGGCTTTCAATACTTCAATGGCGAAGGAGAATCCATGGATTTCCAACTGACTGAAGAGCAGCGCGCGATTCAAGAGATGGTGCGCGAGTTTGCCGATAAAGAGATCGCGCCGCGCGCGGCAGACATCGACAGGTGCGACGAATTTCCGAACGACGTTTTCCAAAAGATGGCAGCGCAGGGATTGATGGGGCTGCCGTTTCCGGAGCAATACGGCGGCGGCGGCGCGGATACCGTGTCGCAGGCGCTGGTGGTGGAAGAAATCTCGCGTGCGTCCGGCTCGGTGGGCTTGACGTACGCAGCGCATCTCTCGCTCGGCTGCGCGCCGATCTACAATTTTGGTATCGAAGAGCAAAAGAAGAAATGGCTCACGCCGCTCGCCAAAGGCGAGTCGCTCGGCGCGCTCGCGCTGACGGAATCGAAAGGCGGCAGCGATCTCGCCGGGTCGGTCGCGACGACCGCCGTGCTCACGGGCGGCGAGTGGGTCATCAACGGCTCGAAGATGTACGTCACGTCTGGCGCGGTCGCGCGCTCGATCAACACGCTGTGCGTCACCGACAAATCGAAAGGGCACCGCGGCTTGAGCATGATCCTCGTTCCGCGTGACGCGCCGGGTCTGGTTATCGGCAAAGTCGAAGAGAAGATGGGCTTGCACGGCTCGCTGACGACGCAGGTCTTTTTCGAGGACTGCCGCGTGCCTAAGGAGAATCTGCTCGGCGCGGAAGGCGCGGGGTTCAAGCAGGCGATGATGACGCTCGACGGCGGACGCATCGGTATCGGCGCGATGGCGCTGGGCTTGGGGCGCGCCGCGCTGGAGGCGTCGGTCAAGTACGCGCAGGAGCGGCAGGCGTTCGGCAAGCCAATTGCGGATTTTCAGGCGATTCAGTGGATGATCGCGGACGCGTCGATGGAGTTGGAAGCCGCGCGGTTGCTGGTCGCGCAAGCCGCGTACCTCAAAGACCAAAAGCAGAATTTCTCGCAGCAAGCCGCGATGGCGAAACTGTACGCGTCGGAAGCGGCGGACCGCGCGTGCTGGAAAGCGATTCAGATTCACGGCGGCGCGGGGTACCTGCGCGATTTCCCGGTCGAGCGATTCTATCGCGATAACCGGCTGACGCTGATCGGCGAGGGGACGAGCGAGATTCTGCGGATGGTGATCGCGCGGAATATCCTGAAGAACCAGTAGACACGTAGACAGGGAAACAAGTAGACAAGAAAACAGGTAGACATGGTTTGCGCCTTGTCTACCTGTTTACTTGTTTCCTTGTCTACTCTTTTTCTTCCGCTCCAGCCGCTCTTCAATCACCGGCGGATGCTCCAGCGCGGCGAGCCGCTGCTGCGCGATGTCGCAGTATTCGCGCGAAATCTCATAGCCGACGTAATGCCGCTGCGTCATCTTCGCCGCCAGCGCGGTCGTGCCGCTGCCCATGAACGGATCGAGCACAATGTCGTCGACGTTTGTGTAAAGCAGAATCAGGCGCAGCGGCAGATCGAGCGGGAAGGGCGTTGGATGCGCCGGCGAATGCGCGTTGCGCCCCGCCGAAAGACGCGGGGTCTGCGACCGCCTGCTCTGCGTATCGAATTGCCAGACCGATCGCTGCGAGTCCTCGATCTCTTCCTGCGGACTGCGCCACACGCTCTTCGTCCACTCGACAAATTCCAGATTCTCGATGCCGCTTTCGCCGCTGTGCGTCTCTTCCAGTTTCCACGACTCCTTGCTGAACACCATGATGTACTCGTGCACGTCGCGCAGTGTCGGATTGGACGCGCGGGCGAAACTCCCCCACGCGGTCGAGATGCCCGCGCTCGGTCCCTTGTCCCAGATGATCTCGCCGCGCATTTGCAAGCCCAGGTCGATCAACTGCCGCGCGATGTAGCCGTTGAGCGGAATGTACGGCTTGCGCCACGTGTTGGCGACGTTCACCGCGATGCGCCCGCCGCGGCACAAGACGCGCTGGCACTCTTTCCAGACGACGTTGAGGAATGCCAGGTACTCTTCCAGTCCCATCGCGTCGTGGTGCTGCGCGTAATCTTTGCCAACGTTGTACGGCGGCGAGGTGACGATGAGTTGCACCGATCCATCGTCCACCTCGCGCATGTAGCGGCTGTCATCGCAGTGAATCGTGTCGAGTTCCACGTGCGCTATTGTAACACAACCGCGCGCGCAAAGCAAAGGATGAAGGATGAGGGCTGAAGGATGAAGAAACCCGGAGATTGCGTTTTTCATCCTTCATCTTTTGAGTTACGGCAGCCGATTGAACCACAGCAGTGAGAGCACGCCGCCGATGAGCAGGAAAACTCCGGCGGCGCCAGTGAACCACGCGGTCAGCTCCATCTGCTCCGTTCGCACGATCAGCTGCGTGTTCAGCCCCTGGTAGATCGACATCAACTCTTCGGCTTCCGACGCATGAAAGTATTTGCCGCCGGTGAGCTTGGCGATTTCCTGCAGGGTGGTCTCGTCCAGCCCGGCGCGAAAACCGTAACCCCCGCCGTTAAAACCGCCGAACCCAAAACCAAAGCGACCGCCGCCGCCACCGCCGATCGTTGCCCCTTGCGCTGTGCCGATGCCGACGGTGTAGACCCGGACGCCGCGGTCTGCTGCCGTCTGCGCTGCATCGAGCGGCAGTGGTCCCGTGTTGCTCTGCCCATCGGTGAGCAAGATGATGATTGCCGGCACGTGGTAGCCGTCCGGCACCGGCGTCGGCGTGGGCGCGCCGGCGGACTGCGCTGACGCGCTAGGGACCGAGTCTCCAAAGATGGCGTCGAGCGAGGTGAGGATCGCGCTGCCAATCGCGGTGCGTGATTGCAGATTCAGCCGATCGATGGCTGCCATAACCGCATCGCGGTCCGTCGTCGGCGCTTGCACCAGGTCGGCAGTCGTCGAAAACGAAACGACGCCGATGCGCGTGGTCGGCGTTTGCTGTGAGACGAACGCCTCTGCCGCGGCTTTGGCAGCGTCCAGCCGGTCGGGCTTGATGTCGCCCGCGCGCATACTGCGCGAAACGTCGATGGCGAGGATGACGGTGGCTTGCTCTTCCGGCACGGTGACGATGGCGACGGGGCGCGCCATTCCGACGAGCATCGCGGTGATGCCCAGCAGGAAGAACAACGGTGGGATATGCCGGCGAAAGCTGGCGCGTTGGTCAAGCGCGTCTCGCACGAGCGCCAAACTTGAGTAGCGCAGCGCAAAGCGCGCACGCCGCCGCAACGCCCACACGTACGCGGCGACGAGCAGAGGAACGGCTATCAGGAGTACGAGTAGACTGGGCCAGATAAAATCCATCTACTCACCTTCAACTTTCTATCTGAGCGGAGCAATCTTATTGCGCCAGGCGCAAACGTGCGATCAGAACAGGCGGAATCTCGCGGTAATTCTCCCAGCTGAATGGGCGATTCGGTTTCGCGTTCTGATCGAAAACCGGTTCTTCCAGCGCGTCGATCACAAAACCGGCGCGGAAGCCGGCATTGAAGAGGACGTGCAGAGGACGATGAAAATAGTATTGCGGAGCGGGTTGACCGATGACGCCCAAACCCTTGTAGGTTGTCGGCGTCGCATAGTTTGAAATCTTGACCGCGTACACGTCGATGATTTCGCCCTCGCGGTCTTCTTCCTCGATCACGCGCTTCATCCCCGCGCCCGAATTGAAACACGGATGCAGGATCGAGAAAACAAACCGCGCGCCCGGTTTCAGCAGTTGGGCGAGCGCGGACATCAACGGATCGAGCGTCGCCATATCCATCATCGCTACGGTGCAAACCGCGGCGTCGAACGATTGCTTGCCGAGCGACAGCAGTGCGGCTTCGTCGGTCGCGTCGATCACGCGGTAATCGATGCGGTCAGCGTGTTCGGTCGTGCGGACGCGGGCGCGCTCGATGAACGTCGGCGCGAAATCGCACGCGACGACGCGCGCGCCGAGCGCCGCCATTCGCCGCGCGAACGCGCCGTTGCCGCACGCGATGTCGAGCACGCGCTCGCCCGGCTTGAGATCGAGCAAGCGTTCCGTCGCCGGACCGATCAGCGCGCGCTGAAACACGCCGCCTTCGCCCATGTATTCGTCCCAGAACGCGGCGTTCCGTTCCCAGATTTGCCGCACCTCGCGATTGATCGAATCGCTCATCTCCGTCTTTCGCCCAACCGTCCGCGTGATCGATAGTATTCTATCCCACGCGGCGTGCGCTGTCAACCACGTTTCATGGTGATCGTACACATCTCTGTGGCGCAGGCGGCTCGCCTGCGGGCTGGCAGCCCGCGCTACATCACCACACGCATCTCTGTGGCGCAGGCGGCTCGCCGGCGGGCTGGCAGCTCGCGCTACAATTACGTACAGTCACCACGCGTTTCGCCTTGCGCCGCGTCTTGTGGTAAAATGCGGCTTGTGAAACGACGACTCCTCGTCGCGCTGAGCGTCATCGGACTGCTGGCGCTGGCTGCCTTCCTCACCCGCGATGCGACGCACCAACTCCTTGCCGATTGGACCGGCGAAGAAGATTTCCAATACCAACTGCGCGGACTGGGCTATCTCGCGCTCAGTCTCTTCCAGCCCTCTCCCGACACCGCCAACTTTGCGCCGATGAAATACGCCGACGTGAATCCATTCGGCGTCAATACGTTTCTGGAACAAGAAGTCGAAGAGACCAAAGTCCGCCAGACGCTGCAGATGATTCACGACGCCGGCTTTCACTGGATTCGGCAGGAATTTCCGTGGGAAGACATCGAAGAGCCGGGCAAGGGGCAGTACTGGGATGTCAAGTACAACCACAGCACGTGGGACAAGTACGACCTCATCGTCCGGCTCGCACCCGAGTACGACATCCAGATCATCGCGCGGCTCGACCATCCACCGGCGTGGACGCGGCACGACGGGCGCGCGCGCGGCGATTTTGCGCCGCCGGACAATTACAACGATTACGGCGATTTCGTCGCGACCGTGGTGAATCGGTACAAAGGCAAGATTAAGTATTACCAACTGTGGAACGAGCCAAACATTTACCCGGAATGGGGCAATCAGCCGGTCAACGCGGCGGATTACGTCCGCCTGCTCAAAATCGGTTACACAAGAGCGAAGCAAGCCGATCCGAACGTCGTCATCCTCAGCGCGG